>Ga0307408_100000414_pt1 | contig 38393 bp, 25 predicted proteins | sample 322Cmetagenome_FD_202116 | JGI IMG/M metagenome (GOLD analysis project Ga0307408, IMG submission 202116) | Maize rhizosphere microbial communities from greenhouse at UC Davis, California, United States - 322HYB-C-3 | ecosystem: Host-associated > Plants > Roots > Rhizosphere > Soil | place... | reverse complement strand
GGCGGGAAAGTGACGCCTGTCAGTGATGAACACGGTCTGTAAGACGGTTCAGGGCAGGAAAAGAACGTGTCCACCTTTGTGCACGTTTTTGATAGCAGGGAAGTATGACCGATCGCTGTCTAATGGTGTTGGCTGATGGCTGTCGGCGATATGTGCCCAAAACGCACATTGTCGTCGATTATCCCAAGCCTGCGGATGCGGGCTTGGGATCCATCCGCATCGGCGTCATGTTGAGATGCGAATTGCCGCAGTCCGGGAACCATTCATCAGATCAGCGGCTGGTTCACTTCCGGATAAAGAGCAGGAAAAAGGGTATTGAGTGCATCCAACGGCAACCCCATGCGAACCGGACCGCCCCGGTGATCACTTAGCAGCAAGCCATCGTCGAGCAACTTAGCCATCAGCGTGCGCGCCGTACGCTCCCCCAACCCGGTCATCTGTGAAAACTCCCCACGGGTGACCGGCCCCAACGCAAACACATGGAACAGCGGCAAGATCGCTTCACGGCGGTAGCCTTTGTCCGCAATACTGCGCTGTATGACCAACGCCTCGATGCGCTGGCGCACACAGTCGAGGTCAAGCAGTTTCGACATATAGCTGACCTGGTCATGGCATACGCCCAGGAAGTATTGCAGCCAAGTGGCGAAGCCCTTCTCGCTGAGATTGCCCCTGCCATCCAGATCACCCTGGCGCATCATGTCCGCCGCCTGCAACGCGGCGTAGTACCTGGACGTGTCCCGCGCAAAGCCACGGCTCGGAGACCACAAGCCTTCCGACAGCTTCCATAGCGCGCAATGCGTCTGCAAGCGCGTCGCCCGGCCGTTCCCATCAGCAAATGGATGTACCCATGCCCCGCGATGATGGGCGCAGGCGGCTGCGATCAAGGTGCTTTCCCAGCCGCGCGCAACACCATACTGCTGGTCCATCCGGTGCAAGAACTTGGGCAGTGACTGGGCGGTGGGCGCAACATGCTTCCCCACCTCGACGTCCTGCACGCGCAACTGGCCCGGGACAATTTCCATCCCGTCGTCGGACAATCTATCCTCGACCGCCAAGCGTTGATACATTTCGCGGTGCGCCCTGATCAAAAAAGACGAAGTCAGCGGAAGTTGCTCGTTCAACTCCCCCTCCAACGTTTCCTCGGCCGCGATATGAGCCAGCGCGATGCGTTGCAGTCGCGCTTCATCAGGCCGCTGGGAAAAGTCGTTTCCAAGCGCCCTGGCGATGTTCAGCGGATGCGTGCTTTGGCCCTCGATCCGATTGCTGTAGTAGGAATTCATTTGCCGCACCAATGCCCGGATGGTGGACCGTGTCGTGGCATGGGCTTTTCCCGCCAATTTCACTGAGGCAACTACGACATTTTCAGCAACGGGATGCAAGTCTCGCCATAACCGGTCACTTGGCCATGTCGGCTCGAACTGATGAATTTCACTGAACATTTTGCCGATCTCCTTGCCGATCACCGTCCGTCACAAGCCAATGATTTTACTGGATTAATTGAGAAGCTTCCTGGCGAATAGATGATTTTTTTGCCGGTCAGGTTGCCGGTAAATAGAACGCCGCCACAATGCCAGAACCGAAGGACTCCGGCGATGCAGCCAGCAGTGGATGTCATTGAAGCAGTCCAACGAGTTCGTCGCAGGTAGGCAGGGCGGCGGCGCGATCGCAAATGGCAACCGAAACGCCGCCACAAATTTTTTCTTACCAAATTTCTTACCAACCGCGCCACATACGAAAAAGGCCAGTCCGAAGACTGGCCTATCTCGTTGATTCTATTGGTCGGGGCGAGAAGATTCGAACTTCCGACCCCTTGCACCCCATCCGATTTCTTGGGTGTTTCAGGCTGTTTCACGCGATCTCAAAAGTCATTAAATATCTTTTTAAAATCAGTCATTTATAAAATTAATTGGTTTCAGCCAGTTCCTTCCCGTACACTGCGAGCTTGGAAATCTGTAGGGGTAAATGTAGGGGTAAAAATCGCCTACTTCCGACCCTTTATATCGATATGGCCAAGCTTACCCAGCGTGCTCTTGAGGCGGTTCGTGCCGACCAGAGCGGCGCCATTTTGCGCGAAGAAGGCAACCTGTTTGGCCGCGTGCGCGCCAAGTCGGACGGCAAGGTTGCCGTCTCGTTTTACTACCGCTACCGCTTCGATGGCAAGTCCCGTGACTTTTCGTGCGGCACCTGGCCGACCGACAGTCTGGCAACGATCCGTTCCACCCGCGATGCGGCGCGCACAAAAGTTGCGGCCGGTATCGATCCCTCCGTCGAAAAGAAAATTGTGCGGCATGAACGGCAAGAAGAGGCCGCCGCCAAGCTGGCCGCGATGGAAGTGCAGCGCGCCACCGCACTGACGGTGCAGGACATGTTCGACGCGTGGATCAGGGACGGCGTGCGCCGCAAGGACGGCAATGCGGAACTGCTGCGCCAATTTGGCGTAAGCGCGTTGCCGAAGATCGGGACCATCGCCGTGAAGGATTTGACGGAACACGATTTGCGCGCCGTGCTGCGCTCGCTGGTCGAGCGCGGCGTGAATCGGTCGTCAGTGATTTTGCACAGCAACCTGACGCAACTGTTCGCATGGGCGCGCAAACGCCAGCCGTGGCGCAAGCTGCTGGTGGAAGGCGATCCAATGGAATTAATTGAGATCGAAAAAATCGTATCGCCCGACTACGACATGGACACCTTCCGCGACCGCGTGCTGTCCGACGCCGAGGTAACGGAACTGCATGGCATCTTCATGCGGCGGCAGGCGGAATACGACGCCGCGCCGAACCGGCGCGTGGTGGCGCAGCCGCTGGAACCGGTGACGCGGCACGCCATCTGGATCATGCTGTCGACACTGACCCGCGTGGGCGAGACATCGATGGCGCGCTGGGACCATGTTGATCTGGAAAACGGCGAATGGTTTATCCCGAAGGCTAACGTCAAGGGCAACGTCAGCGACCTGACCATTTTCCTGTCCGCCTTCGCGCTGGAACAGTTCAAGCAGTTGCATGCGGTATCAGGCGATACCGCGTGGTGCTTCCCGTCCCGGGACGGCAAGCACCATATCGACGTGAAGTCATTCACCAAGCAAATCAGGGACCGCCAGAGCCAGTTCAGGCGCAACAAGGATGGCTCCCCTGCCCCGCCCATGAAGAACCGCGTGCACGACAATACACTGATCCTGGCCGGTGGCCTGACAGGGCCATGGACTTCGCACGACCTGCGCCGCACTGGCGCGACCATGATGCAGCGGCTGGGCGTCAGTATTGAAGTCATCGACCGCTGCCAGAACCATGTGCTGGGCGGCAGCAAGGTGCGGCGGCACTATCTGCACCATGACTACGCCGACGAGAAACGGGAGGCGTGGCGCGTGCTGGGTGAACACCTGTCACGGCTCATATCGTCTCCCTAGCTTTCAGCATGGCCCGCGTGCACGGCAAAAGCATATTGCGGCAATCGTGGGGCTTGAAAGCTCGCGTGCGCGGAATAAAATGAAGGCTTCTCGCTGGTGGGATATCGATTCCACCGCCATGCTATCGAGCATGTTCCTGTGTGCGGGACACAGGCGTTGCGGGCGTTTCCGCCGTTGCGGTCGTCACCCGTCTTTATGTTGCGATGTGAAAGCATCGTTTAGTCGTACACGGCAACGTGGTCAACGACGAGAAGTGCTGTAAATCGGCAGAGTGTTTTTCAAGATGAGCGCCCAAGCGGCGCGACATGGCAAGGACATGCTTCCTGCCGAGATTGGCCCACCAGCTCCTTGTGGTTGCGGGCCGCATTAAGCCCTGCGTTGCGTCCTGCGCGGCTGGCGTGCACCTCCAGCAGTGTTATCGCGGGAAGCCAGCAACTCGCCCATGAAGCGCCAATGCAAGGGCTCCAAGTTGGCCGTGACCGTCGCCCCTGGGCACGGCTCCGGCTTCACCTGAGAAAAGTTGTCACGGATGCGAGCCCGCGCGTCGTTACTGGCGGCGTGCTGCCAGTGACGACGCGCTGCATGGGGCTTACACCCTGGCGGCAGGCGGCCATTTTCCGCGTGATGGTGTTCAGTGACGGGGCCAAGCGCCCCACTTCGCCAGCAAGCCTTGCGAAGTCCTTTGCCCGCTACGGGCCGATGAGTTGTTTCGATACGTGCACGAGGTGCACCCCATGGACCCTGGGTGATTGGTCTCCGCTACGGCAGCTCCCTCCGGGATCGCGCAGCGGTGCCATACGCGCATGCGGCGCGGGCAGGCAGTAACAGCAACCGCATACACGGGGGTGGTGCCCCGAGGCCTTTATACAAACCTGTCCTGCTGCGGCAGTACGGGTGGCCAGAAACACTCACCTGACTGACTTACACCATGCGGCATCGATGTTGTGTTGAACCCCATAGATCGGAAGGAGGACTTAGCCATGCGCGACTTGAACTATCAGCTCAAACAACTGTGCCATCGCAACCGGGACGGCAGCTTTGCGACGCAGGCCGACCGCGAGCGTCTATTGAACCTGTGTGCGAACGACCTGGCGGAACGTGGCTTCCGGCAATTGGGCGCAGACAGTTTGAAACCGAAGCATGTAGCGGCGCTGCTTGATAAATGGAAGCAGGACCGCATCAGTACCGGGACGCTCAAGAACCGCTTGAGCGCCTTGCGCTGGTGGGCCGAGAAGGTCGGCAAGGAGAACGTCATTGCCCGCTCCAATGACCAATACGGGATCGACAAGCGGGTGTTTGTCACCAATATCTCGAAGGCCAAGGTGCTGGACGCCGACGTGCTGGCCCGCGTGACCGATCCCTATACGCGGATGTCCTTGCAGTTGCAGGCGGCGTTTGGGTTGCGGCGCGAGGAAAGCATCAAGATCCAACCGGGATGGGCCGATTGCGGGAATTTCTTGCGGTTACAACAGAGCTGGACCAAGGGCGGAAAATGCCGGGTGCTACCGATCACCACTGTACAACAACGGGCCGTGCTGGATGCGGCCAAGGCGCTGGCAGGTAAAGGCAGCTTGATTCCGGCGGAGATGCGATATCGGGATCAGTTGAACCGCTTTCGGGCGCAGTGCGACAAGGCGGGCATTCATGGTGTGCATGGGCTGCGCCATGAGTACGCGCAGCGGCGCTATGCTGAGTTGACTGGCTGGCCGTGTCCTGCAAGTGGCGGCATGACATCGAAACAGCTAAATGCTTCCGACAAATTAGTCGATCAAGCTGCCCGGCGCCAGTTGTCGATGGACATGGGGCATTTTCGCGAACAGGTCACGTCGATCTATTTGGGCCGGTGATTTCCCTGTGCCTATTGACTGGGCAGTAGTCAGCGCAGTGGATTTGACAGTTATCCCAATGCTATCGATACTGGGGCGAGTAAATGCTATATTATCTGCCCTCCGATTTTCCGTCATTTGCCTCATGCCGATCACATTGCCACAACTGGAACGCCATTTATTCAAAGCCGCCGATATCTTGCGCGGCAAGATGGATGCATCTGAATTCAAAGAGTATATCTTCGGGATGCTGTTCCTCAAGCGCTGCTCCGACGTATTCGAGCAGCGCCGCGAGCAGATTATCGCGCAGGAAATAGCGGCGGGTCAGTCCGAATTGGACGCGCAGGCGAATGCCGGACTCAAACGCTGGTACGGCGAGTCCTTCTACGTGCCGCCGACCTCACGTTGGGATTATCTGGTCAACGAGGCGCACGTCGACGTCGGGGGTTTCCTTAACCGCGCGCTCGGCGGCCTGGAAAGCAATAATTCCAGCCTGGCCGAAGTGCTTGAACACATCGACTTTTCACGCAAGGTAGGTCAGAGCAAAATCCCTGACATCAAGTTACGCCAGTTGATAAGCCATTTCAGCCTCTACCGCCTGCGCAACGAGGACTTCGAGTTCCCCGACCTTCTAGGCGCGGCGTACGAATATCTGATCGGGGAATTCGCCGACTCTGCCGGCAAGAAAGGTGGCGAGTTTTATACGCCGCGCTCAGTCGTGCGCATGATGGTGCGCCTGATTAAGCCGGAAGAGTCGCACAGCATTTACGACCCTTGTGTCGGCTCGGGCGGTATGCTGATCATGGCCAAGGAATACATTGACGAGCATGGCGGCGACGGCCGCCGCGCCGACCTGTGCGGACAGGAGGCGAACGGCACCGTCTGGTCCATCGCCAAAATGAATATGCTTTTGCATGGGATCAGCAGCGCCGACCTGCGCAACGAGGATACCTTGGCCGAGCCACAGCACGTGGAAGGTGGCGAGCTGATGCGCTTTGACCGCGTGCTCTCGAATCCTCCCTTCTCGATCAACTGGGGTAGCGCCGATACCGACCGCAGCGGCCAGTCCGTCTGGGCGCCAAAATTCCGCGCCGAGCGCTTCCGTTACGGCGAAGTGCCGTTGGGCAGCAAGAAGGCCGACTTGATGTTCTTGCAGCACATGGTGGCCGTGCTGCGCGACGGCGGCCAGCTTGCCACTGTCATGCCGCACGGCGTGCTGTTCCGTGGCGGCGAAGAGCGCGCCATTCGCGCGGCCATGATCGAAGCGGACCTGGTCGAAGCGGTGATCGGCCTGCCGGCCAACCTGTTTTACGGCACCGGCATTCCTGCCTGCGTGCTGGTACTGCGCCAGCGCAAAGGCAATGCCAGCGGCAAAGAAGGCGAGCGCCGTGGTCAAGTGTTGTTCATCAACGCCGACCGCGAATATTTCGAAGGCCGCGCGCAGAACCACCTGCTGCCGGAACACATAGAAAAGATCGTTAACACCTTTGAGAATTTCAAGGCGGAACCGGGCTTCTCAAGTATCGTTAGCACGGCCACGCTGCGCGAAAACGACTACAACCTCAACATTCGCCGCTACGCCGACAACGCGCCGGCACCGGAGCCGCACGACGTGCGCGCCCACTTGCTGGGTGGCGTGCCCAAGGCCGAGGTGGCAACCAAGATGGAGATGCTGGCCGCGCACGGCCTTGACCCGCTTGCACTGCTGACCGAACGTGACGCCGACTACTTCGACTTTGCGCCGCACTTAACGACACGCCAATCCATCAAGTCCACCATCGAGACTAATCCCGGTTTGCTCGAACGTGAACAAGCGGTGCGCGACGCATTCGATGCATGGTGGCGCGAGCACAGCCCACGCATTACCGCCATTGCCGGCGCCACTAGCACAGTCGGTCTGCGCAACGACTTGCTGCACAGTTACGCCGAGGCCATGGAGCCGGCCGGTGTGCTGGGACGTTTTCAAGTGCGCGGCATCGTGGCCGGATTCTGGGATGATGCCAAGTACGAGTTCCTAACCTTGATGGCACGTGGCCCAAAGGGCGTTGTCGACGCTTGGCGCACCAGCATATTGGCGGCCATGGAGGATGAGCAAAGCAAGGACAATCCGCTCGACCACAAGTTGGTTAAGTTCCTGATGGCTGATTTCGTCGAGGCGCAGGCTGTGCTGGAAACGCGCAAGGCTGAGCTAGACAGCAAGATTAAGGCCGCAACGTCGAGTAGGCGCGAGAGCGAAGATGGTGATGAAGCCGAGGTTGCAGACGAAGAAAATGCTGTGGACGAAGCACACATCAAGGTTTGGAAGACCCAACTCGGTGCGGTGAAGAAGGAGATTAAGGCGCAGGAACAGAGCTTTACCGAGGAGCTCAATTCAGCTATCGCCGCACTTGACGACGCCGGCGCAGCCGGCCTGCTGTTGAGCATCTTGCGCAGCGATATGGAGGCAATTGTGGCGCGCTGCATTGACACACACCGGCAGCAACTGGTGAGCTCGTTTGAGAATTGGTGGGACAAGTACCGGGTAACGCTGGTCGAAATCGAAAGTACTAGAGACATCGCCTCCGCTACTCTACGTGGCTATATTGGAGCGCTTGGCTATGTATAAGGTTTTTTCAGAGTTTGTGGAAGTCAATCCGAGAACTGATCTTCCCTCTGGTGCGAGCGCGTCGATGAAAGTCTCGTTCATACCCATGTCCGACGTGACGGAATTCGGGGACTGGATTGGAAACCGGGAACGCGCGCTTGGCACTGTACGAAACGGATTCACAGCTTTTTCCGACGGTGACGTTTTGGTTGCGAAGATAACGCCTTGCTTCGAAAATGGGAAAGGCGCGCATGTAATCGGACTTACTAACGGTATCGGCTTTGGCAGCACTGAATTCCATGTCTTGCGCGCACGGGACGGCGCCTCACAGCGGTTTATTCATCATGTCGCTCAGAGTCCGAACTTACGGCGCACTGCCGAAGCGTTTATGTCTGGATCTGCCGGCCAACGGCGAGTCCCTAGTGATTTTTTTAAACGGTATCTGGTACCAGATATCTCTTTCAAGGAACAAGTTACACTGGGGGAAATTCTCGACGCGCTCGACACCACGATTCGCCAAACCGAAGTGATCATTGAGAAGCTCAGGCAGGTCAAGCAGGGACTGCTGCACGATCTACTGACCCGTGGCATTGATGCCGACGGCAAGCTTCGGCCACCGCAGAGCCAAGCCCCCCATCTTTACAAGAACTCACCGCTAGGCTGGATACCAAATGATTGGAACGCCCTCCAATTTTCTGAATTAGCCGAATACGCGAACGGAAACACCTTTGACGCTGACTGTTGGAGTAGTCAAGGACTGCCGATAATACGGATTCAGAATCTAAATGGCTCAACTAGTTTTAATTATTTTGAAGGGCCTGTTAATTCTCGATGGCACGTTCTTCCTGGCGACCTCCTTTTTGCTTGGTCAGGTCAACGAGGCGTATCGTTTGGCCCTCGAATTTGGCCTGGACCTGAAGGTGTACTTAACCAGCACATATTTAAAGTTATTGCTAAAAGCAAAGTCATTTCAAAAGAATTTTTATTTGAGGTATTGAGATTCCGGCAATCAGCCATTGAAGATTCTGCTCATGGCTTCAAGGATTCTTTCTTGCACGTTACACGAGGAGAGTTAGGTGCTGTCTTCGCAGGCATCCCTCAACCAGACGAGCAATCAGCGATTAATATCCGAATTGCCGCGTTTGAATCAAAGTTGATGGCAGAGCGCGCAAATCTTTCCAAAAATATGGCATTAAAGGTAGCCCTTATGGATGATCTCCTTACTGGTCGCGTCCGCGTCACGTCGCTGCTCGGAAAAATCAACGAATAACCATGATTCCTTCACTGCCTCCTCGCGAATCCCTCACCGTCGAATTCAAAAGCGACCGCAAGCGCCTATCCGACAACGACTTGGTCGAGGCTGTGATTTGCTTGGCCAATGCCGACGGTGGCGAGCTCTGGCTGGGTGTGGAAGACAACGGCACGCCAACCGGCCTGCACATCGAACACTTGCAAGTAGCCGGTTTGGCCGGGCTGGTAGCCGCGCGCACCTCGCCTTCGCTGGCTGTCACGGTCACGCCAGTCGCACTGGGCACTGTGAACGTGGCCCACATCGCAGTACCCAAGGCCCACGGCGAAGTAGCGACCACCGGTGGAGTCTACCTGCGCCGGCGTCTGAAGGGCGATGGCCAGCCCGAGTGCGTGGCGATGCTACCGCATGACCGCGCCAGCAGAGTCACCACATTCGGCCTAGCAGACGCCTCGGCGCAAGTGGTGGCTGGCGCCAAGCTAACTGACCTTGACCCGCTCGAACGCGAACGCCTGCGCCAGTGCGTGCAGCAATACGGCGGCGACCGCGTCCTGCTGGAACTTGATGACGAGACGCTCGACGGTGCGCTGGGCCTGACTGCACGCCAGAGCGACGGCACGCGCGCGCCCACGCTGACCGGCCTGCTACTGGTTGGTAAGGAACTGGCCTTGCGTGAACTGGTGCCAACGCACGAATTCGCATTCCAAGTATTGGAGCGCGAGGCAGTCCGCTTCAACGAATTCCGCCGCTTCCCGTTGCTCAAGGCGCTCGAGTGGCTTGAGACGAATTTCCGCCCCTACAATCCCGAGCGCGAGATACAGGTCGGCCTGTTCCGGGTGCCTGTGCCCAAGGTGGACTTCGGCGCGTTCCGCGAAGCCGTGGCCAATGCACTGGTGCACCGCGACTATCACCGCCTTGGCGCGGTGCATGTGCGGATGGACGACGAGGGGCTGACAATCAGCAACCCCGGCGGACTGATGGACGGCGTGACGCTGGCCAACTTGCTGACCACCGAGCCGAGGCCGCGCAACCGCGCTCTGGCCGATGCGATGAAGCGTATTGGTGTGGTCGAACGCTCTGGTCGCGGTGTCGATAAGATTTATCGCGGCATGTTGCGTTTCGGGCGGCCTGAGCCGGACTATCGGCGTACCGATGCCACCAACGTCGTTTTGCGGATGGCGACGACGGACGCGGATGAGGCCTTTTTGAAGCGGGTCATCGAAGAGGAAGGCCGGCGCGGTAGTCCGCTACCGATCGATAGCCTGATCGCCTTGGCGGCGCTCAGAGGACTAAAGCGCCTGACAACCGACGAGCTGGCTATTCACATCCAACGAGAGCCGGCACAAGCCAAGCGTACGCTGGAAGCCTTGGTCGAAGCCGGTCTTGCCCAGGCTCACGGTACAACACGTGGTCGCACTTATACGCTTGCCGTTGGCGTCTATCAGGCCGAGGGTGACAAGGCGGCATACACGCGACAACTCGGTTTCAGCAATCTGCAGCATGAACAATTAGTGTTGAACTATGTGCGCCAGCACGGTTCGATCCAACGGGGCGAGGTGACCGAACTATGCCGGATTTCTGATCGTCAGGCGAAGGTATTGCTCACACGTCTCAAGACTTCCGGTCACCTTATGCTGGATGGCTTAGGTCGGGGCGCGGCATATCGTTTAACCGGTGCGGAGACGGACGAGTAATCGGACATAAATGGACATAAATGGACATGACTGGGCTTAGCATATCCATTTAATTCCTTTGAAATCAAATAGTTAAAAACTCATTGGGCCAAGTATGGACTGGGAATTGGACAACGTTGAACGCCCTTTTGTCGAACAGCTAATCGCGATGGGCTGGCGCCATATTGCCGGCGATCTGGACTTGTCAGCCAAGACCGGCCGCGCCAGCTTTGTCGAAGTGGTGCAGGAAGACACCCTGCGACGTCAGCTCAGCGCGTTGAACCTGCGCGATGTCGACGGTGTGCCAACACCTTGGTTGGATGATGAGCGCCTGTCGCAAGCCATCAGTGCCATCACGCGCGTCCCCGCACACCGTTTAATGGAAGCAAACCGCACGGCCACCGAACTGCTGCATGGCGGCATCACGGTTGATGGCCTGCCGGGCTGGGCTGGTGGCCGCGCCCAAACCATCCACTATATCGACTGGGACCACCCGGAACGCAACGAATTTACCGTTATTAACCAGTACCGCGTGGATTGTCCCCCAGGCTACAACCGAGGCAAGGCCTTTATCGTCCCCGATCTGGTGCTACTGGTAAACGGCATCCCAATGGTGGTCGTTGAATGCAAAAGCCCATCGGTGCCGGAACCGCTGGCCGAGGCCGTCGACCAATTGCGCCGCTACAGTAACGCACGCAAAGCAAGCGGCGAGGTTGATGACAACGAGGGCAATGAGCCTCTATTCCACACCAACCAGTTATTGGTGGCGACCTCCTACGACGAAGCCCGGGTCGGCTGCGTCGGCGCCGAATTCCGCCACTATGCGGCGTGGAAGACGGTGGCGCCAGCAACCGAAGAATCGGTGTGCGCGATGCTGGGGAAGACTCAACTTTCCGAACAGGAACGCCTAGTCGCCGGGATGTTTGAGCCACGCACGCTGCTTGATGTGCTGCGCCACTTCACGCTCTTCATGAACATCGACGGGCACGCGATCAAGACCGTCTGCCGCTACCAACAATACCGCGCCGTTACTCGCGCTATCGAGCGACTGCGCTCCGGCAAAACCCGGCTCCAGGACGGCGAACATGACCGACGCGGCGGCATCGTCTGGCACACGCAAGGATCGGGCAAGAGCCTGACCATGGTGTTCCTGATCCGCAAGCTGCGGACCGATCCGCTGCTACGCCGTTTCAAGGTGGTGGTGGTGACCGACCGCACCGACCTTGAACAGCAACTCTCACTGACCGCCGCACTGACCGGCGAAACGGTGGAGCGGGCCACCTCATCGGAGAAATTGCAAGCGATGTTGCGCCGCAGAGGGCCTGGCCTGGTGTTCGGCATGATCCAGAAACAGCGTGCCGGTGACGCGGCGGGCGAACCGGGACTCCGGGCGGATGATCTGCCACGGCATGCGGTGCGTGAAGCGCCACCGGTCCCGGTGCTCAACGAAGACGACAGTATCCTGATACTGGTGGACGAAGCGCATCGCAGTCAGGCCGGCGACTTGCAGGCGGCGTTGCAAGTCGGTCTACCGAACAGCGCGCGCATTGGCTTTACGGGTACGCCGATTCTGATGGGCGAAAAAAAACGCACCTACGAAATTTTTGGCGAGTTCATCGACCGTTACACGATCCGCGAAGCAGAACAGGATGGTGCCATTGTCCCCATCCTCTACGAGGGGCGTACGGCCGTTGGTGCGATCAAGGACGGCGCCAACCTGGACGAATTGTTCGAGGACCTGTTCCGCGAGCACTCGCCAGAGGAACTCGAAGCGATCCGCCAGAAATACGCGACCAAGGGACAGATTTTCGAGGCGCCAGCGCTCATCGCGGACAAGGCCCGCGACATGCTGCGCCACTACGTGACACATATCCTGCCGAACGGCTTCAAGGCTCAGGTGGTGGCGTACAGCCGGCTGGCGGTGGTCCGCTACGTGGATGCGCTCTTTGAAGCGCGCAACGCGCTAATGGCCGAGGCAGAAGCCTTGTCCGCTGAAGACAAAGCGATGGATGACGAGGCCTTGTGTTTGCGCCCGCCGGGTGTGCAGGCCCAAGTGCAGGCGTGGCGTTATCGCGACACGTTGCGGGCCATCGAGTTCGCACCGATTATTTCCGGTGGCAACAATGACGATCCAGCATGGAAACAGTGGACCGATGGCGCGGCGCAGGAGCAGCGCGTCGCCCGCTTCAAAAAGCCGCTCTTGCATAGCGACCGGACTAAAACCGATCCGCTGGCTTTCCTGGTCGTCAAATCGATGCTGTTGACCGGTTTCGATGCGCCCATTGAAGGCGTGATGTACTTGGACCGGCCGATCCGCGAAGCCGAGCTGTTGCAGACCATCGCCCGCGTCAACCGTACCGGCTATGGCAAGCAGTTTGGGATTGTGGTCGATTACTTCGGGCTTGCCCATCATCTGAAGCAGGCATTGAACGTGTATGCCGATGAGGATGTCGATGGTGCTTTGCAGAGCCTGAAGGACGAAATCCCGGTGCTGCGCGACCGGCACTTGCGCACGGTCGACCTGTTCCGCAGCCGGGGCATCGAGAACCTGAGCGACTTCGAGGCCTGCGTCGAAGTTCTCGGCGACGAACGCTTGCGCGCCGAGTTTACGGTCAAGCTCAAACAATTCCTGAAAACCTTGGATGTCGTGCTCCCACGACCCGAAGGCCTGCCCTTTGCTTCGGATGCAAAGCTGCTGGCATTCATCTACGCGCGTGCACGCAACCGCTACCGCGACACGCCGGTGTTGGGCAAGGATGTCGGCGCCAAGGTACGCAAGCTGATCGACGAGCATGTTATTTCATTGGGAGTAGACCCCAAGATTCCGCCTGTTTCGCTTACCGACGCCGACTTCGCGATGAAAGTGTCACGCGAGCCAAACGACCGTGCCAAGGCATCGGAAATGGAACATGCGGTCCGCGCGCACATCCGTGAACATATGGATCAGGACCCGGTCGCATTCCGCAAACTCAGTGAACGCCTCAAGGATTTGCTCGACAAGCTGGGAGACCATTGGGACCAGTTGGCCAAGGCGCTACAGGGGCTGGTTGACGAAATTCGTAGCGGAAACGTCAATCACGACGACCGCCTGCCAGACCTGCCCGAACACTATGGTCCCTTTCTTCGGCTACTGGTCGACACCGCCGTCGGTGATGGTGCGATGACGGACGTCGAACGTAAAAAACTGACAGACCTGACAGTCGAGGTAGTGGACACCATCACGTCGGAATTAACGCCCAATTTTTGGCGCCCCAACCGCCAGCCGGCGCAGGACGCGCTGAATACGCGCATCTTCGAACTACTCATGCGCTCACGCTTGCTTCCCACACCACAGATCGAGGCGCTGGTTGACAAACTGATGGAATTAGCGCGCGCCAATCATGAAAAGCTGGTGAGGTCATGAATATCCTGACGGTCGAAGACTTGAGCTTCGAGGTCCGACGCAGCCCGATGCGCCGGACCTTGGAGATTATTGTTGACCGCAATAGTGAACTGATCCTTTCCGCGCCGACAGAGGCAACAGAGACTGTTTTGCGCGACTTCGTCCAACGTAAGCGCATGTGGATCTACCAGCAGTTGGCCCGACAGGAAACATTAGCACATGAGGTGCCCAGCAAGATATTCGTCGAAGGCGAAGGCTTCCTCTACCTCGGCCGGAATTTTCGACTACGCCTGGTTGATGAAGCGATTGTGCCTGTCAAGTTAGTCGGTGGACGTTTCGTGATGCAGAAGGCCCTAGCCAGCGAAGGCCGCGAACACATGATTCGATGGTACTGCGGTAACGCGACGCGCTGGCTATCGGCAAAAGTCGAAGACTACACCGCAAGGATGGAGCTTGCGCCCGCAGGCGTAAAGGTCCAGGACCTGGGCTATCGCTGGGGGTCATGCGGCAAAGGAGATCTACTGTACTTTCACTGGAAAACCATTCTGTTGCCAGCGCGCATCGCGGAATATGTCGTCGTTCACGAAATGGCACACTTGCATGAAGCCCACCACACACCCGAATTCTGGCGGCGCGTAGAGCGTGCATTGCCTGACTATGAATTACGGAAGGACTGGCTAAGCCGAAATGGGGCGTCGGTTGAGGGCTTATAAAAAATTTGCAGCGACGCCCTGCCCGGAAAACATTATTTCAACAATCTGCTAAGCAGCTTCAATTTCATTTTGAAGTCGCTTCCAAAGAACTCGCAATTGCTTGCGAATGGCTTGGGACTCCATACGTCTGGCCGCATCGTAGCCATAGGTGATGAAGTTACGGCGGCCAAGATGGGAGTACTGGCTGTTGAGCTTTTTCCTGAACAGTGGCCTAGCTACCTCTCCCCTGTCCTCACGTGCAGCATTTCGCTTGTTCATCGTTGCTTTGGCCAGACGAACGCCGGCGCGCATACGCTCGGAGTAGCGAGCCAACGACGCCGACCGCAGTAAAATGCGTTGGCCGTCAAAGAGGAAGCCAAGATACTGCAATGGCTTCGATGCAATCTGTCCACATCCAGTCACTGAAAAATCTACTCGGTCTGTCTTCTTGGGATTAATTTCCAACTGGAGCTTCCCGATTTCAGACACGGCAAGCGCTTCAGCTTCAATCTTAACTCCGGGCGGGACGATCAGCAGTATGTCGTCGCAGTAGCGGAAATAGTGGCCGCCCACAGAGTCAATAAATGCCTTCATCGCTGCGTCGTATTCCAACATGTACAGATTCGACAAGAGAGCACTGATAGGCGATCCTTGAGGAATTCCCTTGTCCAAGGTGTGCTTCACAATCAGTTTACTGCCACGAACCCTCGACCTAAATTCATCGGCGGTGCACAATCTAGCAGGTGCCGTATCGCGGTTGTGCATGGAAACGCCCAGGAGAGCGTAAAGTAACTCCAGATTCACCGTGGAATACTTTGTCAGCGACCTGAACACTGCGTAGTGGTCTGCCGGTAATTGTGCTTGTCCGAGTAGACTGGCCCAAGCATTCTTCAACAATGCATGATTCAGATTATCAAAAAAACCGGTGACATCAAGGGCAACAACCTCGCAATCACCAAATTGCCTGATGGATTCGAATGCATCAAACGCAAAATCGACATTGCTCTTTCCTAAAGAACGGAACGCCAGTATGCAATTCTGCAGGTTTCGCCTACCAATCTCCTGCTCATATTTTTTTGTTAGTTGGAGGGAGTAATAGGAGTAAATATGGCAATCGACATGCGAGGCATAAGCAATGGGCCGAAGCTTTTGTACCCTCTTGAGCTTACCTTCAGGGCCGGTGCGTTTGACCTTAAAGCTCTCTATCGTGAATTCTATGAAGGGATAAAAACTGTGCCTAGAAACTTGGCCTGGATCTTTCACCAGAATTTCGGCTTCTTTAAAGCTGATAGGATGATCAAAATGAGGGTATCCACGACGGCGATACCAAGGGTGCTTTTTGCGAGGCTTCAAACTTTACCCCATACATCGTTAGCAAACCGGGGAAGCGAAGATGGTGGCGATCCGTTGATCGCCTCCCCGGATTAGGCTGATACTCTTCGTACCATTCAACCATGATTTCTCATAGCATGCCACGTACGTTAGAAATGCTATACCATCATTTCATGGAGGCAATGATGCACGTCCCAATCATTCTGGTGCTGTCAATCTGGAAATCCTTCCGCGAGGTCGGTAATTCATGGCTTGACATCATGTGATATCCCTCTACACCTGCATGTAGAGCATCTCAACTATACACTAAGTGGCATCCTGGCAACAATTGATTACACAAAAAAACGAACGCTTCGCCATACAGGCAGACTTCGTGGATTTTGAGAATGTTGCATTATCCATAAAAAAATACCCTGTTCGCGGTAATACGGTACACGCCGTTTGACACGCTAAACCGCGCCACCTACATTACAAGGGCAGCAGCTGGCCCTGCGGAAGTAGGCAAGCCTATTGAGTATTATCCCAGATTAGGGTTCTTGGAAGGCAGGCATCCGGCGCGGCTGCATTAGCCAACCGCGCCGAAACTCTGTTCATCGGCCGCTCCAAGTCAACCCGATACGCCCATGTTCGCCCATACGGCCTTGGCCCATGGCGCGCAACCCGGGCCGCACCCACAGATTAACCGCCACGGACTGTCCCCACAGTCGGCACCACTTCGCCATCATTTGCTGCACAAGTAACGAAGGAGCACGCCATGACCATGCCAAGAAAATTCCTGCGCCTACCTGCTGTGATCGAAGCCACCGGATGGTCCCGAACGACCATCTGGCGCAAGGTGAAAGCGGGAATCCTGCCAAGACCGATCCCCATCGGTCCCAACACCATCGCCTGGGACGCCTCCGAGATCGCCCAGTGGCAACAACATTGCATTGATGCCAGCCGTGAAACCGCATGACCGGTTGCACGCGATATCGCACCGTCCCACGCGAGCCTGAAAATCTGTAGGGGTAAATGTAGGGGTAAAAATCCCAGAGACGAAAAAGGCCAGTCCGAAGACTGGCCTATCCCGTTGAATCTATTGGTCGGGGCGAGAAGATTCGAACTTCCGACCCCTTGCACCCCATGCAAGTACGCTACCAGGCTGCGCTACGCCCCGACGACCGACGCATTATAGCAGGCGTCAAAAAAAATGTAATGGGAACGACAAGTTTGCTGCAAATTTTTTGGCCTGGATCGGATCATCGAACGAGTCAGGATGGAAAAGTGGCAGGTATCACGCGATAGCACGAATTAGTAACACCAAAAATACGGGAATAGCACCCCCGCTGCGCCTAAAATGCGCCATCGACACCGACGCGCCAAGACCACCGCCATGACCCACGAAGCCCTCACCCGCGCCGCCAACCTGATCGCCGACGCCGATGCCCTCCTCGTCACAGCCGGCGCCGGCATGGGCGTCGATTCCGGCCTGCCCGACTTTCGCGGCAACGATGGCTTCTGGAACGCCTATCCCGCCCTGGGCCGGGCGCGGATGGCATTTACCACTGTGGCGTCGCCTCAAACGTTCCGCGAAGATCCGCAACTGGCATGGGGCTTCTATGGCCACCGCCTGGCGCTGTACCGCGCCACCGTGCCCCATGCGGGTTTCGAGTTGCTGCGCGCCTGGGGCGGCAGGTTGGAGCACGGGCTGGGCGTCTTTACCAGCAATGTCGATGGCCAGTTCCAGCGGGCTGGATTCGATCCGCGGCGCATCGTGGAATGCCACGGCTCGATCCACCATTTGCAGTGCATGACGCCATGCACCGATGCGATCTGGCCGGCCGACGCGTTCCAGCCGCAAGTCGACGCGGATGCCTGCAGGCTGGCCAATGCGCCGCCCCGCTGCCCGCATTGCGGCCGGCTGGCGCGGCCCAATATCCTGATGTTTGGCGACGGGGAATGGCTGGAGCACCGCTCCGAAGCCCAGCAGGAGCGCTTGCTGCGCTGGCTGGCGGATGCGCGGCGGCCGGTGGTGGTGGAACTCGGCGCCGGCACGGCGATACCGTCGGTGCGGCATTTCGGCCAACGGGTGGTACACGGCGGCGGGCGCCTGGTGCGCATTAATCCGCGCGAACCGGAAGTGGCCAGTGTGCGCGATTGCGGCATTGCGATGGGAGCGCTGGCGGGGCTGCGGGCGATCGATGCGCTGCTGCACCCGCGTGCCGGTTAAGTAAGCCGGCTAAACGATCTTCACCACCAGCGGTGTCAGCCCGGCAATTTCCCCCACCAGGGTCTGGCCCCGCCGCACCGCGCCCACGCCTTCCGGCGTGCCGCTGAACACCAGGTCGCCCGGCTGCAATTCCCACAGGGTCGACAGGTTGGCGATGGTTTCCGACAGCGACCAGATCAGGTGTGCAATGCTGCTGGACTGGCGCACCTGGCCATCGACCGACAGCGCGATCGAGGCCTGCTCGATCCCCGGCACATCCTCCGCACGGTGGATCAGGCCGATCGGCGCCGAATAATCAAACGCCTTGCCGACTTCCCACGGACGGCCCGCCTCCTTCATTTGGCCCTGCAAATCGCGCCGGGTCATGTCGAAACCCACCGCGTAGCCATAGATGTGCTGGCGCGCCTGCTCGACCGGGATGTCGCGCCCGCCCTTGCCAATGGCCACCACCAGCTCGCATTCGTAGTGGTAATTGCTGGTTTGCGGCGGGTACGGCAGTTCCGTCACCCTGCCCGGCTTGGCCGGCACGATGGCCGCATCGTCACCCGGCTTGCAAAAGAAAAATGGCGGTTCGCGGTCCGGGTCGGAACCCATTTCGCGCGCATGGCCGGCATAGTTACGGCCGACGCAATACACGCGCCGCACGGGGAATTGCGCATCGGCGCCCGCAACAGGCAGGCCAACCACATCACGGACTGGGAAAACGTAGCTGGAACTCATGAATGCACCTCGGTCAGGAAAACAGCATGGCCCGCAAGGCATTGCGGACTGCGGCGACGATGGCCGGACGGCCCGCGCCGGGATTATGGATGGAGCGCACGTGCAGGCCATGGAATATCGCGATCACGGCTTCCATCAAGCCGTCCACGGCGTCATCGCTGGCATCGAGCTGGTGGCGCTCGCGCGCGGCTTTCAGCACATTGCGGAAGTAGGTGCGCGAACGCAAGTCGGCATCGCGCACCACGGCGGCAATCGCGGGATTGCGCGACGCTTCCGCCCAGATTTCCAGTTGCAGCGCGATGCGGTCGGATTCGACATGGTCGGCCACGCTGCGTTCGGCATCGTCCACCAGTCCTTTCAAGGGGTCGGCGCGCTGTTCCAGGTCGCGCAGGATGGCCGAGACCCGCTCCACGTTTTGCTCGACAAAGGCCGCAATGATGGCGTCCTTGCTGTCGAAGTAGTTATAGATGTGGCCGGCGCTCATGCCGGCGGCTTTCGAGATTTCAGACATGCTGGCGCCATGAAAACCACTGCGTTTGAAGCAAATGGCGGCAGCGTCCAGCACCTGCTGGCGGCGCACTTGGGCGCGGCCAGGGTCGTTATGTCTTTTTTCGTTATTACTCATGCAAGAGCGCCCTTTCTTGCCAGTACTGTGGACAAGGCGGCACGTTTTGTCAATTTCGACAAGTCTCGCAAGGGTTTTTGAGATATCATAAAAACAAGATAGTTTCATGCGCGGAGGCAGCTCTGATGATCGCCAAGACCGCAGTTGCAACCATGCCCGCCATCACGCTGCGCCCGGCCACCGAGGCTGACCAGCCCTTCTTGCATCAACTGTATGCCAGCACCCTTCCGCCGTCGCACTTGCGCGGCTGCGACCGCGAAGCCGAAGCGCTGCTGGTGCGGGCGCAATGCCTTGCCCAGCAAACCCATTGGCACCGCCAGTTTCCCGGTGCGGACATCACCATTATCGTCGAACACGGCCAGCCCATCGGCCGCCTGTATGTGCACTTCAGCGAGCAGGAAATGCGGCTGATCGACATCAGCCTGCTGCCGGCCTGCCGTGGACGGGGCATCGGCAAGGGCTTGCTGCGGGGCCTGCAGGCGCATGGCGAGCGGCTCGGGCTGCCCGTGCGGCTGCAAGTCACCTTGGGCAACCCGGCCCAGCGCCTGTGCCAGCGCTGTGATTTCCAGTTCACCGGCATCGATGGCGGCCACGCGGCGCTGGAATGGAAGCCCGCTTAAGGCCTCCGGGCTTATTGCGCGCCGCCACCCAGCACTTTATAGAGCGCCACCTGGTTCGATGCCTTGGCCAGGCGCGCGGTGATCATCGCCTGCTGCGCCGCATACAGCGCGCGCTGCGACACCAGCGCATTCAGGTACGATTCGCTGCCCTTGCTGTAGCGCGCCTGGTGGATGCGGAAGCTTTTTTGCGCCGCCTCCACCAGCGCCGCCTGCGATGACAGCCGCTCATCGAGCGTGCCGCGCTGCGCCAGTGCATCGGCCACTTCGCGGAACGCCGACTGAACGGCTTTTTCATAACGCGCCAATGCGATATCGCGGTCGGCCTGGGCCACGCCCAGCGCGGCGCGGTTGGCGCCACCGTCGAAAATCGGCAGGCGCACCGACGGCATGAAACTCCACGTGCCCGCCCCCGCCTTGAACAGCGACGACAGGTCGCCGCTGGCCGCGCCGGCGGCCGCCGTCAGCGAAATGCTGGGAAAGAATGCCGCGCGCGCCGCGCCGATGTTGGCATTGGCCGCCTGCAAGGTGCGTTCCGCCGCCAAGACATCCGGCCGGCGCGCCAGCACCTCGGACGGCACGCCTGGCGGCAACTCGCGCACCGCCGCGACGGTGGCCAGCACGTCCGGCGCTTGCGGCATCGCAGCCGGGACGGAAGCCGCCGGCACCGGCGCCCCCACCAGCAACACCAGCGCATTTTCATCGGCCGCGACCTGCGCCGTAAACACCGCCATGTCATTGCGTGCCGCTTCCACGCTGGTCTGCGCCTCGTGCATGTCGAGCCCGGACGTAGCGCCCGCCTCGAAACGGCGCTTGCTCAATTCATAGGTGAGTTGCTGGCTTTTCAATGTATCGGCCGCCAGCAGCAAGCGCTCGCGGTCGGCCTGCAGCGCCAGCCAGGCATTGGCCACTTCCGCCACCAGCGCCATCTGCTGCGCGCGGCGCGCTTCTTCCGTGCCGAGGTATTGTTGCAGCGCCGCTTCCGACAGGCTGCGTACCTTGCCAAAGAAATCCAGTTCATAGGCCACATTGATATTGGCCGTGTACTGGCGGCCGGTGACACCGTTGGCATGCTGCGCGGCCTGCCCGCCCGAGACGGACACCGAGGGAATTTGCGCGGCGCGCTCGATGCCATATTGCGCACGGGCTTTCTCGATGTTCAGCGCCGACACGCGCAAGTCGCGGTTGTTGGCCAGCGCCAGTGCGATCACGTCGCGCAACCGCTGATCGGCAAAATACTCGCGCCATGCCACGTCGTGCGCCGCCACCGCAGTGGCGGCAACCGGCGCGGGCGGGTAAGCGGCGCCCTGCGGCCACGCGGCCGTCACCGGCGCGGCGGGACGTTCATAGACCGGGGCCAGGCTGCAGGCGGACAGCAGCGCCAGCGCGGCCAGGGAAATCAGGCTTCGTTTCATCATCAGACTCCTGCCGTGGTGGCCGTGTCGTCCGTAGCGGCAACACCGGCGCGTTTTGCAAACCATCCGCGCACCAGCACAAAGAACACCGGCACAAAGAAAATACCGAGGAAGGTCGCCGTCAGCATGCCGCCCAACACCCCCACGCCAATCGCATTCTGGCTGCCGGAACCGGCGCCACTGGCCAGCGCCAGCGGCAGCACGCCGAGGCCGAACGCGATCGACGTCATCAGGATCGGCCGCAGGCGCAACCGCACCGCCTGCAAGGTCGCATCCTTCAGCGCCATGCCCTGCTCCAGCAACTCCTTGGCGAATTCCACGATCAGGATCGCGTTCTTGGCCGCCAGCCCCACCACCGTCAGCAAGCCGACCTGGAAATACACGTCGTTCGACAATTTAAAACCCCACGTCGCCAGCACCGTGCCGATCACGCCCAACGGCACCACCAACAGCACGGAAAACGGCACCGACCAGCTTTCATACAGCGCGGCCAGGCACAGGAACACCATCAGTATCGACAAGGTGTACAGCACCGGCGTCTGCGAACCCGAATCGCGCTCTTCCATCGACAAGCCGGTCCACTCGAAGCCGATACCGGCCGGCAGCTGGCTGGCCAGCTTTTCCATTTCCGCCATGGCGGCGCCGGAACTGACGCCCGGCGCGGGCATGCCCAGCACCTCCACCGACGGCACGCCGTTATAGCGCTCCAGCCGTGGCGACGCATACACCCACTGGCCGCTGGCGAAGGCCGAGAATGGCACCATCTCGCCCTGCGCATTGCGGACAAACCATTTATTTAAATCTTCCGGCGCCATGCGCGAATCCGGCTGGCCCTGCATGAAGACTTTCTTGACGCGGCCGCGGTCCACGAAATCGTTGACGTAGGCGCTGCCCCAGCCGGTCGACAGCACGCGATTCACGTCGGCAATCGACAAGCCCAGCGCGCCGGCCTTTTGCTGGTCAATGGAAATCTTGTATTGCGGCGTATCTTCCTGGCCATTCGGGCGCACGCCCATCAGCAGCGGGCTTTTCGACGCCATGCCCAGCAACTGGTTGCGGGCCGCCATCAGCTTGTCGTGGCCGACGCCACCCTGGTCTTGCAACTGCATATCCCAGCCGCCGGCATTGCCCAGTTCCAGCACGGCGGGCGGCGTAAAGGCAAACACCATGGCGTCGCGGATTTGCGAGAAGGCGCCCATCGCGCGGCCCGCCACGGCTTTCGCACGGTTGGCGGCGCCGGGACGTTCGGCCCAGTCTTTCAGGCGCACGAAGGCAATCCCGGTGTTCTGGCCATTGCCGCCAAAGCTGAAGCCCGCCACCGTGAAGACCGACGCCACATTGGCTTTTTCGGTCTCCAGGAAGTGGTGTTCGACCTGCTCGATGACTTTCAGGGTGCGTTGCTGCGTGGCGCCGGCCGGCAACTGCACCTGGGCGAACAGCACGCCCTGGTCTTCCTCCGGCAGGAACGAGGTGGGCAGGCGCGCGAACAGCACGGCCAGCACCGCCACCAGCACCGCATACAGCGCCATCGAACGGCCGCCCCGGCGGATCATGGCGCCAACCCAGCCCTGGTAGCGGCTGCTGCCGCGCTCGAAGGTGCGGTTGAACCAGCCGAAGAAACCCGTCGCCGGCGCATGGTGGTCCGGCTTCAGGAACGTCGCGCACAGCGCCGGCGTAAACACCATCGCCACCAGCACCGATAAGCTCATGGCCGCCACGATGGTGACGGCGAACTGGCGGTAGATCACGCCGGTCGAGCCGCCAAAGAAAGCCATCGGCACGAACACGGCGGACAATACCAGCGCGATGCCGACCAGCGCGCCGGTGATCTGGCCCATCGATTTCAAGGTCGCTTCCTTGGGCGACAGGCGCTCTTCGGTCATCACGCGTTCCACGTTTTCCACCACGACGATGGCGTCATCGACTAGCAAGCCGATCGCCAGCACCATGGCAAACATGGTCAGCGTATTGATGGAGTAACCGAGTGCCGACAACACGCCGAACGTGCCCAGCAACACCACCGGGACCGCCATGGTGGGAATCAACGTGGCGCGGACGTTTTGCAGGAACAGGTACATCACGAGGAACACCAGCACCACTGCTTCCAGCAGGGTTTTCACCACTTCCTCGATCGACAGTTTCACGAACGGCGTGGTGTCAAACGCCACTTCGGCTTTCATCCCGGCCGGGAATTGCTTGCTCAACTGGTCGATCTTGCGGCGCACCGCTTCTGCCGTATCAAGCGCATTGGCGCCGGTCGCCAACTTGATGGCGACGCCGGTGGCGGCATGGCCATTGAAGCGCGCCACGGTGTTGTAGTTTTCGCTGCCCAGCTCCATGCGGGCCACGTCGCGCAAGTGTACGGTGGCGCCGCCGCTGGTGGTTTTCAGCAGGATCGCGCCGAACTGCTCCGGCGTCTGCAAGCGGCTTTGCGCCGATACCGTCGCATTCAATTGCTGGCCCGGCACGGCGGGTGCGCCGCCCAGTTCACCGGCCGACACTTCCGCGTTCTGCGCAGTGATGGCCGCCGACACGTCGGCCGGCGTCAACTGGTAGCTGTGCAGTTTCGACGGGTCGAGCCAGACGCGCATCGCATACTGCGACCCGAACAAGGTCACGTCACCGACACCTTGCACGCGCGACAGCGGATCGATGACATTGGCCGCGACGTAATCACCCAGGTCCGATTGCGTCATCGCGCCGTTTTCCGACACGAAGCCGAGCACCATCAGGAAGTTCTTGGTGGACTTCGACACCACCAGCCCTTGCTGCGTCACCGCCGCCGGCAACAGCGGCGTGGCCAGTTGCAGTTTATTTTGCACTTGCACCTGCGCGATGTCCGGATTGACGCCGTTGGCGAAGGTCAGCGTGATGCTGATACCGCCCGTGCCGTCGCTGCTGGACCCCATGTAGCGCAAGCCATCGATGCCTTTCATCTTTTGCTCGATGACCTGCGTGACGGCGTCTTCCACGGTTTTCGCGGACGCGCCCGGATAGCTGCCGCTGATGGTGATCGCGGGCGGGGCAATGCTCGGGTATTGCGACACCGGCAAGCGCAAGATGGCGATGGCGCCGGCCAGCATGATGACGATCGCGACCACCCACGAGAAGATGGGGCGGTTGATAAAGAAACGTGCCATGGCGACTCCTTAACGCGCGGCGCCGGATTGCGCAGCGGCGCCGTGTGCGGCCAGTGCCTGCCGCGCTGGACCTTGCGCCTGCTGCGCCGTGGCAGCCGGCGCACCCGGCTTGACCTTTTGCAAGCCGTCGATAATCACGCGGTCACCCGCCGCCAGCCCGGCCTTGATTTGCCACTGGTCGCCAATCGCGGCGCCCGTCACCAGCACGCGCTGCTCGACCTTGTTCTCCCGGTTCAGCACCAGCGCCGTCGCCTCGCCTTTCGGATTGCGCGTTACGCCCTGCTGCGGCACCAGGATCGCTTGCGCATCGATGCCGCTTTCCACCACCGCGCGCACGAACATGCCCGGCAACAGATCGTGTTTCGGGTTCGGGAACAGCGCGCGCAACACCACGTTGCCGGTGCCCGGATCGACACTGGCGTCGGCAAACTGCAGCTTGCCTTCCTGCGCATAGCGGCTGCCATCGGCCAGGATCAGCGTGACCTTGGCCTGGCCGCCCTGCTTCAGGCTGCCCGCTTCGACTTCGCGCTTCAGGCGCAGCAAGTCCGTGCTGGACTGGGTCACGTCCACGTAGATCGGGTCGAGCTGCTGCACGGTGGCCAGCGCGGCGGCCTGGCTGGCCGTCACCAGTGCGCCCTGCGTGACGGACGAGCGGCCGATGCGGCCACTGATGGGGGAAGCGACTTGGGTGTAATCGAGGTTGATGCGGGCCGCGTCCAGCGCGGCAGCCGCCGCCTCCACTTCGGCCTGCGCCTGGCCGGCGGCGGCCACGGCATCGTCGTAATCCTGGCGGCTGACGCCTTCGATCGCCACCAGTTCCTTGTAGCGCGCCACTTTCGGCGTGGCGGCAGCCAGGTTGGCCCTGGCTTTGGCCAGCGCGGCCTTGGCGGAGTTGAACGCCGCCTGGTAAGTGGCGGCATCGATCTGGTACAGCGGCGCGCCGGCTTTCACGTCGGCGCCTTCAACAAACAGGCGCTGGCGGATCAGCCCGCCCACTTGCGGACGCACTTCCGCCACCTGGTAAGCGCTGGTGCGGCCGGGCAATTCCGTGCTGATGGCCACGGCGCGCGGCGCCACCGTGTGGACCGCCACTTCGGGCACCGGCGCCTTGGACGCCGGTGCTCCAGCCGTGGACGGATTGCAGCCTGCCGCCAGCGCGGCGGCGGCCAACAAGATCAGGGCATGAGGTTTCATGTTTAATGACTTTCCGGTTATTTTCTTTTTTATAGAATGAACGATCATTCTAATCTCGTCAAGTTAACCCTTCCTTAAAAAAAAACCCGCCCTCAAGCTGACAGGGCGGGTGGAAAGCCGTGGTCGGGACCGGCCACGGTTAAGGGAACGGGCGTCCCTGCTGACGGGGTGACAAAAGGATTACTTGACCGGTTCCGCGTCCAGCATCACCGACTGGAACGTCACCTTCGAACCGGATTCAAAACCGGAATCAATCCCGACCAGCAGCCACAGCTTGCCTTCGGCATCGGCTTTCACGGTCAGTGCTTCCTTGCTCTTGAGCGTCTTGGATTCAAACACCGGCGTGCCGCAATCGGGCACGCTGTTGCCGATGGTGCCCAGCACCTGGCCGGCCTTGCCGCCGCCGCCCTGGTTGCCGCGGTCGATATTCAATTCCTTGCGGCCACTGTTGACGACGACTTTCGGTTCGACATCCGAGGCGGCGCCCACCACCCACACGGATTCGCCCGGCGAACCGCCGACGCCCATGCAGCCGCTCGAGACGTCGGTGGCGAATTTCACGGTGAAGTTCACCTTGTAGCTGGCCGATGGCACGAAGCCGCCGAACTGTTTTTTCACGAACAGGAACAAGTCGTCGCTGCGGTTCACGCCGGCCACGTAATAACCTTTTCCGGTCAGTGGCGCGCTCAGCGGGCGCTGTTCAAAGACCAGGTTTTCCGGCTTGTCGGCGTCCGAATAATCGCTGGAATCGCCCTTCCAGCCATCGATCCCCTGGTTGAAGTCGGCCGTTATCTGCACGGCTTTCAGCACGGGCGGCAGCGCGCCCTGGGGTGGCGTGGCGGCATTGTCGCCGCCGCAGGCGGCCAGCGTTGCGAGGAGGGAAACAGCTACTGCGCTTTTGATCAGGTAAGTCATGTTGGTTAAATCCCCAGTTGTCCGGAAGCCCACATTGTAAGAATCACAGGCCCGCTATAACCGGCGGCTTTGTAACCACATATATGTAGGGAAACGCTACAACTCCATGATAATTAAGTACATTTTCCAAGATATCCGTATCGGACAGGGCCATTTCACCAAGTGCGCTATTATCGGAAGGACACAATTCGCGGATGAATAACGATGGAACAGAACAGCGAAACCGGCCGTTTCCTGCCCACCGGCGTACCCGGTCTGGATGTCATCCTCTCCGGCGGGTTCACGCGGGACCGGCTGTACCTCGTGGAAGGCGAACCCGGCACCGGTAAAACCACGCTGGCCCTGCAATTCCTGTCCGAAGGCTTGCGCCTTGGCGAATCCGTGCTGTACATCACGCTGGCGGAAACCAAGGCGGAACTGTGCGCGGTCGCCAGTTCGCATGGCTGGGACCTGGAAGGCATCCACGTGGAAGAAGTCATCACGGACCAGAACGCACTCGACCCCGACCAGCAATACTCGATCTTCCATCCGTCCGAAATCGAACTGGGCACCACCACCCAGCGCATCCTGGGCGCCATCGAGAAATACCAGCCGACCCGCGCCGTGCTCGATTCGCTGTCCGAACTGCAATTGCTGGCGGAAAGCGCGCTGCGCTACCGGCGCCAGGTACTGGCGCTCAAGCAGTACCTGGCAAGCCGCAATTGCACCACCATCTTCCTCGATGACCGCACCGCGCTGAACACGGATTTGCAGGTGCGCAGCGTGGCCCATGGCGTCATCACCCTGACCGTTACCGACCAGGCGTATGGCAACGAGCGGCGCCAGCTGCGCATCGTGAAATACCGGGGTATCGCCTTCCGCGGCGGCGCCCATGATTACCGCATCGTGCGGGGAGGCTTGCGCGTGTTCCCCCGCCTGGTCGCCGCGGAGAGCCGGGTACACAGTAGCCGCGGACAACTGTCGACCGGGTTGCCGGAACTGGACACCATGCTGGGCGGCGGCATCGAGGAAGGCACCAGTACGCTGCTGGCGGGACCGCCCGGTTGCGGCAAATCCACCGTGGCGGCGCAATGCATTTCGGCCGCCTGCAAAAGGGGGGAACGCTGCGCCATGTTCCTGTTTGAAGAGTCGCGCAACAATATGCTGAACCGCTGCGACGGCATGCAACTGGGCCTGAACAAAGCGATCGACGAAGGCCTGCTGACGGTGCTGCAAGTCGACCCCGCCGAACTGACGCCGGGCCAGTTCAGCCAGGCCGTGGTCGATGCCGCCAACCTCGGCGCCCGCGTGATCGTCATCGACAGCCTGAACGGCTACCTGAATGCCGTGCCGGACGAACGCTTCATGGCCACCCACCTGCATGAGCTGCTGACCTTCCTGGGCCAGCGCGGCATCGTCACCATCGTGGTCGGCGTCCAGGCGGGCCTGATTGGGAGCAATATGTCATCGTCCGCCGCCGACGCCAGCTACATAGCCGACAACGTCGTCATCCTGCGCTATTTCGAGACCGCGGGCGAGGTACAGCAAGCCATTTCCATATTCAAGAAACGCGGCAGCAGCCATGAGCGCAGCCTGCGCAGCTTCAGCATCGGCCCCCACGGTCCACGCGTCGGCGCCGTCCTGAGCGGCTTCCATGGCATCCTGACCGGCGTGCCGACCCTGGTGGCCCCAGCCAATGACCACGCCGGGTGAAGCGCCATGGAAACGCGCATCCTGATTTATGCACCAGGTGGCCAGAATGCCGCGCTGACGGAAAGAGTGCTGGCCACGGCGCATATTCCGTCGCATATCTGCGCCACGGTGACGGATTTTCGCGAGCAATTGCAGCTCGGCGCCGGCGCCGTGGTCACCGTGGAAGAAGCGCTGTCGGCCAGCGGCTTCCGCGTACTCAGCGACTTCGTCACGCACCAGCCTGACTGGTCCGACCTGCCGATCCTGCTGCTGGCGCAAAAAGGCGGCGACTCGCTGCTGGTGCGGCGCGCGGTGGCCCACCTGGGCAACCTGACCTTGCTGGAGCGGCCGGTGCGCACCGTGACCCTGATCACGGCGGTGCAGGCGCTGTTGCGCGGCCGCGAAAAACAATACCTGGTCAGGGAAAACAACCAGCGCAAGGATGAATTCCTGGCCAGCCTGGGCCATGAACTGCGCAACCCGCTGGCGCCGATCCGCACTTCCGCCACCCTGCTGACCCATTTATTTCCCCAGTCGGAACCGGCGGCCCGCATCAAGGAAGTGGTGGAGCGCCAGGTGCTGCACCTGACGCGGCTGGTCGATGATTTGCTGGACGTGGCGCGCATCACCAGCGGCAAGATCCAGCTGCAACGCGGCGCCTTCAAATTCAATGAAATCATGCGCCACGTGATCGAACTGAGCCTGCAGACCGCCATCGCCAAGCGCATCCACCTGGACCAGGATTTACCGACGGAGCCGATCGTGCTCGATGTCGACTATTCGCGCGTGGTGCAGATTTATTCGAACATCCTGTCCAACGCCATCAAGTTCACGCCGCAAGGGGGGCATGTCGGCGTGCGCGCGTGGCGCGAAGAGGCCACGGCGGCCGGTCCGGCGCAAATTTGCGTCAGCATCCGCGATACCGGCATCGGCCTCGATGCCGATGCGATACCGAAAATTTTCAACCTGTTCGAGCAAAGCCGCACGGTCAGCGGCCAGATATCGAGCGGCCTGGGCATCGGTTTGTCGCTGGCGCGCCAGTTCGCGCAAATGCACGGCGGCACCGTCGAAGCGTCCAGCGCGGGCGCCGGCCAGGGCAGCGAATTTGTCATCCGCCTGCCGTTGCCGGAACAGCCGCCGCTGCCGGGGCCCACTGCCGCGCCGCGCTGGGCCGGCGTGTCCGGCCAGCGGCCGCGCGTGCTGGTGGTCGATGACAACCGCGACGCGGCGGAATCGCTGGCCGCGCTGTTTGAAATGGAAAACTACGAAGTGGAAACCGTGTACGACGGCTATGCCGCCGTGGCGGCGACGGGCAGGCAGGCGCCGGACCTGGTCATCATGGACCTGGGCATGCCCGGCATGGACGGCTATGACGCCGCGCGCCTGATCCGCCAGCATCCGGGCGCCGAGCGGATCGTCATGGTGGCGCTGACCGGATGGGGACAAAACGAGGCCCGGCGGCGCACCCTGGATGCGGGCTTTGACTGCCACCTGACGAAGCCGGTCGACTTCAACGAGCTGCTGCGCCTTGCCGGCGAGCGGATCGCGAAGGTCACCGCGTAGGGCGGTTTGCGCGTAGCGCAAGCCGCCGAATGCCCGCGTTACTTCCAGTCCCCACGCAATTGCGCCACCTGCGTGTGCAGCAACTCCGGCGTCACCTCATGCGGCGCCACCGGCTGGCCCACCGCCAGCGCCAGGCTGGAGCGCCAGCCCTTGCGGAAGGCGCGCTCGAACACATTGTCCTGGCTGCGGCTCAGCACATGGCCCCACAGGCCGCGCAGCGCCATGGGAATCACCGGCACCTTGCTGCGTTCGACGATCTTGTTGATGCCGCCCTTGAAGGCGTTCATGTCGCCGGTGGAAGTCAGTTTCCCTTCCGGGAAAATGCACACCAGGTCGCCCTCATGCAGGGCCTGGGCGATATCGACGAACGCTTTTTCCATCAGCCACGGGTCTTCCTTGGCCGGCGCGATCGGAATGGCTTTCGCGGTACGGAAAATCCAGCCCAGCAGCGGCAGCTTGAAGATGCGGTGATCCATCACGAAGCGGATCGGGCGCGGGCTGGCGGCGCCGATCACGATCGCATCGACATAGCTGACGTGGTTGCACACCAGGACCGCCGGGCCGCTCTCGGGAATCCGGTCGCCATCGACGGTTTTCACGCTGTGCAAGGTGTGGATCAGCAGCCAGGCCAGGAAGCGCATCAGGAATTCCGGCACCAGCGAGAAGATATACACCGCCACCACGGCATTCATGATGGCCGTGGCCAGGAACAGTTCGGGTATCGTGAAGCCCTGCCCCAGCAGCACGATGGCGACCCCGGTGGCCGCCACCATGAACAGCGCGTTCAGGATGTTCATGCCGGCGATGGTGCGCGACAGGTGTTCGGGATCGCAGCGGGTCTGGATCAGCGCAAACAGTGGCACGATAAAGAAGCCGCCGAACACGCCGATCATCACCACATCGAACAGGATGCGCAGCGCGCTGTCTTGCTGGACAAAGGTGTTCCACACCACGGCGGCCGTGTTCAGGTAGCCGGTGCTGGCGAAATACAGGTCGGCGCCGAACACCGTCATGCCGATCGCGCCAAAGGGCACCAGGCCGATTTCCACCTTGTGGCCGGACAGGCGTTCGCACAGCAGCGAACCGGTGCCGACGCCCAGCGAAAACACCGTCAGCAGCAGCACGAACACGCTGGAATCGCCATGCAGGTAATCCTTGGCGTAGACCGGGAATTGCGCCAGCACCAGCGCGCCATAGAACCAGAACCACGAGTTGCCCAGCATCGACAGGAACACGGTGCGGTTGCCGGCCGAATGGCGGATGTTGCGGATCGACTCCGAGAAGAAATTCCAGTTGATACGCAGCTCGGGCGCCGGCGCCGGCGTGGTCGGCACGCGGTAGCTGGCCAAGAGGCCGATCACCGCCGTCGCCAGCGTGCCGGCCGCCACCAGGTGCAGGCCGGTGCCCGGTGTGGCCACCAGCACGGCGCCCAGCACCTGGCCCAGCAGGATGCCGACAAAGGTGCCCATTTCAATCATGCCATTGCCGCCCATCAGTTCTTCCGGCTTCAGTTGCTGCGGCAGGTAGGCGTATTTGACGGGGCCGAACAGGGTTGAATGCACGCCCATGCCGACCACGCCGAGGATCAGCAGCCACAAGGTGTGCGTCAGCCAGCCGATGCCGGTCATGGCCATGATCGCCACTTCCAGCCATTTCACCAGGCGCGACAGGCCGGCCTTTTCGAACTTGTCGGCGATCTGGCCGGCGGTGGCGGAAAACACCACGTACGGCAGGATGAACAAACCGGGAATCAGGTTGGTGATGGTGGAGGCGGACATCGTGGTCCAGCTGGCGGCGTCAAAGCCCAGCGCCACCACCAGCGCGGTCTTGAACAGGTTGTCATTGAAAGCGCCGAAGAACTGCACCCAGAAAAACGGGGCGAAGCGCCGCTGGGACATCAAGGCGAACTGGCTCGGTTTGCTCATGGTTTCGTTGGTGTTATTTAAGTAATGGTCGGAATATACACTGCCGGAATACCTAGCGCAGCAACGCTTTAAAGGCTTCCGGCATCCACGGCCTCGCGGCCAGCAGGAAGGTGATCGAATGCCGCTGCTCATACGGCAGCCGCGCATCATCCTGGTGTTGCTGTGAAAACTCATCGGCCACCTGCTTCAGGCGTTCCAGCAGCGCCTTGGTGGAACGGGGCGACAGCATCACGCTCACCAGCCGCATCAGTTCATGGCTGCCGGCAAAGCGCGTGTCGAGGTAATCGCCGGACGCCTCTTGCCGGAACCAGGTCTGGATCGGGCCATTCGGTATCCAGCTGAACGTTCTCGACACCAGCAGCTTGACCCGGTTGTTCGGCAACAGGGTCAAAAAACCGATGCGGTCCAGCCGCAGCAAGTACTTCACGGTTTCCGCTACGCTGACCCGGTACACCGCCACGATTTCCTCGACGGGGATCTGGTTCAGCGCCGCCACCGCCACCACCAGCAATTTCGTGTCGCCGATGATTTCCTCTTCCTGCGCATAGGTCAGCTGCGAAATCAGTTGCGGCGCGTCGGTGGCCGCCTGCGCCAGTTCCGCGAAATCCATGCCGACCACCTCCAGCACCTGCTCCAGCCGCTCCAGCGTGAAACTGCGCCGCGCAAACATGCGCTTCACACTGGGTTCGGACAATCCGATGCGCCGGCCCAATTCGGCGTAGGTGACGGCTTTCGCCTTCAACTGCCGTTTCAGTGCATCAATCATGAGGCTGGTATGGGACATGGTGCCAGTTTTCCATCATTGGGTATCGGAATTTGATACTGATCATATCATCTGTGTAACCGGTAGCATATTCGTTGCTAAGCATGTACGTTAAGACAATGATGCAGGCACTTTCACCACTGGAGATTGCGCCATGAAACGCTTGCTTGCTTTGCTGTACAGCACTGTTTTAGCCACTTCCGCGCTGCACGCCGCGCCACTGCACGCGGCCCCCATGAACGCCGGCCCCATGCAGGCGGCGCCCAGCAGCGGCTCCCACCTGTCCCATGCCTCCGAGGCGCTGTCGGCCGCCGCCGGCATCGTGGTGCTGGGTTCGATGTCGGCGGTGGCGGCGTCCGGCTACGTCGTCATCGCCAGCGTGGCCACCGTGGCCGACGGCGTGGTGGTGCTGCTGCAAGGCGCCTCCACCGGGGTGGAAGCGTCGGTGCAACTGAGCGGCGCGGCGGCATCGGGATTGTCGGACGCGGCCGGCAAGGCGGTCACCGTCACGGCCACCTCGACCGGCCACATGCTGGTCCTGTCGGGCCGGGTGCTGGCATTCATTCCCAATGAAACCGGCAAGTCGCTGCTGCACCACAGCCGGGTGGGAGGCTGAGATGGCCGCCTTGCCCAAGACCATGTCCTGGACCATGTGGGCCATGCCGCGGCTGGCAGCGGCGGCGGCCCTGCTGGCCTGCCTGCTGGCCGGGAAGCCCGCCCATGCCGGCGCCAGTTGCGAAGAGCGCCCGCTGCAACCGCACAACGTGGTGCAAGCGATGGACCTGGCGCTGCGCACGCGCGACGCGCTCGATCGCAGCGGCGCGCAAGTGGCGCTGATCGCGCGCGCCGGGCAGGACTTGTCCGCCTATGGCTTGCGCTATTCGCACATGGCCTTTGCCTGGCGCGACCATCCGCAGGGACGCTGGCTGGTGGTGCATGAATTGAATGGCTGCGGCACCGCCAGCTCCGCCTTGTACAACGAAGGGCTGGGCAATTTCTTCCTCGACGACATGTTCCTGTATGAAGCCCAGGTCGTGATTCCTTCCGCCAGCGTGCAGCAGCGGCTGGCGCAGGTGCTGGCCACCCATACGCCGCGCCGCCTGCACCAGGCCCAATACAACATGCTGGCGTATGCGTACGGCACGCGCTACCAGAATTCCAACCAGTGGCTGCTGGAAACCCTGGCGGCGGCCAGCGCCGCGCCGGGCCAGGTGGAAAACCGCGGCGAAGCGCAAGCCTGGCTGAAAGCCGCCGGCTTTACGCCCATTCCCGTACACCTCCCCGCCCTCACCCGCCTCGGCGCGCGCATGTTCCGCGCCAATGTCGCCTTCGACGACCACCCGTTCGACCAGCGCATGGCGGGCCGCATCGATACCGTCACGGTCGATGCCGTGGTGCGCTTCGTGCGCCGCACGGACGCCGGCGCCAGCCAGTTCGTTGTCCGTTGAGCTTTTTCCGCCTCCCTCCTTACTGAGAAAGGACTCATCATGGAACAGGGCAATACGCAAGCCATCCCCAACCCCGGCGGCGGCAATCGGCCACCGGTGGATTTCAATGACCGGCTGCGCGAATGGATTTTCGGCGGCAACGTGGTGGCCAAGCTGGGTTTGCTGATCCTGTTCATGGGATTGGGTTTCCTGCTGCGCTACCTGAACCAGGCCTATGTGATGCGCATCGAATACCAGCTGGCCGGCGTGGCGGCCGGCGCCCTGGCGCTGCTGGCATGGGGCTGGAGCATCCGCCTCGTACGGCCCGGCATCAGCCTGCCGGTGCAGGGCATGGCGCTGTCGCTGCTGATGCTGACCACCTTTGCCGCATCCAAGAACCATCACCTGATCCCCGGCGCCACCGCCATTGCGCTGCTGGCGATCTTCGTGGCCTTTACCTGCCTGCTGGCCGTGCTGCAAGACTCGGTGTGGCTGGCCGTGTTCGGCATCATCGGCGGCTTTGCCACGCCGGTCATGATGTCCGACGGCAGCGGCAACCACGTGGCGCTGTTTACCTGGTGCGCCATCCTCAACGCCGGCATCATTGCCATCGCCATCCTGAAATCGTGGCGGGTGCTCAATGTACTGGGCTTCCTGTGCACCTTCGTACTGGCCACCTCGTGGGGCGTGCTGAATTACAGCACGGACGATTACCGGACGTCGCAAAGCTTCCTGGTCCTGTTCCTGCTGATGTACATCGCGGTCGCCATGTTCTATGCGCGGCAGCAGGCGCCACGGCTGACGCACTATGTCGATGGCACGCTGGTGTTTGGCGCCCCGCTGGCCGCCATGGGGCTGCAGTATGGTCTGGTGCGCGAGATCGAATTCGGGATGGCGTATTCCGCGCTGGCGCTGGGCGCGCTGTACCTGGGCCTGGCCATCTTCGTCAAGCGCCGCATGGGGGAAAACTGCCGCCTGCTGGGCGAAGCCTTCATGGCGCTCGGCATCGTGTCGGCCACCCTGGCGATTCCCTATGGCGTCGATGACCGCTGGATGTCCGCCGCGTGGGCGCTGGAAGCGGCCGGGGTGATCTGGACCGGCTTGCGCCAGCGCCGCGCGCTGGCGTGGTGCTTTGGCTTGCTGGTGCAACTGGCGTCATGGCTCTCCTTCCTGCGCGCCGTCAGCCGGATGGATGAAACCACCATCGCGCAATCGCACATGGCGATCGGTTTCGTGATGCTGGCCATCGCCGCGTTCTTCATCGCCCTGCAATTCCGCGCCGCCGAGGCGGACGCCTTGAAACCGTTTTCCGCCGGCACCGGCAAGGGCCTGGCCGAACTGCTGCTGCCGATCGCGGCGGTCTGGCTGCTGGCCGGCGCATGGCTGGAAGTCATCGTGCACACGGACGGCAATGCGGAGCTGAACCTGATGGTCGGCGGCGCGATCGCCGTGGCGGCGCTGCTGTATGGCATCGGCCTGCGCTGGCAATGGCGGAGCGCCGGCTGGCTGGCCCAGGTTGCGCTGCTGATGGCCTGCGTCACCTTCATCCTGATGACGAACCTGTCGTGGGCGTATGACACGGAATCGTTTATCGACAGCGCGATTCCCTCGGCGCTGATGCTGGCAATCAGCCTGTCGGTCGTGTGCGAGCGCCGCCATGCCGCCGATCCCGACGCCCCGGGCAATCTCACCCTGCTGTCGTTTGCCGGCATTGCCTGGTTCATCATCGCGCTGCCGGCGCTGGCGGCATGGGGCAGCGGCGTGGCGGCCGTGCGGCTGACGACTGAAACACTGCCGTTCAGCTGGTCGCTGTACCTGATGCTGGTGGCCGCTTTGTCCACGATTGCATTGCAGGTGGCGCAGCGCCGCGCGTGGCCGCAGCTGATCTGGCTGTCGGTTCCCGCGTTTGGCGCGCAACTGATTGCCGGCGGCGCCACGCTGGCCTGGCTGGTCCTGTATGACGAATTGCCCGATGCGGCGCTGTGCGCCGCCGGCCTGATGGCGTGGATCGCGGCCGGCCATGCGCTGGCATGCTGGCGCCGCACCGGCTGGATTGCGCCGGGTACGATGCAGACCCTGCTGCACCTGCAACTGGTGGCCATGCCACTGCTGATGGTGTGGCCGGCGCTGCGCATCCTCACCTCCGGCATGACAACGCTGGGCCCCGAGTGGCGGTTGTACCTGCCCGCGTGGGGCACGATGGCCGCCATTGCGTGGCTGCTGCGGCGCGCCGCACACGACGCCTGGCCGCTGTATCCATTGACGCTGTGGCACCGCCGCGTGACCTTGCGGGTGGCGGTCGGCTGGTCGCTGCTGGTGGCGGTCGCCTGGAACTTCGCGTCCGACGGCGGCATGGCGCCACTGCCCTATATGCCGGTGCTGAACCCGCTGGACCTGACCACCGGCTTTGCCGCATTGCTGGCAATCGCCTACTGGCGCGCGGCGGCGCCGCACGTCCAGGAAAAATGGGCCGGCCGCATGCGGTTGCTGGGCGCCGGCGGCACCTGGCTGTGGCTGAACCTGGTGCTGCTGCGCAGTGTCTCGCATTACCTGCATGTGCCCTACACGTTCGACGCCCTGATGGCGTCCACCTCCACCCAAGCCATGCTGTCGCTGGTGTGGAGCGGCACGGCGCTGGTGCTGATGCGGCACGCCGCCGTGCGCATCCGTCCGCGCCAGTGGGGAGTCGGCGCGGCGCTGCTGGTGGCGGTGCTGGCCAAGCTGTTCCTGCTGGACTTGCAGGACCGGAATAACTTCGCGACCATCATGGCGTTTATCGGGGTGGGCTTGCTGACCCTGGCGATCGGCTACGCGGCGCCGTTGCCACGCCGCGGCACCAATGGTGCCACATGAAACGCCACATCCTCCTGCTGTGCGCCGGCGCGGCGCTGTTGCCGACGCTATTGCCCGCGCTGGCCGGTGGCGCCGCGGCGCCGGACACCCCGGCCGCCTATGCCTGGACCATGCCCGTCACGGTGACGGACGACAATGGCGTGCACGGCCTGCGGCTGCCCTCGTCGGTCTACCTGCATGCGCAATCGGCCGCGCTGGCCGACCTGCGCCTGTTCGACCGGCGCGGCTTGCCGGTGCCTTACGCATTGCGCCAGCCGCCCACCGATACCTACACGGACGCACGCGAGCTGCCGCTGCGGATCTTCCCCCTGTACCGGCAGCCGGGCGCACCGGCCTCCGTGACGATGCAGGGCGACTTCAAGCTCGAACTGCGCACCGACAGCGACGGCCGGCTGCTGTCGGTGACCAGCGCCGGCGCGCCGGCACGCACGCCGCCGCAGCCACAGGCGCAGGGGCCGGCGCTGGAAACGCTGATCCTGGACCTCGGCGTTCCCGCGCGTGGCACGCCGCCCACCGTGACGGCCTTGCGCTTTGTCCCGCCCGCGGGCAAGAGTGGCTACAGCGCGCAGGTGTGGCTGGAAGCCAGCGATGATTTGCGCGACTGGCGGCCATTGGGTGCGGCCGACCTGCAATGGCTGTCCGCCACCGATGGTGCGATCCTGGCGTGCGACATGCTGGCGTTTGAACCCGCCCGCTTCCGCTATGCGCGCCTGACGTGGCGCGGCGGCACGCCCGCCCTCTTCGCGGGGATCACCGCGTTGTCCATCAACCAGCATCGGACGGCTCCGGCCATGGACAGCGCCGTGCTGGCGCCGGTCCCGGGCCGCGTGCCCGGCGACCTGGTCTACACGGCGGGCATCGGCATCCCGGCGGAACGCGCCGGCATGCAGTTCGCCACGCCCAACGCGGTGTATGCCGCCATGCTGGGCAATTACCGCGATCCGCCCCCGCCCTCCCGGCCGGCGACGCCATCGTCTTCCGAGCGCAGGCATCACCGGCATCACCATTTGCGCGACCACTTGCATCGCGACCATTGGCACCGCGACCATGTTCACCGCCATGACCGGCGCCGGGCCGACGATCCGCCCGCGCCGCCGCCCCCGCCGGATCCGTTTTCCCCGATCGCCAGCGCGACCTTTTACGACATCACGCAAGACGGCAAACGCAAGCGCTCCGGCGGCCTGCCATTGCCGCAGACCCAGCTGGCGCAATGGGTGG
>Ga0307408_100000413_pt1 | contig 38417 bp, 24 predicted proteins | sample 322Cmetagenome_FD_202116 | JGI IMG/M metagenome (GOLD analysis project Ga0307408, IMG submission 202116) | Maize rhizosphere microbial communities from greenhouse at UC Davis, California, United States - 322HYB-C-3 | ecosystem: Host-associated > Plants > Roots > Rhizosphere > Soil | place... | reverse complement strand
TCTTGGTGGCAAATCTTCTGCTGTGGGAAAGTGATGTCACGGTCGTTATTGAAAATGTCGGTGCCGAACCCATGCGCGGTGTCGTCGTACATGTCACCGGTGCTGCTTATTCTGTTAGCGAACTTGCTCCGGGTGCTCGAACCGCTATCGTCGTGAAGCCGAAAGGGGAGTCTCATGTGGAAATTGAACAAACTTCCGGTCAACGGCTCGTTGTTGATTGCTACTTCGAATCTGGCTACTCTGGAACGGTTACAGCTAAGGTAAGCTCTGCCAAGGTGGTTGCCGTTGAGAGTAATGTGAGCCCATGACGCTCTGACCCAACATGGCGCTCAACCTCGCTCCCTGCGGCGCACAATGGCAATCCAGCCCTTCCGCAAGACCGTGAACACGTCCCAAGAACGAAAGGGCCAGCAAGCGGCCACCGGCCCCCCGCCTGACATTGCCGCCCCGCCTTATAATTCATGCAAACTTTTGCAAAGCGGGGCAACGATGATCGACTTCCAGGGACTCACCAAATCATATGGCGGCTTCGAAGCCGTCAAACCCCTGACCATGCAGGTGCGGCGCGGCGAAGTGTTCGGTTTCCTGGGACCGAACGGCGCCGGCAAGACCACCACCATCCGCATGCTGATGGGCATCCTGGTGCCCAGCGCGGGCCGGGTGCTGGTGGACGGCCTCGATTGCCAGCGCGACGCGGCGGAAGTCAAACGCCGGGTCGGCTACCTGCCCGATATCCCCACCTATTACGATTACCTGCGCGGCCGCGAAATCCTGCAATTCGTGGCAGAGATGCATGGCTACTCGCGTTCCGAGGCGCGCGGCCGCGCGCACCGCCTGCTCGATGAACTGGGCCTGGCGGAAGCCGCCGAGGAATTCGCCGTCAATTACTCGATGGGCATGAAAAAGAAACTGGGGCTGGCGTGCGCGCTGGTGCACAACCCCAAGGTGCTGGTGCTCGATGAACCGATCAACGGCCTCGATCCGCGCGCCTCGCGCGACGTGCAGGAACGCTTGCTGGCGGCCGCCGCGCAAGGCACCACGATCTTTGTCTCGACCCACTTGCTGGACATGGCGGAAAAGCTGTGCGACCGGGTCGGCATCATCCACCGGGGGGCGCTGGTGGCCTGCGGCACGCTCTGCGAATTGCAGGGCGCCGCCGCCAGCGGCAGTTCGCTGGAACAAGTGTTCCTGAACATCACGGACGAAGCCGGCGAGCAGGCGCCATGATGGCGCCGGCGCCGAACAGCGCGGCCCGCGCCGTGTGGCTGTTGACCCGCGTGCGCCTGCTGCGCCTGTTCAACATGCTCAATGGCTTCAGCCTGGGCAAGAAAAAGGGACAACAGCGCACCGGCACGCAACGCAAGCGCACCGTGTACTGGATCCTGTCGCCCATCGTCGGGGCGATGATGATGGTGGGGGTCATCAATATCCTCAACGGTTCCATCGTCAACCTGCATTGCGCGATCGATCATACGCCCGCCTGCATGAAGGCCGTGAGCCTGAAAAACAACCCGGCCGTGCAATCGCTGGTCATGGACCAGCTGCAAGCCATGGCGTTCAGCACCAAGCTGGCGGCGGCCGCCACCCTGCAACTGTTGATGCTGTGGCTGGTCAGCGTGCTGATGCCGCTGAGCAGCCGTGAAATGGCGCAGCCGGAATGGGACCTGGAATGGCTGGTCACCTTGCCGGTGCAGCGCAAGGCGCTGCTATGGGGGCGGCTGCTGGAACGCACCATTGCCAACCCGAGCGGCATGATGTCGGTCTGGCCGGCGTGCATCGTGCTGGCCTGGTATGGCGGCCATGGCTGGTGGTCGGGCCTCAGCGGCTTGGCCGCCGCCGCTGTGCTGCTGATGCTGGCCGCGCTGGCGCGCACCCTGGTCGATACCGGCCTGCGGCTGTCGCTGGCGCCGTCGCAATTGCGCAACCTGCAGGCGCTGGCCTCGGTGGCGTGCCTGCCCATCATGTACATGGCGATGTCGTATTCAATGATGGGCTATGGCTCGTTCACCTATGACTGGGCGCGCCACTTCCCGGCATGGAGTTTGTGGACGCCGCCCGGCCTGGCGGTGCGGGCGCTGACCGCGCACACCTTGCCGCAGGCGGCGCTGGCGGGCGCCTTGCTGGTGGCGCAAACCGTGTTGCTGATGATGGCCGGCATGGCGCTGTTGCAGCACCAGTTGCGCGCCGGCGTGGTCGGCAGCGGTGCGCGGGAAAGCGCGGGACGCAAGGCCGGCGCCGCCATGGCGCCGGAGCAGGACGGCGCGCTGGATAAGGACTGCGCGCAGGATCAGGGCGGCGCGCCGCAAGGCTGGCTGGAGCGCGCGCGGCACTGGGGCACCACCTTGCAGCGGCGCGAACTGCGCTTGCTGAGCCGCGACCGCAACTTCCTGGTGCAAAGCCTGCTGGTGCCGGTGGTGATCGTCGGCAGCCAGCTGGTCTTCAACAACCAGTTGCAATCGTTCGCGCAAATCGGCGAGAACCAGCAATTGATGGCGGCCGTGGCGTTCGGCATCGGCAGCTATGTCCTGATGCTGTCGGCGTTCCAGACCCTGAACACGGAAGGCAATGCATTGTGGATGCTGTACACCTTCCCCCGCTCGCTCGACAGCATGCTGAAGGAAAAAGCCCGGTTGTGGGGTGTGCTGGCGTTGACCTATCCCCTGCTGGTGTTCGCGGCCGGCCTGTATTTCAAACCTGTATTTACCTGGCAGCTGGCGTGGCTGGCGGCGATCGCGCTGGCCGGCGTGGTGATCTTTTCCGGCATCGCGGTCTCGCTGGGCGTGTTTGCCTGCGACCCGCTGGCACAGGAAACCCACGCGCGCATCCGCCCCACCTATTCTTACCTGTACATGCTGCTGTGCAGCCTGTACGTGTATGGCATCTATGCCCAGGAATGGCTGCAAACCATCGCCATCATGGTGCTCACCAGCGGTCTGTCGCTGGCCTTGTGGCAAAAGGCGCGCGACGCCCTGCCATACCTGCTGGACCCGGCCGCGTCACCGCCGCCGCGCGTGGCGCTGTCCGATGGCCTGATTGCCGCCGTGATTTTCTTTGTCATGCAATTGCTGGCGCTGTTGCTGCTGACCCGCGGCAAGCAGGCCAATGTGCGTGACCTGGCGCTGGCGTTCACATTGGCGGGCGGATTGGTCTATGGCGCGATGCGGCTGGTGTACTGGCGCTACAAGACGGCGGGCGTGCCGGCCGTGCTGGCCACTGCGCCGCATGGCGGCGTGGCCGGCGCGGTGCGCGACGCGCTGAAAACCGGGGTCGCGGGCGGCGTGGTGGCCAGCGTGTTTGGCTATGCCTACCTGTACCTGCTGCACGGGACCATCTGGGAAAGGGCGCCGGTCACCGGTTCGCTGTGGTATGCCGCCATGGCCGTGCTGGCCGCCCCCGTGTTCGAGGAATTCATTTTCCGTGGCCTGATCCACGCCGGGCTGCAACGGCTGGTCCCGTCGCTGGCGGCGGCGCTGGGCAGCGCCGCCATCTTTGCCATCGTCCATCCGGCGGGGGCGATGGCGCCGGTATTCGTGCTGGGCCTGTGCGCGGCATGGGCACATGGACGCAGCACGTCGCTGCTGGCGCCGATGATCGTGCACGCGATCTATAACCTGACGATCGTGGGATTGCAATTCCGCTGGTAACCCAACGGCGCCGAGTCCGTAGGGTGGTTTACCGGGGGGCGCCGAGCCCGCAGCGGAAGCCACCATGCGTGCGTAACCGCTATCGCCGGAGCTGGTGGCCGCGCCAGTATGGCGGCTTTGCCTCCGGCAAAACCGCCCTACGGATTTTGGGTTACGGGCTTATTTGTAGATCGGGCCGTCGTTGATGAAGCCGCCGCCCTGGTACAGCGTGGCCGCATCATCCGGCGCCGGATACGCGCCGGTGTCCGGGAACATGTGGCGGAACTGGCGCGAGCTGTCTTTCGGGTGGAAACCGATGTGGCCGGCCTTGCGGTTGTCCCACCAGACGCCATCGTTGTCGGACATGCCGTACAACACCGTGTGCCCCACGCGCGGCGCCATCAGCGAGCAGCGCAGCGATTCGACCAGGTCGTCGTAGCTGAACCAGGTCACCATCATGCGCGGGTTCTTCGGTTCCGGGAACGACGAACCGATGCGCAGGCACACGGTCTCGATGCCGGCGCGGTCCCAGTAGTAGCGGGCCAGCTGTTCGCCAAACACTTTCGACAAGCCATACATCGAGTCCGGACGGGGCGGGCTGTCGGCATCGAGGTGTTCGGTGGTCTTGTGGAAGCCGATCGCATGGTTCGAGCTGGCGAACACGATGCGGCGCACGCCGTGCTTGTGGGCGGCTTCGTACACGTTATAGGTGCCCTGGATGTTCGCAAACATGATGTTTTCGAACGTGTTTTCCGTGGAGATGCCACCGAAGTGCAGCACCGCTTCCACCCCTTCCAGCAAGTCCAGCACCGCCGCCTTGTCGGCCAGGTCGCACTGGACGATTTCCTCGCCGTCGCGCGCCGCGCCCATGTCGCCGATGTCGGACAGGCGCACCACATCGGCCCACGGCTTGATGCGGTCGCGCAGGATTTTACCGAGGCCGCCGGCGGCGCCGGTCAGCAGGATGCGTTTGAATGGTTTGGTCATGCTCTTTCCCCTGGATCTGCAAGTTGTATGACATCATATGACATAGTATGGCATTATGCCACAACCGGTTCACGTCACCGGCGCCGGATTGAACAACACCAGCGCATTATGCAATTTCCACTGCTCGGCCCAGGTCTTGCGCCCGCTCGCCACATCGAGCATCAGGCGGAACATTTCCCAGCCCACTTCCGCGATGGTCGCCTCGCCGCTGGCAATCCGGCCCGCGTTCACGTCCATCAAATCATGCCAGCGCCGCGCCAGGTCGTCGCGCGTGGCGACCTTGATCACCGGGCATTCGGCCAGGCCGTACGGCGTGCCGCGTCCGGTGGTGAAGATATGCAGGTTCATGCCGGCCGCCAGCTGCAAGGTGCCGCAAATAAAATCGCTGGCCGGCGTCGCCGCGTAGATCAAGCCCTTTTGTTTGAGCTTGTCGCCGGGCGACAGTACGCCGGAAATCGGACTGGAACCGCTCTTGACGATCGAGCCCATGGCCTTTTCCACGATGTTCGACAAGCCGCCTTTCTTGTTGCCGGGCGTGGTGTTCGCGCTGCGGTCCACCCCGCCCCGCTTCAGGTATTGGTCGTACCAGTCCATTTCACGGATCATCGCATGGGCCACGTCGGCATTGATGGCGCGCGAGGTCAGCTGGTCGATCCCGTCGCGCACTTCGGTCACTTCCGAAAACATCACGGTACCACCCGCGCGCACCAGCAGGTCCGTCGCATAGCCGACCGCGGGGTTGGCCGTCACGCCGGAAAACGCGTCGCTGCCGCCGCACTGGACGCCCACCACCAGTTCCGAGGCGGGCACGGTTTCGCGGCGGCGGCGGTTCAGCACTTCCAGCTGCTGTTCGGCCTTCGCCACGATGGAGTCGATCATGGAGTGAAAGCCCACGTGGCCCTGGTCTTGCAGGCACACCAGCGCCGGTTCGAAATCGGCGCCGTTAGCCGATTCCGCGCCGGCCGAGCGGATCGAAATCGAGCCTTTCGGGAACAGCCGCTGCGGCTGCAATTTTTCACAACCAAGGCTGACCACCATGGCCTGGCCGCCGAAATTCGGATTGAGGCTGATATTGCGCACGGTGCGGATCGGGATGTCGGCATACGGGGCATCGATCGCCACGCCGCAGCCATAGGTATGTTCCAGTCCCACCACGTCATCGACATACGGGTACTTCGGCAACAGCTCTTCCCTGATGCGCTTGACCGCATGCTCCACCACCCCGGCCACGCACTGCACGGTGGTGGTGATGGCGAGGATATTGCGGGTGCCGACGCTGCCGTCCGGATTGCGGAACCCTTCAAACGTATAGCCTTCGAGCGGGTCCATGGCCGGCGCCTTGATGGTGGCGATCGGCAGCCCGGTCAGTTCGCGCGCGGGCGGCAATGTCACCTGCGGTTCGGCGATCCAGCTCCCCGCTTTCAGGTCGGACGCGGCATGGCCGATCGTGACGTTGTAGCGGATCACCGGCTCGCCTTGGGCGATGTCGCGCAGCGCCACCTTGTGGCCTTGCGGCACCGCCTCCAGCAATACCAGGCCATCCGGGAACGTTGCGCCCGCCTTCAGGCCTCCATCATTGACAACGATGGCGACGTTGTCGTTTTCGTGCATCAGGATGTAGCGCGGGGAGTTCGCGCTGGACGCTGCAGTCATCATAGTTCCTTCTATTCATGTTGTTTCCCGTCCAATTCAGTATGCCCCAGATAAAAAAATTTGGCTAGTCCAGATTGCATATTTGGTCTGACCACCTTAGAATGGCCTGACCAAATAATGAAATTACTCAAACCGTCTTACAAAATCGTCCAGCCAGCCGATCAACTTTCCAGTAACAGGCCATGAACCCAACCCACAACGGCGCAACACTAGAAACCACGCGGCACGAGCCGCGGCTGTACCGCGTGGTGGCGGACCGCATCCAGCAGTTGATCGTGGCAGAGCGCATCCTGCCGGGCGAGCGCCTGCCGTCGGAGCGCGACCTGGCCACCAAGCTGTCGGTCAGCCGCGCCTCGCTGCGCGAAGCGCTGATCGCGCTGGACCTGGGTGGCGCGATCGAAGTGCGCGGCGGTTCCGGCGTGTATGTCAGCGCACTGCGGGAAGCCGATGCCGCGCTGCCGGAAGCCGGCCCGGGCCCGTTCGAAGTGCTGTCGGCGCGCCGTCTGATCGAAGCGGAAATCGCCGCCATTGCCGCCCGGGTGGCGACCGACAGCGCGATCGATGCGATATTGAAAGCCGTACAGGAAATGGAAGCGAGCCATGCCAACAAAGCCAGCAACGAACACGCCGACCGCAACTTCCACCTGGCCATTGCGCGCGCCACCGGCAACAGCGCGCTGGTCGGATCGCTGTCGTATTTATGGGACCAGCGGGGCCACCTGTGGCACCGGCTGAAAGAACACTTCCAGACCGAAGAACTGCGTCAGGAAACCCTGAAGGACCACCGCCACATCTTTGAAGCGATTGCTTCGCACGATGCGGCGGCCGCGAAAAAAGCCATGCGCGCCCACCTGGAGCGCGTGACCCGGACTTTCTCGCGCGGTTGAAGTATCCGGGACCGTACCGCCGCACAGAAAAGGCGGGCCCCCAGAGAGTTATCGACCGATTGCAAGCTCGGCGCCCAGGCAGGCGCCCTCCTGGCAACGGCACGGAGTACGCGAGGTGCTCCATGAAGCGATTGGCGACAGCGGCAAGCGCCGCGCATAACTTTGATTGAATTTGAAGGAGACATAAGAATGAACAAGCCTAGCCCTGTGCAGCACCGTCTGTTGCTGACGTCCATTACCCTCGCCGTGCTGACGCTGGTCAACTCCGTCCACGCACAGGAAATGCAGCGCATCGAAGTGACCGGTTCGTCCATCAAGCGGCTCGCCGCCGAGGCGGCGCTGCCGGTGTCGTCGATCAAGGCGGAGGAATTCGTCGAGCGCGGCATGACCACGCTGGCCGACGTCATGATGGCGCTGCCGCAATCGGCGTCGCTGGCGCCGTCGAATGCGGGCTCCGGCACCAACATCAACTTGCGCGGCCTCGGCGTCAACCGCACGCTGGTGCTGTTGAACGGCCGCCGCCTGGCGAACGAGGCGATTGCCGCCGGCTACGCCAACCTGGACGTGATCCCGATGAGCGCCCTGTCGCGGGTGGAAATCCTGCGCGACGGCGCATCGTCGATCTACGGTTCCGACGCGATCGGCGGCGTGGTCAACTTCATCACCAAGCGCGACGTCGAAGGCGGTTCCGTCACGGCGCAATACATCCAGCCTGAAAAGAACGGCGGCGGCGATGAACAGCGCGTCACCCTGACCTACGGCATGGGCAACCTGGCCAACGATGGCTGGAACGTGTACGCCACCGTCGATGCGCACCAGCGTTCGCGCCTGGCGCAAAAAGACCGCGCCGAGCTGTCGTCGGCGGCAAAACTCACGGAACTGGGCCGTGCGCCGACCCTGGGCAGCGGCGGCAACGCCACCCCGGCCAACTTCACCACGGCCACCAACAAGACCGCGCAAAACCCGTACTACGCGAGCGGCTGCCTGGCGCCATCGTCGATCCCGGGCGCAAAAAACACCTGTATCCTGAACGCCAATGAGTATGGCACCGCGCTGCACGCCAACCAGCAGGTGTCGTTCTACACCCGCGCCACCAAGCGCTTCTCGGAAGAGCATACGGTCACCATCGATTACGCGCTGGGCACCGAACAGATCCTGGCCGCGCGCAATCCGACCAACGCGGTCGCCGTCAACGGCATCTCCGCCTCCCTGCCATCCTCCAGCAAATGGTACCCGGGCGCCAGCGGCGGCGTGCCGGCCGTGGCCGGCCTGAAAGGCGAACCGCTGACCGTGACATGGGCCGTGGCCGACTATGGCGTGGCCGTGCAAAAGGACAAGCAGATCAACCAGCGCCTGGCCGTTTCCGATGAAAACCGCTGGGGCGGCTGGGATACCCGCGCCGGCCTGGTGATCGGCATCAGCGACCGCGAGAACTATTACCAGAACGGCTTCTTCCGTGGCCAGGGCTTGCTCAACGGCTTGAAGTCCGGCGCCCTCAATCCATTCGGCTTGCAGGACCAGACCGGCCTGGATTACCTGAAATCGGTGTCCGTCGACGGCCAAAAAAACCGCGATTCGCGCACCACGTATACCGGCGTGGACTTCAACGCCAGCCGTCCGCTGATGAACCTGGCAGGCGGCGAAATGAACGTGGCGATCGGCCTGGACTTCCACCGCGAAACCACGCGTGACGACAAGCTGGCGATCCAGAACGAAGTGACGTCCCTGAACTCGAGCGCATCGCACGGCGAAGGCTCGCGCAACGTGTCCGCTATTTATGCGGAAATCGACATTCCGCTGACCAAGCAACTGACGCTGAACTTTGCCGGCCGCGACGACTATTTCAGCGACTTCGGCAACACCTTCAACCCGAAGGCCAGCTTCCGCTATGAGCCAACCAAGCAGTTGATGTTCCGTGGCTCGGCCAACACCGGCTTCCGCGCACCGACCCTGTTCGACGCCTATGGCTACCGCCTGCCGGGCGCCACCACCCGCACCGCGGCGCGCTGGGATGACCCGCTGCTGTGCCCGGGCGGCACGCCAGGCGTGGCCGGCACCGGCAAGGCGCTGGCAGGCTATGTGGCCTCGGAAGTGTGTAACGCGACCCTGCCGAAGCAGACCGGTTCCAATGCCGACCTGACCCCGGAAAAGTCGAAGGGCTGGACCCTCGGCATGGTGGTGGAACCCACCAAGTCGATGACCGTGTCGGTGGACTACTGGAACATCCGCATGACCGACATGCTGGCCAACCTGCCGGAGCAGGTCTACTTCCTGAACCCGGAAAAGTACAAGTCCTTCTTCGTGCGCAACGCCGACGGCACCATCAACTACATCAAGAATGTCACGATGAACCTGGGCGGCCAGAAGGCGGCCGGTGTCGACATCTCGGCGTCGTATTCGTTCCCGCGCTCGTCGGCCTGGGGGGACTTCAAGGTGCAGCTCGATGGCACTTACCTGACCCAGTTCGACAACCAGCTGGAAAAGGATTCCGGCTTCGTCTCGAACGTGGGCCGCTTCGGCCTGGCCAGCAACGGTACCACCAGCAGCTTCCCGATCATCACGTACCGCTGGAAGCATACCCTGAAGCTGAACTGGGCACTGGGCAACTGGTCGGCGCAGATGACGCAGAACTACAATTCGAAGTATGAAGACCAGAACCTGGTGGCGCAGCAATACTGGCGCGACATCAATTCGTACAAGCCATGGAACTTGACGGCGACCTACAAGGGCTTCAAGAACATCGCGATCACGGGCGGCATCACCAACCTGTTCGACTCGGCCCCTCCGGCAACCAACCACAGCGGCTATTCCAATGGCTACCTGAGCAGCGCCGCCAGCCCGATCGGCCGTTCGTACAACCTGCGCGCGACGTACAATTTCTAAGCCAGGCGGGCCACGACGCTGGATCGTCCCGCGTTGTGGCTCCGTAGGGCGGGTTTTGCAAACCCGCCGATGTGCCGTCGAAACGCATGCATGGCGGGTTTATAAAACCCGCCCTACGAGGAAATCGATGACTTCATATCAAATGACCGCGGCGCTGGCACTGTGTGCAGGCGCCGCTTTTTCCACCCACGCGGCGGACAACAAGCCGGTGCGCTTTATCCTGGTGGGCGACTCCACCATGGCCACCGCCAGCGGCTACGGCGACGCCTTTTGCGCCCGCGTCATCCGCGCCGACACCTGCATCAACCTGGCCAAGGGGGGCCGCAGTTCCGGCAGCTTCCGCGCGGAAGGCCGCTGGGATGAAGTCCAGGGGCTATTAAAAGGCGGCAGCGCTTACCGCGCCACTTACGTGCTGATCCAGTTCGGCCACAACGACCAGCCCGGCAAACCGGGCCGCTCGACCGACCTGGTGACGGAATTCCCCGTCAACATGGCGCGCTATGTTACGGAAGTCAAAGCGCTGGGCGGCGTGCCGGTGCTGGTGACGCCGCTGACGCGCCGCAGTTTCAAGAACAACATTTTGGAAAACAACCTGGCGCCATGGGCCGCCGCGATCCGCAAGGTGGCGGCCGAACAGCAGGCCGCGCTGCTGGACTTGAACGCGGACAGCCATGCCGCCGTGCAGGCCATGGGGGAGCAAGAAGCCGATACGTTCGCGGTGGAACCCAAGCCGGTTGCGGCAACGCCGCCCGCCAGCACCGACCTGGCGAAAATCGAACCTGCCGGCGCCGCGAAGAGCGCCTTCGATTACACCCACCTGGGCGCCAAGGGCGCCATGTATTTCGCCCGCATGGTGGAACGTGAACTGAAAGCGGCGCTGCCGGCCACCGCCACGCAATTCCGGCCCGAGGGACAGCCGTGAGGCTGCGCCCTTCCAGCAGGAGCTACGCGATGGCCTCCGGCGCACCGGCTGCCACGGCGACAGCCGCGCCGCGCGGCCGGGCGCTGGCCTCTGGCTGCGCCATGACGACGGCATGGATGGCGAAGGTGGCGGCGATCCTGGCTGGCACGCTGGCCGGCTCATTGGGTGGTGCATCGGCCATTTTACTGGCGGCCGCCCCGGCGCATGGCGCCTCCCCCGTGCAGGCACCACAGCCAGCCATGGCGCAGCCAGCCGCCAGGGACAGCAGCACGGCAGCCGGCCCCACCGCCTCCACCGGCACCGCCCGCCCGCAACTGAGCGCCGCGCAGGCCGCGCAATTCGCCTACCAGGAAGTCTTGAAATACGTGGGCGTGGCGGGCAGTGAACGCATCGATCCGTGGGACCCGCTGGCCGATCCGCTGGCCGTCAATGCCCAATTCACGCCGCACTACGTGGTCGACGTCACCGCGCAGGCCGATGGCGTCCGCACCTTCAATTCCGTGCAGGCCGCCGTCTCCCGCGCCTTGCAGGATGCGGGACAGCGCCAGCGCGCCTATATCCTCGTCAAACCGGGCACGTATCGAGAACTGGTCTACGTGCCGGCCGCCGCCGTCGCCATCACCCTGTATGGCGACGGCAAGCAGCCGGGCGACACCGTCATCACGGCCAGGCTCGATGCCGCCGTGGCGGGCGACGCCTATGCCGCGCAATATGGCCCCCAGTTTGAAAAAGCGCATGCCGATGTGCAAGCCATGCACGCGCTGGTCAAACAGCGCGCGGCGAGCGGCAAGGGCAATATCGGCACCGGCGGCTCGCAAACCATGTGGGTGCAAAACCACGGCTTCCAGGCCCGCAACCTCACCATTGCCAACGGCTACAACAAGGACGTTGGCAATGCGCGCGAAGAATGCGGTGAACGCCCCTGCGGCCGCCATGACGTGAACCCGCAACAAAACGTCGTGCACCACCAGGCGGTGGCGCTGCAGGTGGAAGGCGCGGACAAGGTGCAGTTTGAAAACGTGCGCCTGATTGGTTTCCAGGATACCCTGTACCTGAAAAACCGCGACGTCCACCAGCGCCGGCGCGACACCGTGCGCAGCTTTTTTCACCGCTGTTACATCGAAGGCGATGTGGACTTCATCTTTGGCGACAGCACCGCGTATTTCCTGCAATCGGAGATCCGCACCCTGGGCGACCGCAGCACGGCCTATGTCGGGGCGCCGAACACCAGCTACCTGTCGAAATACGGCTTCGTGTTCAACCAGTCCGCGTTTACGCATGACGGTTCGCGCAATGCGCTGGCGGGCCAGTTCTTCCTGGCGCGCCAATGGTTCCACAACCAGAAATGCACGCCGTATGGCAAGGTGCCGGTGGATGGTTACCGCTGCGTGCTGGGAGACGCCAGCGCGTATAGCGCGCCGCACGGCACCATCACGCCGAACGTGCTGGAAACCGTGGGCAAGATGGTGGTACTGAATTCACGCATCGGCCGCCACATAAACCGAGCCCGCCCATGGTCGGACTGGAACCGCAACGGCACCCTGCCTTACCGCCCGGCCCAGTTCAACTCCGATGATTACTGGGCCAACCTGAAAGCGGCCGGCATCGATCCCGTGCAAGACCTGGGCTACACGCGCGCGCCGCAACCGGCCGCCCCGTTCCTGGCTGAATACAACAACACTGACGAAAACTGACAACCATGAAAACCATCAACCAGTCGCGCCGCACCCTGCTGAAAACCACGCCCGCCGCCGCCCTGGCCATGGCCGGCGCACCATCGATCGCCGCCACCGAACCGGACCCGTGGCTGCGCGCCGCCGACATTGCGAAAAAGCTGGCCAATCCGACCGCGTTCCGCAAGCAGGATTTCGTCGTCACGGAGTTTGGCGCGGCCCAGTGCCAGCTGACCAAGGTGAAAGCGTGGGTATCGCATGACGATGAGGCGCCGGTCGATACTCCCGTCAAAGGATCGAAGGATTGCTACGCGGCCTTCCGCGATGCGATTGCCGCGTGCCACAAGGCGGGTGGCGGCCGCGTGGTGATCCCCGCTGGCAGCTGGTATTGCGCGGGCCCGATCGTGCTGCTGTCGAACGTGCATGTGCACCTGAACAAGGGTGCGCACATCTACTTCAGCAACAACCCGGAAGACTATGCGAAATATGGCGACTTCGATTGCGGCAAACACGGCAAGCTGGTGATCACGCGCTGGCAAAGCAACGATTGCCTGAATTTCGCGTCGATGATTTATGCGTACGGCCAGGACAACATCGCGCTGACCGGCGACGACTGGACCAGCATCTTGAATGGCCAGGGCGGCATGCCGTTTGAAAACAGCCCGGATTGCTGGTGGACCTGGAAGGGCAAGAACCGCACCATCAACGCGGTGTCGCAAACCAATACGCCCGGCTACAAGCCCGGCTCGATCGCGGCCAATATGGAAAACCCCATCAATCCGAAATCGATGGCGGAAGTGGCGCCCAACCTGACCGACGAGGAGCGCAAGCTGATCCAGGGCGACAGCAATAAATGGCGCGCCGATGAACACTACCTGCCGGCGCTGTCGGAAGCCGGTGTGCCGTTAGCGCGCCGCGTGTTCGGCCTGGGCCACTACCTGCGCCCGTCGATGATCCACATCGTCGGCTGCACCAACGTGCTGCTGCAAGGCTACCAGGTCACCAACACGCCGTTCTGGCAACACCATCCGGTCCATTGCCGCAACATCGTGCTGCGCAACGTGTACATGAACAGCCATGGCCCGAACAGCGATGGTTTTGATCCGGAATCGTGCGACCATGTGCTGATCGAAGGCTGCGAATTCGATGCGGGCGACGATTGCATCGCCATCAAGGCGGGCAAGAACCAGGACACGCAATACGGTCCGTCGCAAAACATCGTGATCCAGAACTGCACCATGCACGCGGGCCATGGCGCCGTGACATTGGGCAGTGAAATGGCCGGCGGCATCCAGAATGTGTATGCGCAAGACCTGGTGTTTGAAAACAAGCACTGGAAAACCAACCCGCTGAACACGGCGATCCGCCTGAAGACCAACATGAACCGGGGCGGCTACCTGCGCAACTTCTACGTGCGCAATATCGCGATTCCCAACGGCGTGCAAACCTCGCCCTCGTTCTATGCCTCGCTGCCCGGCTCCCCCATTGCGTCACGCACAGTGGCCACGGCGGCCGGCGCCGTCGTGACCTTCGACTGCGACTACACGCCGACCGCCGACAGCGTGCGTACCCGTCCGCCGGTGGTCAGCAATGTGCATATCTCCAACGTCAAGGTGGGCAATGTGCAAACCAAGTCCGGCCAAAAGGCATCGTGCTTCCAGGCCATCGTGGTGCTGGGTCCGGTGGCGTCCGACTATAACGGCCCGCAGCCGATGCCGGCCGTGCTGCCGGTCACCAACGTGACGATCACCGACTGCGATTTCGGCACGCCGGTCAACGGCAAGGCGCCTTGGTACCTGTATAACGTCAAGGGCTTGAAGCTGAAGAACGTGACGATCGACGGCAAGGTTCGCAACGATGAGTTGTCGGCCTGACTCGGCTGCAATCTTGAAAGTTTGAAAATTTTTCATAGGTGATGATTGGAGAGAATTTAGCAAGAAAACCGCACTATTCTGCTTCTCGGCTGCATTGATTTTTATCAATCTTGTTGCTGGAATTTCGGACTCACCAACGAAAGGAAGCGAAATGGCGGGCATTTATCAAGAGATTGGGGACGCCGATCAAGACGGTGCGGGTTTGACGGCGATCCACAAGGGGACGGAAATTACCAAGGACATCGGCGGTTTCTGGATCGGCCCCAGTATCGAAGGATTGATGGCGCTGGGCACGGTCCGCTTCGTGCCTGAAGCGATGGCGCCTAAGCAGGCCGTGATCAACGGCTTTCAATACGATCTGCCACTGCACCTTAGTCCGAACCGGCGGCATTTGCGTTCGTTCTATCCCGAGTTCAAAGGCCGGGTGCCGGTATGAGCATTCGATACCTGGCCTCGGAAACCAGCCGCCTGTACAAATTTGCTACCGGTGGCGAACACATCATCGAACTGCTGTGGGGCGACCATTTGACTGTCATGGCGAGCGGCGTTGACGGCGGACGGCACAAGGTGCACGCACGCGGACGTACTGGCTATGTCGACGCCGCAGATGTGGGCGATGAATCACTGCTGGAACTCTACTTCATCGATGTGGGCCAGGGTGACGGTGTACTGATCCGCACACCCGACAACCGCCACATCATGATTGACGGCGGCTTTAAGCGCGCTAGCCAACCGACCGGCAAGAACGCAGCCGACTTCGTCGACTGGAAGTTTTTCAAGGATTATGGGATGGATGCCATCCATCTGGACGCCATGATCGCCAGCCACAATGACGCCGACCATTACGGCGGGCTTTCGGACTTGCTGGATGTAGAGCAAGAGGCGGAACTGGACGCCCAAAGCGTGACCGTGGAAAAGTTCTATCACGCGGGTGTCGCCTGGTGGAAGAAGGAAGGGGGCGGACGCTGGCTGGGAGAATCGACTGATGACAGGAAATACCTGACCCAATTGATGGGTGACCGCGATGCGGTATTGGCCGCGCTGCAAACCAATGCAGATGCGGCGTTGCAAGGCGAATGGGCGACGCTGATGAAGCGCGTGATAGCCACCACCACCAGTACTGGCGCGCCAACTCCTGTCATCCGGCTCTCCAGGGAAACCGGCGCCCTGCCGGGATTCGAACCGGGAAACAGTGACGTCGCGATCACTATCCTCGCGCCGGTGGAATTCACCATCCAGGGCCAACCTGCCCTGCATAATTTCGGTTCCAGCGAAAGTCATAGCACCAATGGCAACAGTGTTTTACTCCGGCTCGACTATGGCGACACCCGGGTACTGTTGACTGGCGATTTGAACAGTTACAGCCAACGCGCCCTGCTGGCGGATTATGCCGACGACCACAGCGTATTCGCTTGCGACGTTGCCAAGGCCTGCCACCACGGCAGCGATGACGTGCATTATAAATTCCTGGCCACGATGAAACCTGCGGTAACCGTCATCTCGTCCGGAGATACCGAGCGCCATGACCATCCCCGGCCCTCCATCGTCGCAGCCAGCGCAATTTCCGGCCATGTGGAAATCGTCGGCGACAAGCTGCTGTCCCCCCTAGTGTATTCGACAGAACTGGCCCGCAGCCTGGACTTGGGCAAGGTGTCCGAATTAACCTTGTCTAGCGACAACGGTGCCGTCACGTTGCAGGGCGACAAACTGGTCAATGCCAGTGTCGAAGCCAAAGTCCGGCAGGCAGGCGATCTGAATCCATCGAGCGTCACAAAAAACCTCAAGGATGCTTACATCGTCACTGGCTTGACGTACGGCTTGGTTAATATCCGGACGGATGGCAAGCGGATCCTGTGCGCGACACTCAATGAGGGGAAAAAAACCTGGCAAGTCAAAGAACTGAAATCCAGGTTTTCACCAGAGGAGTAACTGCTGAAAGAATGTGGGGCAGTTTGCGCAGCAAGCCGCCCCACGGAATACTGTTGACGCACTGGCGTGCAGTTCAGCCTTTGAACGGCACGTCGGCAATGCCTTTGACACCGGGGCGCAAGGTAATCACCGCCCCGCCCCAGCGTTCATCTTCCGGCTTGCCGGAGACGATCGACGTCACCAGCAAGGTATCGAGGTCCGGCCCGCCAAACGCGCACATCGACGGTTTCAGCATCGGCACATCGATGCGACGATCGAGCTTGCCTTCGGGCGTAAAGCGCAGCAGGCAACCGGCGTCGTTGGCGCAGGTCCAGTAACAGCCATCGGCATCGACGGCGGCGCCGTCGGGACGGCCCACGTGCTGGTGCAAGTCCGCAAACACGCGGCGGTTCGATGGTGTGCCGGAATCCGCATCGAAATCAAACGCCCAAATTAAACGGCGCCGCGGATGCGAATCCGACAGATACATGGTGCGGCTGTCGGGAGAAAAGCCCAGGCCGTTTTGCGTCAGCAAGCCATCGACGACCGGCGCCGACAGCGCCCGGCCGTCATGCGCATACAGCAGGCCGGCCGGGTTGGCGGCCGCCATGTCCATGAACATGGTGCCAGCCCAGAACCGGCCCTGGCGGTCGCAGCGGCCGTCATTGAAGCGCAGGCCGGGGCCCAGGCCGCCAGCATGGCACAGCAGGGTTTCCGCCGCGGACGGCGATTCCCCCAGCACCAGCGTATACAAGCCGGACTCCATGCCCGCCACCAGACCACCGCCGGCACGGGGCGCGATGCACGCCACCATTTCCGACGTGGTCCAGCTGCGCAGCGCACCGCTGGCGCCATCCATGCGCCAGACCGTGCGTTGCGGGATGTCGACCCAGTACCAGGCGCCGGCGACGGCGTCCCAGACCGGGCTCTCACCCGTTTTGCACGTAACGTCTGTTACGCGTTCCATACCAGGTCGCCGTCTTCCACGCGCGGGATCGCCAGTGGATTGGCATCGAGCAGCGCCGCCGGCAGCAGCTCGGCCGGCACTTCCTGGTAGCACACCGGGCGCAGGAAGCGGTCGATCGCGGAGCCACCCACTGACGTCGAACGCGGATCGGAAGTCGAAGGGAACGGGCCGCCGTGCACCATCGATTGCGCCACTTCGACACCGGTCGGGAAGCCGTTGAACAGGATACGGCCAGCCTTGCGCTCCAGGGTCGGCAACAGCTTGCCGGCAAAGCCGATGTCGGCGCCGGTGGCGTGCACGGTGGCGGTCAGCTGACCTTCCAGGTGTTCGGCCACGCGCAGCACCTGCTCCTGGTCGCGGCAACGCACCAGCAGCGAGCATGGGCCAAAGATTTCGCTTTCCATTTCCGGGTTGGCCAGGAAAGCGTCGGCATCGACTTCATACAGCGAAGCGATGGCGCCGCATGGCAGGTCGCCACCCAGGCCCTGCGCCAGCAGCTTCACACCGGGGATGGACGACAGCTTGTCGACGCCGGACGTGTAGGCCGAATGGATGCCCGGGGTCAGCATGGTTTGCTGCGGCTTACCGCCGAGGAAGCCGATCGCGGCATCGACGAATTGCTGCAGCGCCGGGCTGTCCACACCGACCAGCATGCCGGGATTGGTGCAGAACTGGCCCGCGCCCAGGGTCAGCGAATCGGCGAACGCCTGGGCGATTTTCGGGGCGTTTTCCAGCGCGCCGGGCAACAGGAACACCGGGTTGATCGACGCCATTTCAGCGTAGACCGGGATCGGTTCGTGGCGCGCATTGGCGGTGCGCACCAGCGCCAGGCCGCCGTGGCGCGAGCCGGTGAAGCCGACCGCCTTGATGGCGCGGTGCGCCACCAGGTTCTGGCCCATGGTGACGCCGGAACCGATCAGCATCGAGAACACGCCTTCCGGCATGTCGCATTCAATGGCGGCTTGTTGCACCGCCCGGCCAACCAGCTCGGACGTGCCCAGGTGGGCCGAGTGGGCTTTCACCACGACCGGGCAACCGGCCGCCAGCGCCGACGCGGTGTCGCCGCCGGCCACGGAAAACGCCAGCGGGAAGTTACTGGCGCCGAACACGGCCACCGGGCCCACGGCGATCTTGCGCAGGCGCAGGTCCGGACGTGGCGGCACGCGTTCAGGCAGGCGCGAATCCAGGGTCGCGGTCAGGAAGCGGCCGTCGCGCACCACCTTGGCGAAGTGGCGCAGCTGGTTGCAGGTACGGCCGCGTTCGCCTTCCAGGCGCGCCTGCGGCAGGCCGGATTCCTGCATCGCCCGTTCGATCAGGGCGGGGCCCAGGTCCATGATGCGGTCGGCGATGGTTTCCAGGAAGCGCGCACGCAGTTCCAGCGAAGTTTCACGGTAACGGTCAAAAGCCTGTTCCGCCAGCTGGCAAGCCCGCTGCAACTCCTCTTCGCCGCCCAGGCCGAACGCGGGTTCGATCTGTTCATTGCGGGACGGGTCGATGGCTTTGACAGTGCCTTGCTGGCCGCGAACGATGGTTCGGCCGATGATCATTTCACCAGAAATCTGCATATGTGCTCCTAGGTTGTTGCGGGCTTTTGGCCCTGAGTTATTGCGCGCCTTGCGCGCGTATCAGTTTGTCCAGCATGTCGCATTCTGCCTCAGTCAGGTCCGTCAGTGGTGCACGGACCGGTCCCGCGTCATGGCCCACCAGGCGGGCGCCGGCCTTGACGATGCTGACGGCATAGCCGGCTTTGCGGTTACGGATCTCCAGGTACGGCAGGTAGAACTCGTCCAGCATGCGGTTTTGCTCGGCATGGTTGTCGGTGGCGACAGCGTGGTAAAAGTCCATGGCCAGTTTCGGCATGAAATTGAACACGGCGGAAGAATACACCGGAACGCCCATGGCTTTGTAGGCCGCCGCGTAAACTTCCGCGGTCGGCAGGCCGCCCAGGTAGCTGAAACGGTCGCCCATGCGGCGCCAGATCTGCATCATGCGTTCGATATCGCCAATGCCATCCTTGAAGCCGATCAGGTTCGGGCAGCGGGCGGCCAGCTTTTCCAGTGCGTTCGCATCCAGTTTGCAGACGTTGCGGTTGTACACCACCACGCCGAAATTGACGGATTTGCACACCTGTTCCACGTGCTCCACCAGGCCGTCCATCGGCGCTTCGGTCAGGTAGTGCGGCATCAGCAGGATGCCGGCCGCGCCCAGGCGCTCGGCTTCCTGTGCGTAAGCGATCGCCGTGCGGGTCGGGCCGCCGGCGCCGGCCAGGATCGGCACCTTGCCGCGGCAGGTGTCCACCGCGGTCTTGATGACGTCGGTGTATTCGCTTGGCGTCAGCGAGAAAAATTCACCGGTGCCGCCGGCCGCGAACAACGCGCTGGCGCCATATGGCGCCAGCCATTCCAGGCGCTCGGCATAGGTTTTCTTGTTGAAGTTGCCTTGGGCATCGAAGTCCGTCACCGGGAACGATGGCAGGCCGGACGACAGGATGGTTTTTAATTCATTGGGTTGCATGACATCTCTCCAGGTTTTCGATAGTCAGCGGCACCATGCGCGCTTGTTGTATGACATCGTACAACCATAACGATGAGGAGGCAAGCGGCGAACGTGAATTATTTTCCGGTGAAGGCGGTGCGGCCTTAAGCCGCGCCGGCGCTTTCCTGCGCCTTGCGCAGCCGCTCGCGGCTGTTCGACAGGTGCGTGCGCATGGCGGCGCGGGCCGCTTCCGGGTCCTGGCGGCTGATCGCGTTATAGATATCTTCGTGTTCGCGGTTGACGCGCTCGAGGTACCGGGCGGGATCGTCATGCGCCAGCTGTGCGGAATTCACCCGGGCGCGGGGAATGATGTGGGTGCCGAGGTCGGACAGGATATCGACGAAATACCGGTTGCCGGTCGCTTGCGCGATCAGCAGGTGGAATTGCACGTCCGCCTCCACCGAGCCGCCGGCGCGGATCCGCGCCAGCGCCTCCCCCATCGCCGCCAGTTGCGCCTCGCTGCGGCGCGACGCGGCCAGCCAGGCGGCTTCGGTTTCCAGGCTGATCCGCAATTCCAGGATCGCCAGCACGTCGCCGATGGTGCGCACGGTATCGGCGGAAATACGCAATGGCTGCGACGGCGGCTCCAGCACAAAGGTGCCGATGCCGTGCCTGGTTTGCACCAGCCCGGCCGCCTGCAAGTGCGAAATCGCTTCCCGCACCACGGTGCGGGACACGCCATGCAAATCCATGATGACCGATTCGGTCGGCAACTTGTCGCCCGGTTTCAGTTCGCCGCCACGGATGCTGGCCGTGATGGCTTCCACCAGCCCTTGCGCAAGGTTGCGGTGGCGCTTCTTCGGAGGCTGGAAGGCGGTGGCGATATCATTCATGGCGGAGCTTGGGCGATTTTGTACTGACAGGGATTATAGCAGTTGTATGACGACTGGCGGGCACTCTACCGTTGCCAAAATGCACAAGCGCCTGCCACCATTTTTGATAGCTTATTGCAAGCCATGCAACGGCTTTCCTCCGCCATCTTTGACCAAGCACAAATTCAAAAAAATACAGCTGACAAAATCAAGGCACAGTCCGGCAAACTCCGCTCCACACGCTTGCACGTTGGGCTTTCTCCCCTCGCTGTTTCGAGGTTTAATGAAGACCGGCGGCCCCAAAGAATGGCCGCAGGCAACATACCGAGGACTTGGGGGAATCGGCATGGCAAAGCATAACCTCGCCGCACCGTTTGCCGCGATGCTGTGTCTGATAGCGCATGACCAGGCGCGCGCACTGACAGCGGAGCAAGCCAACGAGTATTTCCAGATGTCGCTGGAAGAACTGAGCGACTTCCGCATCACGTCGGTCTCGAAAAGAGAAGAGCGGCTGGCCGATGCCGCCGCATCCGTCTACGTGATCACGGCGGATGCGATACGGCGCTCCGGGGCGCACAGCCTGCCCGAAGCGCTGCGGCTGGCGCCCAACCTGCTGGTGGCGCGGATCGGCGCCCAGCAATACGCCATCACGGCGCGCAATTTCAATTCCAGCAGCGCCAATAAACTGCTGGTCATGATCGACGGCCGCACCGTCTATACGCCATTGTATTCGGGCGTATTCTGGGATGCGCAAGCCCCCCTGCTGCCGGAGATCGACCGCATCGAAGTCATCAGCGGACCGGGCGGCACCATCTGGGGCACCAACGCCGTCAACGGCGTGATCAACGTCATCACCCGCGATGCCGGCCACTCGGGCGGCGAACTGCTGCAAGCCAGCGCGGGCCAGGATGCCAGCGGCGTGGCGGTGCGCCATGGCGCCGCGCTGGGCGAGGGCCACTACCGCATCTATGCCGGCGCCGACCGCTGGCGGCACACCCTGCGCGCCAGTGGCATTGCCGCCACCGATGCCTGGCGCCGCCAGCAAGCCGGCTTCCGCGCCGACTGGCATGGCGCGCGCGGCGACGTCAGCCTGATGGGCGACCTCTACCGTGGCACGGAAAACCTGGGGGCGCCCGCCCATACCACGCTGTCCGGCGCCAACCTGCTGTTGCGCTGGGACCGTTCGCTGGCCAACGGCGCCCGCCTCGGCCTGCAAGCCTACCTGGACCACACCGGGCGCGACGTGCCGCTCCTCTATGCCGAAGCGCTGACCACCTTGGACGCCGAAATGCGCTATACCATCAGCCAGGGCGGCACCGAAACCGTGCTCGGCGGCGGCTACCGCGTGGCGCGCGACCAGGTGACCAATTCCGCCGTGCTGCAATTCCTGCCCGCGCGCCGCGTGATGCATTGGGCCAACCTGTTTGCGCAGCGGCAGATCGAACTGGCGCCCGGCTGGCGGCTGATCGGCGGCCTGCGCGCGGAGTCGAATGACCATACCGGCGTCGAATGGTTACCCAACGTCAAGCTCGCATGGCACCCGGGCGGCAATCAAACCCTGTGGGCAGGGCTGGCGCGCGTGGTGCGGGCGCCGGCGCGCCTCGACACGGATTTTTATGCACCGGGCAGAACCGCGGCGACCAGTTATATTGGCGGCCCGGCATTCAAGTCCGAACTGGCCAACAAGCTGGAACTGGGCTGGCGCGCCATGCCGCAGGCAACGTTGAGCTGGTCCGCCACCCTGTTCCACAGCCGCGACCACCGCCTGCGCAGCGTGCGCGCCACCCCGCTTGGCAATGTGCTCGACAACCAGATTGCCGCCCAGACGCTGGGCCTGGAAGGCTGGGCCAGCTGGCAGCCGGCGTCCGGCTGGACCCTGGAGGCGGGCGCGCTGGTGCAGCGCCAGCGCTGGCAGGGACCGGCAACGTTGACACCGCCCGGCAACGACCCGCGCCGCCAGTTCAGCGCCGGCTCGAAATGGAATATCGGTAGCGCGTGGGAACTGGATCTGGCGGCACGCCATGTGGGCGCGCTGGCCACGCCGGCGGTGCCGGCGTACACGGCGGTCGATCTGCGCCTCGGCTGGCGCCTGACGCCGGCGCTGGACTTGCGCCTGAGCGCGACCGACCTGTTCCATCGTCGCGGCCATATCGAATTCCGTTCGACCAGCGGCATTGGCAACACCAATCCGATCCGGTTCGAACGTTCACTGGCACTGACGCTGACAGTGCGCCTGCCATGAATACCGCGCGGCGCACCCGGCGACTGTTCGCAGCCTTGTTGGCCGCCTTATTGGCCACCCTGCCGTGGGCCATCGCGCGCGCGGACGACAGCGCGCAAACCACCACCGAAGCCAAGATCAAGGCCAGCTACATCTACAAGCTGGCCGCCTATATCGACTGGCCGCCCGGCGACGGCGGCGCGGTGAGCACCCCCTTTATCATCGGCATCATCGATGCCGACAGCGTGGCCGATGAATTGAAAAAACTCAGTGCCGCCCATCCGCTGAAAAACCGGCCGGTGCAAATTCGCCAGATGGCGGCCGGGGCGCCCCTGTCCGGCCTGCAGTTGCTCTACATCGGCCAGCGCGCCACGCGCAGCGCGCGCAGCCTGTTCGACAGCATCGCCACGCAACCGGTGCTGACGATGAGCGAGTCGGCCGGATCACTGGCCGCCGGCAGCGTCATCAACCTGGTACAGGTCGATGAGCGCATCCGCTTTGAAGTATCGCTACCCCATGCCGACGCACGCCGCCTGAAAATCAGCGCACGCCTGCTGGACGTGGCCTACCGGATCGAAGGACGGCCGTAATGAACCACCTGCTCCATGTACGCTCGATCAGCAAGAAGTTGCTGTTGCTGGTGCTGGCGGCCAACCTCAGCACCTTGCTGATGGCGGGCGCCGCCCTGCTCTACCATGACTTCCAGGAAGCGCGCGCCAAGACCGCGGCCGAGTTAAATACGCTGGCCAACCTGTTGGGCCAGGGCAGCCTCACCGCGCTGGAATTTTCCGATGCCAGGGTCGCCAGTGAAAACCTCGGCCATTTGCGGGCCGCGCCCAACGTCACGGCCGCCGCCATCTACACCAGCAAAGGCACGCTGTTTGCCAGCTATGTGCGCGAACCGGCGCAGGCGCGCCTGCTGCCGGCGCGGCCCACCGGGGACGGCATCCATTTCAACGGAGCCGAACTGAGCATATTCAAGACCGTCGGCAACGCCCAGGAAGCACTGGGTGTGGTGTTTATCAGGGAGCGGCATGACTTGTCCGGCTGGCTGCGCGACTACCTGGCGATCCTGGGGGCGGTGCTGCTGGCCAGCCTGGCCTTCGGGTTGGCCATTTCAACCCGGCTGCAGCGCTGGATCTCCGGCCCCGTCCTGGCGGTGGCCGATGTCGCACGGCTGGTCATGGAACGGCACGACTTCCGCTTGCGGGCGCCGAAAACCACCGAGGACGAAGTGGGCCAACTGGCCGACGCGTTCAACGGCATGCTGCAAACGCTGGAACATGAAATGGCCGAGCGCAATGCGGCCGAACTGGCCGTGCGCAACCTGAACGAAGACCTCGAGCGGCGCGTGCACGCGCGTACCGCCGAACTGGAAGTCGCCAATGACAAGTTGACGGTGCGAACCGAGGAGGCGGAAAGCGCCAACCGTGCCAAGGCCGACTTCCTGGCCAACATGAGCCATGAAATCCGTACGCCGATGAACGGCATCCTGGGCCTGGCTTACCTGCTGGACCGCCGCAAGCTGGACCACGAGTCCGCGGAGATGGTGCGCAAGATCCGCAACGCCGGCCGTTCGCTGCAAGCCATCATCAGCGACATCCTGGACTTTTCCAAGATCGAAGCGGGCCGCCTTGAAATCGAACATACGCCGTTCCACCTGAGTGATATTTGCGACAATCTGGCCGCCATCATGGCGGCCAATGCGGGCGACAAGGAGATCGAACTGGTGATCTCGCCGGCGCCGCACATCGGCGGCCAGGTGCTGGGCGATGCGCTGCGCCTGGAACAAATCCTGATCAACCTGACGGGCAATGCCATCAAGTTTACGGAACGGGGCGGCGTCAAAGTCAGCATGACCCTGATGTCGCAGGACGAGCGCGTCGCCCGCGTGCGTTTTGCCGTCAGTGACACCGGCATCGGCATCCCGCTGGACAAGCAGGCGCACATCTTTTCCGCGTTTTCGCAGGCCGATGCGTCGACCACGCGGCGCTTTGGCGGTACCGGGTTGGGCTTGACGATATGCCGCCGCCTGGTGGAAAAGATGGGCGGCGAGATCGGCGTCATCAGCAGCCCCGGCAAGGGCAGCGAGTTCTGGTTCACCGTGCCGTTCGCATGGGTGCCGGACGCGGAATTGGCGCCGCCGGAATTGGCGCGGCTCGATGTCCTGATCGCGGACGACAGCGAGATTGCCCGGGAAAACCTGGGACAGACAGCACGCTCGGTGGGCTGGAATACCACCATGGTCGACAGCGGCGAAGCGGCGCTGCAAAAGGTCCTGGCACGGCAAGCCCGGCAATCCCATTACGACGTGATGCTGGTCGATTGGAAAATGCCCGGCATGGATGGGCTGGACCTGGCCACGCGCCTGCGCGGCTCGCTGCATGACACGGTCACGCCCATCGTACTGATGGTGACGGCTTTTTCCCAGGCTGAACTGCTCAGCCAGCCGCATATCGACTGCGTTGACGGTGTGCTGAGCAAGCCCGTCACCAGCTCCGCACTGTACAACGGCGTGGCCGCCGCGCTGCGGCGCCGGGGCGGTGCGATTCCGGCGGCCGCGGCGGCGACCGACGAGCAACGCCTGCCCGGCATGCGGGTGCTGGTGGTGGACGACAGCGATATCAACCGCGAAGTGGCGCGCCGGATCCTGGAGGCCGAAGGCGCGCAAGTGGAACTGGCCAGCGATGGCGCTTCCGCGCTGGCCTGGCTATGCGCGCACAGGCAGGCGGTCGATGTGGTGCTGATGGATGTGCAAATGCCCGGCATGGATGGCTATGAAGCAACGCGGCGCTTACGCGACACGGAGCTATGCCGCACCCTGCCCGTCATTGCGCTGACGGCGGGCGCCTTCAAAAACCAGCAGGATGCGGCGCGCGCGGCCGGCATGGATGCGTTTGTCGCGAAACCGTTCAATGTGGATGAACTGATCGCCACCATCCTGCGCCTGACCCGGAGCCTGCCAGGCGCCATGCGGCTGGCAGGCTCCGCGCCGGCGGCAGCGGTGGACGATTTTCCCGGCATCGCCGTGCAGCAAGGGCTGGCCGCATGGCGCGACGCGGCCGCTTACCGCAAATTCCTGCGCAAGTTCAGCGCCGACTATGGCCACAGCGGCGCGCAGCTGGCCACCTGGTACGCGCAGGGGGATCACGCCGCCGCGCAGGCCTTGACGCACAAGCTGAAAGGCGGCGCGGCCAGCCTGGCGCTGCCGGACGTGGCGCGCGCCGCAGGCGACCTGCAAACCGCGGAACACGAAGGCGCCGACACCTCCGGTCCGCTGCACGCACTGCTGGAGGCGCTGGCCGTCGCCTGCGCATCGATCGCGGCCTATGCCGGCGCCAATGACGCGCCGTCCGCGGCGGAGGTGGCGGCGGTGGCGGGCCGCGGCAATGCCGCCATGCTGCTGCGCGAACTGTTGCTGGCACTGGACACCGACGCGCCGGATCGCGCCAGCATGGTGCTGGACCAGTTGGCGCCGTTGATCAGTGCCAACACCGCAGCGCAATTACTCAGCAGCATCAATGATTTTGACTTCCGCGGCGCGGAAGCACTGGCCCTGGGCCTGGTGACGGAACTGGGGCTTGAGTTGGAGGAATAAACCATGTTACCCGGCCCTATCCTGATCGTCGATGACGAGCCAAGCAATCTCGCCGTGCTCAAACAAATCCTGGGAGACACCTATACGCTGGCATTCGCCCGTAACGGCGCCGACGGCCTGGCCGCCGCCCGCAAGCACAAACCCATCCTGATCCTGCTGGACGTGCAAATGCCGGACCTGGACGGTTATGCCGTTTGCCGCCGGCTGAAAAGCGATCCGCTGACGGAAAATACGCCTGTGATCTTTGTGTCGTCGATGAGCGAAGTGGGCGATGAAGCGGCCGGCTTTGCATGCGGCGCCGTCGACTACCTGACCAAACCCGTTTCGCCCGCCATCGTGCATGCGCGGGTGCGCAACCAGCTGTCGCTGGTGCGCGCCGCCGCGCTGGAACGGGAACAGGCCAAGACCGCGCGCCTGAGCCGAATCCATGCCGTGCTCTCCGGCACCAACAGCGCCATCGTCCGCATCCGGCAACCGCAGCCACTGCTGCAGGAAGCATGCCGCATCGCCGTGGCGCATGGCGGTTTCGGGCTGGCGTGGATCGGCATGGCGGACGCCGACGGCAAGCACATCGCACTGGTGGCCAGCGAAGGCGGCGGCGCGCAGCCGCCGGACCTGCGCGTGCCGGCGGCGGAGGTCATCAACCTCATCCTCGGCAGCGGCGCGGCGATCGTCTGCAACGACGTGCGTGCCGGGGACGCCGACGTCCGTTGCAGCACCCACGCCCAAGCCCTGGGATTCGCGTCCATGGTGGGATTGCCGTTGCATTCGCCACGGGGGGTGGATGGCGCCATGCTGCTGTATGGGCACGTGCCCGGCATATTCGACGCGGAGGAAATGAAGTTGCTGGGCGAACTGGCGGGCGACATCGCGTTTGCGCTGGAAGCCATCGCCAACGAACGGCGCGCCAATTTCCTGACGAATTACGATGCGTTGACCGGGCTGCCGAATATGGAGCTGTTCCTGGACCGCCTCGCGCAGCTGGAACAAAGCGCCTTGCACAGCGGCGGCGGCGCGTTTGTCGTGGTGCTGAACCTGGAGCGCTTCAAGCAGGTCAACGACACGGTGGGCCGGCATGGCGGCGACCAGGTGCTGCGCGTGATCGCCAAGCGCCTGAGCGAAGACCTGGGCCGGCCATGCACCGTGGCACGGGTGGGCGCCGACAGTTTTGCCTTGGCCGGCGAGCGGGGCATCGATGAAAATGTCAATGCGCTGTGTACCAACCTGATCAGGCTGGTCGGCGAGCCGATCACACTGGAAGGCAATACCGTGCAATTGTCGGGCCGACTGGGCGTGGCCGTGTTTCCCGCCGACGCCACCGATGCGGAATCGCTGTTCAAGAATGCCGAAGCGGCGCTCAAGCAAACCAAGGCGGTACTGGCCCGCTTCCAATATTATTCGCAGGAATTGAACGCGCGGCTGGCAGAAAAGGCGGAGCTGGAGCGCTTGCTGAGGGAAGCGGTCGAGGCCAGCCAATTTACCGTGTATTACCAACCCAAGATGGATTTGTACACCGGCCAGATCGCCGGCGCGGAAGCGCTGATCCGCTGGCAGCATCCGGCACTGGGCATGGTATCGCCCGACCGTTTCGTTCCCCTGGCCGAGGAAACCGGCCTGATCGTGCAGATCGGCGACTGGGTGATCCGCACCGTGTGCCAGCAACAGGTGCAATGGCAGCGCGACGGCCAGCGCATCGTACCGGTGGCCGTGAATTTATCGGCCCTGCAATTCCGCGAAAGCAATGTGCTGCAAACCATTTCCGGCGCGCTTGAACAGTACGGGCTGGACCCGCGCTGGCTCGAAGTGGAATTGACGGAATCACTGGTGATGCACGATCCACAGGCCGTGCAACAAACCATGCGCCATTTCCGCCAACTGGGGCTACGCATTTCACTGGATGATTTCGGCACCGGTTATTCGTCGCTGGCTTACCTGAAGCGCTTCCCCTTCCACTACGTCAAGATTGACCGCGCCTTCGTCACGGAAATCACCAACAACCCGGATGACGCCGCCATTGCCACGGCCATCATTGCCATGGCCCACAGTCTGCGCATGGGCGTGGTTGCCGAAGGTGTGGAAACGGAAGCGCAAATGCAATTCCTGCGCTCCCGCCAGTGCGATTACCTGCAAGGCTATTATTTCAGCAGACCGGCGCCGGCAGCGGCATTCAATACGATGGTGCAGGACGGCAAGCAACTGGTGCTGGCGGACAACGCGGCGCGGCCGGAGCGTACGCTGCTGGTGGTCGATGAAGATGACGCGTTCCTGTCCTGCATACGGCGCGCGCTGCGCGGCGAAGGGTACCGCATCCTGTGCGCGGCCTCGGCGTACCAAGCCATGGACTTTCTGGCGCTGGAACCGGTCCAGGTGATCCTGTGCGACCAGCTGGTGCAAAAACACGACCGCAAATCCGTGCTGGGCATGGCCGCGCAGATGTATCCCGACACCATGCGGATCGTGCTGAGCGGCTACACCGAATTACAATCCGTGCTCGATGCCGTCAACCGCGGGGAAATTTACCGCTTCCTCACCAAGCCATGGGATGAAGACATCCTCAAGCAAACGATACGCGAAGCATTCCAGCGCTACCGGCCTACCGTCCCGTCCGGCATCGTATCGGGCCCGGTAGCGTGACTTTGTCATTGCTATTCATTGATCCGGCGATAAAATGGCCAATTGCGCCGCCGCGCGCGTCCGATCAATCCACCCTGCCCACGCATGCCGAACTTCATCCGCCCGTTCTCCCTTTTTGCCTTCCTTTCCCTTGCCTGCGCGGCCCAGGCGGCCGCCCCGCAGCCCTCCCCCGCGCCAACCCAGCCCAAGCTGGTGGTGGTGCTGGTGGTCGACGGCCTGCCCAATGAACAAGTGCTGCGCTACCGCGGCCAGTTCGGCGCCGGCGGTTTCCGCCGCCTGATGGAGCACGGCGCCTATTTCCAGAACGCGCACCAGGCCCATGGCGTGACCGTCACGGCGGTCGGCCACGCCGCCGTGCTGACCGGCGCCTATCCGTACATGCACGGCATTGTCGGCAATAACTGGATCAATCCGGCCAACAGGCAAGGCATGTATTGCACCGAAGACCGCGAGCATACGTACCTGGGCGTCAAGACCCAGCCGTCGGACGGCACCTCGCCGCGCAACCTGCGCGTCAACACCATGGGTGATGAACTGCGCTACAGCAATGGCAACCAGTCGAAAGTCGTGACGGTCTCCGGCAAGGACCGCGGCGCGATCCTGTTGGCGGGCAAGACCGGCACCGCCTACATGTACGCCGACGACACCGGCCAGTTCATGACCTCGTCGTACTACATGGCGTCGTATCCGCAATGGGTCACGCGGTTCAACGACGCGAAACCGGCCGACCAGTACTATGGCAAGAACTGGACACCCTTGCTGCCGCCGGCCGCCTATGCACACGATGCGGACGACGACCTGGTCGCGCCGCGCACCGCCGGCGAAGACCGCAACCGCTTCCCGTTCGCCATGGCCAGCGACTCCGGCCAGCTCGACGCCAAGTACTACAACCGCCTGCGCTCCTCGCCTTTCCTCGACAAGCTGACCCTGGACTTCGCGCGCGCCGCGATTGCCGGTGAAAACCTGGGCAAGAACCCGGCCGGCGTGCCGGACGTGCTGGGCATCAGCCTGTCCAGCCACGATTACATCAATCACGCCTATGGCCCGGAAAGCCGCGCCTCGCACGACCACGTGCAGCAACTGGACCGCCTGCTGGCGTCGTTCTTCAACGACCTGGATAAATCCGTCGGCCTGGACAACACCATCGTGGTATTGACCGCCGACCACGGCTTCCCGAACACGCCGGAGTTTTACCAGTCGCGCAAGTTCGACGCGGGCCGCGTGGATGGCAAAAAACTGGTGGCCGGCCTCGACGCCCACCTGGCCGCCACCTTTAAACTGACCAAGCCCGTCACCGCCTACCTGCTGCCGGGCATCCACCTCGATTATGAGCAAATCGCGCAGGCCGGCCTGAAACGGGAAGACGTGGAGCAGGCCGCCGCGCGCTGGCTGGCCAAGCAGCCGGGCATCGCCGATGCGCTGACGCGTACGCAACTGGAGAATGGCGCCGTGCCCCGCACCCGCCTCGGCACGCTGATGCAGCGCGCCTGGCACCGCGACAATTCCGGCGACGTGCTGCTGGTAATGAAGCCGTACTGGATCATCGGCTACGGCAAGCACGGCACCACGCACGGCGCGCCGTATGCGTATGACACCAACGTGCCGCTGTTCATGATGGGCAAGCGCTGGCTCAAGCCGGGGCCGAGCGGCGCGTACACGGAAGTGCAGGACATTGCGCCAACGCTGTCGTACTTGCTGGGCGTGCGGCCGCCGGCGGGCGCCGAGGGCCGCGTGCTGGCCGAATTCCTGCAGCGCTGACCCGGCCCCCTGATGTCGCGCGGATGCGCCAACCGGCATCCTATTTCTTGTCCGCAATGTCAATGAATGCCACAATGGCATGACATCTAACGCCACACCGGAGCGTCAATGTCAGCCGATATCTTTCGCAAAGTGGTATTGGAGCGTCTGTCGACACCGGAACAACTGGACCAGGCGCTGGTATTGACCCCGGCCGGCAGCGGCGCGGCGTTGTGGTCCGCAGTGGCGGTGGTGCTGGTCATCCTGGGCGCCAGCGTGCTGGTGTCCGTCCCCATCATGGCCACCGGCGTGGGCATCGTGTTGGGCGCCGGCGGCATTTCCGATGTGGTGGCCCAGCATGGCGGGCGGGTGCGCCGCGTGCTGGTGCGGCAGGGCGAAAGGGTGACACGGGGCCAGGTGGTCGCCGAGCTGTTCCAGCCCGACCAGGAAAACGCGCTGGCGACCTTGCGCTCGGAGCTGGTCGATGTCCAGCGGCAGCGCGACAACATCGTCGCGCTGCAGGAACGCGACGCCAGCGTGCAGGCCGGCCAGCGCCGGCAGCAGCGCCAGGAACTGCGCCAGCGCGCCGCCAGCCTGCGCCAGCGCGTGCTCTGGCTGGAAGACCGGATGCGGCAAGAACAGGCGCTGGTCGATGGCAAATACCTGTCCCGCAACAAACTGCAAGATACCCAGACCGAGCATCTGCAAACGCTGGACCGCGTGGCCGAGGTCGAGAGCCAGTTGAAGGCGCTCGACGTGGCCGATACGGCGGCCCGCCACGGCCGCACGCGCGAAGCGCTGGACATCGAGTTGCGCATCGCTTCGGTGCAGCACCGCATCGGCGAGTTGGGCCGCAAGCTGCAGCGGGAATCCCATGCCGCCAGCACCCACGCGGGCGTGGTGGCGGAACTGAAAATCTCGGACGGCGACCTGGTGACGCCCGGCCAGCCGTTACTGGCGCTGATGCCGGATGATGGCGGCCGGCCACTGGCGGTGCTGGCCTATTTGCCGCCGGCCGAAGGCAAGAAGGTGCAGCCGGGAATGGCCGGCCGCGTCAGTCCCAAGAGCGTCAAGAAGGAGGAATTCGGGGCCATCGTCAGCCGGGTGCAATCCGTGTCGGCGATTCCCGCCACGCCGGAAGCCATGCAACGCACCTTGCGCAACCGCCAGCTGGTGCAGACGCTGTCGCAAAACGAGGCCCCGATCGAGGTGGTGCTGGCGCTGGAACAGGATCCGGCCCGGCCGGGCAGGCTGCGCTGGACCTCGCGTGGGCCCGACCAGCCGGTCGACGGCGGCAGCACGGTCGAGGTGGAAGTGATTGTCCAGCGCAAGCGCCTGCTGGTGCTGGTGATGCCCGCCCTGGAGCGCTGGCTGGCGGTGTCGCCGCACAGCCAGGGCGTCTGGCCGTTCGAGTAAGCCCGGCATGCGTGTGCGCCTTCCCCCCGTCACCATTGATGTCCTGCACCGTTGCGCCGGGCATGTCGCCGCCCTGCGCAAGCCCCGCATCGGCTGGCTGGCGGGCGACTGGGCGCCCGTGCGCACCCGGTCGGTGCTGCAAATGGAGGCGGTGGAATGCGGCGCGGCCAGCCTGGCAATGATCCTGGCGTACCACGGACGCCATGTGCCGCTGGAACAGTTGCGGCTCGAATGCGGCGTGTCGCGCGATGGCTCGAAAGCGTCCAACCTGCTGAAGGTGGCGCGCAAGCTGGGCATGCACGCGCGCGGCCTGAGCACGGAGCCGGCCGACCTGAAAAAAATGCCAGGACCATTGATCGTGTTCTGGAATTTCAATCACTTCGTGGTGCTCGAAGGTTTCGCCCGGGGCCGCGCCTGGCTCAACGATCCGGCCGCCGGACGCCGCAGCGTGCTGGAGGCGGAATTCGACGCCGCCTTCACCGGCGTGGCGCTGGTGTTCGAACCGGGCGCCGAATTCCGCCGGGGCGGCGTGGCGCCGAGCGTGGTGGTGCCCTTGCTGATGCGCCTGCGAGGGGCGGCGGCGGCGTTCCGCTACCTGCTGCTGGCCAGCGTGCTCCTGACGGTGCCCGGCTTAGCGCTGCCCGGCTTGGCGCGCCTGTTCGTCGACTATTACCTGGTGGGCGGCATGGAAAACTGGCTCGATCCGCTGATCGGCGGCATGGCCGCCGCCGCCGTGTTGCGCGGCGTGCTGACCGCGTTGCAGCAGCATGCCATGCTGCATTTGCAAACGCGGCTGTCGCTGGCGTGGAGCGCGCGCTTTTTCTGGCATGTGCTGCGCCTGCCGCTGCAGTTCTTCCAGCAGCGCTTCGGCGGCGAAATCGGCGCCCGGCTGGCGCTCAACGACCGGGTCGCGGTGCTGGTGGGCGGCGACCTGGCCAATGCCGGCGCACACCTGATCAGCGCGCTGGTGTTCCTGTTCGTGATGGCGCAGTACAACCTGTGGGTCACCGGCGCCGCGCTGGCGATCACCGTGCTGAACCTGGTGGCGCTGTGGTGGAATCAGGTGCACACCAGCGAGGCGAGCCAGCGGCTGCAGATGGATCAGGGCAAATTCATCGGCGCCATGCTGCAGGGCACCCAGCAAATCGAGGCGGTCAAGGCCGCGGGCGCCGAGCAGTTGCTGTTCGAGCGCTGGATGGGCGGCCACGCCAAGGTCATCAACGCGGAGCAGTCGCTGGGACGGCGGCGGCTGGTCACCAACGCCTTGCCGCAGGTGTCGGCCGGGCTGCTGCTGGCGGCCGTGCTGATGGTGGGCGGCTGGCAAGTGATGGCCGGCGAAATCACGCTGGGCATCCTGGTCGCGCTGCAAACCCTGGCCGCCGCGCTGAACGGTCCGCTGGTGGCGCTGGTCGGGGTGGGCGCAAAGGTGCAGGAAGCGCAGGCCTTCCTGCGGCGGCTGGACGATGTGCTGAACCATCCACAGGCGCCGGAATTTTACGCGCCACCGCAGCGCCGGGGCGCCGATGGCGGGACCAACGGCGGCGGCCATGACCATGGTGGCGCGGGCGGCGGTGCTATGGACGGCGACGGCGCTGAAGACGCCGCGGCCGCGCCGCATCCGCCGTTGGCGGCGGGACGGGTGACGCTGGTGGACGTGACGTTCGGCTATTCGCCGCTCGATGCGCCGCTGATCGCCGGACTCAGTCTCGACATCCTGCCCGGCGAGCGGGTGGCGGTGGTGGGCGCGTCCGGTTCGGGCAAGTCGACCGTGGGCAAGCTGGTGGCGGGCCTGAACCTGCCCTGGTCGGGCGCGGTGTTGCTGGACGGACGGCCGCTGGCCGAATGGCCGCGCGCCGCGCTGCGCAATTCGGTGGCGCTGGTCGACCAGGACATTTCGCTGTTCGAAGCCACCGTGCGCGACAACATCACGCTGTGGAACCGGCTGGTGCCGGACGGCTGGTGCACGCGCGCGGCGCGGGACGCCGGCATCCACGACGCGATTTCACAGCGCGCCGGCGCCTATAACCACCCGGTCCAGGAAGGCGGGCGCAATTTCTCGGTCGGCGAGCGGCAGCGCATCGAGATCGCGCGCGCGCTGGTCGGCCAGCCACGCGTGCTGATACTGGACGAGGCCACGTCCGGCCTCGATCCGTCGGTCGAGGTGCATGTCATGAGCGCGCTGCGGCGGCGCGGCATTACTTGCCTGATCATCGCGCACCGCTTGTCCACCGTGCGCGACGCGGACCGCATCATCGTGCTGGAGCAGGGACGGATGGTGGAGAGCGGCACCCATGACAGCCTGCTCGCCGACGGCGGTTATTACGCGCGGCTGGTGCGGGCATGACGAGTACGCCGCTGTCGCAACCCGGCTTTTGCCTGAGCGACGCCGCGTTGCCGGGCTGGCTGCTGGTGCGCGGCACGATCGAGCTGTATGCGCAACCGCACCACGATGGCGTGGCGGCGGGACCGCGCCGCTTCCTCGGGCTGCTGGCCGCCGGCAGCGTGCTGCCGCGCCTGGCAAGCCATCCGGGCTGGCGCATCTGGGTGGTGCCGATGGCGCAACACGACGTGGAGCCGTTCCACTGGCCGGGCGCGGCGCGCGCCGGCGATGACGTTCCGCCGCTCGACGCCGAACTGGCGGCGCGCATGGCGCGCAATTTCGCACCGCTGCTGCAGGTGATGGGCGCGATTTCGCAACGTTGCCCGCCGGCGCCGGCCATGGCCACGCTGCTGCGCGAGGGCGGCGCCGGAGCGCAGCTGCGGCTGTGGTGCGCGGTTTGCTGCGACTGGCTGGAAGAGCGGCGGGTGCCGATCGACATGCTCGACAGCGCGCCGGCCAACGCCGAGGCCCGGCAAGCGGCGCTGTGGCGCATGGTGGGCGTGCTCGATCCGCGCGCGCGCGAGGAAACCGGCGGCGGCCAGGGCGAGGTGCGCCTGTATTGCGCGGTGGCGCAGGCGCAGGGCATCAGCCTGCCCGCCGGCGCCGACCAGGTGACCGCCGGCGCCTCCCTGGCGCAGTGGGCACATCACGCCAATATCCGCCTGCGCCGGGTGGCGCTGCGCGACGACTGGTGGCGGCGCAGCGGCACGCCATTACTGGCCACGCGCGAAGCCGACGGTGCCCCGCTGGCCTTGCTGCCGCGGCCGCAAGGCGGCTATCAATGGCGCGACGCGGCCGGCGCCGGCGGCGTGGTCGGCGAGCGCGAAGCGGGCCAACTGCGGCATTTCGCCCACAGCTTCCACGGCCGCCTGCCGGACCAGCCGCTGGCGCTGTTGGAACTGCTGCGCTTCGGCTGGCGTGGCGCGCTGAGCGATATTCGTACCATGCTGGCGGCGTCGCTGACCGCTGGTGGCCTCGGAGCGATGACGCCGGCCGCCGTCGGCTATGTGTTCCAGAGCGTGATCCCGGTCAGCGAACTGGGATTGCTGGCCAGCTTTGCCGCCGTGATTGCCGTGCTGGCGCTGGCCAAGGGCATGCTCAAACTGACCAGCGACCTGGCATCGCTGCGCATCGAGGGGCGGCTGGGCAATGGTTTGCAAAGCGCCTTCTTCGACCGCATGCTGCGCCTGCCGCTGGATTTCTATGCCAGCCAGTCCAGCGGCGATTTGGCGAACCGCCTGACGACCGTGGACATGGTGCGCCGTTCGTTTGCCGGCGTGGCGGTGGCGTTGTCGACCTCGTTGTTCTACACGGCGGGCGCGTTCGGCACCATGCTGTACTTCATGCCCAAGGCAGCCTGGATCGCGGGCACGCAAATCGTCTTGCTGTGGGGCCTGGCCGCGTGGTTTGGCTGGCGCCAGGTGCGGGTGCTGTTCGAGGGCGAACAAATCGAGGGCAACATGGCGGCGCTGGCGGTGCAGTTGATCCAGGGCGTGCCGAAGCTGCGCCTGGCCGGCGCCGAAGACCGCGCGTTCGGCCTGTGGGGGCGCGGCTTCGCGCAGATGCGCGCGCGCCTGGCCAACAGCCGCAGGGTGCAAATCAATTTCCAGGTGGTGGTGGTGGTGGCCGAGGTACTGCTCTCGGCCACGGTCTACGTGGTACTCGGCTATGCCGACGGGGACAAGCCCAGCACCAGCGAATTCCTGGCCCTGGTGGCGGCGTTGACGACGTTTACCAGCGGCGGCATGGCGCTGGCGCAGGCGATCATGGCGGCGATCTCGCTGCGGCCGTTCATGGAGCGGCTGCGCCCCATCATGAACGCGCGGCCGGACGCGCCGGCCCATGCCGGCGCCGAAGCGCCGCTGAGCGGGGCGCTGGAAGTGAGCCGGGCCACCTTCACGTACCGGGGCCAGGCCGGGCCGGTGTTGCGCAATGTGTCGTTCAAGGTCACCCCGGGCCAGTTCGTGGCGGTGATCGGCGCCTCGGGATCGGGGAAGTCGACCCTGCTGCGTTTGCTGCTGGGTTTCGAACAGCCGGATGCGGGCGGCATTTACTACGACGGCAATGATTTGCACAGCCTGAATCCGGCATCGGTACGGCGCCAGATCGGCGTGGTGCTGCAAAATGGCCGCGCGATGGCGGGGTCGCTGTTCGAGAACATTGCCGTGACGCATGAGTGTACCCACGACGAGGTGTGGGAAGCCGTCCGCCTGGCCGGACTGGAAGATGATGTCCGTGCCATGCCAATGGGATTGCACACCATCCTGTCGGAGGGCAACGCGACTTTGTCCGGTGGACAGGTACAGCGCCTGCTGCTGGCGCGCGCGCTGGCCGGCAAACCGAAGCTGTTGATGCTCGATGAAGCCACGTCGGCGCTGGACAACCGCACCCAGGCGGTCATCACGGAGGCGCTGAACAAGATGGCGGTGACGCGCATCGTGATCGCGCACCGTCTCAGCACCGTGATGCAAGCCGACCAGATCCTGGTGCTGCATAACGGCGAGATCGTCGAACGTGGCACTTACGATGAACTGGTTGCGCTGGGCGGCCATTTCACGGCGTTGGCCAAGCGCCAATTGTTATAAACCCGCCTTATTGCCAGGAGCATTATCATGCGTAAAGTGCTATTTATCTTGGGGCAACTATCCGACGCGGACGTCGATTGGCTGGCCGAAACCGGGCAGCGTGAAAAGATCCCGCGGGGACATAACCTGGTGGTCGAGGGACAACCGTTGACGGCGCTGTACTTCATCCTCGACGGGACGTTCGATGTGCACGCCAAGGGGGCCGGGCACCTGGCCAGCCTCGGTTGCGGGGAAATCGTCGGTGAAATGTCGCTGATCGATGCGCGGCCGCCGGCCGCGTCGGTACAAGCGCAGAGCGATGCGGTGGTGCTGACGATCAGCAAAGCGACACTGACGCGGAAACTGGCGACGGACGTCGCGTTCGCGGCGAACTTCTACCGGGCCGTCGCGATCTTCCTGTCCGACCGCATGCGTTCCACCGTGCAGCGCATGGGCTATGGCAAGGCGGGAGCGCTGGCGCAAGACAATGCCCTCGAAGGGGAACTCGATGCGTGTGTGCTGGACAATATTCATCTTGCTGGCGCACGCTTCGAAACTATACTGAAAAAATTCCTAGGGTAAAGAATTCATTGCAAAAAGTAAGTAGGAAGAGGTGTCCAGGCAGATCGCTATCCGGCTGTTCGTGTACGCATGCAGGTTGGGATGTTTTCTATTTAACGGGAGGAATAAATGGCAATCGACAGTAAGCAGTTGATCGGCAAGTTGCTCGATGATGATGCGCTGGAAAGAGTCGTTGGTGGCACGGGAACCACCACCACCGACGCGGACATGCTGCCGGAACTGGGGACGCTGGAATCCGACACGCCACCGCCACCCGCCGAGTGTTACATGCCACCACCCGACGAGGGTATGCCGCCTCCGCCACCGCCGGAAGATTACAAACCTCCCGAGGGTTATATGGCGCCACCACCGGACGGGTCTGTGCCACCACCACCGGATGGCTATGTGCCGCCGCCCGATCAGGGTATGCCGCCGCCGGCCGGCTACATGCCGCCACCCGACGAGGGGATGCCGCCCCCGCCACCAGAGGATTACAAACCACCCGAGGGTTATGTCGCGCCACCACCGGACGGGTCTGCGCCACCACCACCCGAAGGCTATATGCCTCCGCCACCGGACGGA
>Ga0307408_100000412_pt1 | contig 38446 bp, 32 predicted proteins | sample 322Cmetagenome_FD_202116 | JGI IMG/M metagenome (GOLD analysis project Ga0307408, IMG submission 202116) | Maize rhizosphere microbial communities from greenhouse at UC Davis, California, United States - 322HYB-C-3 | ecosystem: Host-associated > Plants > Roots > Rhizosphere > Soil | place... | reverse complement strand
ATAAAGTTTTTTACCGGTTGCGTCATCCATATAGTTATTGTAAAGAGCTCCCGACCAATACTTGCGCTGCCCCCATGATCTATTCAAACTATAATCGGTATGGTAAGTTATGCCTTTAACAACCAACCAATTTAAAGACCCTATAGCGACAACGTTTTCATTGGTAGAAAGTGGTTCATAATCCTGAATACGAGCAGCTGGACTATAAGTATCCCACATTGCATTTTTTCCATATTGTTCAATATTGTTCTTTTGGAATGCAGCAAGATCGCCTAAAATATGATTGGTAGCTATAGGACGGAAACGGTACGAGGACGAAAGCAAAGATCCGCTACCACTGGTTGTACCTTCATCACCAAGAGTGGGTGTGTTTGTATACCTGGTGTTTAAATCAAATGTAACATTGTTAAATACTTTCTGGGTAAGTTTAAACGCAGCGTTGGCTCGTTTATAATAAGAGTTTAGTTTCATCCCCTGATCATCCGTATAATTAGTGGAAAATAATATTCTTGTTTTATCTGTTCCACCTGATAATGTAAGGGAATGATTCCAAGATGTAGATTCGTTATATACCTCCTTTTGGATATCATCTGATGCTAAATCCCGGTAGCTCTCGATTCCCCCCGGATTATTACCTGAGTTATTGCCAAGTCCATATAACTTCTCAAATGGATCTGAGTAAGTAACACTATTAGCGGCGGCATTAGCCCATACATACCTTAAATAGTCATAGGGATTAAGTGATTTAAGATATCTGGTTGGAGTATTAAATTTCACATAGCCATTATAGCTGAGGCTGGTTTTTCCTGCCTTTGCTGATTTTGTAGTAATAAGTACAACTCCGTTAGCTCCTCTTGCACCATAGATTGCAGTAGATGAAGCGTCCTTCAATATGTCAATTGATTCCACCTGATCGGAAGGGATGTCTCCTAAATTTCCTGGAATTCCATCGATGAGAATTAAAGGCTGATTGCTTTGAGATATCGACCCCCCGCCTCGAATACGAATAGCCACATCTGCTCCCGGACGACCGTCTTGTGACGTAACGTTTACTCCTGGTAATTTTCCTTGCATCGCTTGCGCAACATTCGGAACAGGTGTAGCCGCAATATCTTTTCCACTAACAGATGCCACAGAACCAGTTAAGTCCCGCCTTTTAACAGTACCATACCCGATAACCACAACCTCGTTGAGGGTGTTAATCTCTTCTTCGAGTGTTACGTTTAACTGGGATGAAGTACCAATATTGACCTCTTTGGATTTGAAGCCAACATACTTAAATACGAGCACTTTTGAATTGTTGGAAACAGTGATGCGGTAAGTGCCCTTAAGATCTGTGGTAGTTCCTTTGGACTCTCCTTTTACAATTACCGAGACTCCGATCAGAGCTTCCCCTTTGTTGTCGGAAACTTTTCCCGAAATCTGATGATTTTGGGCAGATGCCTGCTGCATAAAAGCAAAAAGCAATCCACCGAATAGCAGAAGTTGTTTCATAAATGGTTAAATGGTTAATAATAAGTTCCTAAGTCTTTCTGGCATTTTCTTATTACCAATGTTGACATAACACAATGCAAACGTTGGCAAACTATATCCTCGCGATACAGTTTCGTGATGTTCAGGTGCCGGGAAGACTAAAATTTTTGTTGGTTAATGCGCCAAAACTAACACTTTGTAACTATAGTGCAAATGTTTTTACAACAAATCTGTGACAGAACCTGGCTATTTCCGCACAACAATTGTTCGAAATCGAACAGTACGCTGAATCAACACCAATAAAAATCACCTCAAAACCAACACATTACAAATTTGGCACATAATTAACTACCACTATACAAACAAGAAGCAAACAGCCTACACCGGGTTGCTAAAGCCAAAAAGAATGAAACGTCTTGCTGTACTTATTTTTACTTTATGGAGGTTGGATTGTTTTGCGCAGGATAGTTTGCAGGAACTCAGTCTTAATGAATGTATAGAGCTGGCCCTAAAAAACAACATCGATGCGGGAAAAAAGCACATCAATACCCAAAGTGCCAAGCTTAACCTGCAGCAAGAGCGGGCTAACCTCTTACCTTCTGTCAATGCGGGATTTACTTACGGCCTTAATCTTGGCCGTAGTATCAATCCCCAAACAAACACCTATGTTAATGAACATATCTCTTATGCTAACCCCTATCTCGGTGGCTCGCTGCTTTTATTCAATGGAATGGCTCAGCAAAATTCAATAAAACAATACTTGTATCTCTATAAAGCCACCGAACAAGAAGAGGTCCTGGCAAAAAATGAGCTATCTCTAAATGTAATTCTTAGTTACATAGAGGTATTGACCTGTTCTGACCTGCTGAAGCTAGCACGCTTAAGACAGCAAACCACCTCCAGACAAGTTGAACGCATCGACGCACTGAACCAATCGGGAGCAATTTCTCCTTCCGATTTCTTCGATCTCAAGGGACAATTTGCAAATGATAAACTCGCAGAAACCAATGCCGACAACCAACTTCAAAACGCCATCTTCAGCCTGGTTAAGCTTATGAATATTCCCTATAGCGAAGGCCTGCGTTTTGCAGTTCTCAACACCGATGATTTCGAACTAAACTATGCCGACACTGTAAGTGAGATACTTCAAAATGGCTTATCAAACTTTGCGTCGGTTAAAATAGCCGACTCACAGCGCAGAAGTGCCTATTTTAAATTTAAAACAGATCGTGCATTTTTATACCCTACAATTACATTTAACTCTGGCATAACAAGCAACTACTCAAATAAAGCAGTTGACATTCAGGACAAGCCGCTTACATACTTTGAGCAATTCAACAATAATCTTAGTAAATCATTTAGCCTTAATTTAAGCATCCCTGTTTTTCACAACTTCAGCAAACGTACCAACAAAGCACTTGCTCAGCTTCAGCAGCGTCAAAGTGATTTAATTGCAGAAAGTACCCGAATTCAGTTGCAGCAGCTCATTCGGCAGGCCTATTTTAATATGACCGCATCAAAGGAACGCTATCTGAACTCTCTGGAGCAAGTCAATGCATATAAAGAATCTTACCGGGCAAATGAAATCAGGTTCAACGCTGGCGCCATAAATGCAACAGACTACCTCATTTCAAAGAATAACCTCGACAGGGCAAACATTGCCGTTTTAACCAACCGATATGATTTTATCGTCCGCAGGAAAGTACTCGATTTCTATCAGGGGAAATCATTAAAACAGTAGCCGCTCATTTTCATGCGCTTAGGCTCAAAGTTCCTGACCTTCGGTAAAATCAAACTAATTTCTGCGCTTTCTGTATTTATTACAATTTGTTCAATGCTATGATTAAGATAATACTTGCAGAAGATCACAAGATTGTAAGAAACGGTATTAAGTCGCTTTTAGAGCGCGAGCCTGACTTGACAGTGACCGGCGAGGCAAGTAATGGCCTCGAAGTTCTGGATTTGCTTGCCAATGGCACTGAAGCAGACATCGTTCTAACGGATATAAGCATGCCGGAAATGAGCGGAATAGCTATGGCATCAACCCTGCAAACGCAGTATCCCAACATACAAACGATTGTGCTTTCGATGATGGATAACGAGAAGTACATTTTCGAAGCATTTGAAGTTGGAGTTAAAGGCTATCTGCTAAAGAGCACAAGTGTTGAAGAAATGATATTTTCTATACACCAGGTTGCCGGTAATAAACGCCAGATAATTTGCGCGGAACTAGGTATCCGGATGTTACAGCGAGCTTCCAGAAGCTTTGCGCAAGAGTTTACTCACGACGGGCAACAGGCTCTTACCAGTCGAGAATTAGAAGTACTTACTTTAATTGCAGAAGGCTACACCAATAATGAGATTGCCGATAAAACCTTTACCAGTCGGCGTACCGTTGAAGGACACCGGCAAAGTTTAATTGATAAGATGGGCGTTAAAAATACTGCTCAGCTAATTAAAATTGCGTGTAAAAACGGCATTTTATAGGTATTCGAAAAAGTCCTTAAACAAAAAGAGGCGACACTTTAACATGTCGCCTCTCTTAAATTTATAGCTTAATCTCTTTACTTAACCCAAATATTTATCGGATAGCGTACCAGCCTTCTGGCAATCACATAACAGATGTATGCAAAAAACGGAGCGCAAAAAACGTCGATAGTAAAATGTACGTGTTGTATCAACACCAAAATCCCCATGGCAATAGTACCAAAAAGTGCCATAGCTTTTTCTGATTTGCGTTTCAGGCACAGATAAAACAGAAACTGTGTAGCGGTATGTCCCGAAAAGAATAAATCCTTGGTAACATAGCTTTCGCCGTAAAAATGATTACTTATCGGATCAACTATTGGGATTAAGCCGCTCGGCGGATCAAACGGAATAAGGGCGATAGTAAAAAACCGAACCACATTCAGCACAATAAAACCATACATAAACAGCAAAAATATTTCAGGTTTTTGCAGCGCCCGTGTGATGGTTAAAATGCCCATTATCCATGTAATGATAAATATAGGCATTGATACATCAATACAAGGCAGGGTTTGTAAAACTATATCTTGCTGATCGTAACCATTTCTACCCTGTATAAACTGGTAAAATATCGGAAAAACAGGTAGCAGTGTTGCAAACAGGCCAGCACCCAGTAAAAACTTTTGTTTAAACTGTGTATCCTGCCATGCAAGCTCCCAGCGGTTAACTGAGGCACCTATTATTTTAACTCTATTCATGCTCATTTACAGAAACATAACTTAAATTTCACAATTTGTTAAGGGAATGCAAATATAGGGCTTAATTGACTTTTTTCATCAATTGTTAAAAAACATTAATTCCCATGACCGAAATACATCCCGATTTATTGTAAGTGATTTGTAAAACAATGATTACAATCTGCCTTAAACAGGCCTCCCTACTGGTAATTGCGACATAGGTTCTTAAAAATGAAGCGGGAAACTTATTTTTGCAGAAAATTAAAAAATGCCTCAAAACATAGCGCCATCAACGGCCAACACCCCTGCATCAGCTTTCGAACGCCTGCTTCAAATTATGGATACCTTACGTGAGCAATGCCCATGGGACAAAAAGCAAACGATGGAGACTTTGAGGCACTTAACCATCGAAGAAACCTACGAGCTTTCGGATGCCATTCTCGAAGGCGATCTTAATGAGATCAAGAAAGAGATCGGCGATATTATGCTGCACCTGGTTTTTTATGCCCGCATTGCTTCCGAAACAAATGACTTTGATATCATCAGCGTACTTAATAGTATCTGCGATAAGCTAATTTCACGCCATCCGCATATTTACGGTGATGTTGAAGTGAACAACGAAGAAGACGTAAAGCGCAACTGGGAACAGCTTAAATTGAAGGAAGGCAATAAATCTGTTTTGAGCGGAGTTCCGGCATCACTGCCTGCGCTGGTAAAGGCATCCCGTATACAGGAAAAAGCCCGCGGTGTTGGCTTTGACTGGGAAGAGAAAAGCCAGGTATGGGAAAAAGTAGAGGAAGAAATGCGGGAATTCAGAGATGAATTTAATAAAGAGGATGAGCAAAGCATTGATAAGGAAAAAGCAGAATCGGAGTTTGGTGACCTGATGTTCTCCCTTATTAACTATGCCCGATTTATTGATATTAATCCGGAGAACGCCCTGGAGAAAACCAATAAGAAATTCATTAAAAGATTTCAGTATCTTGAATCAAAGGCGAAAGAGCAAGGCAAAGACCTCAAGGATATGACCCTGGGCGAAATGGATGTATACTGGAACGAGGCAAAAAAAATATAACATTTCTGAAACGCTCTGTTACGTTAACGCGCAAAACTGCGTACAGTATTTATTAACCGCAAACTAATTGATGTTTAAACAAGCCCCCCTTTCTGAAACTGAATTGATTCAGAAATGTAAATCAGGCGACTTAAAATACCAGGAAAAGCTATACAAGCATTTCTACGGTTACGCTATGGGGGTTGGTTTACGTTACCTTGATGACCGCGACGATGTTCTCGAAGTAGTTAACGATGCCTTTATCAAGGTTTTTAAAGCCATTCAGTTTTATAACGAAACGCAACCGTTTAAAGCATGGCTGCGTCGCATTGTAGTTAATACAGCCATAGACCTGAGAAGGAAAAATCTCAAATTTCAGAATAATGTTGACATTGATGAAGCTGTTTATGTGGGTAAACAGGCGGAAGCTATTGAACATTTAACGGCAAAAGACATTCTGAAACTACTTAACCATCTACCTGAAATTCAACGCACTGTATTTAACCTCTATGAGATAGACGGCTATAGCCATGATGAGATTGGAGAGATGCTATCAATACCGGTTAGCACATCAAGAGTTTATTTGAGCAGAGCAAAAGAGAAATTAAGAAATTACTTGACCCAACAGGAGAAGAGTTATGCACGATCAGTTTGATGAGAAGTTGAGCGCCAGGATTAAGGACGTGTTCGAGGATTTCGAGGATGATTCTGCCGATATGGGCTGGCAGCAACTGCGGAAAAGTTTTCCGGCTGACGAGAAAACGAAACCAGTTTTTATATGGTGGTGGCAATCGGCTGCTGCAATTTTACTTGCTTTAGGAACCTGGGCGTATGTAAGCCGACCTGTAGAAAAAATATATTTAACCGGAAAAGCTAAAATTGAAGAGCATGAGCAGCTAAAATCCTCCGTTCCGGCAACACCTGCAGAATTTAACGATGCCACTTCGGTAAGGGAAGCAGAGGCTGGAAAGGAAGAGCAATTAGCGAACATTTCAGCTCAAACCACTTTGTTCTCTTCCGTTAAAGCGATGCATTCCAGCAAACATTACTGGCCCAAGCCAAAAACCAGATCATTTGCAGCAAATGTGGTTTATGCAAAAACACCCGACACTTCTGATCTTAACACAATTAAAGAAGAAGAGGAACGAGTAATTGTTGCAACCACTGATGCCAGCGCAGATTCGTCGAACAATGTTATTGAGCAAAAAGACAATATCAGTGCGCTGGAAAAAGTGCTGGTTGCAGACATGCTTCAACGCCGAAAAACCAAGGGCACTTCTTTGGCTTCATTAGTTGCCGATGAGGAAGTAAAAACTAAAACTGCTCCAAAGCAAAACAGGAAAGTAATTATAGGCATAAGTGCCGGCAGTTATCTTAACTATGCCAAAGGCAGTGAAGGTAGCGTAAATACAGGTGTTGGTATTCTTTCGGATATCCCTTTAGGGAAAAAATTAAAGCTTTCTACCGGTATTGCATTAGCTCAAAATAGTTTAAAGTTCGAAAGCAAAATTCCAACCGCAGCTACTGCAGATTTTAACACCACCATTGCCTCCAAAGCAAAGGATGCCCAAAATGACATTATCTTACCCGGATTGGTAAATCAATCGTTCATCAATCCTGTATCATATAGCTTAAATAACTATAATGCCTCCTTACTTGGCTTAGATGTTCCCATTAATCTTAAATATTCTGTGTTTAAGAAAAAGAACGAACTGTATTTGTCTGCGGGACTAAGTTCCAATTTCTATCTGGAAGAAAATTACACTTACTCTTATCAGTACACTGCTGGTATGCGTAGCACAACAGAGCAGGAAGATGATAAAGCAGGTCAAAGCAAGTTTCAGAACTTCGATTTCGCACGGATGCTGAATTTTTCGTTTGGATTTGAACAACCTTTAACCAGGCAAACTCAACTTTCTTTCGAACCTTTTGTAAAATATCCCCTTGGTGGACAGGGAGCACGCGATATCCGTTTCGGATCGGTTGGTATGAATCTAAAATTAAATCTAAGTAAATCAACCACCAAGCAATAACTGCGTATTCATTCTTGTAGCGTACTCTAAAAACAGTTAACTTAGCCTCCGCATAACACACACACAACAATTACTGTAAAACACTGTCATTATTAACCACTGTTATGCAGAATTAAATTTTGAGTTTTAGAACCTAATCTAAGCCCGTAAAATGAAAAAAACGATCCATCTTGTTTTGGGATTGCTCGTATTCTGTTCCTGCCAGGAAGAAAATACTGATCGACTAAGACAAGCTTCTTTCAATGCCCCTTTTAAAGGCGAGATGCACGAAACAGTCTATGTTAAAGACACTGCGTCGGCCATTACACTTGAGGTAAATTCAATCAGCGACGAACGCTGCCCAATTCACCAGGAAACCTGTACGGATAAAGGTACCTGTGCTGTAAGAGTTAAATTATCTAATATGAACAACTCCACGGCAGAAACAATCCTTTCTATTGACAATTCAGCCGAGCACCAAATGGACGCTGTTTCTGTAAATCTTGCAGGTAAAGTTTATAGTATTCAACTTCAGGGGGTAAATCCCAAGCCAGCGAATCCAGTTACAGGAACTCCTAAAGCAGCCGAATTTCTCATTTCTGAATATGTGGAAGATGAAAAAGAGGTTAAATAAGCACTTTAATAACTAACTTATTAAGTTTAAACTTGTGAACACTGAGGAGACGCAGTGTTCATAAGGTTTCGAAACAGAGGAGCTCAAAACAACTCCGTGTCTCCGTGGGAGTCCTCCGTGTTCTCTGTGGTTAACGCCTCCGTTATTTAAAGTTTATCGTTTTTACAGGCGAAATACGGGTAACAAGTAACGAAGGCACAATCAGCACCAGTACACAAACTACAAGCGTTCCCACATTTAACAATACGATATCGATAGCGCTTAATTCAACCGGTACAAATTTCATATAATAGGAAGCCTGATCCAGCTCAAAAAACTGGGTATGCAATTGAAAAAGGCCCAGGCCAACGCCAACAATGTTACCGAGCAATAAACCAACTCCTATTAAATAGGTAGCATTATGAAGGAAGATTTTCTGAATCTGCCAGTTATTACTTCCCAGAGCCTTTAAAACCCCAATCATGTTAGTGCGCTCTAAAATAATGATCATCAATGCCGAAATCATGTTTATTACAGCAACAGCCATCATAAGCACCAATATCACTATGGTATTTACATCCAGTAATGATAACCATTGGAATATGGTTTGATACCAATCTTTAATGGTATAAGTACGAATATTGTAGGCCATTTGATGAGCAATCTGATCATTTACCTCATCCAGCTTTTCAAAATCTTTAACATGAAACTCGAAGCCACCAACTTCATCAGGTGCCCATTTATTTAATCGCCTGATTACTGCCAAGTCGCCGATTACGTAGGTTTTATCCACCTCTTCAACACCCATATCATAAATCCCTACAATTTCAAACTTCCTTTTTAGCAATGATTCCTGTATAAAGTACATCAGAAAATCATCTCCCAGCTTTAAATTAAGCCGGTCTGAAAGCACTTTTGAAATAATTATCTGCTTACGCGATTTCAGGGTATCTGAAAAATCTATTTCCCGGCCGGCAATCAGTACCCGCTTAAAATAGCTCCAGTCGTAGGTTTTATCTACCCCTTTCAACACCACGCCTTCCACCTCTTCATTAGTATTAATGATACCGGTTTTTACAGCATAAGGCTGACTGTGAACAATGCCCTTTAATGCATTAATTCGCTTGAGAGTATCCTTCTGAATTACAAATGGAGAATTCTCGTAGGAGTTATTCAGGTCGTACTTCATGGCTATAATATCGCCCGAAAAGCCCCGCATCTTGTCCCTTACTTCCGATTTGAAACCCTTTACCACCGCAACCGATAAAATCATTACCGCAAGGCTTAACATTATGCCTATAATTGCAATGCGTACGCTCAGTTTAGAAAACGCCCTCTTTGAATTAAAAGTTATTCTGTTTGCTATAAATGACGAAAGCTTCAAACCTTAGGGGATTAGATGAGCAAATATGCAAATTTTAAACAGTGTTGGGATAAAACCTATAAATAAGCAAAATGTTGAGGGATTGAACGATCTGGAATTGATTATTAATTATATCAAGATATGACTGGGAATACGTGTCGCACAATTTTCACGACAAATTATACGATAAGCCGCCTGCTAAACAATGCTGTAAAAGTGTTGAACAAAGCCATTTTTATATTCGTTTTAAGCAGCCTTAGCGCTTGTGGAAAAAACATCAGGACAGCCACTCAGGCAACTTCTACTGTATTACAAAATGAAAAAATGCCAACAGTAGAGGTGAAACAACAGAAGGACGCTTTCCAAACAGGCGCCGACCAGGTTGAAACCTACCTGCCATTGCTTAAAGGCAAACGCGTTGGGCTGGTGGTTAACCAAACTTCGGTTATCAGTGGCGAACATTCTGTAGATGTTCTGAGAAAAAAAAATGTAAACATTGTAAAAGCTTTCGGACCGGAACATGGTTTCAGAGGACAAGCCAGTGCAGGCGCTAAAGTACAAAGCGGAACAGATCAGGCAACCGGTATCCCTATTATTTCATTGTATGGGAAACACTTAAAGCCAACAAAAGAAGATTTGGCTGGGATTGACATTCTAATCTTCGACATTCAGGATGTGGGTGCACGTTTCTATACCTACATTTCTACCCTGCATTACGTGATGGAAGCCTGCGCCGAAAATGATGTACCGTTGGTTATTCTGGACAGGCCAAATCCAAACGGCTTTTATGTAGATGGACCGATCCTTGATCCTCAATTTTCATCATTCATTGGCATGCATCCTATACCCATTGTTCACGGCATGACGATTGCCGAATATGCACAAATGATAAACGGACAGGGCTGGTTAACTAATAAGATACAATGCAAACTGCATCTTATTAAAATGAAGGGATACACACATTCCATGAGCTATACCTTGCCGGTAAAGCCGTCTCCAAACCTCAACACCCAACAATCCATATTGCTGTATCCGTCGCTTTGCTTATTTGAAGGAACAATTCTTAGTCAGGGACGCGGCACTTACTTCCCTTTTCAGGTTCTTGGCGCTCCTGCTCTTAAAGGCAAATACACCTTTAATTTTACGCCTGTTAGTATCCCGGGAATGAGCGAAAGTCCGTTACATATGGATAAAACGTGCTACGGCCTGGATCTGAGAAAGTACGATACAAACAGTTTCAGAGAATCGGGCAAACTCAACTTGCAATGGTTAATTGAGCTTTACCAGGCTTATCCCGAAAAGGAGAAATTTTTCGATTACAAACAGAGTGCGCAAATAAACAATATAGATAAACTGGCGGGAACCGATAATCTTCGGAAACAAATAATAGCCGGCAAATCAGAAGATGAGATTCGCAAAAGCTGGGAGCCAGGCTTGTCGCAGTACAAAGAAATGAGGAGGCAGTATTTGCTTTATCCGCTATCGGAGAACTAAAAGATGAGACAAAGCCCAACAGTCGTTTTTACAGTTGAATTAAGAGCCATAACTTAACCTTTTGACTTTTAATTTTTAATTTTGACTTAATTTATGAGGATAATATTCATGGGAACTCCTGACTTTGCGGTGGCATCACTAGATGCGCTGGTAAAAGCAGGGTTCAATATAGTAGCAGTAGTTACAGCTCCGGATAAGCCTGCGGGCAGAGGACAAAAACTTAACGAATCGGCGGTTAAAAAATATGCGGTAGAAAAAAGCATTCCGGTTCTTCAGCCTGAAAAACTTAAAAACCCTCAATTTCTGGAAGAATTAAAATCTTTCGAAGCTGATTTACAAGTTGTAGTTGCCTTTAGAATGCTACCTGAAGTGGTATGGAATATGCCACCGAAGGGTACTATTAATTTACACGGCTCTCTCCTACCCGATTACCGCGGTGCCGCCCCAATAAACTGGGCTGTAATAAACGGAGAACTTGAAAGCGGTGTAAGTACCTTCTTTCTCCAGCACGAAATAGATACGGGTAATATCATCTTTTCTGCCTCTGCTCCCATAGGAGACGATGAAACGGCCGGAGATCTGCACGATAAACTAATGTACATTGGGGCCGAATTGCTGGTTAAAACGGTAAAGGCGATTGAAGAAGGCAACTATTCGCAAACGCCCCAAAAGGACATGACATCTGCAGAGCCCAAACATGCTCCCAAAATTTTTAAGGAAGATTGTGAGATTAACTGGAACCTACCGGCCAAACAGGTTTATAACCATATCCGGGGTTTAAGTCCTTATCCAACTGCGTTCACCACTATACACGAAAAGACTTTAAAGGTCTTTAAAGCAGAGTTAATAGAGAAGGAACCCGGTATTCAACCTTCCGGATTTCTGAGTGATGGCAAAACCTATTTACATTTTGCCTGCCAGGATGGGTTTATCGCAGTGAAAGATGTTCAGGTAGAAGGGAAAAAAAGAATGGGGGTAGAAGAGTTTTTGCGGGGGTTCAGGATTTAAGGAACGAGTCTGCAGGGTCCTACTGGGACTCTGCAGAGGCAAAAGAAGGACCTGATTAGAACAAGTCAGAGTGTGTTCCCGTGCGTACCAGTTCAATTAATCTTAAAGTTTCCTTTTCCTCCCAAATCAATAATAGGTCAGGTTTCACATGACACTCCCAATATCCTTTATATTTTCCACTCAGTTTGTGAGGTACGTGTTTTGGGGGGATAGCACGATGTCCATTTTCAGCAAGCAATGAAATGATTTCTTTTAAAGCAGCTAAGTCTTTTACAGAACGTTTTTTTAAGAGTCTTAAATCCTTAAGAAACTTATTGGAGGCGTCAATATTAAACATTACTTAATACTGTCAAACAGTTCGTCTACACTATTAAATCTTTTACCTTTTCCGGCTTTAAGTTCTTCCATGGCTGCAATAGTTTCCGCATTAGGAACTTCGCTTTTTTTCAACGTTTTCACTTTTACATTAAGTGCTTTTAGGACAGCTAAAACTTCTTTTGTTTTATCAGCTGGTATTTCTATTTGATAAGTCATAACACAATCTCCTTAGTCAAAAATACTCTAAAATTTTATTGAGTACAAGCAGGGTATCCGAAGGGACTCCGTGTTATATTAATAAGCTAACTTCTCGTCATTCAGCTCAATACTAAAGCTTACCTTTGCACCCAAAGCGTCAAACACTTTCAAGATGGTTTCGAATCTTGCATTTTTCACGCTGTTTTCAATCTTTGAAATCTGAGCTTTTTGCACCCCAACAAGTTCTCCTAATTGTTCTTGTGTCAAGTTGCGTTCTTACCTTGAGTCTTAGCCGAGTCTCTCAAAGAGGACTCTGCCTTAGAACTTAAATTTATCTATACAACTTCGGAAACTTCCCAGGATTCGTTTCGTGCATCATTTCATGAACCATTTCAATCACATCATCCACAGAAGGTTTGCTGAAATAATCACCATCGGAACCATAAGGAGGACGATGTTCTTTAGCAGATACAGTACGCGGAGCACTATCCAGGTAATAATATCCTTTTTGTTTTTCTAAAATCTGTTGCAGGATAAATGCCGATGCTCCACCCGGCACATCTTCATCTACAACCAAAAGTTTACTTGTTTTCTTTAACGATTCTACACATACACTATTCAGATCGAAAGGATGCAGCGTTTGGGGATCTACAATTTCAACAGAAATGCCTGCTTGTTCAAGTTCTTCAACCGCTTCTTCAACAACTCTTAAGGTTGATCCGTAGGATACAATAGTTATATCAGAACCCTCCTTCACCACTTCGGCTACGCCCAGAGGCACAGTAAATTCGCCGGCATTTGACGGTAAACGTTCTTTTAGCCTATAGCCATTTAAGCATTCTATCACAATAGCAGGTTCGTCTGCTCTCAGCAAAGTGTTATACATACCGGCAGCCTGAGTCATGTTTCTTGGTACACATACGTGGATGCCCCTCATAATGCCCAAAATCATAGACATTGGAGAACCCGAATGCCATATTCCTTCCAAACGATGGCCTCTGGTACGAATAATCACCGGAGCTTTTTGTCCACCCTTAGTACGGTAGCTCAAACTCGCCAGATCATCACTTATTACATTAATACAATACAGCAGGTAATCCAGATATTGTATTTCAGCAATCGGTTTTAAACCCCGCAGCGAGAGGCCTATTCCCTGCCCGATGATTGTACTTTCTCTTATTCCGGTATCAGCAACGCGCATTTGTCCGTACTTAGCCTGCAATCCGGCGAAACCTTGATTCACATCGCCAATGCTTCCCACATCTTCACCAAAAGCAATCACACGGGGATCTCTGGCCATATTTTCATCAAAACAGGCATTTAAAATCTCCCTTCCATCTATCCATTTTGAATCATCGTTATACTCCGCGGGAACAACGGGAATAGTAAAAGGAGAATTTACGGAATCAGTAAATAGCTTCGAATTGTATCTCTCATTATTTAGCGCCAGTTCCTTTTCGTACCAGTGTACTAAACTAGCTTTTGCATCAGATTGGATGTGAGCACTTATCCGTATTGCTTTCCGCAAAGCCGAGAGAATTTCTCTTCTGCCCGCATCTGTCATTGTACCTAATTCTGAAGCAATCTTATCTGTTTCGGCAATTTGCAAAGCTCTCAATAAAACAACGGCTTCATCCCGCTCTGATCTTAATCTATCCAAAACCTCGTTCCAAGCCGCTTTCTGACATTCACGCACGTAAGCTTTCGCTTTAGCTTCCATTTCCGAAAGCTCATCTTCTGTGGCGATGGCAGACTCAAGCACCCATTTACGCATCTGTACCAGGCAATCGTATTCAGCTTCCCAGTCTAAACGCTCCTTGGTTTTATAACGTTCGTGCGAACCTGAAGTTGAATGCCCCAAAGGCTGTGTCATCTCGTGCACATGGATCAAAGAAGGAATATGTTTTTCTCGACAAATGGCTGCTGCCTTTTCGTAAATTTCACATAAGCCCGGATAATCCCATCCTCTAACTTTAAATATCTCGAAACCTTCGCCTTTTTCATCTCTCTGAAAACCTTTCAATATCTCAGAGATATCCATTTTGGTGGTTTGCAGTTCGGAAGGAACGGAAATCGCATACGCATCATCCCAAACGGAGATTGCCATTGGGATTTGAAGTACGCCAGCCGCATTGATGGCTTCGAAGAAAACACCTTCAGAGGTTGATCCGTTACCAACCGTTCCAAAAGCCACTTCATCACCATTAATTGAAAATTCATTCAAAAATTTAAGGTCCGGGTTTTGCCTGTATAACTTGGAGGCCCATGCCAGGCCAACCAAACGTGCCATCTGCCCTCCGGTGGTAGATATATCGGCAGAAGTATTTTTTCGTTCTACTTGATTTTTCCAGGTTCCATCCTCATTTAATATGCGGGTAGCAAAATGAGAGTTCATTTGCCGGCCACCAGAAAATGGATCGAAATTGATATCGGTATTACCATATAACTGAGAAAAAAATTCAGTAATGGTTGCCATACCCGCTGCAAACATAAATGTCTGATCGCGATAATAACCGGCACGCCAGTCGCCTTTTTTAAACGCTTTAGCCATAGCCACCTGAGCAAGCTCTTTGCCATCGCCAAAAATGCCGAACTTGGCCTTTCCGGTTAACACTTCTTTTCTGCCTAAAATGCTCGCCTGCCGGCTTTCGTAACAGATACGATAGTCGTTTAAGACGATTTTTTTGAATTCTTCAAAACTTAGTTCAGAAACATCAAACTGATTAGTAACATGTTTTAATGACGACATACCGTATTTAGTCAATCTTCAAAAATAACAAAATATAGGTGTAATGAAACTCTAAGATTTTAGTTGCGTATTAAGGAATGCTATTTGCACATTAATTTATACTTATATATTTGCATATCAGAACGCGGCAATTTTGCACACACTTCGAATTAAACTTTTCAGGGTTGCTGCATTCCAAACATTGAAAACAATACAACATGAAAAAGCTATTCACATTTTTCGCGGTTATTTTAGGGGTTGCTCTTATGGCAATGCGTATTGCTAATCCAGGCGAATTTAAGTTTGAAAAAGAAACACACGATTTCGGTAAAATTGTACAGGGGACTCCTGTAACGTATGAATTTAAGTTCACAAACGTTGGTGATGAGCCGATTATTATTTCTAACGTACAGGCTTCATGCGGATGTACAGTGCCTAAATACAGCTCAACTCCTGTTAAAAAGGGAGAAGTTGGTACTATAACTGCAACTTACAATGCGGCCAATCCGGGTGCATTCACTAAAGCGTTAACCATTACTTCAAATGCGAAAACGCCATCAAAAGTGATATACATTAAAGGAGAGGTAGAAACGAAAAGTTCGAAATAGTAAAATAAAATCCTTAAAAAATTCGAAACCTCTCTGTAACCAGAGAGGTTTTTTTATTTTTGCGCACTATGCCACAAATTTCAAATAAGGGGAAGCTGATGCCGGCATCTCCTATAAGAAAGCTTACCCCCTTTGCAGAACGAGCTAAACAGCAGGGAAAAAAGGTGTACCATTTGAATATCGGGCAACCTGATATTGAAACACCTAAGGGGGTGCTGGATGCTATTAAACATATCGACTTTAAGGTTTGGGCATATACCCAGTCTGAAGGCACATTATCATATCGTAAGAAACTGGTTGAATATTACAACAGGGCAAACTACAATGTGAGTGTTGACGATATTCTGGTAACAAGTGGCGCCTCTGAGGCTATTGTGATCGCAATGCAGTCGTGCTTTGATTCGGGGGATGAGGTTATTATTCCGGAGCCATTTTACGCTAATTACAATGCATTTGCATGGATGAGTAGTGTAACCGTTAAGCCTGTCCTTTCGGTAATTGAAAATGGTTTTGCACTGCCTCCAATTAAAGAGTTTGAAAAATTAATTTCGGATAAGACCAAAGCAATCTTTATTTGTAATCCAAATAACCCTACCGGCTATTTGTATTCTTACGAAGAACTTGTTGAGCTTAAAAACCTTTGCCTTAAATACGATCTGTATTTATTTGCGGATGAAGCTTATCGCGAGTTTTGTTACGATGGTAACCAGTTTCTTTCGCCCATGCATTTGGAGGGATTGGATGAGCATGTGATTGTTTTCGACAGCATATCTAAGCGTTACAGCGCCTGTGGGGCTCGTCTGGGATGTTTTATCACCAAGAATAAAAAGGTAATTGAAACGGCATTAAAGTTTGCTCAAGCGAGATTAAGTCCGGGCATGGTGGCTCAAATTGCTGGCGAGGCCGCAGTTGATACGCCACAATCGTACTTTGATAAGGTTAATAAAGAATACACCGAGCGTAGAAATATGCTGGTTGCTGCGTTAAATAAAATGGAAGGCGTATATTGCCCCAATCCGGGAGGAGCATTTTATGTAGTGGCCAAGTTTCCGGTAGATGATGCAGAAAACTTCTGCCAGTGGATGCTGGAAGAGTTTTCTCATGACAATCAGACAGTGATGATGGCTCCGGCTGCCGGATTTTACAGTTCTCCGGGTGCAGGTAAAGATCAAATCCGTTTGGCATACGTTTTGAACAAAGAGGATTTAGCTAACGCAATGATTTGCCTGGAAAAAGCCTTAAAGGAATATCCGGGGAGAACGCTGATAGGCGAAAGCTTTGAGGCGAAAGGTAAAAACTAAGAAATTTTGATTTTTTAATTTTACTTTTGACTTTTAAACATAATGGGGTCGACCGGAATTGACAGGATGGACGATAAGTGTGTAAGCATGCAGCGAATTGAGGATTCATCGCTATAATCAGTATTCTCAAACAACAACAGGCGAAAATAACTACGCTCTTGCTGCTTAATCTTAACCGAGTTAAGATTTGCCTTTGTTACACTTTAGAAGTGTAAGCGAGATGTTTCCCGGGAGCCAAGTCTGGCGGCACCCGATCCGGAAGCACGGAAAAGCCGGAATAAGGATAAAAGCGCTTCGACTTTATCCCGACAACCTAAGAAGCTAAGGATTAAGCAGGATGTTTGTGGCCAACTTAATCTCTAAAACCAAACACAAAATAAGCATGTAGAAAGCGCATCTGATCCCATGTTTGGACGAGGGTTCGAATCCCTCCGGCTCCACCAAGTAGGTAGCACGAAACAAAGAACCCCTCAAACGCCACGTTTGAGGGGTTCTTTGTTTCGTGCTAGTGGCATCTGAGCGCTGTTGAACAGCCATTTTGGTGAGCATTTCGGTGAGCAGCAATTTTGAAAACAAGTGTTCATCAGGATACTCATAACTAATTAACAAACAGAACATTCAGCGATTAAACATCTTATATGGATTATGGTGTAAAGGTAAATTTGTTTAACTTTTTAACAGCCGCAAAAATGATCGTCAATAAAATGATAAAAGTGCCCGAAACCAGCGCTACAGCGCCGTGCTCGCCTGATGAAAGTTGAGGATCATCGGGCACATTAGTCAGGTCGTTCGGGGTCGGGTGCGATTGACATGATGAAAGGTTAATGTTGTTAAGTTGTTTTGAATTTTCCCTGATCCGACCAGGCCTGCGCTGTTCCTTCCGAAACCTCGAAGTGCATCGTATCATGAAAGCTGATGCCCGAATACCAGCCCTCCTGATGAAAGAAGGGTAGCAGGACAGCAATGAAGCGCGGGATATGGTCACCGGTATTGGCAGGAGAACTGTGTCCAGTGATCTTCATATCAATCGCCGTTCCCCAGGCATGGTTACTGATCTTATTGGAGGGAATACCCGACGTAGGACGTCTTAAACGAACGACCAGCATGCCATCGGTACCCAATACGCCTTCCAGGTCATGCCCACCGTTGGCCGGTAGATTTTCCGATGCAAAGGCATTTTTTAAAACGACAGCTAAACTGTCCAGCGCCGGCTGGATCGCAGTGACCACAACATGAGCACTGACCTTTACCGTTTTCATAAGCTTCTTGACGGTAGGACTGGCCTTACTGGGATGGTCTTCCGTCGTCAGCGGCATCGCGGGCGAGCCAAGCAGCGAGATCATGGTTTCCTGGGTAGCGGACCTCAAACCTGTATTGATTGGCAAATAATGACTGAGCTCGACCGGCGTAAGGTAATACGCGATCTCTTGCTGAAGAGTAAATGCAGACATAAGTGAAATGTTAGGTAAGTGGCTTTATTACAACTTGTTGTGCTAAAAATAAATAAAATAACATGATGAAGTTGAAAAAATATTTAAAAGATTTTTTTTCGTCAATTCTGTAGCGCGGCTTTATTTGGTTGAGCGGATAAGCTGTTTTTAAATCGTTATCCATAAGATTTAGTTTTTATTTCTCAAAAACAGAAAATTGGTACAATATAATATACCATTAAAAATAAATTCTTACAGCATCTTCAACCATGCTAAATGAGGATGCTAACAACTCTAACATTTTCGGAAAGAATCTATTGAAATTTAGGACGTTGAAAAAACTAAGCCTGCGTCAGTTGGCTGTATTAGCAGAAATGGAGCATCATCAAATTCTTAAAATTGAGAAAGGCGGCGACTTAAAGTTTATAAATTAGCGAAGGCTTTGGAGGTTCCTCCTAAGGCGTTCTTTGAGGAAGAAACAACATAAAAAACTGTTCGGTTTGTATCCCAACAACCATCCCATCGATTCATCAAATAAAGTGATCTGGAAAGAAAAAGCCATGGCAAATCTTTCGACTAACGATGGCTTAATTGTTACTTGCCTCTGTTAGGTTCTATTTCAGAACGCTCATTGACGGCAGTTATAGCTTCACAGTTTTGCTATAAAGATAATCGGGTGACGCTATCGCTTAACACTGCGGACTGAAGAATCAATACCAAACAAGAAATGCCACTATTTGCTCACGGTCGGCACATTCCAATTATCCGTTCTGAATAAATTAACTGGCAATCCCTCCTTGTTGAACAAATCCGCCTGGCTATCGCCTGTAAAGCCATACCTTACAGCTACTGGAAACAGAACTGATTCAGTCCAAACTTCAACCGTGTTCCCTTTTATAAGGGCTTTAGCGGGTACAAATGCTTTATCTGCGCCAGCAATAAAAAACTCTTTTACCTTGCCAGACTTACTTATCAAGCCAGAATTCACATTCGTGAAAGAGATCACAGCTTTTCCCTTTTTAATCTTCATCTCTTTAAATTCGGGACACTTATAAGCGAGATTTTTATTACCGTAAGTTTCGGCAAGGGCATAATTGGCAAAACGTTCTCCAACTTCTTTTTTCATTTTAGGATGGATGTCGGTAATGTCGTTAACCAGATCGGAAGTAATGACCATTCCTGTACCCGGCAGTTCACCTATTTTACTTTGAGATTCGCGAAGAAGAGGTGCCGAAATGCTAGTTCCATAACCAGACCAGGGAGCTATCTGTGCAAAATAAAATGGTAAGGCTTTGTTCCATGCTTCCCGCCAGGAAACAATCATTTGTGTAAGAAGACTGGTATAAGTGGTTTGACCAACGTTTGTTTCTCCCTGGTACCAAAGCACACCAGCAATGTTATAATTTGTGAGAGGAGAGATCATGGCATTATAATTTACCCCCGGCACTATAGACGAATAAGAAGAAGGCTTTAACTTTTGAGCAGCTGCACGTAAAACAGAATCCTGTGAAACCACACCTGCAGGCGTCCAAGCTTCGGCGCAAGATCCTCCCCAGCTCGCATTGATCACTCCTACAGGTACTTTCATTTCTTGTTCAAGCTTTTTTGCAAAGAAACAGGCCACAGCACTAAAGCTTCTAACTATTGCAGACGATGGCAGCTCCCAGCTTGCTTTTAAATCATCCTGCGGATATGGCGAAGTAGATTTAATTACATTGAAAAAACGGATATTCTTATTTCCTACTCCCAACATTTCATCCTGATAATTCAATCCCCAGTTAACAGACATTTCCATATTACTTTGTCCGCTGCATAGCCATACCTCTCCTATTAAAATGTTTGATAATTGTATGGTATTGTATCCTTTAATTTCGATGGTATATGGCCCTCCGGCAGATGGTGTTTGTACCAGGCAAGACCACTTTGCTTCGGAACTTACCACTGCGGAATCTATACCCGCATTCCAGGATGGCTTGATAAACACTTTTTCTCCTGGCGAACCCCAGCCCCACAGCTTGACCTTGGATTTTTGCTGTAAAACCATGTTATCTGCTATAACCGCCGGAAGGCTTATATTGGCAAAAACAGACTGTGAAAGTAAAAAGAAAAAAGCAATTAGATATTTCATTATTGATGATAATTGAAACCAAAAGTAGACCTAAACATTATTTAGAATGCTAAAAAACAGGGTAGGAAATGTAAATTCAGATCTCCTCTGCAAAGAACGTAAGATTCAATCTCTTTATAAACATTCTACTTATAGCACGATTAGTCAAGCCTAAATAGATAATTGCAATATATGTCAATATTCTTTTTGAATTATTGTAATCTTTCATTCGAACTTTTAGTTCTAACTACACTAGTTTACATTGGAGACCCTTTATTTAAACAATTCAAATTCGCCTGAATGGTAGCTTTGTTTGTACTCTAAGATAAGTCAATTGGGTTCACGGTGTTGATTTCCGCAGCTTGTATATAGCCGCTTGATTTAAACGATGTCATCATGGTTAAAAGGATCATTTCAATTACTCTGCTTTCGTTTATTACAGGCTTCCCCCTGGCATTTTCACAATCTGCTTCCGATAAGCAACTCACGGTGCAAGGCAGCCGGATACTGAACTCCAGGAATGAACCGGTACAGCTTAGAGGGATCAGCTTTTCGTGGAGTATATGGCGAGGGAAAAAATATTATAATACCAAGGTTCTTAATTGGCTGCGCAAGGATTTTAAGGTATCAGTGATCCGCCTGTCTATGGCTGTTCAACCTGCCAGTGGATACCTGGACCAACCAGAGGAACAAAAAAAGCTTATAACCACTTTGGCCGATCGAGCTATTGAACAAGGAATTTATGTTATTATCGATTGGCACGATCACAATGCAGAGCAGCATCTCCAGCAATCGAAACAGTTTTTTGCAGAAATGGCTCAGCGTTACTCGGGCACACCGAATGTTATTTATGAGATATGGAATGAGCCTGAACGACAAAGCTGGAGGACAGTAAAGAACTATGCGGAAGAAGTGGTTAAAACGATAAGAGAACACGACAAAAACAATCTCATTGTTGTTGGTTCTCCGCACTGGGATCAGGACGTTGATGTCGTTGTGAAGGATCCCTTAACAGGCTTTAACAATATCGCTTACTCTTTCCATTTCTACGCCTCTGATGCCCGTCACCAGAAAGACTTAAGAGACAGGGCTCAATACGCTATCGATCAAGGTCTTCCTTTGTTTGTTACAGAATGGGGCGTTGGAGAAGCTGATGGCAATGGAGAGTTTGATAGGAATAAAACCGAGACATGGCTGAATTGGATGGAAGAAAATAAGCTGTGCTGGATTAACTGGAACATCACAGATAAAAAAGAGACCACCGCACTGCTCGAACCGCGAGCTAATGCAAACGGAAATTGGAAACAGGATGAGTTAACCCCTGCCGGACAATATATTCGCAAGGTGTTGAGAGGTTTAAATAAATAAGAAAGTGTGTTGAGTATTTGTGAGGACACAAAACAATGCAACAAATTGGGAACGAAATGGAGAAAACAGCAAATTGGTCGGTAGTTTGTGATGGCAAAATCTAAGGCTATTACCGCTCCGATCTGATTGAAAAACAGTGGTTTTGGTTTGACACAACAATTGAGCAGGCCGCCAGCGGAGGACAGTCCTAATCAAATTTGTACAAAAAAACAGAATATTGATTTTCAATGGATCGCGCCATCGGAGGACAATTCTGCTCGGCTATATAAACACCCTTACTCCAAAAAAATTATCGCGAAACTCTTTGGGAGTGCAGTTCTTTTTCTTTTTGAACACCCTGTTAAAATTTGAAAGATTATGGAAACCACAGGCATAAGATATTTCTGCAATAGAATGAGACGTATCGATAAGCATGCGGGTGGCGTGACTTACACGAATATCCGTTAAACTTTCTATAAAGGTATAACCGGTACGCTTGCGAATAAATCGGCTGAAGCCTACTTCTGTCATATTCGCAATTCTTGAAACGTCGGCAAGACATATGGCTTTTGAGTAATTCTGATTCATAAACTCAAAAGCCTGCTCAATCCGCCTGCTGTTATAGCTTAAGGCTTGATCTGTGCTGATGGTTGAATCTGAAAGAGTTACTGCATTGCGTGAAATAGAGAGGTCGTGTAAAATACTCAGCAATTCCATTACAGAATCAAACCCGGTTTTCTTGTCGAGCGAAAGAATGCGCTCTGATATAGCATTAATAGTATCTTTAGTAAAGGCAAGGCCCTTCGCGCTTCTTTCAAACATCTTTTTCACGAAATGCAATTGATTGCGCCCAAGGAAGTTATCATCAAGCAGATCCTTATGCCATTGAATGGTTACTTCTACAATCTCGTTGCTTCTGCATTCGTGTGCCAGCCAACCATGAATTGTATTCGGACCGACAAGTACCAGTTCAAAATCAGAGATGGTTTCCATGTGATTGCCTACCACTCGTTTAGCCCCCGCGGCATTCAAAATCAGGTTTAACTCAAATTCCTCATGAAAATGTATCGGAAAAGTGATCTCTTTCTTCCTCCGGGAGAAAATAGTAAAGCAATCATTTTTTGTGAGAGGGGTAACCTCTTTAATCACCCTTTTTCCATGCATGCTCGTACTCTTCATTTGAATATATGGGAGTTAATCTTTGCTTTGGTCAATTCTTCTAAATATCTCTATACAGGCCCGACTATTATGGTAAGGACATTTCCATAATCCGGCTTTGTCCTGGTTGGGCATAATGCTGTTATCTTCAAGCACTCCCCAAAACCATTCCCCCTTTTTTTTGTCTAAAATTTCTCTTTGGGTAAAATCCCATACGTCGAGCGATTTTTTCAAATAATCTTCATTACCGCTCAACTGATATGCATTATAAAACCCCACCATGGCTTCGGCCTGTACCCACCAATGCTTTTCCTTTATCAGATGCTTTTGCGATGGTTCGTACTCATAATACAAACTGCCGTCTTTTTCCAATCCTTCTGCCGCAGCATTGGCCATTTTTATACTGGCCTGTTTAACCGTTTCGATCATACCCTCATCTTCAATCACTTCTGCGGCTTCCAGCAGCAACCAGGCCGCTTCTACATCATGACCATAAGATATAGTATCTGATTTTGGGTTCCAGTTTTCATCCAGAAACAAAACCAGGTGACCACTTTCTGCATCAATTATGTAATCCAGAAAATTATCGATGAGATGTTTAATTTGCTCTTTTAATTCTTCATCCCGCCAAATTCGATAGAGCGTTTTAAAAGCCTCCAGAACATGCAGATGCGTATTCATGGTCTTTTTTTCGTTGGCGTCTTTGGTGCTTAGGCGCAAATCTTCTATTTCATTCCAATCGCGGGTAAAAGCTTCAAAGTAACCGGTACGTTCTTTGTCAAATCCCTTCTCAAGCAACTGATCATACAACTGAATGGCCAGCTCTTTAGCCTCCTCTTCTTTGCTGGCCAGGTAATATTCACTTAAGGCATATATGGTGAAGGCGATGGCGTAGACTTGTTTTTTGGTATCAAGCGGTTCTCCTTCAGCAGTCAACGTCCAGTAAACCCCGCCAAATTCTTTATCAATAAAATATTTGGCAATGTATTGATAAGATCGTTCTGCCAACTGCAGGTACTCTGCATTTTCTTCCAGATTATAAGCAGCCGAAAACGACCAGAGAATGCGGGCATTGAGTACTGATCCTTTCGGTGCAGAATAATCAACGTTGTTGTCATTGTCAATTTTGCCTGCGAAGCCCCCGTTCTGATCGTCAGGTGAAAACTTCGCCCAGTACTGTAAAATATTATGCAATTCTTGTTTTACTTCCTGCTGATAGAAATTGATACACGGGAGAATTTGTGAGGTTAGCATGGGTATTTTTTTTAAACGCAGAAGACATGTAGATTTTTCGCAGAGAGCACAGAGTTTCTAAAACGCAGGGTCCTCGTTGAGACCCCGCTAAGACAAAGTAGGATACATCTTAAATAGAGCAGAAGCTTTGCGTACTTTGCGCAACCTTTCCGTCCTTTGCGTTAAATGGGTGTTCTACTTCAGTTTCTTATTGTTATTGATAATCCTATAAATAGTTTCCACCGATTTTGCCGAACGCAGACCATCTTCAGGAGTGTTAATCGCATAGTCTAATAGCTGATCGATACTCGAAACAGCCACATGCATACGTGTATCGGAAGAAGCATAATAGATAAAAACCTTACCATCATCGTCTGCTATCCAGCCATTGCTGAAAGCTACGTTGGATACATCTCCAATACGTTCTGCGCCTTCGGGGGCAATGAAATATCCGTTCGGTTTATGGATCACTTTGGTGATATCCTTAAGATCGGTTACAAACACATAAAGCACATAACGTAATCCGGCGGCGGTGTTTCTTACACCGTGAGCCAGATGTAGCCAGCCTTTTGCGGTTTTAACAGGAGCTGGTCCCATACCATTTTTCGCCTCATATACCGTATGATATTGCTTCTTGTCGATCACTATTTCTTGCTCGATGGTTGCATTTTCGATAGTAGCACTTAGGCCAAAACCAATTCCTCCGCCTTTTCCAGCTTCAATAAAACTATCCTGAGGACGGGTATAGAAAGCGTATTGCCCGTCAACAAATTCGGGATGCAATACTACGTTCCGTTGTTGAGGCGAGGGAGTCTTCAGATCAGCCAGGCGTTCCCAGGTAAGCAGATCCTTGGTGCGAACAATGCCACACTGAGCTACTGCTGAAGATTGGTCTCCTTCAGACGCAGAAGGATCACGGCGTTCGGTACAGAAAAGGCCATAAATCCAGCCATCTTCATGTTCAACCAAACGCATATCATAAATATTCGTATCCGGTTCGCTGGTTTCCGGAATCAGGCAGGGGTATTCCCAAAAGCGGAAGTTGTCAATTCCATTTTCACTTTCCGCTACTGCGAAAAACGACTTACGATCATATCCTTCTACACGGGCTACTACAATATATTTGCCCTTAAACTTAATGGCTCCCGCATTGAACGCAGCATTAATACCGAACCGTTCCATCAAATAGGGATTGGTTTCCGGATTCAGGTCGTAGCGCCATTCCAAAGGAGCATGAGCTGCCGTTAGAATTGGATTTTGATAACGTGTAAATATGCCATTGCCTGGTTCCTCCGCTTTATTGGGTTTAGTAACCAGCGTCTCAAATGCCTGCCTAAGTGCTCTCAAGCGCTTCTCAAAAGTCTCGTTCGTTATTAATGTTGTTTCTTGCATTGCTTCTATATTTACTCCGCTGCGAAAGCTTCCGTGTTATTTAAAAGATTTTAAATAGATTCCTTAACTGCTACTCCATCCGGATATCTTGCTTCTACAGCTACCCGGCTTGCCGCAGCTGATTCTGCCTGAAGTTTATCCCACCAGGTTTTCTTGAGGATCAGCATCAGCACTGCAAGTGTTAATATGGTTACTATCAAGGGAGTTTGCATCCCCAGTATCAGGTACATAGGAAGGATGGTTAAACACAGTTGTGCAACAATTCCTACTGATACATTAAACATATCCAGCTTAAAGTTTCTGTTTGGTTCAAATGTGGGATCTTCGGCTTTTACCTGTTCATAAATAGGCTGCCAGAATCCCCATGGTTTTACTGTGCGGTAAAATTTCTTCAGAATTTCGCTATCAGTTGGAGGCGCTGAATAAGTACCAAATAAACAGCCTGCAACCGAAATAAGGAACAACAGAGGCCAAACGTATAGCGGAAGGGTGTCGGGAAAAATAAAAGGAAAAACCAGCGCAGCCGCTATTCCTGCCGCCATGCCCCAGAAAAAGCCATTCGCATTAAACCGCCACCAATACCACTTTAACACATTGGAAGCAATATATCCGCCGTAAAGAGCGCCCACAATCCACTGAAGAATGCTGTTAACGTCTTTTGCGAAAAACCCAAGAGTAACGCCCACGGCTACCACAACAATTCCTACCAGGTAATTAGTGGTTATAATTTTTTGAGTGGAAGCGGTAGGATTAATGTATTTAAGATAGATATCGTTAACAATATAAGCCTGCGCCGCATTTAATGTACCAGAAAAAGTCCCCATAAAGGCGCCTAAAAGTCCGGTAAGTACCAGTCCAAGTATTCCGGTTGGGAGAAAGGTGTTGATAGCTCCGGGCAATATTCGCTCAAAGTCATAGCCTCCGGTTTCGGTAGTTATATCCAATTTATTAAAATACAATAGAGCCAGTACCGTCAAACCAATAACCATCGAATATCGGATAGGCAACAGGATGATAGAGACAAAACCAGTCATCTTAGATGCATCTTCAGGAGAGCGGGTAGACAACACTTTCTGCATATCGTAATTGGGTGCAGGGCCTGCCAAACTGGAAAGCACTCCCTTAAATAACATCATCATAAAGAAAACGCCAAACAGCCCAAAACCATCTTCCTCAATTTTTTTGTTGGCTGCCGGTATGATGTTGCTCCAATCAAGGTCAAGCTTCCATCCGAAAAACGGATCACGCCAGCCCGCCGGAACAGCCACATCCCTGGCCTGCAAATGGTTTACCGCAATAACAGCGATGGCAATACAGCCCACTGTCATGATGCAATATTTGATCACATCGCCAAGTACGATACTATGCATACCGCCCAAAATGGAGTAAAACATAGCGAAGAGGGTAAAAATGATACCATAGAAATGAGCGACATAGGCCGCAGGGATATAAAATGGGATGTAAGGCTGCACAATATCCCAGGGAACAAATATTTCTATGAACTTTCCTAATCCTACAAAACCATAGGCAAGGAAACCGAGACATCCGATAAGTGCAAATGCCACTACAATATTGTGAGATGCTTTAACGCCTTTTCCGTTCAATCCGAAACGGGTAGCAAGCCATTCTGCACCTGTATCGGCATTACTTCTGCGCAGCCATTTGGCCAGGAACATCATATTGAAAACCTGGTTAAACACAGGCCAGAGCCATGGTATCCAGATACTTTTAAGACCGTAAACAAAACACAGGGACACCATCCACATTGTTCCGCTGATGTCAAACATGTCTGATGCGTCACTCAGTCCAAGCATGTACCAGGGCAGTTTTTTACCTCCCATAAGGTAACTTTCCTTGTTCTGGCTGGCCTTGTTTTTATAATACCAGCCGATCATTACCATCATGGTGAGGTAGAGGACAATGAGCCCCACGTCTATCAATTGCAGTTTCATTTCTATCGGTTCGTTTAATCTTTATAATGGCACACGGCAGATAGAGCAGAGTGATGGTTAAATAGCCTGGCAAGCAATCCTTTATCGATTAAAGCCTGATACTTTTAAAACCAATGTCCCTCTTTTTCCATTTACCGGATGGAACAAATTTGTGGACTTAATGGGCTTCAATTGCTTAAAAAAGGGGAGCGAAATGTTTAACAAGCTGAATATCAGACAGTATCTTACATGAAAAAAGATAATAAAAATAGCTTGTCAGGGTGATTTCATGGTAATAAAAACTTAGCAGGGATAGTGGCAAAAATTAGCATAGCGGGTTAGTTTTACCACGGAGGGCACGGAGAGAAGACACAAAGAGCACAAAGGTTATTTTTTGGAACAAAGAGCTTTAAGCGAGGCTTAATGAAGAGGTCACAGAGGTATTTACGCTTCAAAGCTCCGTTAAGAGCGATACAAAAAGCTTTTATGTAGCTCTTAACGGAGTTATTATATGGCATGTTTTCATGAACATCAGTTTAAAAGTCAGCCCCTGTGGTCCTCTCTTCCCGGGCAATTAACTCGGTGCTCTTCGTGCCTACTCGGTGTCCTCTGTGGTTAAAAGCTGACGCTATTTAATAAGCTTTTCAAAAAATGGATATAGCTGTTGAGCCATTAACTGGTGGTCTTCTACACTTGGGTGCCATGAACAGCCACGCGGAGGAATTCCTTTAAAGAAAAAAACAGCCAAAGGCTTTTGTGCTGGAAAGGCGGTATCAATTTGTCTTTTAACACTATTAAGGCTGGCCCTGAAAATTTCGTCTTTTGCTCCAGTTACCATCGGACTAGTTAATAGAACAACCTGTGCTTTGGGGTGACTGATTTTAAGCCTTTTTACAAAATTCACATAAGCATTAATATAGGCCACTGAATCAAAAGGAGTTCTCGGGGTCTTCCCATCTCCATCACTAAAATCATTTGTACCTAGAGCTATACTAATAATATCCGGTGAATAAGTTGCAGAGTTCCATGATCTGGAACTACTGTCCTGAAGATCAAGCTTGTTATATACCAGGGGCAGCGCCGGGCCAGCGCTATTCCAATTCCTATACATGCCATAACCGCTCACACTGCTTAAAAAACAATTTGAACCCAACATTCTGGCAAGCCGGGGGCCGTAAGCCAGATAGGCGTTATGCTGATCATGGTATACTCCTTCTCCACACGGTACATCTGAAGGATCGGAAGCGGCTCCGCAAGTGATGCTATTTCCTATAAACTCAATAAGTGGTTTTTTGGCAACACTGAGAGACTTTACATTTTGCGCCAGTAGCTTATGAATAAAAACAGGCCCGGTATGGGCTTCTGTAGCTTTGTATAACCACAAGATGTGCTTACCGCCCGAAGCTGCCTGGATCATTAGTGAATCCGTACCACCACCTTTAACCCTTATCTTTTTTTGATAAACACCATCCAGTTCATACTGAATATAATTATGGTCTTGCCATTCAGCTAAAGAGGCTAGCACAAGACACTGTTTGCCTTCGAAACTTACCCCAAAATGAACAGCAGAGCCGATGAGCTCCAGGCGACCCTGATTGATATCAAACCGCCCTAAAGGCTTTAATTGTTCTGCCGAAAGCTGATTCTTGCTTTTTGTATGGCTTGAAGTTGCCCTGTTTGTTACCAGCATGGAGAACACCAAGATGGGCAGGAGTAAAAAAATTCTTATCATATAGAAAAGGAAATTCTTTGATTGACTAATGTGTAAATGTTCCTGAATAGTTATTTTTTGCTGATGACGACGAATACTGCGCCACGAGCTGGAACGGTAACTTTTAGTCCATTAGCTGTTCCTGATGAACGGGCTTTTATAGATAGGTAATCTGCGGGGCCACCGGCATCAAGAGCAGGACCTGAGCCGTTTACAAGCACCTTCCGTGAGAATTCCCCATTGTCGCTGGCTCCCTCAAGGGTATACCAGTAATAGCGGTTGCCGGCATTGAAATTTTTGAATTTTAGCAGTACAGATTCTGCGGTGGACGACGTATTTACAATATTTACATTTGCCTCGCCTGACGTATAGGTCGAAGCATAGCTTTTCAGCTCGGTACTTCCCTCAACAGTGCAGGGTACCAGGCGGTCGCCTAAAAGTTTCCGGAAATAATACATGTAGTAGAATGACGGCCTTGGGCTCCATTTGGCTATTCCTGGCTCATCTCCAGAACTGAAGAGGCCATGGTCATTGCCATTTTCCCATCCATTAACAAAGTCCCAGCGCGCAGCCATGCCGTATTTGTTTTTTATGCTTTCGCCTTGTACCAGTAAGGCAAATAAACCGCTAACGTTGGATACTTGTTGCTTTGATCCTCCCGCAAACATGTTCCATTCATCTAAAGCAACAGGTTTTATTGGTGCACCATTCGTTTGCAGTTCCTGATTTATAAAATTCATCATACTGGCCGGAACTGTAGTAGCCGAACTTAATATTGCGCCCGCACTCTCATTTCCGCTGGTGGTAAAATAATTGTGTGCCACATAAAAATCGGCTTTATCGCCGGCAGCCTTCATAACGCCGGCATTCCAGGTTTTGGTGGTTTGAGTTTGCCATGCCTCTGGTGAAGGTGTTTCATGGATAACAATACCAATGTAAATGGTCTTATTTATTTCGGCTGCCGCCTTGCGCATGGAATCAACAAATACTTTCGCGTGATTGCCATAAAGCTCGCCGTTGATAATTTCAGGCTGACCATCTTTGTTTTTAGATTTATCAATACGGTATCCTACCTGCCAGTTGCCGTAATGTTCATTGCCAACTTCCCAGTACAGGGTGCGGCCATTATCATAGCGTACCCAGTCTGCAGCCAAATGTGCAGCTGAGGCTACTGGATTGGCAGCAGTACTATACCTTGCATAACTATAGTTAACAGATATGATACCCTGACTGCCCGTTTGTTGCAGCAGATCATAGTAAGCGGCCAGGTTCAACTCCCAATTATGGTCGGTCTTTCCGTAATTATATGTTGCGGGATGCGAAACGCCGTCGGCATCAACGTATGTATCTGGAACATCGGAAGGCAATTTTCCCTGTTCGGCGTTCCAAAAATACTGGTTAGATGCGTTGCCACCCGGAAAGCGTATAATATCCGGATTGAGGTTTTTAATATTAGCAGATGCCGCGGCAGGTACTGGCCCCATCCACCATACCGCATTATGCCCAAATATAGATTGGGGTATTTTTGTGATGATTGATGATGCATCAATTGTAACCGTAGCCGTGGTGCTTGCAGGTATCGAAGTTTCGGTATATGCAGGCGCAATGAATGATTTGGCCTGCCATTCCCTGGAAAAAAAACCAATTGTTTTGGCGATTTCCGGATCATTTACCGGTACAACTTCATTGTTGGTAACCGGTGGGATAACAGGAGTCGCAGTATCAACAGCCATCTTTTCCTTTTTGCATGAAAGTGTACTTGCTGCTGCGACCAGTAAAATAAGTACACTGGCTTTTAAGTTGGCGATTTGCATAATATAAATCAGATAAAACTATATATATATAACTAATGATATATAATGAGTATTGTAAATTGGATGACAGCACTTTGTCTTCTAAAAAAGGTGATCTGTGCTGTCATCCGCTGGTTAGCCCGTCCCAACCTTCATCGGGAAGGTGCCGACAGGCGGAGGTGGTTTATGCACTTCCACCTGCATAGTCTTATACCCTCTCTGTCTTACGACATCTCTCCCAAAGGGAGAGAAAGGCCCCTACACCCAAAGCGCATTAACCTATATATCACTTTATTTCAAACCATTACAACAAAGACACCTCTTAAGTTAACGGCTATGTCCAAAGGGAGAGAGGCTATCTCACAATCCCCTTAAACGAGAAAAGTAAGACCTCAACTAAGAGGCCTTGCTTTACATGAACCAATTTATTAAGTAAAAACTTTTATTGCTTTATTAACCGTAACATCAAAACATCTTGCGCAGGCACAACTGCTTTCAGGGCTTTTTTGGTGGTTCCCAGATCTTTCTTCGTCCACATATTACGTAGTTTAAAGACAGTATTCATTGCATTAAGTTCCCTCTTTGCGAATGAATCTTTCACCACAGATGCCTGCCAATTCATATCTATGGTTTTGGGAGATTTCGAACGATTTAAAAAGCAAACTGCCCAGTCTCCATTTTTTAATGGCTTATACCATGTTTCTACGCTGTCTTTCACAGTTTCTTTAAAGCCTTGTATTCCTAATTCATCCTGATTTACAGCAATAACTTCCTGATTTGTAAGAATATTAATCGTTTCCGCAGACATCTTCCTCAGGTCATTTCCCGCAATTAATGGTGCTGCTATCATTGCCCACATAGAAAAGTGCGCTCTATCCTGATTAACTACCATTCCGTTTCCAACTTCGAGCATATCCGGATCATTCCAATGCCCCGGACCGGCGTATTGACGCAATCCTTCCTGTTTATCCAGAATTTGCATAGCACCGAAAGATTTCCAGGTACCATGATCTTCCACACAGTCAAAGCAATTGTAAATATCACCAGTAGTTCTCCACAAATGACCTACACTTTGTCCCCACTCCCAGGGTTTATCATTGCCCCACTCGCATATACTTAACACTATTGGGCGGCCAGCCTTACGCAGTGCCGCAGTAATCGTTTTATAAGCACCTTCGGCTTTCAAACCTTCAGTGTTGCACCAATCGTACTTTAAATAATCAATGCCCCATTTGGCGTAGGTTTGAGCATCCTGAAATTCATAACCACGGCTACCCGGACGACCGCCACAGGTTTGTGAACCGGCATCCGAGTAAATACCCAGCTTTAAACCTTTTGAATGAACATAGTCTGCCAGAGCTTTCATCCCGGAAGGAAAACGTTTAGCATCCGGATGAATAAATCCGAGGCTGTCTCTATCTCCATGCCAGCAGTCATCAATGTTTATGTAAGTGTAGCCTGCCGCCTTCATGCCGGTAGCTACCATAGCATCGGCAATTTCCTTAATCATTTTCTCGTCTACATTACAAGCAAACTTGTTCCAGCTGTTCCATCCCATAGGAGGCGTTAAGGCCAGTCCATCATACTTGGTGTAGTTTTGAACGTAATTGTTCCCTTGCGAGAAACTACTTGCGGCTATACACAGAGCAGCCGCAAGCGCTAATATCTTCTTTCTCAAATCCGTCTTTCTTTTGGGTTATTACTTATTTACAATTTGATATTTGCTGAAAGATCTCCAACCTGAACTTTAAATTCGCCGGGCTCAGTAACTCTTTCCAGTTCAGCGTTTATGAAAGACAGATCAGACGTATTAAGGCTGAATTTAACTGTCCTGGTTTCGCCGGGATTTAGACTGATCTTATCAAAAGCCCTTAATCGTTTTACCTCTGGGGTGATGGATGCTACCAAATCACTTACATAGAGTTGAACAACTTCTTTTCCTGCAACTTTTCCTGTATTTGTAATGTCCACAGATATACTAACCGGGTTGTTGTCAGAAAGCGAAGTACTACTAAGCTTTAAATTTGAATACTTGAAAGTTGTGTAACTCAAGCCAAAACCGAATTCCCATTGAGGATTGAAACCTGCAACTTCGTCAAACTGCTTTGTCTCGGTATACTTGTGGTAGTAATTATGCAGGCTGTTTGCATACCGAGGGTAAGTATAGGGTAATTTACCTGAAGGATTTATCTTTCCAATCAGCGCATCTGCAACAACATTTCCGCCCTCATTGCCAAGAAAATAGGTATGTAAAACAGCCTGTGCCAGAGGTTCAACTGCTGAAACAATTCTCGGACGACCTTCGGCCAGTACCAGAACAATCGGCTTGCCTGTCTTCTCAAGAGCTTTTGCCAGTTCTATCTGAGAAGGAGAAATATTCAAATCTTCGATATTGCCGGGAGTCTCAGTATAGCTGGTTTCACCTAAACAAAGCACTACTACATCAGCCTTGCTTGCTTTTGCAACTGCTTCATCTAAAGCGGTAGATTTCTCAAAAGTTACACCTTCCGAATAATCCACATTAGCGGCACCAAAGGTATTTCTGATCGCTTCAACAATAGTATTCTTATCTTTCTCCAATTCATCACTGGTTTCTCCCTGCCATGTACGGCTCCAACCCCCGTTTAAGGAACGCATAGTGCTGGCAGCAGGGCCTGTTACCAGGATTTTTTTCCCGGAAGAAAGTGGCAAGATATTGTTCGTATTTTTTAAAAGCGTAATACATTCCGCAGCCATTTCATAGTTTGCTTTATTATGAGCCGGACTATTAAACAATGGATAATCCTTTACATTCCCGGCAGGATTATCGAAAAGGCCCACCTCAAACTTTGCTTTTAAAATTCTTGAAACCGCATCATCAATACGGCTCATTGGAACTTTACCTTCTTTCACAGCCTCTATCAGCGCTTCGGTAAATGTATAATCCAAGGGAACCATACTCATATCAATACCGGCGTTTATTGCGATAGTAACTGCTTCTTTATTATCCTTTGCGATACGATGACGTTGAAAAAGGTATTCAATATCCTGCCAGTCGCTCACTGCAAAGCCTTTGAATTGTAACTCTCCTTTAAGAATGTCTGTTAATATATGTTTGTTTGCGTGAACGGGGATTCCATTAATTTCCGCGCTGTTCACCATAACTGTTTTTGCGCCAGCTTTAACCGCAGCTGTAAATGATGGGAGGAAATATTCACGTAATTCCCGTTCCGGAATCCAGGCCGGAGTACGATCGTGACCACTTAAAGGCATGCTGTAACCCATATAGTGTTTTAAACACGCGGCTACATGGTATTTATCCGTTACCAGGTTATTTCCCTGCAAACCTTCAACAACTGCCTTGCCCATTGTACTCACCAAATAGGGATCTTCGCCATACGTTTCCCAGATTCGGGGCCATAAAGGCTGCCTGCCCAGGTCTAACACCGGACTGAAAGTCCAGGGAGTGAAAGATGCCCTCGTTTCGTAAGCTGTAATTTCTGCGCCTCTTTTTGCCAGGCTTGGATTAAAAGAAGCTGCCTGCGCAATCTGCTGAGGAAACATTACCGAGTTAAGGGTATAATTATTTCCGCGGATGGCATCCACACCATACAATACGGGTATTTTTAACCTTTCCTTCAGCGCATATTTTTGTATTGTTTGGATACGATTTCTCCAATTATCCAGCGTTTGTGCATTGCCTCCCACATTAAGAATTGAACCAACTTTATATTTGTTGATGGCTTCGGCAAGTTTAGCTTCATCAATTTGATGAGGTTCCAAAACCTTCTTGCCACTTGTTTTGAGAAAAGCTTCTATGCTTATCTGCGTCATCTGACCGGCCTTTTCTTCCAAAGTCATTTTGGAAACCAGCTCCCGTACTTTGGCATCAATTGCCTCGGCTGTGTTTTGAGCTTTAAGAGTAAAGCTAAAGATCAGCCCGAGAACTAACAGGGAGATTCCTTTAGAATTAAGATTGGAAATGTGAGACTTAAGCTGTGTTACAGAATGCCTCCCGGTCATTTCGTTATTGATAACAAGTTTGTGTTTCATTATTTGCTAAGTGTGATTGTATTTGAGGGTTGAGTAAATGATCTGATTACTTTCCAGGTGCTGTTATCGCTATCAAAAACCGTATTTAATCCTTGTTCTTCCTGTGGTGGATCGCCAGAAAAGTCATCTCCGGGCTTCCAGAACAACTGGTTTTTTATAGGTCTTGAAGTACCACCAAATGCCCAAAAGCAAACTCCGCCAATACCTCCGCTGGTATTTTTGCTTCTTAGCCATTTGGCAAAAACAGAAGCAAAATATTGATCGCGTGAGGAGGTTGTTGTAGCCGGATCAAAAGAGTGATTATCCCGTGGCAGGCCAAACTCTTCAATAACCAATGGCTTTTGAAGTTCTTTTGCTATTGATTCGTGTTGGTTGATATATTCAATAGATCGGGCAATTACACGGGGCAATGAATCTGTTATGCTCGTATCGCGAAACCAGCTCCAATTTTTTGGCCAGATGTGCAGGGTAAGATAGTCTACTTCTTTTACGGCATGGATTTCCTTGAAAAGCTCCATCGATTCGGTGCCCATAACGCCTTCACTTCCCAGGGTGATTAAATGGTTTTTATCGATTGATCTTATGCGCTTTGCCGTTGACTGAATCCAGTTTTTATAGTCGGCAGTGGCATAAGGCCGCATTGGGCGAGGCTCGTTTGCAAGTTCCCAGGCCATTATAGCGGGTTCGTTGGTATAGCTGCGCCTGGTGTATTTGTTTTTATGATTGAGGATAAACGTTAGTTGCTTATCGTAATCATCCAGGCATGGCTGGCAGGTATAGAACTTTGCCGTAATGTCGCGAATATCGTCCCAGCTCATTTTACTTTTCATTTTTGTAGCATCCAGCTGCTTACTCCAGTTAAGATACTGCAAAAAGCCTCCGCTCCACTCCCAGTTATTACTTAAATAAAGAACGGCGTACATGTTGCGTTTGCCCATCTCATAAAGTAAATAATCCAGACTTTCCAGTAGCTGAACGTTAAACTGACCACGATCTGGCTGTAACGCAGGAGCCACCCGCTGCACTCCATTTATCTGCCCTTTACCTTCGGCTCCAACCAGAACCCGTAAATTGGTTACACCCCGCGATTTTAAGAAATCAAGTTCTTTCCTTATCCTGTCCGTACCTCTTTTCGGATTTTTCTGCAGTGCCAGCAAACCTCCGTACCAGTAATTGGCACCAACGTAATAGTAGGGTTTGTTGTTTAGCACAAACTGTTGTTTATTCACTTTTATATAGCCCGACTGCGCGGAAACCGATACTGCTATTGCCTGAAAAGCTATAAATAACAATAGCAATTTAGATCTAATCATGGTGTGCGTTTTTGAATTATTGGGGGTGTTGTGGCTTTGAGAATCTTCGAAAACGAAGCCCTTATGGATCTGGAAACTTAAACTACAGTCTGCTTACTCAAATTAATGCTTCAGCAGCAGACCTCTCCCATAGCAACAGAAGAGCAAGCTACGAGCTTACATGCTACCAACCCTGAGTAGGGATTTTCCCATACTCGGCCACATTTATGATATGTATAAACCGCTCATAAAAACCTAACCTGCATTTTATAATGCACCGTTGGTAAACCTCAGCGATTCAATGTTCCTGATTTAAGTTATGAGGCCAGTAATGCTACCAACCTCATAACTTAGCATTTTGTGAATGTTATCTTAAACCTACGTGATCAATATAAACTACCCCGGCAAAACCGTCTGACTGGAAAACCACTTCTTTGAAGGCCTCAGGCTGGTTTAACATCGAAGTTGGGATGCTAATATCCTTCCACTCTCCCGCTTTAATATCCACTTTGTAAGGAGAGCCCCAGTTTCCGTTGGTAATAATATTTAGCTTTTTACCATCGGTACCGTCGCCGCCGTAGATGGAAAACTCAAATTTACTGTAGGTGGTAGCGTTTACCCCATTATCATTGTGCAAGGTGATACCCTCGTAACCTCCACTACCGTAAGTTGCTTTAATTGATTTACTTCCCTGACGCACAATCCCTGTGTTACTAAAATCCTTGCCGGCCCATGACCAATCTTGATAACCGTTCTCTAAACCTTCGGTATAAAGTGCATAAGGGAATGCATCTAAAGGAGGGAGATCCCCTACCAGCTTCAGAGCATCGGCCGATACAACCTTTACACCCGAATGTGCAACTAACGCGATTGTACCTTTTGCTGCTTTAGCCGGCACGGCAACTACAATCTTAGTTGCGGTTTGACTAACGAATGTTTTTACAGTATCGGCTCCCTGGAAAAGAATGCCCATCGTTAAATCAAGATTTGTTCCTGTAATGGTAAGATTAGCTAATCTTTCTACCGGGCTTGGTGCAAATGAAGTAATTGCAGGAAGTACCACATTCAAGTCAGTTTCTGATTCGAATTCCAGCGGTTCGGTTCCTCCGGTTGTGAATACTAGTGCTCCGGTTTTCGCAGCCATCGGCACAGTAACCACAATTTCAGTTAATGATTTGCTCACGAAATCTTTTTCCCAAACCACTATATCATTAGAAAAAGTAACAGAGTTAATCCAGTTCACATGATCGCCTTTTATAGAAATGTTCCCCCCAGGACGGGCCGACGCCGTTACCGAAGTAATCGTAACCGGCACATCAAAATCTATCGGTGCCTTTGAAGTGATATCGCTATTATCTGTTTTAAGAGTTACTTTTCCTCTCAAAGCCTCGGTAGGTACCGTTACCACAATTAATTCTGATGATTGCTGCTTAAACTGCTCTTTAGCAACCGTAGCTCCAGCAAATTCGATAGAGGTTACTTTATCCAGATTGGTACCGATAAAGCTAATATCCTCGCCGTGTTTAACTCCTGCAGGACCATAGCTTAGTAATTCGGTTTGACCGGTACTCTCATTATCCTTCTTACAGGAAGCGCCAAAGCCTATAAATACCACAAGGCATATAATGGAAAACCGCCGTGAATTAT
>Ga0307408_100000411_pt1 | contig 38447 bp, 31 predicted proteins | sample 322Cmetagenome_FD_202116 | JGI IMG/M metagenome (GOLD analysis project Ga0307408, IMG submission 202116) | Maize rhizosphere microbial communities from greenhouse at UC Davis, California, United States - 322HYB-C-3 | ecosystem: Host-associated > Plants > Roots > Rhizosphere > Soil | place... | reverse complement strand
TTGTTTTTGTTGCCGATTTATGCGAGCAGTATATTTGCGCGTAGCTTCGTGATTGCCTTGATTCCTACCCTGATCACACTCTTTGTGTTTTTTCCCTTTTATGAAGGGAAGGGGGTGGCAGGTTTGTCATTGGGTATTCTTACCCCATTTTTAGTATTCTTTTTCTTTTGGGTTTGGTCGCTGACCGCCGCCATTAGCTTGCGTGTTTCTTGATAAGGCGGTAAACACAATGAAATGTATAACTCAGTTTCTGAGTGTTTTTTTAATAGTATTGGTGGCGGTGTCAAGCCATGCGCAATTGTTGCCCGACAACAATAACCTGAATGTGCAATCGGTTAATCGCTGGATGAAAAGCAACCGCGATATGGCACCACTGATACAGGCTATTGATGCTCGCCACCTCACTCCAGAATCATTTAAAACATTTGAAGCTCTCTCTTCGATAGAGCAGGATCAGTACATTGAATTGGTGCTGCGTGAGGAGAATTTGTTGGGGCAGGCTGATAGCATAGTTCGACAGTACGGTTGGAAATCAGTGGGCGAATATATGCGGTTAAGCACCAAGTTAGGTAATGCAATTGCCGCTTACTTTTTGTTTGGCGATTTGGGTAAAGTGACGGAAGATCAAGCCAAGCAATTAAAAGAAAAAGCTGACCCTGCTGTATTGGCAGTTTCACAGGCGGATATTGATTTTATTCGCCGCAATGAAAAAACTTTACAGCAATATATTCAGGCGTATGGCGCCGGGCGATGATTGTTGCTGCCGAGTATAAGAAAAGGCGGGCACCTGAGTGCCCGCCTTTTTTATTGCTCGTGTATTTTTCTTTTTATTATTTATTGGCTGTTATTTATTGATTGTCAATGGTTGTTGGGTTTTATTGTTTTTATCTACTTAGCGTGAACCGCCGCTTATACTTAAATACACCAGAGTTTGGTTTAACAATTGATAGGCAACTTCACCGAAGGTAATTGGGCCGGTTAAATCCCGGGTCTTTTTTCCCTCCAGTTCCGAGTAAAGATAGTTCAGAATACAGTTGCAGGAAAATGAAATTCCCTCACTGGCAGATGCCGATAATTCTTTGTTAAAACTTTCAATGTAATTATCCACCGGCTTGGCAAAACGATAACTAATATCTGCAAACACCGGTGCATAAAGCTCAACTTTATTATTTGCTTCATCAACCTGTTGGATACTGACATTTACCATCACGCCGGAATAATTTGCTACCAGTGGTAGGCGAGTATCAATTTTTGCATGCTTGATGTAATCGGCCAAATTTGCTGGCTCACCGTTGATGGTGCAATCAGTAGCGCTAAAACCGGTATGTTTGAATTTGATTTCAGGGCCGTTACCCTGGGTAAACAGATTGACAATATTAATGTTGGCAAGTTGATTAACCGGCAATGGAATATGCATTGCAACCGCTTGCTGATCAAAGAGCATGCCACGCGCCGGGCCAAACCCTACCTTTGCGTTACGGCTGCCAATATCGTCCAGGTGCACGCCAGAAATCCAACCAATAATGGGTGAAAAATACATATTGGTGTAGTCCGGTGAATTTTGTGCGTAAGCTAAATGTATTTCTGACATGGCTGGCAATATCACAATGGTGAAGCCATGCTCCGGCGCCTCTTGTGCTATGCGTGAGATGGAATTGCCATCATAAAGGGTAATGCGCGGCGCGTTAGAGGACTGCACACCGTCTATGGTATGCACAAACATATTGTTGCGATCTGCAGTGCCACCCTCTGCGGTCATGAAGTAAGGAATAGTCCCTGCAATCCAATTGCCCGAAGGAAGATCAGTCAATACTGATTCATCTGCTGCAATAACCAAATACTCCCCTTTGTTAATTTTTTCGATAAGTTGCACGCGGTCGATAAGCTCGCTGCGAATACTGATGTCGGCCTCTTGTGCCATATCTATCTCCTTGGGAATCGAATTAATGTGCGTGGCTATTATTTATGACCATGCGCAATTCTTGTTGCATGAAGCGCTGGTTGTGTTTGATGAAATCCCTTACGCGGCGCGCAGCCGTTAATTCAACGACCGGGTCAGGGTTCATCAGCAACTGGGAGCGAAGATTAGCCAGCAATAATTTGTAAGCTATGTGTGAGCTGGGAATAAACGTGTCGTCTTTAAGAATTCGTTGCCAAATACCACTGTTTTCATCCGGTAGCGTAAACTGATTTTCCTCAGGTGCATTCATGAGTTGATTCATTAATATCAACTCTTTTTTCAATGTTCTTGCATTCTTACGAAAGAATTCCCGCAATGAATTAAGTGCTGTAATACGATTATTATTATCATCCATATGGGTGAACGCGTGTCGCAGCCGAACCAAAAATAGATTCAATGGCATGTTTGTGGATTTTAGATCTACCTTTCCGCTTACCAACTTCATCCAAATGCTATTTTTTAGTGAAGGCAAAACCAATTTTGTAGTTGTTGTTTGTCTTTCATCTATGGTGTGTTTTTTATTGGATAGCGCGCATATTTGCCCAACTTCGGATTCCAAGTGATTTATATGCGCAATAAAAAACTTGCGCAGTTCATTCACTGCATCGTTTATTTGAACATGGGTATTGGGGTCGATAATACTTAGCTTTAATTTTGATAGCATTAGTCGCAGCGGAAAGGACTGGGTTTTTAGGTGAAATTTATCGTGGACCATGTTTTCCCAAATGGGATCTACTTCGGTGGGTAAAACTATTGCCATACGATAGGATTCTGGTGTTTTCTCTATATCCGATAGCACTTCATCAACCAATGATGGTTCAATCAGCAGCATTTGTGAAATTGCTTCAGCAGCCAAACCTCGGGTATGAGCTAGCGCAATTTGTTGCCGCAGCTGATGACTATAGTTCCGGTTGGCATCCCCCAAAAATCCAGGTTGTAACAGGCTATCTCTACTTACACCCAAGGTTGTAATAGTGGGATCAAAGTAAGCAGAGTTAATTTGGCAGCTGTATTGTCCTAGCCGGGTATGTGTCCAACGCTTAACATTATTGGTATGTTGAATTTTTTGTGATGTTGTTTCACTGGGCTTTGCAAAGAAAGAAAACTTTGATTTTTCCAGCTGATAGGCAATATCGATTTTAATTATTTTATTCTTCTCATCAATACTTACGTCCTGTATCGACCATGGCGCATTAATTCCCAGAATGGTCTCGAAATAATACTTGGGCTGTTTTACCACTTGATTCTCCTTTGGTTCGTAATTGTCAAAAAACATATTTCACTTCGACAATACCTCAGGTCAAAGTACAGGTGCGAATGCAGTGCTAAGGCTATCTTGAATTCGTTATTAATATTGTGGCTTCACTCTTTATCAGTGGGCGCGCGATTATGAACATTTGCAGAGTGTGATGATAGGTTTTTAGCGCGGGATAAAAAAATTGTGGCATCTAAATTGGTGTTCTAATTTATTTTATGATTTTGATGCTGTTTCTATTAAGTATTTTTCAAATTGTAATATTTATATTCGTAGCTCTATTTTATTTTTCTATATTTACTTTTTAAATTAATGCGAGATGGTTCGCGAAAATTAATCCTTGATGTTCTCAACATGACGCTATTGTGGAATCTTTGCTGCGCTTTAGTGGTCGCCGATAGTTGGTCGGTTAATGCAATAATTCTTAAGGATTTGATTATGCAGTTTATTACATCATTATTAAAAGGCGATTTTTTTACGGGTGGAAAAGCTGCCGTCGCTAAACCGAGTGGCCGGTTGCGGGTAGGTATTTTGGGAACAGGTAAGATCGGGACAGATTTACTGATAAAAGTTCAGCGATCACCCTATATGGAATGCGTAATATTTGCGGGCAGAAATTTACAATCGGCAGGAATGCAACATGCAGTTAAGTTAGGTGTACCTGTCTCCGATAAAGGTGTTAGTGTTTTTTCTGATCAGTCTTGCCGCTGTGATATTGTTTTTGATGCCACATCAGCCGCACACCATATAGAGCACGCACAAATTTTTGATCAGTTGGGAATATTTGCTATCGACTTAACGCCGTCTCAAATAGGTGAGTGCTGTGTGCCTGCGTTGGGTATTAGTGAAGCGTTGGAAAATAAAAATATCAGTATGATTTCCTGTGGCGGCCAATCATCCATTCCTCTTGCCTATGTGCTAGCCAGCTTGATTCCCAATATTAGTCGCCTCAGCCTGAAGTCTGTTGTCTCTCCTGATTCTATCGGCCCTGGTACTCTTGCCAATATCGATGAGTATTATCGCAATACCCGCGCTGGTTTATATAAATACACTGGTATTAACACGATTGATATTGAGTTGATCAGTGACGAAGCGCATACGCAAAAACCTATGTTAAATACCTTGTGTGCCTATGCGGATGCGATTGATATGGTCGCTTTGCGTTGTGCATTGTTGGACATGGAAAAAATAGTGCAGGCCTATGTGCCCGGATATAAATTGCAGTCCGAACCCATAAGCATTGATGGTGGTGTGCAAATCGTTTTGACTGTGGAGGGCGTTGGCGACTATTTGCCAACCTATGCAGGTAATTTGGATATCATTAATTGTGCGGCAATAGCCGTGGCGGAACATTATGCGCAAGCCAGGTTAGCTGCGCATCAAGAGAGGCCACTGGGGCGCCGCCGTTATCAAACCATGGTTTTAGATTATTAATTTGCTGTATCGATAGCGACTGCAATGGCCTATCGATACATTATTTCATTCAACTAGCCAGGGTTCCCGCGCGATAATCCTGAATAGCTTGTTCAATTTCATCCGTAGTATTCATCACAAACGGGCCGTACTGCACAATCGGCTCTTTGATGGGTTTACCTGAAATCACCAAAAAGCGGGTGTCTGCGCCGAGTGCTTGTACTTTCAGTTCATCCCCTTTGCTTAACAGACCTGCATTGCCTTGGGTGAGCTTACGTCTATCTTCACCGATTGCAACATCGCCTTCATACACGTAGATGAAAGTATTGTGCTCGCTTGGAATGGCATGATTGAACTCTGCATGCTGGGGTAGATGTACATCCCAATAAATTGCTTCAGTGCTTAACCCTTGAATGGGGCCGCTGACAATTTTGTCATTGATCACTGCTGTGTTGGCGATCACCTTGATGCGTCCGCCACCCGGTAAGTTTGCTTGTGGAATATCGGCGGCCGGAATATCACGGTAGTGTGCTGGTTTCATTTTTTCCGCAGCGGGTAAATTCAACCAGAGCTGAAAACCGCGCATCAAGCCATGTTCCTGCTGTGGCATTTCGGAGTGGATAATGCCGCGCCCGGCGGTCATCCATTGCACATCACCGCTGCGTAAATGGCCTCTGTTGCCCATGTGGTCTTCATGCAACATGTGGCCCTCAAGCATGTAGGTCACTGTCTCAAATCCGCGGTGTGGATGAGCAGGAAACCCGGCGATGTAATCATCTGCACTGCTGCTACCAAATTCATCGAGCATCAGGAAGGGATCAAAGCGCGCATGTTGATGCTGCCCAAGGCTGCGTTTAATGCGAACACCAGCACCATCACTGGTCTCGCGCCCTTGAAGGATTTGTTGTAACTGGCGTTGCATAATATTTTCCTCGTTAAGGTTAGGCGGGAGGGCGGCTTAAGCCGCAACCTCTTCGCTAATTGCTGCTTTAGCGGCGCTAAAGGCTTGATCTTTTTGGCCCATGTTCAGACCCTCTGCATAAATGAAACGTACATCTTTTAGCCCTACAAAGCTCAGGAAGTTGTTCAGGAACTGGCTTTGGGTATCGCTGGGCAGACCTTGATGAACTCCACCGCGAGCAGCAATGATGTAAACAGGTTTGTCATTTAACAGGCCAACGGGGCCGGTTTCGGTGTACTTGAAGGTGACGCCCGCACGAGCTATGTGGTCGAAGTAGGCTTTCAGCGTTGAAGGCACACCAAAATTATAGAGTGGTACACCAATCACAATCACATCTGCCGCTTGAATCTCGGCAATAATTTTGTCCGAGTAGTCGACGACTGCTTGTTGTTCTGTCGTGCGGTCTGCTTCAGGGGTAAAGAGTGCCTGTACCCGAGTTGCATCCAGATGGGGAATAGTTTCCTTGGCGAAATCGCGCAGGATTACCTCACCAGTTGGATTTAGGGCTTTCCAGCGTTGTACAAATTCTTGGGAAAGTTGGCTGGAGTTACCATTCTCGCCGAACAAACTGCTATTGATCTGTAAAAGAGTTGCCATGTCATATTCCTCGTTGGGGTGGCTTAATTGCCATGTATCCATTTAATGATTTGACGAGCGAATGATAAATAGCGATATTTGGTTGCTTATGATCTAATTATTTAATCAATTTGATGGCATTGGAGTGGGAGCGTCGCTATGGCACAAGATCAAACCCCGGCGCGGGTGGTCAGCACGGAAAATAAAGTAACTCTGGAGCAATGGCGCGCGTTATTGGCGGTGATCGATGCGGGCGGTTATGCAAAGGCAGCTGAGTTGCTCAATAAAAGCCAATCGGCAGTGTCTTATGCTATATCGCAATTGGAATTGGCGTTGGGAGTAAAGGTTTTCCAATTGCAGGGACGTAAAGCGGTAGCGTCGGCAGCGGGTGAGCTGTTATATCGGCGGGCAAAACAACTATTGGAACAAGCGGAGCGCTTGGAAAAGTCGGCGGGCTGTTTATCTGTGCAAGTAGAACCTTTGGTTAAAATCGCTGCCGATATCATCATCCCTCCGGCGCGGGTGTTGCAGTGTTTGGCCATTTTTGCAGAGGATTTTCCGGATACACGGGTGGAAGTGTTTGAGTCAGTACTCAGTGGTACCGAGGATGCGTTGCTGCAGCGCCAGGTCGACTTAGCGATTGGTGGACGAGTGCCTACGGGGTTTATGGGGGAAAAATTAGTCACGGTGGTGATGCATGGTGTGTCTAGTCCTGACCACCCATTACAGCATCTTGGTCGACCTATTACTTATGAAGATATGCGCCAGCATCGACAAATTATCGTGCGCGATTCGGGGCAGTATCGCCGCAGGACTGAAGGTTGGCAGGAGGCTGATCAGCGCTGGACGGTGAGCCATATCAAAACCTCACTTGATGCCATTCGGTTGGGGCTTGGTTATGCCTGGTTACCCGATGCTTACACTTATGAGGATATTGCCGCTGGGCGCTTGAAGTATTTACCGGTTGAGGTAGGTGCGGTGCGCGAGGTGACCACTTACTTGACCTTTGCGGATCGCGATTTCGCCGGGCCGGCAACACGCCGGCTGGCGGAAATATTGAAGCTTCATTTACCAACAATGTGTGGTTATGAAACCGGGTATTCATAGGGTTATTGCACCGTGAATGTCATTTCTTGCCATCACGGTGTTATTGATAGCTTGTTCTAACCACAATTTTTGATTTATCGCTCTAAAGCTTAAACCTTCAGTTCAACCCAGATAGGGCAGTGATCTGAAGGTTTTTCCATTCCTCGAACATCGTAATCAATTCCGCTGGCGCCACATTTATCCAGCAGGCTTTGAGTCATCAAAATCAAGTCAATGCGTAGGCCGCGTTTGGGGTTATCCTCAAAGCCTCCGCTGCGATAATCAAACCAGCTAAAAATGTCACAAATTTCCGGGTTATGCTCGCGAAAACTATCTTTTAAGCCCCAGGCCAGCAATTCATTCAGCCATTCACGTTCTTCAGGTAAAAAACTGCATTTACCGGTTTTTAACCAACGCTTGCGGTTGACTTCACCAATCCCGATATCAATATCCTGATGCGAGATATTCATATCACCCATGACCATCAGTTGTTTATCCGGTGTTTCAAAATTTTTCAGGTAATCTATCAAATCGCCATAAAACTTTCGTTTGGCTGGAAATTTTATGGCGTGGTCGCGGCTCTCCCCCTGAGGGAAATAACCATTGAGTATTGTTATCTCACCAAGTGGCGTGTCGAATACTCCACCGATAAAACGGCGTTGTGCATCCGCATCGCCGCCCGGAAAACCTTTAATGACTTCTTTGAATGGATATTTGGAAAGGAGAGCAACACCGTAGTGAGTTTTCTGGCCGAAATATTCAACGTGATAGCCGAGCGATTGAATCGTTTCCAGTGGGAACTCGGGGTCGTTAACTTTAGTTTCTTGTAGTCCAATGAAATCCGGATTGTGCTTTGCAATCACCGCTTCAAGCTGATGGAAACGCATGCGAATACTATTGACGTTAAAGGATATGGCCTTCATAACTAAACTCTTTTAAAAAAACACCCGAGCACAAGTGCTCAGGTGTTTGGGGTTTTTTAGGAAAAATACTACTGTTGTGCGACTTTTGATTCGGGCGCTTTAACTTGGCCAATAAAGTCGGCAAGGATGTGACCGGCTTCCATCAGGTAAGGATCTTCTTTGGGATTAATTTCCTTATTATTTTCTTGTTCGGGTTCTGCATCCGGATCGTCTCCACCTTTGTCTGCTTTGAGCGCTGCATAATCAGCGTAAGGTTTTTCTCCTTTCGCAGCGCGCAATTCGTTCTCCATTTTCAGCATGCGTTCTTCAAGCTGCTGCTGTTCTTGTTTACGTGTTGCAAGGCGCAAAGAAACTTCTTTTTTTGCCGCTGCTTCTTTAAATATTTCGCTTTGCTTGTTCAAGTAAATAAATTCAGGGTCTCGTGCCAAGCGCTCTTGATGCGCTGTTTCAATCCGCGGTAGAAATTTACTAATGTTGTAATAGTTTTGATGCGGTGCTGGATGAATTCGATCCCAAGGCAGTGCATTGTCGTAACTGCTTTCGCCGATTTCATCCGGATCCAGAAGGCTCGGTAGTGAGACATCAGGGATGACGCCGCGATGCTGGGTACTGTCACCAGAGATGCGATAAAATTTGGCTTCAGTTATCTTCAGGCGACCATGTTTTAAGTCAACCAGGTTTTGCACTGAACCCTTACCAAAGGTGGTTGAACCAATCACAATGCCACGACCGTAATCTTGAATTGCCCCTGCAAAAATTTCCGATGCAGAGGCGCTTAAACGGTTGATCAGCACGGCGACAGGAGCGCGATAAACAGCGGGCTGATAAGCACGATAATTGCGCGAAACTGTGTCATCGCTTTGGCGAATTTGTACAACAGGGCCCGGGTCAACAAACAGATCCGTGAGCATTGCTGCTTCCGGTAAAGACCCGCCACCATTGTCGCGCAAGTCGATAATAATCCCGTCAACTTTTTCTTTGTTTAATTCATTAAGTAAGTTGTAAACGTCGCGAGTGGTACTTTTGTAATTGGGATCGCCTTTTTGGTAAGCCTCAAAATTCATATAAAAGGTCGGAATATCAATAACACCCAGTTTAAATGTGGTGTCACCATTTTTAATTTCAAATACCGCTTTTTTGGCAGCCTGATCCTCTAATTTTACCGTTTCACGTTTAATAGTGACCTGCTTGTTCGCGGTAGCGGTTGGGTCGGCAGGCATCACTTCCAGGCGAACAATAGTGCCTTTGGGCCCGCGAATTAATTTGACTACTTCATCAAGGCGCCAGCCAACTACATCGACAAACTCGCCATCAATACCCTGTGCAATAGAAACAATTTTATCGTTGGGTTTTAGTTGACCTTGTTTTTGCGCCGGGCCGCCCACCACTAAACTACTGACTTTGGTGTAATCTTCATCGCTCTGCAATACGGCGCCAATTCCCTGTAGTTCCAGTGACATACTAATATCAAAGTTCTCGGCATTTTCGGGCGATAAATAATTGGTGTGTGGATCATAGAGTGTGGTGAGTGAGTTCATCATCACGCTAAATGCTTCTTCGGGAGTTTGCTGCTTGAGGCGGCGCAGTTGATTAGCGTAACGCTTGCGCAGTGTTGTTTTGCTTTCCTCCAGCGTCTTTTCTGACAGCATTGAATTGAGCAGGTTTGACTTGAGGTATTGGTGCCACAGTTTGTCTGCTTCGGCAGCAGTAGCTGGCCAGGCCGCCTTTTCACGATCAATTACAATTGATTCTTCTACATCAAAATCAAATTTTGTTTTGGGATCGTCCAGTTCTTTAATAACTTTTTCCAAGCGTTCAACCATGCGCTTGTTGAAGCGGTTATATATGGCGAAGCTATTATCCAATTGACCTTTTTTATAGTCATCATCAAATGTTTTGCGGTACTTTTCGAATTCGTTAATATCCGCTTGTAAAAAGAAATTTTTCGCATTGTCCAGCGATTTCAAATATTCGTCTAAATAACGAGAGGAGAGGGCGTCATTGAGTTCTTGATCCCGGTAATGCTCTTTGCTGAGTTTTTCTACCAGATCAGTAACGGCTTTACTTTGCTCCGGGCTAGGTTTGAGCTCTTCGACAGCGGCTAAACCTGGGAGCGACAAGCTTATCAAAACACTGAGTAGTGTAAATTTTAGCGATCTCACAACAGCAATTTGCATAAAGAGCTTCTCAAAAGGTCAAATACATACGAGCGAAAGTGGCAGGAACGATTAGAGGGGATGCCCCACTTGTTGCTCTCATAATAGCGGAAATGGGGGGGTAAAAGCAGTATCGGCCCCCTAAACAACCTAGGGCCGACCATGAATGGGATTATATTTTTCGCGAAAAGTTTCCTTTTTGGCTAATGCGCGTTTTACTCTTGGGGCAATTCCTCGTTTTGTATCCCATTTTCTTGATTGTTGCTTTCGATTGGTGCCTGGCGTGTCAGGTCTAGCCATAGCTCTTTTCTATCCAGTGGGGTTGCTTTAGGGAGATAAGGGTTGTTGATGCGAATAGCTCGGCGATTAGGTAGATCCGCCTTTTCCAGTGCCTCCTGAACTTCAGGGCTGCCATAAAAATATCGGTCAAAAGCACCGTCTTTAATAGCTGCTTCGAGCCCGTTTTCTATATCTCTGGCTAACTCTGGGTCTTTGGGAGTTACAAAAAAATAAGTGGGCAGTGGATAAATCAAGACCAGTCGCTTTTCTACGGTCAGTGCCAAGTTGGGAAAGGCGGTGAGTTCAGTCCAGACCTCGTTGGCCCCACGTGGGAATGCGTCAAAGCGCCCCCCCTCTAACATATAATAGAGGCTGGGCTTTTTTGTGGCTTTAACAACGTCAAGACCCGCACTTTCGAGGATTGACGCATCTTGCCAGCTGCGACCTTGGCCCATTTTTATTTTTTTTAGATCATCCAGCGTTTGGATATTGTCGAAGCGCGCCTGATCACCCTGACGTATGAAAAAGAGTCGGTGATTCATTAGGCCTCTGTAGGCATCGATTCTGATGGGGATAAAATCGCGCTCCATCTCTTCCGAGGTTCCCCCCCACATCACTGAAATACTGCCAGATTTGACTGACTCCATTACCCTTGGGCGCGAGTAAACTTCGGGTGTGGAGGTATAGACATAGTTTGTATTGGCGTAGGAAAGTGCCAACTTTAGCAGCCCGTTCATGTAATCCGTTTGCACGTTGGATTTCATGTTAGTGACTACTGTTTTTTGTTCTGCTGTTGCGCAATGGGAAATGCTTAGAGAGAAAAAGAGCCATAAGAAAACACTGGGAATTTTTTTGATGAAGCTGGGCATAAATACTACTCGTCAAGAGTTGACTGATAATTATGTGCGATAGGGGACAGCGCAAGATTGCGCCATTTCTGTTCGCATTCACCGTTGTACAACAGGTTGACTGAATAATTGCCAATAAGTACAGGCGCTCTTATGAGTGCCTGTTTATTTTAATTTTTGAGAGTGTAGGTCAAGAAGCCGGGCTGTGCTAGCAGTGAGAGGCGTTAGCAGGTTGAGCTGCAATCAAACATCATTTGGATAAAATCGATCTGCTCTTGGTCGGTTATGTGATTGGGGTTTACTCTAACCACTTTCCGGTTTTCCCAGACGTAATCGTAACGAGTGAAAGTGATTTGCCCTTCGGGTAATTCATCGGCGCTAACTATCAGGCTTTGTCGGGGTGAGGTGTCGAGCATATCGAGTAGCTCGCGGATGGTGCGATGTAGGTGCTGTGGGCTTAGCAGTACATGGGGGCCAAAATGGCTGACGAAAACATAGTCGCAGCCCAACATGTTACTCACGCTCAATGCCAGCTCGCCCAGCTCCACCGCTTTCACGACCGCGGTTGTGCCAAGGGTATGGTGCGCTGAGTGGATGTTGGTAATTGCAGTTTTAAGCGGTTGACTGGGTGCCATAGTGAGCCTTTCAAGGTGACCGGATTAAATTGAGATGAGGTTGCATCCTGAGAGTCTTTGCGGCGTGGAATCTAACAGTCGGCCCCTGAAAAGACCAGAGACGAACGGCATTTGTGTCGATAAATTTAACAATCTGTGAGCAAGCTAACTTTTATCCGGTATGCCTGTAAACAAAAAAGCGGCCATGAAAGGCCGCTTTTTGTGGTTTGTAAGAGGGCAATACTATACCTGCGCTCTTTTTACCAAGGCTTCTTTGATAGTGTCGCGCATTTTTCGTAGGCTGTTCTCTGTGGTGGCCCAATCGATACAGGCATCGGTCACTGAAACACCGTATTTGAGGTCGCATAAGTTGGCTGGGATGCTTTGGCTGCCTGCACCAATGTTGCTTTCAACCATCAAGCCGATGATGGATTTGTTGCCTTCAAGAATCTGATTGGCGACATTTTCCATTACCAGTGTTTGCAACTCGTGATTCTTGTTTGAGTTGGCATGGCTGCAGTCGACCATGATGTTGGGGACTACTTTTGCCTTGGTTAATTCTTGTTCGCAAACCGCCACGCTCACCGAATCGTAATTGGGCTTGCCATTGCCGCCACGCAATACCACATGGCCGTAACCGTTGCCGCGAGTGTGGATAATTGCGACTTGTCCTTCGGTATTAATGCCCAGGAAACGGTGTGGTTTGGATACTGATTGCAGTGCATTAATAGCGACAGTCAGGCCACCATCAGTACCATTTTTGAAGCCCACAGCAGATGACAAACCACTGGCCATTTCACGGTGAGTCTGCGATTCGGTAGTGCGTGCGCCAATGGCTGACCAGCTGATCAGATCGTGTAAGTATTGTGGTGAAATCGGATCCAGTGCTTCGGTTGCCGCAGGTAAACCCAGTTCTGCAATATCCAACAACAGTTGGCGACCAATATGTAACCCCTCTTCAATTTTGAAGGAATCATCTAAGTAGGGGTCGTTAATTAACCCTTTCCAACCTACGGTAGTGCGTGGTTTCTCAAAATAGACACGCATTACTATGTAGATTGTGTCGCTCACTTCTTCTGCCAGTTTTTTCAGGCGCTGGGCGTAGTCTTTGGCAGCTGCCACGTCGTGAATAGAGCAGGGGCCAATCACTACAAAAATACGATGATCCTTGCGGTCGAGGATGTTGCGTACAACTTCGCGGCCCTGAGTAACGACGTCCCGCGCCTTTTCAGTCAGGGGAATTTTATGTTTTAAGGCTGCAGGGGAAATCAGCAGCTCTTGTGAGACCACATTGAGGTCATCGACTTGTGTGTGGGACATGGTCATGGCTTCCTGAAGGTTCGTAATTTGTAGGTCATTCTACCGAATGATGTGCAAAAAGTGGGATGCTTTTTTTAATTGGGCTAATAAATAATGACAAAACACCTGATAATTACGCTTAAATTGGGATGTGTAGTTTGTGTGTCATGAAAAAAAACGACTGTCGTTTCATTAATCCTCAAATCGAGTCTAATTTAGGGACATATATCCTCTATCTACTCCTTTAAGTGCTCTGAATAGCAACTAAATCTGTCTTCTATAGGTTAATAAGTGAGCTATTTGTAGTTGATATTGGGGTGTTATAAGAAAGTTGCTATGTTTGCCTTTGTGATTGATCCTTCGTATTGGCAAGCCCATATCCCTGTTTAGATCCTAAGGAAGATTGAGACCAGATGAAGAGAATACTGGCTGTAAGTTTGTTGTTGATCAGCATCAGTGTGGCTGCTGTTGCGGAATCGGGGCGTACCGCGTTAGTGCTGGGTGGTGGGGGCGCACGCGGCGCTGCCCACATCGGTGTGCTTGAAGTGCTTGAGCAAGAGCGTATCCCGGTGGATTGTGTGGTAGGCACTAGCATGGGCGGTTTGGTGGCAGGATCCTATGCGGCTGGGCTCTCGCCCAAAATGATGCGGGACAAGCTGGCAGGTGCTGATTGGACAGACATATTTCTTGATTTGGCCGATTACTCGCAATTGAGTTACCGCCAAAAGCGAGTGAGCAGGCGCTACTTGGCGGGTACCCAGGTGGGGTTGTCTGAGCGAGGTTTTCAAATTCAACCGGGGGTGGTCGCAGGTGAGAAGATCAAGCTCTTTTTTAATCAGCTAGTGGATGAAGACCTGGGTGAGCGCAATATCGAACAACTTCCCATCCCGCTCGCAATAGTGGCAACCGATATCGGTACCGGTGAGCGGGTGGTGTTTCGCAACGGTAGTCTCACCCAGGCAATGCGCGCAAGTATGTCGGTGCCAGGGCTGATGGCGCCGGTGGAATATCAGGGGCGCAAGCTGGTCGATGGTGGTTTGGTTGATAACCTGCCGGTCGAGGTGGCGAGAGATCTCTGTCAGGCCGATCGCGTTATTGTTGTGAATGTTGGCTCACCCCTGAAGGCACCTGAGGAAGTTGGGTCGCTGCTCAGTGTTTCTGCCCAGATGATTGGCATATTAACCAAACAAAATGTAGAGCGATCCCTATCGACCTTGACGGGGGCGGATATCTATATCGCACCAGAGTTGGGTGATATCCGAGCCACTGACTTTGCCCGTTACGAAGAGGCTGCTGCAACAGGGCGTGCTGCTGCAGAGCGGCAGTTATCGGCATTGCGTCTGCTCACAGCGACACCGGAAAGTTATGCGCTGTGGGGGCAAAAACGGCGCAGTTCGGTACGCGAGGCGGTCGTTATTGATGAAGTTGTTATAGCGCCTACCAAGCGGGTACACCCAGCGTTCGTAGCCCGTCACATTCATCAGCAGGTCGGTCAAACGCTGGATCGTGCGGCATTGGAACAGGATTTAATTCGCACTTATGGAGATGGTTTTTACGATGGTGTTGATTACAGGGTAGTTCGTCGCGATGAGCGCAATGTGTTGGAGGTATTGGTTAGAGAAAAAGACTGGGGTTCTGATTATGTTACTTTCGGATTCGCGATTGATAATGAGTACCGTCAGGGTTCCAGTTTTAATTTTCGCGGAGCCTATCGTAATACCTGGATAAATACCTATGGCGGTGAGTTTTTTGCAGCGGTCGATGTGGGTGGGAAGCCTTCAATGGAGTTGAATTTTTATCAGCCATTAACACCCAATCAGCGTTTTTTTGTGGAACCACTTTATTTCAGAAAGCGCGAGACTATTGGTATTTATAGCGATGACCAGCAGGTCGCAGAATACAAGTTGGATACCTCTTATTACGAGCTTGCACTGGGTAAAAATTTGGGAGTTTATGGGCGATCGAAATTCGGGTGGAGGGATTATCACATGCGCGGCAGCGCCGATATTAGTGCTGTTGTATTGCCTGATGTGGATGAACAGTATGGCGGTTTTATTTATGAATTAAATTTGGATCGTCGCAACCGTTTGTATTTCCCCTCACATGGGTGGCGAGGGGATATTAGTTATTTTGATTCACCGGATCAGGGTTACAAAAAGTTATCGCTTGATCTGGGTGCAGTTTATAAATTGGATGATTTTGTGGTCGGGGCGCGCGCCGCTCACATCACCTCATTGAAGGGTATTTTGCCGGTTTATGATGCGGTGATGTTAGGAGGCTTTTTGAATATGTCGGGCTATGCGAGTAATCAAATATTGGGTGATGATGCGTTTTATGCGCACCTTCGTACCGAGCGTATTATTGGGCGTATGCCGCTGGGTTTGAATGGGGACTTGCGTCTTGGTTTGGGTATAGAAGCCGCGCGATTGGATCAAATATACACGCTTAATTCTGATGATTTGTGGCTTGATTCTGCCGTTATTTATCTGGGTGGGGAGACCCCATTGGGGCCTTTGTATTTAGGCTATGGGTTTACATTTAGTGGCGATTACAATCTGTATTTGCAGCTAGGCGCCCTGTAATTCGTAGGCGTTGAAAATACAAAGCCCCGCATGTGCGGGGCTTTATATTTTGTTGTGGTTACTTGTGTAGCTGAAGCTTAGAAGTGGAAAATCGCGGCTGCGTAAGGGCCTTTTAAGCGAATATCAGTATCTATGTCGTCTTCGTCAATTTTAATGGACGCGGCTTTGTAGCCAACCTCAATGCCCAGATCCAGTGCTGAATCGAACATGTAGCTGACTTTTGCGCTGTAATCAGAGACTGAGTTGCCGCTGTAATTGATGTAATTGCCTTCAAAGCCGGCCGAAAAACCAGTGAGTGGTAAATCGAATTGGAAGCGTGCATAGCCCAGCGGTAGTGTCACATCCACATCGACCTCATCGATTACACCGAATGCCTCCGCTTGCATTTGGCCTGAGTATTTACGAACTGTCACACCCAAATCCAGATTCAGCCAATTGTCCAGAAATTCGTAATAGAGCACGGCATCGGTATAGCTAAGGTCAAAATCAGTTGAAACTTCGGTACCTGTGGGATAAGTGGTGTTATCCAGACTGAAATCACTGTTTAAGGAGCCGGTTTGGCGACTGCTAATGTCGTTGTGCTGCAATTTGATATTCGGAATTAGTGGGACGGGGTGTTCAACGGCAATGTAATAAAAGCTGTTGTTGTTTTCATCAAAACCCAGCTCATCCATAGTGGCTGAAGGGTTGCCGACACTACCGCTGTATTCACTTTGCCAAGTGCCTGCGCCAGCATAAATGCCAAAAATAGTATCGGCACTGGCATGGCTTGCTATTAGCAGGGACATGGCGCCAAACGAGTATTTAGCAATTGGTGAGAGTGATTTCATGGTGAGTTCCTTTTGTTGAAGATACTGAAACGAGTGGCGTTAGTGTAAATAATAGTGCATGACAATAGTGTGTTTGTGTGCTGTTTTTTCACTAGGAAGCGGTAGGAGTGATGGAGTGATTTTCCTTGTGCAAAAGTTGCAGAAACATTTTTGCGGCGTTGTTCAGTGAGCGCTGCTTATGATGAATACAGCCTAGTGGGCGCATAATAGGTTCGTGTACTACATCCAGAATAACCAGTTGGTTATCCAGTATCCGTTTGGGCAGGATCCCCCAGCCGAGGCCAATACTCAACAGCATTTTAATCGTATCAAGATGATTCGAGACCATACCAATGTTCAACGCTGCATTTTGCGTTACAAAGAGGTTGCTGACTAACTGTGTTGTGTAGGTGTTGGTGTCGGGCATTATCGCTGGGTGCTGGCTTAAATCGGCCAGCTGAAGATACGATTGCGCGGTGAGGGGGTGGGTTGGCGCCGCAACGAAGTGGAGTTGGTCGTGCCAGAGGTTGTGGCTTTGGAGGCGCGCATCCTGTTCGAGTGCGAGCGTGATGATGGCGAGGTCGAATCTGCCTTGGAGTATTTCATGATATGCCTGCTCCGAATCCAAAAAGTGTAAATCCAGCTTTACTTGAGGAAATCGCTTGGAGAATTCGCGTAAATAAGGTGGTAAGTAATGAAGTCCTACATGGTGACTGGTTGCTATGCTCAGTTTGCCTTCAACTTCTCCTTTCAGATCCGCAATGGCGCGTTGGGCGGCTGTCACCTCGGACAATATTAGTGTCGCTTTGCTTAACAAAACCTGACCAGCCCGGGTGAGTGCAACCTGTCTACCTATCCGATCAAATAATGGTGACTTTAATTGCTCCTCCAGCAAAGCAATGCGTTTGCTTATTGCAGGCTGCGTAAGATGTAATCGTTCGGCTGCTGCCGAGAATGAGCCGCTCTCTGCTATGGCGACAAATGCTTGTAAATGTTGAGTATCCATAAGACTTTTTAATGCATTCCATTTTGGAATGCAATATATAAAAAAGATAAATTTGTTTTATGGGTTGTCTGGTCGTACTATTGCTCCCATGCAGTAATGATCGGGCAGACCTGATTGTTCATAACAAAACACCGTGTAAGCCGAATGATTGGAGATTCACCATGGCCGCTAAAACGCTTTACGACAAACTTTGGGATGCTCACCTCGTGCAGCAGCGCGACGATGGCTCTGCTCTCATTTATATAGATCGTCACATAGTTCACGAAGTGACCTCTCCGCAGGCGTTTGATGGTCTGCGTTTGGCTGGCCGCAAGCCATGGCGTGTGGACTCTATCCTCGCCACACCAGATCATAATGTCCCTACCACGCAAAAAGAGCGTGCACATGGTGTTGCGGGGATTGAAGACCCTGTGTCCTTGATCCAGGTGCAGACGCTGGATGATAACTGCGATGAATTCGGTATTGTCGAGTTCAAGATCAATGATCACCGCCAAGGTATTGTGCACGTTGTCGGCCCTGAAACCGGCGCCTGTTTACCCGGCATGACCGTGGTTTGCGGCGATTCTCATACCGCCACCAATGGCGCTTTAGGTGCTTTAGCGCACGGTATTGGTACTAGTGAAGTGGAGCATGTAATGGCGACCCAATGTCTGGTCGCTAAAAAGATGAAAAACATGCTTATCAAAGTGGACGGCAAACTCGGTTTGGGTGTGACACCAAAAGATGTTGTGCTCGCGATCATCGCCAAGATCGGTACTGCCGGCGGCACTGGCTATGCGATGGAGTTCGGCGGTCAAGTTTTCCGTGATATGAGCATGGAAGGGCGTATGACGGTATGTAATATGGCGATTGAAGCGGGCGCCCGTGCCGGTATGGTGGCGGTAGACCAAACGACCATCGACTACGTTAATGGGCGCACCTATGCACCCAAAGGTGAATTGTGGGAAAAAGCTGTAGCCGATTGGAAAAATTATGTGAGTGATGAAGGCGCACATTTCGATTCCGTCGTTGAATTAAACGGTGCTGATATCAAGCCGCAAGTGAGTTGGGGTACTTCGCCGGAGATGGTTGTTTCGGTTGAGGACAAGGTGCCCGATCCGGCGCAAGAAACTGATCCGGTCAAGCGCGAAGGTATGTTGCGCGCATTGCAATATATGGGTTTACAAGCCAACCAACCGATTACCTCGATTCATGTTGATCGCGTATTTATCGGCTCTTGCACTAATTCGCGCATTGAAGATATTCGCGCCGCAGCTGAAGTGGTGAAAGGCCGCACCAAGGCGTCATCGGTAAAAGAGGCGATTGTGGTTCCGGGTTCTGGTGCAGTAAAAGCGCAAGCGGAAGCCGAAGGGCTGGATAAGATTTTTATCGCCGCCGGTTTGGAATGGCGTGAGCCGGGTTGTTCCATGTGCTTGGCCATGAACGCGGATAAATTGGGTAATGGCGAGCACTGTGCATCAACATCCAATCGCAATTTTGAAGGGCGCCAGGGCTACGGTGGCAGAACGCATTTGGTGAGCCCGGCGATGGCTGCTGCCGCTGCGATTGCGGGTCATTTTGTCGATGTGCGCACATTCAATTAATCAGTAGGAGACCGCGATGAAAAGTTTTACCGTTTTGCAGGGCGTTGCTGCTCCTATGGATCGCGCCAATGTCGATACCGATATGATTATTCCCAAGCAATTTTTGAAATCGATTAAACGCACCGGTTTCGGAAAAAATTTGTTTGATGAGTTGCGCTATCTCGATGAAGGTAAGCCGGATCAAAGTTGTGAAGGGCGCCCAATAAACCAGGATTTTCCGCTGAATTTCCCGCGTTACCAGGGGGCAACTGTGCTGTTGTCGCGCGAAAATTTTGGTTGCGGCTCTAGCCGCGAACATGCGCCTTGGGCATTGGATGATTACGGCTTTCGATGTGTGATCGCCCCCAGCTTCGCTGATATTTTTTATAACAACTGCTTCAAAAATGGTTTGTTGCCCATCGTATTGGGTGATGAGATTGTCGATAAGTTATTTAAAGAAATGTATGCGACAGAAGACTATCAATTGACAATTGATTTGGCTGCGCAAGTTGTTAAAACCCCAAGCGGTGAAAGTTTTGCATTTGATGTAGATGAATTTCGCAAACATTGCTTGTTAAATGGTTTGGATGATATTGGTTTAACCCTTGAACATGCCGATGCCATTCGCGCTTACGAAGCCAAAAAGCGCGTTGAAGCGCCTTGGTTGTTTGATGTAGTTAAATGAGAGGCGAAGTAAGAATTTTTTAATTGGAGAATGCTCGTGGGCAAACATATTTTAATTTTGGAAGGCGATGGCATCGGTCCTGAAATTGTGCGTGAAGCGCGCAAGGTGCTTGATGTGGTTAATGCCAAATTCGATTTGGGTTTAACCTTCGAAAATGAATTAATGGGCGGTTGTGCTATTGATGTGCACGGCGTTCCCTTGGCGGATTCAACGCTTGAAAAAGCACGCAAAGCCGATGCGATTTTGTTGGGTGCTGTCGGTGGTCCCAAGTGGGATAAGCTGGATCGTTCAATTCGCCCTGAAAAAGGCTTGCTGAAAATCCGTTCACAATTGGGTTTGTATGCGAATCTGCGTCCAGCGTTGTTATATCCACAATTGGTAGATGCATCTTCTCTGAAGCCGGAAGTAGTTTCTGGTCTGGATATTTTGATCGTACGCGAATTGGCAGGTGGTATTTATTTTGGTGAACCGCGCGGTATTCGCGTATTGGAAAATGGCGAGCGCGAAGGTTACAACACCTACAAATATTCAGAGAGCGAGATTATCCGCATCGGTCGTACTGCATTTGAAATGGCGCGCAAGCGTAATGGTAAAGTCTGTTCGGTTGATAAAGCGAATGTGCTTGAGGCGACTATGTTGTGGCGCGAAGTGATGGATACGCTGCACAAAGAGTATCCGGATGTTGAGCTGTCCCACATGTATGTCGATAACGCCGCTATGCAATTGGTGCGTGCGCCAAAACAGTTCGATGTGTTGGTGACTGGCAACATGTTTGGTGATATTTTGTCCGATGCGGCAGCTATGTTGACAGGCTCTATCGGTATGCTGCCGTCGGCGTCATTGGATAAAGATGGTCGCGGTATGTATGAGCCTTGCCATGGTTCTGCACCGGATATCGCCGGGCAGGGCATAGCTAACCCGCTCGCGACGATTTTGTCGGTATCCATGATGCTGCGTTATTCGCTCGGTTATCCTCAGGTTGCGGATGCAATTGAGGTTGCAGTTGGCAAGGTGTTGGACCAAGGTTATCGCACCGCAGATATTTATACGGAAGGTAAGACCAAAGTATCTACCTCGCAAATGGGCGATGCTGTTGTTGCAGCGCTGGCCTAATCATTAGCTTGTGAATTGTTAAAGAGAGACTGAGATGAAAGTAGGTTTTGTAGGTTGGCGCGGTATGGTCGGCTCTGTATTGATGGAGCGTATGCAAGCAGAAAACGACTTTGCGGCTATCGAACCCGTATTTTTTACCACTTCAAATGTAGGTGGTGCTGCCCCGGCTGTTGCCGCTGGATTACCTGCATTGAAAGATGCTTATTCAGTTGATGATTTGAAACAATTGGATGTGATTGTTACCTGTCAGGGTGGTGACTACACCAATGAGATTTTCCCGAAACTGCGCTCCTCTGGCTGGAATGGCTATTGGATCGACGCTGCTTCCAGTCTACGTATGGAAGATGACGCTGTAATCATTCTTGACCCGGTTAACCAGGGTGTTATCGACTCGGCGTTAAAAAAGGGCGTTAAAAACTTCATCGGTGGAAACTGCACTAACTCCATCATGCTGATGGGTGTGGGTGGTTTGTTTCATGCGGGCTTGGTGGATTGGGTTAGCTCTATGACCTATCAAGCAGCTTCGGGTGGTGGTGCCAACCACATGCGCGAATTGTTGAAAGGTATGGGTGTGATTCATGATGCTGTGGCTGATGAGTTGGCAACACCTGCTTCTGCGATTTTGGATATCGACAGAAAAGTGGCTAACACTATCCGTAACGACGTGCCGCGCGAATTTTTTCCAGCTCCGCTTGCTGGCGGTTTGATCCCTTGGATCGACAAGCAATTGGATAATGGCCAGTCCAAAGAAGAGTGGAAAGGTCAGGCTGAAGTTAACAAAATTTTGGGGAATGCCGACACCATACCGGTTGATGGTTTGTGTGTGCGCATTGGCGCTATGCGGTGCCATAGTTTGGCGTTGACTATCAAGCTCAAAAAAGATCTTCCACTTGCAGAGATCGAATCCATCATCAAGTCAGGGAATGATTGGGTTAAGTTTGTGCCAAACGACCGTAGCATCACTGAGCAGGAATTGACGCCAGCCTCCATCACCGGTGGCCTCAAAATTGGTGTAGGTCGAGTGCGTAAGCTCAATATGGGGCCGGAATATATTTCTGCTTTCGTGATTGGCGATCAGTTGTTGTGGGGGGCGGCTGAGCCGTTGCGCCGTATGCTGCGCATACTCAAAGAGTCCAAATAGTCACTTTTGATTTAATGGTTTGAACGAAATTAAAACCTCCGAGGGTGTGGTTTCCTCGGAGGTTTTTGCTTTTTTATAGGCCAAAACAAACTAAACAAGGATTTAAATGTCAGCCTTTTTTCACATTTTTATCAAAACGCTGCTGGAAATCATTAAAAAGTGATCTTTCCGAGGGCTTTGTCAAGACCCCGAGTATTGATAAAAAGCTATTTATAATGAATACTTACGAACGATACTGAAGATTCATTCGAGGTTTTATGCCTCTTTGACACAGCACTCTTGACCGGCGTTACGCTGTGTTTATCAACTAAAATGTCTGGCTGCTCTAGTTCATTTAAGCCGTGGAATAATAAAAGGATAGCGCTATGCGTCTTCGTCAGTTGGTTTTAGCCTGTGGTCTTACATCCTTTGTGCTGTCGCCCTATGCCAGTGCTTTGGGGTTGGGTGAGGTTAAACTCAAATCATCGCTTAATCAGCCGCTCGAAGCTGAAGTAAAGTTGCTTGATACCCGCGATTTAACCGCTGAACAAATTCTCGTTACGCTTGCCTCCCCGGCAGATTTTGAACGAAATGGCGTAGATCGCCTTTACTTTTATACCGAACTGCAATTTCAGGTCGATTTGGAGTCTGCGGATGGCCCCAAAGTAATTATCAGGTCGCGCAACCCGGTACGCGAACCTTACTTGAACTTTCTTATAGAGGCGCGTTGGACTGCTGGGCGCCTGTTGCGTGAATACACATTATTGATGGATTTGCCGACATTTGAGGAGGATGCCAAGGTCTCTTCGGTGGCTGCACCTGCGGCTACGGCCCCATCACCGCGTGCGCAAACTACGGCACCCGTTACCTCACGCAGTGCTACAGTGTCCTCGGATGCACCATCATCTCGTCAGCCATCCAGTGCTACCAAGTCCCCACTTAATAGCGATGAATACGAAGTTCGTGCCAACGATACTTTATGGGAGATCGCATTGCGTGCTCGCCCTGATTCCAGTGTGTCAGTACATCAAAGCATGATGGCCCTATATCGCGCTAACCCTGACGCGTTTATAAACGGTGACATCAACAAGTTGCGTCGTGGGCAGGTTTTACGTGTTCCTGATGCCAGTGATATGACCTCGGTTGCCAAGTCGGAAGCTGTCAGTCAGTTTGCGCAGGCCACTGGCGATTCAAACTACGGTGCCCAGCTCAATGCTTCTCGTCGCTCTACTAGCAATCGCACCGAATCTGCAGAGGTGAGTGGTCGAGTCAAATTAGCGGCGCCGACCTCAGGTGCCAATAACACTGGGCAGGGCAGTGGTGCTAACGATGGCTCAGGCAGGGCGCTTGAGAGTGAATTGGCTGCCACGCTGGAAGAGCTGGACAAAACAAAATCCGAAAATACTGAGCTTGGGTCTCGTGTTAAAGATCTCGAAGCTCAAATAGAAACCATGGAGCGTCTGGTTGCAGTGAGCAACGAGAAGTTACGAGCTCTTCAAGTTGCTGCCGGGCAAGAACCAGCAGCAGAGCAGTCAGCTTCTCAGGTTTCTCAAGCATCCGCTGCTGCAACAGAAGTTGTTCCAGCTGTCTCCGCAGCAGCGTCCAGTGTGGCTGCCGCTCAGCCGCCTCAGCCTACACCACCCAAGCCTAAACCAGTTGTTCAACAGCCTGTAGCGGAGCCAAGTATTTTTGATTCGCTCAAAGATAATCCTTTATGGCTCGCGCTGGCCGTTCTTGGGCTCTTTGGTGCCGGTGCAGCGGCTTACGCTTATCGTCGTCGCCAGCAGGCCGAGCAACAGCAGGCTGAGGAAGAGGATGTATTTGCGTTGGATGAGTCTGTCTCTGATCAAGAAGACTACTCATCCCGTCATGAAGAGGAAGCTGTTGACGATATCGATTCCTCTCTGTTTGAAGAGAATGTTGAAACAACTGCAGTTGCGGAAACGGGTGATGTAGTTGGTGAGGCTGATATTTATATTGCCTATGGGAAGCTGGATCAGGCGGAGGAAATGCTGGTCAATGCTCTGAATAAAGATCCACAGTCAGCCGATATTCGCATGAAATTGCTGGAGGTTTATGCACAGCAACAAAATGCCCCAGCCTTTGATAAACACTATGCGCTTCTTTTGCCGGTTGCGGGAGCTGCACTCATATCGCGTGCATCTGAGTTGCGCGAAACAATTGCTGGTGCTGGAGAGTTTTCCGCAGTGGCGGACGTTTCCAGCAGTGATGAGTTTGATGGTGATTTCTCTTTAGATGATCTGGGTGCAGCGGATGCAAACTTGTCATCTACCAGTGACGAGCCAGCGGTATCTGCTCCGGTAGGGAGCGAAGATGAATTCAATTTCGATTTTGATTTGGACCTGGATGACGATGAGTCCACGATTGCTTCGCTGGCGCCCTCTCAGCTTGCGAGTTCTGATGTTGCGGACGGTGTATCAGAATTCGATTTTGATTTGTCGGATATAGATGAGCCAGAGGTAGCTGCTACGGTTGGGAATACTGATGACCTTTCTTTAGAGTTGGATGAATTAGATAACAGCTCGATTGTTACTGATGTGTCGTCAGGTGCACAGGATCTAGACGAGGAATTCAGTTTTGATTTTGATGACGATCTTGGTTTGATGGACGTTTCCCCCCGCCCGGTGGCCGGCTCTGAATCGCTGGAGGTTGTTGCGGATGATTTCAATCTGGATATGGATGTTGATGATGTTGATTTGGCGGCGCTTGATCATGAAATGGAAAGTCTTGATGTGGACTTTGATGGAGAATCAGCTCTGGATGAAGAGCCGGTCATTGCTGAATTTGTTGCTGCTGAAATAGCTAAAGACGAGGCCGAGCCAGGTCTCGATCTTGATGATGATATTTACCCCTTGCACACTGAAAGCGAATTGGAGTTTTTGGCAGAGGATCTCGACTCCACCAAGTTGGTGTTGACTGATGATCTTGATAAAGTTGAAGAAGTTGAACTCGATGCGGACCTGCTGGGAGATGGTGAAAACGCATCTTTGTTGGCAGAAGTTGATGACACTGCATTTGACTTGTCAGATGCAGATGAATCACTTGATTTTGAGTCCCTCAATGAAGAGTTTGCCGCACTAGATGAGCAGTCTATAGATGCGGGGTTGCCTGCCACTGATGAGGAGGTTGTCGATCTTGAGCTGCATGACGAACTTCCATCGGCACTCGATGGTAGTGATGGTTTACAGGATTTGACCGGGCAGGTTGCATCCGTCCCTGCATTTGAGCAACCGCTGGATTTGGAGCAGGACGAGGATTTGTTTGATGAGGCCTTGTCTGATTTTGGTGCTGAATCCGATGAGTTGAATATAGACAGTTATTCCAGTGATGAATCTACCTTGGCCAATTTGTCTGATGAGGATATGGATTCGGAGTTGGATTTCCTTGCTGATGCCGATGAGGCGGCAACCAAGCTTGATTTGGCGCGTGCATACATCGATATGGGGGATACTGAAGGGGCGAAGGATATACTTGCTGAGGTTATGAATGAAGGCAATGAAGAGCAGCGCGATGAGGCTAACGAGTTGCTTGGTCGTATAGTGTAACCTTCGCTGTTTTTTAAAAAGCCTTGCACTAACCTGCAAGGCTTTTTTATTTCAGATTTTTTTGATTGGTATTGTATGAACGATAACTATGTGCCGAGCTCCAAGCCTTATACACGCAGTGGTGAAATTGTAATGGATACCCTATGGCCAGAGGGTATGCATCGAATTGCTTTGGGTATTGAGTATAAGGGGACTGACTATCATGGTTTTCAAGTTCAGCCAAATGGTGTTAAGACTGTACAACAAGCGTTAGAGGTTGCTCTTTCCCGAGTGGCGAACGAGTCTATATCTTTGGTTTGTGCTGGGAGAACAGATGCAGGTGTTCATGCAACCAATCAAGTTATTCATTTTGACACTTTGGCTGTTCGGCCTGAAAAGGCTTGGCTGCGAGGTACACGCCCATATTTGCCAGATTCAGTCAGTGTGCGCTGGGCAAAAGAAGTTGTTCCCCAATTTCATGCGCGATTTTCGGCACAGAATCGTACCTATCGTTACTTATTAACTGATGCGAAAGTGCCATCAGGATTGTTGCATGATCAGGTGACTTGGTCGTCGCGTCCATTGTGTGTTGATTCGATGCGCGCGGCAGCCAGTTACTTGGTCGGGCAGCACGATTTCACTTCATTTCGCGCTACGCAATGTCAGGCTAAAAGCCCTGTCCGTCGCATCGAATATATGCATATCGTGCGGCGCGGTGAATTGATTGTGCTGGAGGTTCAAGCTAATGCCTTTTTGCATCATATGGTACGTAATATAGTTGGTGTGCTGATGGCGGTTGGTGCGGGTGATAAGCCGGTGGAGTGGGTTGGTGAGGTGCTTGCTGCGCGTGATAGGAGTGCAGGCGGTGTGACTGCCAAGCCATTTGGTTTATATCTCGTTGGTGTTGAATATCCTGCAGGTTTTGAATTACCCAGTGCTCCACCCGGGCCTTTGTATTTCCCTGAACCTATTGGTGGTTTTGCTAATAAGGGCTGAGTCTATTCCCGTGTTTTTGCGGCCATAATGAGTAAATTCTGTTATTATCGCCGCCTTATTTTTGCCCTCTGGAACTTCTTGGCGGGCTCTGTTTTGGCTTGAACATTGGAGCGGCCGGTTTTGTCTTCTATGCGTGTGAAGATTTGCGGTATTACTTCTGTCGATGACGCTATCGCAGTCGCCCATGCTGGCGCCGATGCGCTTGGATTAGTTTTTTATGCCGCGAGTCCCCGGGCAGTTAGTCTGGATGTGGCACGAAAAATTTCGTTGGCTGCAGGGCCATTTATGTCGGTTACCGGCTTATTCGTTAATGCTGATCCAGAGTTTGTACACAGCGTATTGAATCAAGTCCCTCTGCAGTTATTGCAGTTTCATGGTGATGAAGCGGAGGCTTATTGTGAATCCTTCAAGCGCCCCTATATGAAGGCTATACGTATGCGTCCGGGGTTGGAAGTAAGTTCCGCAATTGCTGCTTATCCAAGTGCGTCTGGAATCCTCCTTGATGCATACCGTCCCGGTGTGCCGGGTGGAACAGGTGATACCTTTGATTGGGCGCGTGTTCCGCAAGGGTTATCAACACCGCTGGTCTTGGCTGGGGGTCTTACTCCTACCAATGTGAGAGAGGCGATAGCGGCAACGCGTGTTTACGGTGTTGACGTTAGCGGTGGCGTAGAGTCTGCACCCGGGGAAAAAGATCACAGCAAACTAACAGCTTTTATTAATAACGCGCGACGCTGTATGGCTTCAGCCTGATGCAGCATCCACTTCTTATAGGTGATTAAACGGTGAGTAACACTGACCAGAATTCTGTTATTGATTACAGTGCATTTCCGAACGCAGAAGGCCATTTTGGTCCATACGGCGGCCGCTTTGTATCCGAAACGCTGATCTATGCTCTTGATGAGCTTGAGTCTATTTACTCTCGCCTGAAAGATGACCCAGGTTTTCAGGCTGAGTTCGACAAGGATATGGCCCATTATGTTGGGCGCCCATCGCCACTCTATTTGGCTGAACGCTGGACTCGTGAGCTGGGTGGTGCACAAATTTATCTCAAGCGAGAGGATTTGAATCACACCGGTGCTCATAAGGTGAACAATACAATTGGTCAGGCATTACTGGCAAAATTCACTGGCAAGTCGCGTGTTATTGCTGAAACCGGTGCAGGGCAACATGGCGTTGCAACCGCAACTGTGGCTGCTCGCCTGGGTTTGAAATGCCGTGTCTACATGGGGGCCGAGGATGTAAAACGGCAAGCGCTCAATGTGTATCGCATGAAGCTATTGGGTGCGGAAGTATTTCCGGTCACCTCAGGCTCACGCACTCTCAAAGATGCGATGAATGAAGCTATGCGCGATTGGGCTACCAATGTGGATGATACCTTCTACATTATCGGTACCGTTGCTGGCCCACACCCTTATCCTCAATTGGTGCGTGATTTCCAATCAATTATCGGCCGTGAAGCGCGCCGCCAATCATTGGCGCAGGCTGGCAAACTACCTGATGCGTTGGTTGCCTGTGTGGGTGGTGGTTCCAATGCAATCGGTTTGTTTCATCCGTTCCTGACTGATGAATCAGTCAAAATGTATGGTGTGGAAGCCGGTGGTCTAGGCATCGAAACCGGTAAACATGCAGCACCTTTGAACAAAGGTGTTCCGGGTGTGTTGCATGGTAACCGCACTTATTTGATGGAAGATGAAAACGGCCAAATCATTGAAACCCACTCGGTTTCCGCTGGTTTGGATTACCCTGGTGTTGGTCCAGAGCATTCGTGGTTAAAAGATATTGGTCGCGTAAATTATGTGGCGATCAATGATGACGAAGCGCTTGCTGCGTTTCGCAAAATCACAAAAACCGAAGGTATTATGCCTGCTTTGGAATCAAGCCATGCCTTGGCTTATGTTGAGAAGTTGGCTCCAACTATGAGCAAAGACCAGATTATTATCGCGAACCTTTCTGGTCGCGGCGATAAGGATATTTTGACCGTCGCTGGTTTGGATGGAATAACTGTTTAATTCAACTGGTGCAAAAAATATTTTAATTCACTGCTGTGACGGCAGGAAAAATCAGGAATTGTCGATGAGTCGTATTTCCCAGCGTTTATTGCAAGCCAAGAGTGCGGGCAAAAAAATTCTAGTTGCTTATATTGTTAATGGTGACCCTCATCCTGAGGCTACATTGCCAACTATGCATGCCTTGGTCGCACAGGGTGTTGATGTGATTGAGCTAGGTGTCCCTTTCTCTGACCCAATGGCGGAAGGGCCTGTTATCCAAAAAGGTCATGAGCGTGCCCTTGAGCACCATATTAGCCTCAAGGGAACTATCGAGCTTGTTAAGCAGTTTCGTACTACTAACAAAACAACCCCAATTGTGTTGATGGGCTACGCTAACCCAGTAGAACGCTTCGGTTATGCTGAGTTCGCCAAGGCTGCTGCAGACGCAGGGGTTGATGGTCTTTTGACGGTTGATTTACCGCCGGAAGAAGTGGTTCAGCTCAAGGTTCATTTGGATGCCAATAATCTTGATAATATTTTCTTGCTTGCACCTACTACGACTGTGGCGCGTGCGCAAAAAATTGCTGCACATGCCACTGGTTTCCTCTACTACGTGTCACTAAAAGGTGTGACTGGCGCTGGTCATCTGGATGTTGATTCAGTCAAGAATAAGCTTGCCGAGTTTGGCAAACTGACAGATCTCCCTGTGTGCGTTGGCTTTGGCATTAAAGATCCAGAAACAGCAAAAGCCGTTGCCGCCTTGGCTGATGGGGTTGTTGTGGGCAGTGTTTTGGTTGATAAAATGGGCAGTATGGCAGGTAGAGATGCGCAGGAAATTGCCGGGGCTGTTGGTGATATAGTCGGTAGTATACGTGTTGCTATAGACAGTCTTTGAGTTACTGATTTTATTCATAAAGAGTCGGGCGAGTTTATATCTGAAGTCGTCCGATTAATTTCATCTACATGAGTACAGAGAAACAACCATGAGTTGGTTAGATAAAATTATCCCTAGTATTTCCCGCACAGATACCAAACGCAGCACCAAAGTGCCTGAAGGGCTTTGGGAGAAGTGCGTTAAGTGCGATGCAGTTTTATATAAACCAGAAATGGAAAAAACACTGGATGTTTGCCCTAAATGCGATCATCACATGCGGGTTGGTGCGCGCGCACGCCTAAATATGTTTTTGGATGCGCAAAATCGCCAGGAGTTGGCGACCGAGGTTGAGCCAATTGATCGCTTGAAGTTTAAAGATGTTAAAAAATATAAAGACCGTTTGACCGCTGCGCAAAAAGAAACGGGCGAGAAAGACGCACTGGTTGCAATGCGTGGTGAATTAAAAGGGATGCCTGTTGTTGCGGTAGCGTTTGAGTTTGCGTTCCATGGTGGCTCTATGGGGTATGTCGTGGGGGAGCGTTTTACCCGTGCGGCAACAATTGCGCTGAAAGAAAATATTCCTTTTATTTGTTTTTCTGCAACTGGCGGTGCACGTATGCAGGAAGCACTTATTTCTTTGATGCAAATGGCAAAAACTAGCGCAGTAATTGAGCGCTTGAAAATGCAGGGGACTCCTTATATTTCAGTCATGACTGACCCCGTGTATGGTGGTGTATCAGCTAGTTTGGCTTTGCTGGGCGATTTAAATATTTGTGAGCCAGGTTCCCGTGCAGGTTTTGCTGGCCCCAGTATTATCGAACAAACCATTCGTCAAAAATTACCCAAGGGCTTCCAGCGCGCTGAGTTTTTGTTGGAGCATGGTGCAATCGATATGATTATTCATCGCCGTGATATGCGCGATAAATTGGCGTCGCTTTTAGCGAAATTCACCCGTAAAGCTGCAGTTTAAGCGAACAGTTAATTTATGCAGTCAGCGTCGCTACCTGCTTGGCTCTCCTGGTTGGAGCAAAATCATCCGCGGGAGATAGAGCTTGGCCTTGAGCGTATTTCTGCGGTAGCAAAGCGCATGTCATTGTTAGCTCCCGCTGCCAAAGTGGTCACGGTTGCGGGAACTAACGGCAAAGGCTCTTGTGTTACGGCAACCGCTGCACTGCTTGGCGCAGCTGGTTTCTCGGTTGGCGTTTATACCTCCCCCCACCTGATCCGCTACAACGAACGAATTGTTGTTGATGGCGATCCAGCTTCTGATGCTGAGATTTGTGCTGCTTTTAATGCGATATTTAATGCATGTCAGCAAGCAGATGAATTTGCAACTCAACCACTTAGTTTGACTTATTTTGAATATGGCACTCTTGCTGCGCTGGAGATTTTCCGTCGGCGTGGTGTTTCTGCCATGGTATTAGAGGTGGGATTGGGCGGGCGCTTGGACGCCATTAATATTATCGATGCTGATATCGCCGTAATTACCAGTATTGCACTGGATCATACCGACTGGTTGGGCGATAACCGTGAAGTGATTGGGTTTGAAAAAGCCGGCATTATGCGTTCTGACAGGCCCGTTGTGTGCGCCGATTTATCACCGCCAGCGTCGATTGCAACTCATGCTAAAGAAATAGGCGCAAAATTACACCTCATTGAGCGTGATTTTGGTTATCTCACCCAGAACGACAATAGTTGGTCATGGTGGTGCGGAGATTGTCGTTTCGCAGATCAGCCTTTACCGCAATTACCACTGCCGAGCTTAGCCGCTGCGCTGCAAGTTGCTATTCTCTTGGGCTTGGATTTGACTCTCATTGATGCTTTTGGATGTTTGTCGCGATTGCGTGTTCCAGGGCGTTTTCAGCGTTTGCAGTGGCGTGATCGTGAGATAGTTCTCGATGTGGCGCACAATCCTGCAGCGACTGCTTATTTGTTATCCCGCTTACAGCAATCGCAGCTAGTGTCTCGGCCAATTCATGCTGTGGTTGCGATGATGTCAGACAAGGATCGCACCGAGAGTTTGGCAAATTTGAAAAATGTTGTTACTCATTGGTATGTCGCTGATCTTTCATCAATTCCCCGAGCGGCTTCAGTTGCCCAATTGCAGGAGACGCTCGAAAGTATGGGGTGCTCAGCACAATTCAGTGGCAGTGTAGAAAACTGTTTGGTGGCGGCGCATTTGGCGTCAAACCCGGGCGATATTATTTTGGTTTTTGGTTCTTTCTATACGGTTGCTGCAGGCTTGAAAGCCATCGATAACGCGCTGTAATTTGCTAGGTTAACTTTTGATACAGGGGTTTTAGGTGAGAGAATCAGTAAAACACCGTTTGATTGGGGCGGCAGTGTTGGCGGCAGTCGCGGTATTATTCTTGCCTAGCTTTTTTAAGGACCGCCAGCAATATCAAGTAGATACCAGTTCACATATACCCGGTCGCCCTAGCATTACCGCTGTTGATTTCAATGAGCCTGAACAGCCGGAGGGTATAGAGCCTGCCCCTGCACCGGAAACGATGTTTGTGCCCGAAGATCCTCCCGTGTCATCTTTGCCTGATGAAAAAGAAAATGCCGCATCCCCTGTGGTTGTCAGTGCATCTTCAGCCGTATCACTGACGTCTCAGTCGAGCTCCGTATCCTCGATTACGCCACCGGTCGATCAGGTTTTGCCGGAAGGCTGGGTTATCCAGGTGGCAAGCCTCAGTGTGCAAGAGGGTGCAAATAAACTGCGCGATCAATTGCAAGCCGACGGTCACCGGGCATATGTAAGAGCAGTTCCTTTAGCCAACACTACGATTTACCGGGTATTTATTGGGCCAAAACAAAACAAAGCAGAAGCCACCGCGCTCAAAACCCAATTAGATTCCCGCCTAAAAGTTAATTCTCTCGTTTTACCTTTCAAACCCTAAAGCAATCAACTGTAGACCTCTGGTAGAATGCGCGCCTCTGTAAACCACTCATTGCTGATATGGGAGCGGGCGAGCCTATGAATTGGGCTGATTGGGCCATTATCGCTATATTTTCGCTCTCTTGTTTGATTGGCATGATCCGTGGGTTTGTGCGTGAAGCCCTGTCATTATTTATTTGGGTTGCTGCTGTCTTGGTTGCCAAAGTGTTTGGTGGCCAGTTCGAACATCTTTTGGCTAATCAGATAGAAACACCTTCCATACGTTTGATGACCGCTTATGCGGTGCTGTTTGTCGCTACTTTATTACTGGGTGCGATAGTGAGTTATTTGATTGGTGCTCTCGTGCGTGCCACGGGGTTATCTGGCACAGACCGTTTATTGGGAATGGTATTTGGTGCTGCCAGAGCATTTATTGTTGTTATGGCGCTGTTGATTCTTCTGCCTGGTTTTTTACCGGTCGATCAGGATGGTTGGTGGCATGAGTCAACGCTGATTCCCCATTTCCTGGCTTGTGAGGAGTGGGTGGTTTCGGCTTATAACCAGATCAGTGAATGGTTGTTAACGCTGTTTGGCAGTGTTGACGCACCTGAAAAAGTTTAATCTTGTTTAATTGTTATTGAGGCAATCTTATGTGCGGCATTGTAGGTATTGTAGGTAAACGCGATGTGAATGTGCAGCTTTACGATGCGTTGACGATCTTGCAGCACCGTGGACAGGATGCCGCTGGCATGGTCACTTGTCAGGATGGCCGGATGAGCCAACAAAAAGCTAACGGTTTGGTGCAGGATGTGTTCAGAACACGTCATATGCAGCGTTTGTTGGGCAATATGGGTATCGGTCATGTTCGTTATCCAACCGCGGGCAGTTCTGGCCCTGCATTGGCACAACCTTTTTATGTAAATTCTCCCTATGGTATTGCACTTGCACACAATGGCAACCTGACCAATGCCGATAAACTCAGTGAGGATATTTTTAAAACCGATCTTAGACATGTAAATACAGATTCTGATTCAGAAGTGTTGCTCAATGTGTTTGCCCATGAAATGCAAGTACAAGGAAAGTTGAGCCCAACGGCAGATGATATGTTCGCTGCGGTTGCGGGCGTTCACAATCGAGTTACCGGTGGTTATGCGGTAGTCGCGCTGATTGCGAATTATGGATTGATTGCATTCCGCGATCCGCATGGTATTCGTCCTCTCGTTTACGGTAAGCGCGTAGCAGAAGAGGGCGGTATCGAATATATGGTGGCCTCAGAAAGCGTGGCGTTGGATGTATTGGGTTTTGAATTGATTGGTGATGTCGCTCCCGGCGAGGCAATTTATATTACTGAGGAGGGTGAATTACATCGTCGTCAATGCGCTAAAGAAACCCGCTTAACTCCCTGTATTTTTGAGCATGTATATTTTGCACGCCCTGATTCGATTATGGATGGTATTTCCGTCTATAAAGCCCGTTTGCGTCAGGGTGAAAAGCTGGCAGAAAAAATCTTGCGCGAGCGCCCTGATCACGACATTGATGTGGTGATTCCTATTCCCGATACCAGTCGTGTTGCCGGTCAGGCGCTAGCGCAAAAGCTGGGTGTGAAATTTCGCGAAGGTTTGGTAAAAAACCGTTATATCGGTCGTACATTTATTATGCCCGGCCAGCAGCAGCGTAAAAAATCGGTGCGTCAAAAACTCAATCCCATTGAGTTGGAATTTAAAGGTAAAAATGTATTGCTGGTTGATGATTCGATTGTTCGCGGAACCACCTGTCAGCAAATTATCCAAATGGCGCGCGATGTGGGGGCGAAAAAAGTTTATTTTGCTTCGGCTGCACCCGCTGTTAAATATCCCAACGTTTATGGCATCGATATGCCTACAACGGCCGAGTTAATTGCACATGGTCATAGCGATGAAGAGGTTTGCCGCGAGATTGGTGCAGATTGGTTGATATACCAAAACTTGGATGACTTGGTGGCGGCATCAACGGAAGGTAACAGTAATGTTACGGAATTCGATTGCTCGGTATTTACCGGTGAGTATTGTGCTGGTGATGTGACTCCCGAATATTTGGAAAAGGTGGCAGCAGCGCGCAATGACAGTGCGAAGTCTGGCAAAAAAATCAAACAAATGGAGTTGCCAATTGGTTTGCACAACGGTGCAGCGCGCGGCTAATAAAACAAGCGGGTAATCACAATGGATAATTTTGATAATCATCTGGCGGAAGATCCGCTCTTTGGTGCGGCACTGGACACCTTGGCTGTTCGCGCCGGGCAAACACGCTCTCACGAAGGGGAGCACAGTGAAGCACTCTACCTAACTTCAAGTTATGTCTTTGGTAGTGCGCAAGAGGCAGCTGAGCGTTTTTCCGGAGCGCAGCCGGGTAACGTCTATTCGCGTTACACCAATCCAACGGTACGGATGTTTGAAGAGCGTATCGCGGCCCTCGAAGGCGCAGAGGCTGCCGTAGGTACATCTTCAGGCATGGCCGCTATTCTTTCTACTTGCATTGCATTACTAAAGTCTGGCGATCATATTTTGTGCTCGCGCAGTGTATTTGGCACCACTACTGTTTTGTTCACTAAATATTTACAAAAATTTGGTGTGACAACGACTTTTGTCAACCCAACTAATTACGCCGAGTGGGAGTCCGGGTTTACTGCCAATACTAAATTGGTGTTTGTTGAAACGCCCTCAAATCCATTGTGCGACGTAATTGATATCCAGCGTTTAGCCGATTTGACTCATACTCACGATGCTTTGTTTGTAGTCGACAATTGCTTCTGTACCCCAGCTTTGCAGCAACCCTTGAAATTTGGAGCTGATCTGATTATTCACTCAGCAACAAAATACATCGACGGGCAGGGGCGCTGTTTGGGGGGCGTAGTTGCCGGTGCTAAACAATATGTTGATGAGGTGTTGGGTTTCATTCGTAGTGCCGGCCCAAGCATGAGCCCTTTTAATGCCTGGGTTTTCCTCAAAGGCTTGGAAACCTTGCGATTGCGCATGGAGGCTCACTCACGCAATGCGCTGGAGTTGGCGCAATGGTTGAACGGTCATCCTCAGGTTGAGAAAGTGTTTTATGCTGGCTTGCCGAGCCACACTGGCTATGAATTAGCGACTAAACAACAATCTGCGTTTGGTGGTGTTTTGTCGTTCCGGGTGAAAGGCGGGCGCGAGGAAGCATGGAAGGTTATTGATTCGACACGTATTATGTCGCTCACTGCTAACTTGGGTGATACCAAAACCACCATCGTCCATCCGGCAACAACAACGCATGGGCGTTTGTCACCTGAGCAAAAAGCTGATGCCGGAATTACCGAAAACCTGATTCGGGTTGCAGTGGGTCTGGAAGATATTGGTGATTTAAAAGCCGATCTTGCACGCGGTTTAGGCAATTACTAAGGGTTTGTGAGGCCAGGGCAGAAAAAAGTGTTTTTGGGTCTTGTCCTTGCGAATTCACCTTGGTAAAGTGCGCCCCTCTTTAGGACTATAGCTCAGTTGGTTAGAGCACCACCTTGACATGGTGGGGGTCAGCAGTTCGAGTCTGCTTAGTCCTACCAATTTTAAAAGCCGCTTTTAAAGCGGCTTTTTTATTGCCCGCCATTTCGTTTTATTTACGCCCCCTTGAATTTCCCCCTGTTTGCCCCATCTACTATGCATTGCTATCAATCTTGATGGCCGTTATTTGTTTACTTATTTGTGCATTTAATTCAGGAGTTAAACATGACAGTTGATGCCCGCAAAGAAACTCGTGGTTTCCAAACCGAAGCCAAGCAGTTACTGCATTTAATGATCCATTCACTGTATTCCAATAAGGAAATTTTCCTCCGTGAATTAGTTTCTAACGCATCCGATGCGGCGGATAAATTGCGTTTTGAGGCTGTGTCAAATGGCGACTTATATGAAGGTGATACGGAATTAAAAATTCGCATCAGTTTCGATAAAGATGCAAAAACTCTCACTATCAGCGATAACGGTATAGGTATGTCGCGCGATGAGGTAATTGAGAACCTCGGTACTATCGCGAAATCTGGTACTGCACAATTTATGCAAAAATTGTCGGGCGACCAGAAAAAAGACGCACAATTAATTGGTCAGTTTGGTGTGGGTTTTTACTCTGCTTTTATTGTTGCGGATAAGGTTGTGGTAACAACCCGTCGTGCCGGTGCCGCTGCAAATGAAGCTGTGCGTTGGGAGTGTTCTGGTGATGCTGAATTTACAGTTGAGTCGGTTGAAAAAGCAGGTCGCGGCATGACCGTGGAGTTGCATTTAAAAGATGATGCTTTGGAATTTGCTGATCATTGGCGTTTGCGTTCAATTATCAAAAAATACTCTGATCACATCGCTATTCCGGTTGTAATGCAAAAACAAAACCCTGCTGGCGAAGATGCTGATAAGGCTGAAGCGGAAGATGAAGTGATCAACACGGCGACAGCGCTCTGGACGCGCTCACGCTCTGATGTGACCGATGATGAGTACAAAGAATTTTATAAGCATGTGAGCCACGATTTTACTGATCCATTAAGTTGGAGCCATAATCGTGTAGAGGGAAACCTTGATTACACCAGCCTCTTGTATATCCCGGCGCGCGCGCCGTTTGATTTGTACAACCGCGATGCATCTCGTGGAGTAAAGTTATATGTGCAGCGCACTTTTATTATGGACGATGCAGAACAATTCCTACCGCTTTATCTGCGTTTTATTAAGGGTGTGGTGGACTCCAACGATTTGAGCCTGAACGTATCACGCGAAATTTTACAGAAAGATCCCAATATCGATTCCATGCGTTCCGCACTGACTAAACGTGTATTGGATATGCTGAGTAAAATGGCAAAAAGCGAGCCTGAAAACTACACCACTTTCTGGAAAGAATTTGGCCAGGTTATGAAAGAGGGCCCGGCAGAAGATTTCGCCAACCGTGAGAAAATCGCCAAACTGCTGCGCTTTGCATCTACTCATACAGGCAGTGCAGATCAGGATCAGTCCTTGGATGATTACGTGTCGCGCATGAAAGATGGTCAGGAGAAGATTTATTACATCGCGGCGGATAATTTTAATACTGCAAAAAATAGTCCTCACCTTGAAGTATTCCGCAAAAAAGGTATTGAGGTACTGTTGTTGTCTGATCGTGTTGACGAATGGTTAATGAGCCATCTGCAAGAATTTGAAGGTAAAAATTTCCAGGATGTTGGTAAAGGCGAGCTTGATTTAGGTAAGTTGGACACAGAAGAGGAAAAGCAAGCGCAAGAAAAAGTTGCTGAGCAATTAAAACCCTTGCTGGAGCGTGTTCAAACAGTATTGGATGCGCAGGTCTCGGAAGTTCGCATTACACATCGGCTAACTGATTCGCCTGCCTGTGTGGTGGTTGGTCAGTTCGATATGGGCGCACAGATGCGACGCTTGCTTGAGTCAGCAGGGCAGAAAGTGCCAGATTCCAAACCAATTTTTGAATTGAATCCTGAGCATCCTTTGGTTAAAAAGCTGGAAGCAGAAGCGAATGAAGAGCGCTTTGGTGATTTGGCGCATATCTTGTTCGACCAGGCAAATCTTGCTGAAGGTGCCCACTTACAAGATCCAGCCGCTTACGTGCAGCGCTTGAATAAATTGTTGCTGGAGTTAAGTAACTAAAAAATTGCCAGTGCTAGCGATATATTAATGTTTATCGCTAATGTCATTCAAAATGACCTTGTCTATAATCGGACAAGGTCATTTTTTTTAAGTCTTATTTAGGTCTCAGGATTATGGAATACAAAAGTATTGTGTTACCGGCGAAAAAATCGATAGCCTTGGTTGCGCATGACAACAAAAAACAAGATCTTCTGGTGTGGTGTAAAACCCATCACACTACTTTACTGGCGCATAGGCTTTATGCGACGGGCACTACAGGTAGTTTGATTGCAGGCGAGAC
>Ga0307408_100000410_pt1 | contig 38631 bp, 36 predicted proteins | sample 322Cmetagenome_FD_202116 | JGI IMG/M metagenome (GOLD analysis project Ga0307408, IMG submission 202116) | Maize rhizosphere microbial communities from greenhouse at UC Davis, California, United States - 322HYB-C-3 | ecosystem: Host-associated > Plants > Roots > Rhizosphere > Soil | place... | reverse complement strand
AAAGTCTGGGTATCCCCCGAAGGGAGGCGGCAGAAATAATTGAAGAATATTTCCGGCAGTATTCGGGAATAAAGGCTTACATGAGCGATACGATGAATTTCGCCCGTGAGAACGGCTATGTGCAGACCCTAATGGGAAGAAGGCGCTACTTGCGTGATATTAACTCTGCCAATGCTACCGTTAGAGGTTTTGCAGAACGAAACGCAATTAATGCGCCTATTCAAGGTTCAGCTGCAGACATGATCAAAATTGCTATGATTAATATCCATCGAGACATAATAGAACAAAAGCTTCAGTCGAAAATGACAATGCAAGTGCATGACGAGTTGGTGTTCGATGTAATTAAATCGGAAGTTGATCAGGTGAAAAAGATCATAGAACACCGCATGAAAACGGCTATTAGCACTGAAGTTCCTATTGTTGTAGAGGTTGGGGAGGGGTTAAACTGGCTTGAAGCACATTAAAACTGCGTTTTTGATTGGAAATATCTCAATGTAAACCAGTTTAATTATAAATTATTGTAAAACTGCTAAAACCCTCCAAAAAGTGGAGGGTTTTTTTGTTTAACCGAAATATTATTTCTTAACTTTCAAACCATCAAACAGACTCTATGAATGTAATTCACCTTAGCGCAGAATGCTATCCGGTGGCAAAAGCGGGAGGCCTTGGCGACGTTGTAAGTGCCCTCCCAAAGTATCAGCAGCTAGCGGGTATTTCCGCAATGGTCGTACTGCCGTATTACGACCGAAAGTTTACTCAGGAAAATGATTTCGATGTTATTCTCGAATCTGAGTTTGAAATGGATGGAGCTACACTTCAGTTTCAGGTACTGAAAGAAACTACTGATAAATTAGGCTTTCCTTTGCATTTAATTAGGATACCTGGACTTTTGGACCGTCCCGAAATATATTGTTATCCGGACGAGACAGAACAGTTCCTGGCATTTCAATTGGCCTTTTTAGAATGGTTAACCTATTTCAGTATCAGGCCAGATGTTATACATTGCCATGACCACCATACAGGCCTGGTGCCGTTTTTTTTAAATCATGGAATAAAATACAGTGAGTACTCGGATATCAGAACCGTGTTGACTATACATAATGCCCAATATCAGGGATGGATTGGATGGGAAAAGTTTTACTACCTTCCAGAAATCGACACAGAGAAGATCGGAATGCTTGAATGGGGAGATTGTATCAACCCCTTGGCTGCAGCCGTTAAATGTTGCTGGGCTTATACTGCCGTTTCGCCGAGCTATTTAAAAGAGCTGACGTATCATTCAAATGGATTGGAATCGCTGTTTGAAGCAGAAGAAGCTAAGGGTGTAGGCATTATTAATGGGATTGATACAGATATCTGGAATCCTGAGACCGACCCGATGATAGCAGTTAATTACAATATCGAGTCGGTTTCGGAAAACAAGCATGAAAATAAGAAGCTGGTTGCAGAAGAGTTCGGCCTCGAGCCGGATAAGCCATTGTTCGCTTTTATAGGCCGATTAGTAGGGGAGAAAGGCGCAGATTTGCTGCCCCATGCAATTACCCGAATTCTTACTGAGTATAAAGGCAAAGTAAACATACTAATACTAGGATCGGGCGAGCATTATATCGAAGATGAGCTTGCCGGCCTGAAAGAAGCCTTCGAAGATGACTACAGCGTTTTTATAGGATATAATGAGGCATTGTCACATCGTATTTATGCCGCCGCTGATTTTCTTTTGATGCCTTCCAGAGTTGAGCCATGTGGCTTAAATCAATTGTATTCTTTAAGGTATGGAACCATCCCCATTGTAAGAAGCACAGGCGGGCTAAAAGATACCGTAATTGATTTCTCTGAGCCGGATGGCTACGGAATTTGCTTTGACGACGCCGATTCTGACAGCATTTTTGACGCTGTAGCGCGGGCTGTTGAATTATATGAAAACACAGGGGAAATAAATTTGTTACGTACCCGTATGATGGCGCTAGATTATTCATGGTATCAATCAGCCAACCGATATATAGAACTTTATAACAGCCTTTAATATATAAAATCATGTCCAATGTAATCGCCGTAATACTTGGAGGTGGCCAGGGAACCCGCCTTCATCCGCTCACAGCAACACGGTCTAAACCTGCTGTTCCTATTGCCGGAAAATACCGTTTGGTAGATATTCCAATTTCGAATTGCTTAAATTCCAGCATTGACAGGATTTTTGTGTTAACACAGTTTAATTCTGCATCCTTAAACAAACACATTAAGAATACATATCATTTTAATGTATTTAGTACTGGGTTTGTAGATATCCTCGCTGCAGAACAAACGCCAACTAACTCGGGTTGGTTTCAAGGAACTGCAGATGCGGTTAGGCAGAGTCTCCATCACTTAAGCCCTTTTGAGTTCGACTATGTGTTAATCCTTTCGGGAGACCAGTTGTATCAGATGGATTTCAATGATATGATTCAAAAGCATATCGAGAAAGGTGCCGATATCTCGGTTGCCACAATTCCAGTGCATGCTCAAGAAGTGCCAGGTTTTGGTATCATGAAAACAGACGAGAACGATAATATCACAGCTTTCGTTGAAAAACCCAAATCAGATTTCGAGGACTGGGCATCTGAAGTAAGCCCTGAGATGAAGGCTTTGGGAAGGGTTTACCAGGCATCAATGGGTATTTATATCTTCAACAGAAAGACTATTTATGACACCCTAACAAACGACCCTCACACAGATTTTGGTAAAGAAATTATTCCTGAAGCGATAAGCCGAAGCAAGGTAGTTAGTTATCAGTATGAAGGTTATTGGACAGATATTGGTACTATTCCATCATTCTTCGAAGCGAATATTGCTTTAACAGACGATATTCCTCTGTTTAATATGTTTGATAAGAGAAGCATTTATTCTCGGCCACGCATGCTTCCTCCATCAAAAATTCAAGGTACAACGCTGGAGAAGACGGTTATTGCCGATGGATGTATCATTCATGCGAGCCGAATTGAGCGTGCCGTAATCGGTATTCGTACACGAATTGGAAAAGGCACTACTATAGAAAGTAGCTATATCATGGGAGGCGATTATTACCAAACGCTTGAACAGCTGGAAGAGTCTAAGAAAACAGGAACTCCAATTATGGGTGTTGGCGAAAGGTGCTATATCAAGAACGCTATCTTAGATAAGAACTGCTATATCGGAAACGATGTGCGGATTAATGGCGGCCCTCACCTCAAGGATGGTGATTATGATAAGTATACAGTGAGTAGCGGGATTGTTGTTGTGAAGAAATCGGCAGTATTGCCAAACGGAACGGTTATCTAAAATTCGATAGCCGATCCGATATTTATTAAATTTAGCCGAAGCCCTGCATTAGAGAATTTTTTCAGGGCTTCTTCTTTATCTATCTTAATGTAACCAAAAGTATCATAGTGCATCCCTATGATATTATCGCATTTGATAAACTTAGATGCCAAAATAGCATCATCGATACCCATTGTAAAATTATCTCCAATAGGAAGGAAGGCGAAATTGAAACGGTACATATCTCCAAAAAGCCGCATTTCTTGGGTTAAGGCAGTGTCACCAGCATAGTAGATATTTTTACCTTCTGTTTCAAGGATAAAGCCAGCTGCGGTTCCTCCGTAAGTGCCATCGGGCAGTGAATTAGAATGTGCCGCAAATACCATCTTAATATTGCCAAAATCGAACTTGCGCTGCCCTCCAAGATTCATAGGGTGACAGTTGGCTACTCCATGCTTATGAAGCCACACCATAATTTCAAACGAAGATATAACCAACGCCCCGGTCCGTTTTGCAATAGATACCAGGTCTGCAGTATGGTCTTCATGTCCGTGAGATACCAGGATGTAGTCGGCTTCGATGGAGTTAACATCAATATGTTTTGCCAGCTCGTTAGGGGTGATAAATGGGTCAAACAGCAATTTTTTGCCAGCGGTTTCCAAAAGAAAACACGATTGGCCGAAATAGGTAATGTTCATAACAGCTTTTGAGGATAGAAACTAACCTCCGAAAAGGTTCCCAAGATTGCCCAGCATAGATTGGCTCACAGCCTGCATTTCGGATTGGTGCACATTTTCCGCTTGGGCTATGGCTTTGTTTAAGGCTACCACAAGCAGCTCTTCCAGTTCTTCCTTGTCAGCTTCCTTAAAGAAAGTTTCATCAATGTTAATTGACGTAATTTGTTTATTTCCGGTAGCGGTAACTTTAATTTTACCACTTTCTGCTTCGCCTGTAACGGTGATGTTATCCAGCCTTTTTTTGATCTCTTCAGCCTGTTGCTGAACCTGAAGTAATTTATCGAACATAAGGTTGCGCTTTAACTAAATTTTAACAAATGCCTATGGCAAATGTTTATAAAGTGTTTCGAATTATGTCTGGAGAAAGTGGCTTAGAAATAAAGCCGTGTACATAAGAATATGATTGAGACCTTAAAATGTCTTTCTCGTCAACAGAAGAGCTAACGATATAAATTTTAATGGGTTTAGCCAATAAACTCCTAAACACATCAAATTTCTCCAGGAAATCCCAGCCATCAACCACAGGCATATTTAAATCCAGCAATATTACATCAGGCAGAACATCTGCACTGCTATGGTTTTCCTGAAGGAATTCCAATGCTTTGCCGGCTTCGGTATAACTTTTGAACTCATCGTAGATACGATGCTTTTCAATCATTATCTGCGCAATGCGCTGATGTATCGGGTCATCATCAATTATAAAAACTCTGCTCATTACCGGTTAAAACCTTGTGTCTATTGAGTGTTTAAAAAGTGTTTTGTTGCCTTGCAGTTACTAAATTATAGTATTAGTAGCAATGCGTTTAACGCATTCAATATACCTAAAAAATATTTGCAAAACTAGCCGATGCAAATATGCATGATTGTGGCAAATAATCAACGCAATGTAGAATAAAAGAGGAGGAATGTCCCCATTAATCTTCTGATGCGTCTCCACTACCGTTGTATGCTGATTTGCGAACGACTGGCATTCCAACTATTCGAAAAAGCTCGTCAAGTTGTAACAGGCTTCCATTAGTTAGATTAGTTAACAAAACAATGGTCACATCGTTTGTTAGATCTCGCAAATAAATATGTCTAAAACCATGCCACCAGCCGGTATGGTAGACGATTTTGTGATCATTGCCTTCAAAGGTCCTCCAGCCATAGCCGTAATTAAAGTGTCCGCGGACTAAATTATTATGGCCGGTATAGGCAGAATCCTGCCAGGCTTTGCTTAATAGCTTGCCTTCTTTTAAGGCATGCCCGAATAAGTATAAATCCTGCACAGTACTGTAAATACCCTTGTCGCCTACAGGCCCGTCTAAAAAGTTTTGAACCACAGAGTAGCGCCAGGTCCGGTCATGCCCCACCACATCTGCAGGGATGGTATCGTAAAGAGCCTTAGAAAGTACTGCTGTGTTTTTCATCCCGGCCGGAATAAAAATATTTTCTTTCATGTACTCCGTATAGGATTTACCGCTAACCTTTTCAATTATGGCTGCCAGGACCATATAGTTTGAGTTGTTGTAATGAAACAGGCGGTTCGGCTGGGTATATGGTGCCGGTTTTCGTTCGGCAATAAGATTCATTACGTCCGTGTTTGTAATGCCTTTGCGTTGATTGCGCTTTTCTTTACGAAAGATTCCGTCGACAAAGTATACATAGTTCATCATCCCCGAACGGTGGGTAAGTAACATGCGTACGGTTATGCCGTCATACGGGAAGTTTGGAAAAAACTCTTTAACGTTCTGGTCGAGCTTTAGCTTGCCTTGTTCTACAAGCTGCAAAACTGCAGTGGCGGTCATTGGCTTAGAAACAGAAGCCAGTTCAAACGTAGAGTTTATGTTTAAGCTATCGCGGTGCAAGTAGTCGGCCCAGCCAATAGCATTTTGATAAAGGATTTTTCCCTTGCTGGCTACTAGCACATTGCCATTAAAGCCCCTGGTTTTATGCAGGCGCTTCATAAATTCATCTATTCTTTTGTCGGCTTTTTGAGGGTCGTAGACTAATAATAGACTATCAGACTTATCGTCTTCAATAGTTCTTTTAACGGCTTTCTTTTCTTCTGATGTTGAACACGAAATTAGGGTGGATATTGCAAATAAAACTTGAACTACGCTTATGCAAAACTTAATCATACGCTTCTGATACATTCCTTATTTGGTGGAAAATTAGGCATTATTACACTAAACGCCGGAAAAGAGTTTTAAACATGTGCTGATTTAGAATAATTATAAAAAAAGTAGAAATGCTTTGAGGAAGTAGTCCAGAAAAAAGAAAAAAAGTGCTCCCCGTGTGCTTGAAAATTGATGTTCAAAGAAAAAAATATCTAAGTTTGCGCACAAAAAATCATAATATCATGACTTTCAGAATAGAACGTGATACGATGGGCGACGTGCAGGTTCCTGCCGACAAATACTGGGGCGCCCAAACCGAACGCTCAAGAAACAATTTTAAAATTGGCCCGGAAGCTTCAATGCCTAAAGAAATTATTGAGGCCTTTGCTTACTTAAAAAAAGCGGCTGCTTTCACTAATACTGATTGCGGCGTGTTAACTGCTGAAAAACGTGACCTTATTGCGCAGGTTTGTGATGAAATTTTGGAAGGAAAGCTTGTTAGTGAGTTTCCACTGGTAATCTGGCAAACTGGATCAGGTACACAATCTAACATGAACGTGAACGAAGTTGTTGCTAACCGTGCACACGTTTTACAAGGAAATAAATTAGGTGAAGGAAAAACCTTCATACACCCAAATGATGACGTTAACAAATCGCAGTCATCTAATGATACTTACCCAACAGCAATGCACATTGCGGCCTATAAGATGGTTGTTGATGTCACCATTCCTGGTATCGAAAAACTACGTGATACTTTAAAAGCTAAATCTGAAGCATATAAAGATGTAGTTAAAATTGGCCGTACTCACTTAATGGATGCAACTCCATTAACCTTGGGCCAAGAGTTTTCTGGTTATGTTTCTCAATTAGACCATGGCTTAAGAGCTCTACGTAATACTTTAGACCACTTGTCTGAACTTGCTTTGGGCGGAACAGCAGTTGGTACAGGAATTAATACTCCTAAAGGATACGATGTTAAGGTTGCTGAGTATATTGCTAAGTTTACCGGGCTTCCATTCCGTACTGCCGAAAATAAATTTGAAGCACTTGCAGCACACGATGCTTTGGTGGAAACTCACGGAGCTCTAAAACAAATTGCGGTGTCTTTAATGAAGATCGGTAATGATATCCGTATGATTGCATCTGGCCCCCGTTCTGGTATCGGCGAAATTTTTATTCCGGAGAACGAACCAGGATCTTCAATTATGCCAGGAAAAGTAAATCCAACTCAAAACGAGGCTATTACAATGGTAGCTGCTCAAGTTATGGGCAATGATGTTGCTTTATCAATCGGTGGTTCTAATGGACACTATGAGCTAAACGTATTTAAACCATTAATGGCGGCCAATTTCTTGCAATCAGCCCGTTTAATTGGCGATGCTTGCGTTTCTTTCAATGACCATTGTGCTGTTGGTATTGAACCAAACTACGAAGGAATTAAAAAACACGTAGAGAATTCACTGATGCTTGTTACAGCTTTGAATCCGCATATTGGTTACGAAAATGCGGCGAAGATTGCTAAAAAAGCTCACAAAGAAAATAAATCCCTTCGCGAAGCTGCCCTTGAGCTTGAATTGCTTAACAACGAGCAGTTTGACCAGTGGGTTCGCCCGGAAGACATGATAGGCAGCTTAAAATAGCAGGCCTCGCCCTAAATCCCTCTCCTTGGACCAAGGAGAGGGACTTTTTCTTGCTTATGAGATACACTAATTATAAATTGCCAATCCCTAATCTCTCATCTTTAGTCTTTAGCTTCCTGCTTCTAATATCCACCCTGTCATCGTGTACATTTAATCCAAATGTTCAAGGTAAAGGGTCTGATTTTATGCAAGGGGTATGGGAAGAAGAGCCTTTACCTTATCGCGATAGCTTATTGCAGTATACCAGCCATCAATTTAAGTTTACTTGCGATTCTTTTTATGTGGTGCTTCAAACTCGGGCTAAAGCGAACTATTATGCTGATAGCTGCTTTAAAAATGGTACATGGATGGAGTATGCCAAAGGAACTTATGTGGTAAACCACGACACACTTTACTTATTTGGCACTTTCACGAAGGCTAACTACAAACAGAAATTGCACGATTGCTATCGTATAGGGCAGTACCTGCCAACTTTCTTAATCAAGAATAAATCTGCAGGTAAAATTGAATTGCAGAGTTTGCAGCAACACTTACCTGTTACATTGAAGCTAAAGGAAGAAATAGTTTGTAACCCGCTGCCTCTTTAGTTTTAATTCATATGAGAGAGATTTTAAAGGGTTATTTTTTATTGGCGATTTTGTTTTGCTTCCCGAACCAGATTATGGCTTAAAGAAAGGTGTGATTCCAGATTTTTGCTTCAGCCGTATAAAGCTGTTAGAGCTGGCGATAAGCGAGCTTATTGGTATAATTTTCGGCGATATTGTTACGTTAAATAGGCAACTTCAGAAGAAAAGTGCATCTGGCTGAAGTGTTAAATATAAAATTTAAGCCTACACAGATTCAATTGATAACACTGGTTTTGGTGAATTCATTCTTGATTTAATCATATAAATAATGAAGATTTTAATGGTTTGCCTAGGAAATATTTGCAGGTCTCCCCTGGCACATGGAATAATGGAAGGTATTGTTGCTCAAAAAGGGTTAGACTGGGAAGTTGATTCGGCAGGCACGGGCGACTGGCACATTGGCTCAGCTCCAGACAGACGTTCTATCGCGATAGCAAAGAAGTATGGGCTGGATATTTCCAAGCAATGCTGCCGCCAGTTTAAAGTAAGCGATTTCGAAGAATTCGACCGTATTTTTGTAATGGACGAGATGAATCTAAAAGATGTTTTGAGCCTCGCACGAAACGATGAAGACAAAATTAAAGTGAAATTGCTGTTAAATACTGAGGTTGTGCCTGATCCTTATTGGGAGGATTCGCAGTTTGACCCGGTGTTTAAACTGGTTGAAGATGGGTGCAGGAGAATTGTTGAAGAGGAACTAAAAAATAAGGCCTGAATAATTGAACATCCAAGCCTCTTTCATTACCATTTAATCTGAAGTGTATTTGGCTTCAGTTATGTCTTTAGCCCTGATTGGTTAACCCAGGGCCTTCGTCTTTATTGCAGTGTTTTAGCTAATTGAGCTACCGGAATTGAGGCTGCAAATCTTTTGATTTCGTCTTCAGTGGAATTTTCTGCTTTAAGAGTTAGCAGCGATGAGTTTAACGGAAGCTGAATCTCATACGAGGTTTTATTCGTTTCAGCATCTGTGTTCTTTTTGAGCAGTGCTTTATATCCCTCTAGTTTGATAACCTTTTGATTTCCTCCCGAGGAGGCTACAAAAGGGAGTGAAAGAATTGCATTGATTGAAGCCATTAAAGGAGAATTTCCAATAATATCCACTTCAGCAGTTTTTGCGCCGGTTCCATAGTCGCGATGAATAACTACCCCCGCAAATCCAGAGGCGCCTCCAACATTGTCATTGGCAGAATTTGAGTTGAGGGCTTCTAACTTGGCTGGTAGCAGCTTTAATACTTCTTTGCCTGCAATAATATCCAGTTCCTGCATCATTTGCTGCATAGCGAAACGAGATTCTTCGAGCTTCTTTGCTGAATAAGCAGTTCGTGCTGTCGATAACTGTTTGTTAAAGTCCTGGGCTTGTGCCATGCCAATACCAGCGATTAGTATGATAGAGTATAATAAAGTTTTCATGTTTTTTCGGATTATTTTTCTCCCAAAGTTTTCTTAATAAGGTCAATATCAAATTGATTGGCAGCCGCCATCAAGTCTTGTTCAGTTGCAAAATTAATGCCTTCGAACAGGATCATAGATGATTGTCCCAAGGGGACGCTCAATTTATATCCAGAACTTTCATCGTACTCAATTACAGCTTTGTTTCCTTTAAGCTTTGTTTGTTTCCATTTCTGGTTTCCGCCGGTAGTTTGGGCATAAGCGCTGTTGCTTAAGTACAGGTTAATAGCATTCATCATCAAAGCATTATTGGCAATGGTCATACTTAATTGCTTGTCGTCTTTTAAGTATTCGCGGTGAATTGTTAGACCAGCCCAGCCCCATCCGCTGCTAGTTACCTGATCTTTATCCGCCTGTTTAGGGAGCGAGGCAACCGTTTCAGGCAATGATTTAAGTAGTTCTTGTCCGATTTCCATTTCAACGCCAAGAATGGCTTGCTGAAGCGAGTAACGAGCTTCGCCGTAATTGGCTGCTTTAAAGGAAGCTTCGGCACTTGTAAGGTTTTCTTTTACGTCAGGAGGAGTTGTTACCAGCGCCGCGCCCCCTTTATTTCTGGGGTTACCAGTAGAGGCGCCGGTATTTATTCCCGCCCCGGTATTAGAGGAGGTGTTGGCATTGGGGGTATTGGTTGTATTTTCTTCCCCTTTTTTCTTGCCATTCAACAGCTCGTCAGTTTTCTTGTCCATTGCTTTTTCCGCGGCATCATTCGCTTTTTGTTTGATTTTGTTTAGGAAGCCCTGTGCGTTAGTACTGGCAGGAGCAAGCATGCCCATAGCCAACAGCAGGGGTAGCAGTTTCCCATAAGTTTTCATAGTAGGTGGTTTTAGAGTGTAGTATAAAGTTAGGGCTAAAAAACGGATAGCCGAAAGATATTTGATATTCGCCATTTACCTATCTACGCAGAACGCAAGGCTTATGCTACACTTGAGGAAGTATATTTTGAGAGTGGTGTATGTATTGAAAAATAAAGCCCCGCCAGGATATCCGGGCGGGGCTACAAATTCAAAGGTTAACAATATTATTGTGCGTTTTGACGCGCTTCTGCTTTTAATTTTTCGTTAGCAACAATTACAATCTCTACCCGGCGGTTTTGAGATTTTCCAGTGTCAGTAGAGTTATCTGCAATTGGCTCGCTTTCGCCTTTTCCAACCGTGGTTAAGCGGCTAGATGCGATGCCTTGCGCGGCAGCATAAGATTTTACGGCAGCAGCACGTTGCTGTGAAAGATTCATATTAAACTGGTCGCTACCCACTGCATCTGTGTGGCCAATAACCATAATGTTGGTTTCCGGATTGTTTTTCATGGTAGCAGCCAAGTTTTGAATGTTGGTTCTTGCTGCATCTTTTAAATCAGATTTGCCAGTATCAAATAAGATACCTGAATCAAACTTAACAATTAAGCCTTCGCCTGCATCAATAACTTCAGCTCCAGGAACAGTTCTTTTAATTTCTTCAGCCTGGCGGTCCATTTTTTTGCCGATGTATGCTCCTGCAACACCACCAATTGCGCCACCAACTACGGCACCTACTGCCGTATTACCTGCTTTTTTACCAATGAGGGCACCGATTGTGCCTCCTGCTGCAGTACCAATAATTGCACCTTTCTGCGTTTTGGTTAATGAGCTGCAACTTGCCGCCAGCATTGAGAATGCTGCTAATGCTAAACAATAAGTAGCTATTTTAATTTTCATCGTTTTCATGTTTAATTGTATTTGTGTGTTAGTGTTAATTGTTCAAAGTAAGTGCCAAAAGAACTTCTATTGCTTTTATCCTGTTCTCTTATATATTCCTTTTTTACTGATTTTGACCGCGATAGATTGAAATGGTTTAATCAGATAGACTGCGCCAATTTTAGTACATTATTACATAAGAAGCAACATTAGTTTTAAAAAATCTTATTTAAAAATCACCTCAAGATTAAACCCATAACGACATTCTTGCACATTTATTCTGCGGATTAATTAATGTATTAAGGCATTATTAACAATTAACAATTTGTTAACATGGAGTTGCAGGTGGCTTAACAATGCCTTAATACTTTTGGAATCAAATACATAGGCATCAAGTTTGTGGCAAATAAGTTAACACTGATTTAACTAAAGAGTAACAGGCTTATAACACGTATCCAAGTTATTTGTAACACTTTAAAATTAAAAAATGAAGAAATTAGTTTTGTTGTTCTCCGTTGCAGTTACTCTTGCATCTTGCGGTGGCAAAAAAAATCAAAATTCTGGTTCTGGCTTATCTGGCGAAGTTAAAATTGATGGCTCAAGTACAGTTTATCCGCTATCTGAAGCTGTAGCCGAGGAGTTCAGGAACGCGGAAGGGGGCATCAGGGTTACAGTGGGAGAGTCAGGAACAGGCGGTGGTTTCAAAAAGTTCTCTCGCGCCGAAATTGACATTAATGACGCGTCTCGCCCAATCAAGGAAGAAGAAATTGAGCTTTGTAAACAAGGTAAGGTTGATTTCATCGAGTTACCTGTTGCTTATGATGGTTTAGTCGTTGTTGTAAATAAGGAAAATAGCTTTGTTGATTACCTAACAGTTGAAGAGCTTAAGAAAATTTGGGAGCCTGAAGCGCAGGGTAAAATCAAAACCTGGAACCAAATTCGTCCTTCATTCCCAAATCAACCTATTAATTTATATGGGGCAGGTACTGCATCTGGTACGTATGATTACTTTACTGAAGCAATTGTAGGTAAAGCGAAATCATCACGCGGGGATTACAATGCAAGTGAAGATGATAACGTGTTGGTGAAAGGTGTTTCATCTGACAAGAATGCTTTAGGGTATTTCGGTTTAGCCTATTACACTAACAATGCTGATAAGTTAAAATTAGTTCCGATAAACGACGGTAACGATGCTAATGGTAAAGGGGCAATTTCCCCAAGCGTACAAACTGTTACGGATGGAACGTATCAGCCATTGGCTCGGCCAGTATTTATCTATGTATCTGCAGCTTCAGCAGATAAAGAGGATGTAAAGGCGTTTGTTAAGTTTTACTTGCAAAATGCAGCGAGCCTTTCAAAGGAAATTGGGTCTGTTCCTCTGCCGGCTGAAGCTTATGAGCTTGGTCTTAAAAGATTTGAAGCAAAGAAAACCGGTACGGTATTTACAAATGGCAAAAAAGCAGTTGGTATAAACATTGCCGACTTGTTAAAAGCTGAACAATAAGAAATATATTTATAATGTGTTAAGCTTCCTGCTTGTAGCGGGAAGCTTACTCATGAAAATACCATGCTAAAAATCAAAGAAAAAGTTATAGAAGGTTTTCTGATCTCCTGTAGCCTTGTTACAGTTTTTACTACGCTCGGGATAATTATTGTCCTGGCCACCGAAACTATTGGTTTTTTCAAGCAGGTTTCATTCATTGAGTTCTTTACCGGAACTGAATGGACGCCGCTTTTTGCCAATAAAAGATTCGGGATTCTGCCCCTGGTTTGCGGTACGTTGCTTACTACCCTCATTGCAATTTCTGTGGCTTTGCCTTTGGGTTTAACAATTGCCATCTTTTTAAATGAATATGCACACCAAAAATTTACCGCTATAGTAAAGCCTGTGCTTGAAATATTAGCTGCGGTGCCAACTGTGGTTTATGGATTCTTTGCTTTAACTTTTGTAACTCCGCTCCTGCAATCGTTTATTCCTAATTTATCAGGTTTTAATGCTTTATCTGCGGGATTAGTTATGGGAGTGATGATCATTCCATATATTTCATCGTTAAGTGAAGATGCGTTAAGGGCCGTGCCGAAATCTTTGCGTGAAGCGGCCTACGGGATGGGTTCCACTAAGCTCCAAACCGCATTTAGAGTGATGGTCCCTGCGGCATCATCTGGAATTGTTGTATCTGTGATTCTGGCGATCTCAAGGGCTATTGGCGAAACAATGATTGTTGCTGTAGCTGCCGGGCAGGAACCTAAGCTTACTTTTAACCCTTTAACATCAGTCGAAACAATCACTACCTACATTGTTCAGGTAAGTATGGGGGATGTTCCAAGAAATTCTCTTGAATATAGCACTATCTTTTCTGCCGGGATGGCTTTATTCATTTTTACCTTCATTTTAAATAATATCAGTTTCTGGATCAAGAAAAAATTTCAGCAGAGGTATGAGTAGTTCGCAGATAAATAAGTTGAAGAATCTGGTATTCAAAGGATTCGCAATTGTGTGTACATCAGTCGGGCTTATTGTCCTGTTAGTGTTGCTATACGTGGTATTCTCCCAAGGGCTCTCCCGTATTGATTTTGACTTTTTAAGTAATCTTCCATCGAGAAGTGCCGAACGTGCCGGAATTTACACGGCCCTTCTTGGAATGGTTTGGGTGCTGGTGTTAACGGTCCTTATTTCATTTCCAATTGGAATGGGAGCAGGTATTTATTTGCAGGAGTACGGAAAGACAAACTTTTTTAACAACTTTATAGAAGTTAATATATCGAACCTTGCAGGTGTGCCCTCTATCATTTACGGAATTTTAGGGCTTGAGTTATTTGGAAGGCTGCTCGGTTTAGGCAATAGCATTTTAGCAGGGAGCCTAACGCTTTCATTGCTGATTTTGCCGTTGATTATTGTTTCAACCAGAGAGGCAATAAAGGCGGTTCCGCCATCTTTGCGGGAAGCAAGCTATGGCCTTGGTGCTACTAAATGGCAAACTGTTTGGCATGTGGTGTTGCCTTCGGCTTTCGGAGGTATTATGACCGGGCTCATTTTAGCAATATCTCGCGCTATTGGCGAAACGGCACCATTAATTGTGGTTGGAGCGCTTGTGTATGTGCCATTTGTGCCAGAAAGCCCAATGGATGAATTTACAGTACTGCCTATTCAAATATTTAACTGGGTTACCCGCCCGCAGGCCGGGTTTGTAACCAATGCTGCAGCAGCTATCATTATATTATTAACTTTTACATTTATGATGAATGGAATTGCGGTTATTATCAGAAACAGATACAATAAAAGAACTAAGTTTTAAAGAAGTAATGAAGCTGGAAGCAAGAAACGTTAATCTATACTACGGAGAGAAACATGCGCTGAAAAATATCAGTATGGGTATCGATGCCAATACTGTTACAGCGTTTATTGGCCCTTCGGGATGCGGTAAGTCAACCTTTTTGCGTTGCTTTAACCGCATGAACGACCTGATTGACCATGTTAGGATTACCGGCGACATTTTAATAGATGGCAGGAACGTTTATAAAAGCAAAATAGATGTGGATGAACACCGTAAGAAGATCGGTATGGTGTTTCAGAAGCCCAATCCATTCCCTAAAAGCATTTATGAAAATGTAGTGTACGGGTTAAAAATTAACGGGGTTAGGGATAAACAGATTTTGGATGAAACAGTGGAGCGTTCATTGAAGCAAGCCGCTTTGTGGGATGAGGTTAAAGACGATTTAAAGAAATCGGCATTATCTCTATCCGGGGGGCAGCAACAACGCTTATGTATCGCAAGGGCGATGGCGGTGGAGCCTTCGGTAATTCTAATGGACGAACCAGCTTCTGCGCTCGACCCGATTTCAACCTCAAAAATCGAGGACTTAATTTACGAATTGAAGAGCAAATACACTATTGTAATTGTTACGCATAATATGCAGCAGGCTGCCCGTATAAGTGATAAAACGGCTTTCTTTTATTTGGGTGAACTGATAGAATATAATCAAACTGTAACTATGTTTACCAATCCTAGTAAGGAGCAAACTCAGAATTATATTACAGGCCGTTTCGGATAATTATAAAAGAATTAGATATGACTCATTTAGAAGAAGAGTTAAACCGCCTTCGCGAAGAAATGATTGAAATGGCCAATCTGGTTACTTCGCAGATCGAAAAGAGCCTTAGAGCATTAGTAGAGGAGGATGTTGACCTTGCCCGCGAGGTTATTTTTAACGAAAAGCGAGTTAATGCGTTTGAGCTTTCCGTGGATAAGGATTGTGAAAATATTCTTGCATTGCTTAATCCTTTTGCTTCGGATATGCGGTTTGTGTTCGCAACCTTAAAGATCAACACAAACTTTGAACGTATTGGAGATAGCGCCGAAGGTATCGCCAAATATATACTTCAGTCCGGCAAATGTTTTGATGATGAGTTACTTAATGATTGTCGTTTCGCTGAAATGTCATCTACAGTGAAGGAAATGCTTCACTCGGTAACCACAGCCTATGAGCAAAATAACGCGAAGCTGGCACGCACTGTATTTAAACAGGATATGATTCTGGATGAAATCAATAAAGCCTCCACTGACAATATTGCCTTATACATTAATAAGCGCCCTGAGAATGTCTACCAGGCGTTATACCTGCTTACTGTTATCCGTAAGCTGGAGCGGGTGGGAGACCATATTACCAATATAGCTGAAGAGATTATTTTCCACCTTGAAGCAAAGGTGTTAAAGCATATTAAGAAAAGCGCCAGAGGCGAAGTTTAATGGTTAAAATTGCCCGGCTTATTAACCTAGCCGGGCAATTTTGTATCAGAATGCTTCTGTTTGATGTATCTTCCGATATTCTTCTAAGGTCTTGGCAACGGTGTGCGGAAAACTATAAGGAAACTTACAGCTTTCTTTGTCTAATTCTTTCTTGTTCGAATCAGTTAGAGTATAACTTGAATCAGCAACGGTAAAATCGTCACTATAAAATCTGGTCAGGCTTTCAAGCGCCGCTCCTTTAGTGCACTCGCTATGGAAGAAGTTGTTCAGGCGCTGAAATGCGAATAATTTCCCATTTTCATTAAAATAGCTTTTGTAAGCGATAAACCAGTCATCTTTAGGGCTAAAAGGTATTTCTGCTACATAAATGACCTTTCCTTCCGGGTTTTTCAAAATGTTGTAAGCCGCTTCAATTTTGCCCGGATAATGTTCGCCGTTCTTTAATCGCATCAAATCCTTCTTATCCGTTGGTTTTACAAATAATATCAGGTTTGTGGATGTGGCTAAGCTATCTATGACGAATTTTTGATGTTTCAGTTTCGCTGTAAGGCTATTGTCGTTATTAGGATTTGCGCACTTCGCTAATGTGGCAGCTAGCGTTAATAGCAATAATTTGAATTTCATATGGTTCGAATTCCTGTACACAAAATAAAGCTAAACGGAATGAATATCAAGTGAACTTGTCAAAAAAGAAACCCCGCTCTATTTTAATAAAGCGGGGTTTAAATATTAGTGAAAAAAGATTCTAATTAAAAAAATCAAGCAGGAAGTATAAGATCGCTGCTAATGTTGCAGAAACAGGGATCGTTAAGATCCAAGCCCAGATTAGGTTAATGGTAACGCCCCACCTTACGGCAGAAACCCGTTTTGTTAATCCAACACCGATAATTGAACCTGTAATAGTATGGGTAGTTGAAACCGGAATACCAAAGTGTTCGGTGATACCCAGGGTAACGGCACCTGCAGCTTCTGCACCTACCCCTTCAAGGGCGGTAACTTTTGTAATTCTGGAGCCCATGGTTTTAACAATTTTCCAACCACCGCTCATGGTTCCTAAGGCAATTGCGCCGTAACAAACTAAGGGAACCCAACCTGGCATCGGATCGCTACTGCCAATTACGTTAGAAGCCACCATCGATACATAGATAATACCCATTACTTTTTGCGCATCGTTTCCACCGTGAGTGAAGCTTAACGCGGCCGATGACAGGAGCTGTAATCTTTTAAACCACTTTTCTGCCGTAGCTGGTTTAGCGTGGCGACACACGTTTATAATTACAAGGGTGATAATTACGGAGATTATCATACCGATAATTGGCGCCAGGACTATAAAGGATACGGTCGTTAGAATCTTTCCTAAATTGATAGCCTGAAATGCATTGTCACCAAGGGTGAGCGCTTTTGCCATACCTGCGCCAGCGAAACCACCAATTAAGGTGTGAGATGAGCTGGAAGGAATACCATAATACCAGGTCAATAAGTTCCATGCAATGGCTGCGGTTAAGCCTGCCAGTATTACATGGAGGGTGATATATTGTTCAAGTACCGTTTTGGCAATTGTATTGGCAACTTTATGGTCGTCAAAATAAAAGTAGGCTGCAAAGTTGAAGATTGCCGCCCATAACACCGCCTGAAACGGAGATAGTACTTTTGTTGAAACGATAGTTGCTATTGAGTTTGCAGCATCATGAAATCCGTTGATGTAATCGAACGCAATTGCCATGATAACAACAACTACTAATAGAGTAGTAACCATTTGTTTATTCTTTACGCGTTCTTAACAAGAATAGACTCCATTACATTGGCAACATCTTCGCACTTGTCGGTTGCTGTTTCGAGGGCAGAAAGAACTTCTTTGTATTTAATCAGAACAATTGCATCTTTCTCATGCTCAAATAATTCACCTACAGCCCTGTCGAAAATATAGTCAGCCTGATTTTCCATGCTGTTAATTCTAACGCAGGAATCTGTGATCAAGCGAATGTTTTTGAGGTTTTTTAACTCGCCTACAGCTTTGTGCACGTCGTGGCAGCCTTGTAAAATCAACTCGGCTAATTTTTTAATCGGCGGAGTCATTTCGTTGACTTTGTATAGCATCATTCTGCTGGCAGAACCATGGATAAAGTCGGCAATATCATCAATAGCAGATGCTAAAGCATGAATATCTTCACGATCGAAAGGAGTGATAAAGTTTTTCCCAAGTTCAAGGAAAATCTGGTGGGTAATCTCGTCGCCACGATGCTCAAGGTCTTCGATTAATTTACCAACCTCTTTCCTGTGGTCTTCATCGTTGGTGTTAACAAAGTCAATTAATGCTTCCCCTAACTTTATCACGTTAGCACTAGCCTGTTCAAAAAGTGGGAAAAATTTGCGATCCTTCGGAACGAAGTATTGGAATATGCCGTTTAAGCCCATGTTGTATTAAAAAATTGTTACAAAGATATTATAGCAATGTTAAGTTAATGTTAACACTGAGGTTAAACTGGAATAAAGTTCTGTTTGGCCTTTTCGAGGGTAAAGGCGAAAGTTGTGCCTAAGCCTTCTGTGCTTCTTACAGTTATGGTTTGCTGGTGTGCTTCCAGAATATGTTTTACTATTGCCAAGCCCAAGCCTGAGCCTCCAATTTGCCTTGAGCGGCTTTTGTCAGTGCGGAAGAATCTTTCAAACAAGCGAGGAAGGCATTTTTCTTCTATTCCTATGCCATCATCGGTAACTTCAACCAAAATTTGGTCATGGAGTTCGAACATTTTCAATGACGTAGTGCCAGATTCTTTACCGTATTTAATTGAGTTATCCACCAGATTGACTAACACTTGGCAAATTTTATCCCTATCAGCATTCACCCAGGTAGGCGAATCGTATTTGTCTTTGAAAACGAGTGAGATTTTGTGTTTTTTAGCTTTACCTTCCATTTGCTCAATCACTTCATTTATGAGGACTGCCAGGTCAAATTTCTCAAAGTTAATAGGCACTTCACCACTCTCGAGTTTCGAGATTGCATCAATATCTTTAATCAGGTAGCTCAATCTATCGATGTTTCGCTCTGCCTTCCTTAGGAAATGGATGGCCTGGTCTGGGTCTTCCAAGCCATCATCTTCTAATAGAGCTTCAATATATCCCTGGATAGCAAAAAGGGGAGTTTTAAGTTCATGAGAGATGTTTCCGAGGAATTCCCTTCTAAATTGTTCCTGTTGTTTCAGTGCTTCAATCTCGATTTTTTTTACGCTCGCCCATTCCTTTACTTCGTGTTCTACATCGTTAATGGGATCATTACTTACATATTCGCCTAATGCGTCTTTCAAGTCTTTTCCGAGTTTTAAATTGTGTATTAGCTTGTAAATCAGTTTAATCTTACTGTAGACATAGCGTTCTATCAGATAATAAAAAACAATAAAGCAAATGCCCAGGGTAATAAAGAACGTTAAAAAAAGGTCGGTTAAATTATGCTGGAAATAATAGTTCACTAAGGCGAGCGAAAGAGCTACTACAAAGGCATTTATAAAAACTAATACACGGAGTTTCATATTATGCAATGATACTAAAAAGGAACTCCATGTGTTTGTTTCATGATAAAATTTGATACTGGTTTAATATTGGATAAGCTTGCGACGGCAATTTCTGAAATGAGTTTAGAGCCAAATAATTTCTGAGTGATTCTGCCAGCCAGCAAACGCCTTTGGAAAAGCTGTTTCCAGCGAAAAGTGTATGCAGCCTCCAAGGTTTCTCGTGGGGCATTTTGGAATTCAATAATTGTCTCAGCGAGGATCTTTCCCGAATGTATTGCCATTGCCATGCCGTTGCCGCAAAGGGGGCTGATCATCCCAGCGGCATCACCGCAAAAAAGCATATGGTTTTCTATCAAAGGCTTCGGGCTGAATGAGATTTCGTTGATTACTTCGGGCTTAGCATATAGAAAATCCGAATGGTTGAAAATACGCTTCAGGTTTGGGTTTTGATATAGGATTTCCTTTTCTAAAGCTTCAATGCTGCCTAGTTTTTTTAAGTGTTCATTTTTAGATAGATAGCAAAGATTGTATTTATTCCCTTCGATTTTTACGGTGCCGCAATAGCCTCCTTCAAAGTTATCCAACTGGACTAAATTGATTGGAAAATCGGTGGCTATATGATATTTAACACCAATGTAATGACTTCGCTGATAGAAGAACTCGCGGTTTTTATCAAGGTTTGAGCGCTTGCCATAAGCGCCAATAAGATAGTCTGCAGCAAGGTGCTTATTGTTTGATAAATTGATTGTGAAGCAACCTTCTGCAAATTCTATTTGATTGGCCTTAGTAAAAATGACGTTTACTCCTTCTGCGGATGCTTTTTGGTAAAGAAGGTTGTCGAGGATATAACGGCTAATTCCGAAGCCGCCTAGATCAAGGGCGGCGTCAAAAGTTCTACCCGAAACGGAACTTATTCTTAGCCGGCTGATTTTGGAAGGCTCAAGTTCTGAGAGTTTGACGCCCAGTTTTTTAAAAAATGGTAGAACTTCATTGGATATATATTCGCCGCAAACGCGGTGAAAGGGGTACTGTTTTTTCTCGACAATGGTTACCGCAAATCCAGCTCTGTTAAGTAGAATGGCACCGATTAAACCGGCCAAGCCTCCTCCAACAATAACAACAGATTGTCCGGGAATTTTACGTGTAGAAATTTGTGCCATAGGGCAACTTATTTGTAAATGATTAATTGCCAGCGGAACGCCCACATCCATTTCAAACTATAATTTTTGATACCGGCTGTAGTAAGCATTTTTTGCAAGTCTGTTTTTTTAAAGCCTTTCAGTACCGATAGTTTTGAGTCGTGCTTAACCATCTCTGAGTTTGAAAATGCCTGCGTTAAAAGCCCAATGGAATGGTATGCAAACCAATGGCGATGCAGGTCATTCACGATAACTGCCTGACTGCTACACTGCAACATTTTTTTAATGAGTTTAATCCAGCTGCCGTCATCAAAATGGTGGGTGAACAGGCTTGAAATAACTATATCAAATTGGTTTTCTTGTAATTGTGAAGAAAGCACATCCGCATGAATGTAATTTATTTCGGGGTACCCTTCTGACTTTTTTCGGGCATACTCTACAGCTGATTCTGTTGCATCTACTCCCACCAAATTTAATCTCAAGCCTTGTTTTCTGCCCCAATTGGCTAATACACGAAGGGAGTCGCCGCCTCCACAACCCCAGTCGCTTATAGTTGTGCCATTTTGGATCTTAATTTTTTTGAATGCGTTGTAAAATACATTATAGCCACCCAGGAGCTTGTTGATTACTTCGAGCTCGTCCATTATAGGGTCGATGGTTTCGTGCCCCAGGGAAAAATCGTCCATCATTTCAGCTTGAGTGCTGCGTTGGGTAAAGTCGGCCATATTCAAATTGCTTCTAAAATCATACTTTCCACAGTAAGCCCCGGCCCAAATGCAAAGCTCATAATTTTTTCTCCTTGATTTACAGACGTTAATAGCTTCTGTAAGATGAATAGGATAGTAACAGACGACATGTTTCCAAATTGCCTTAGCACATCATAGGAGTAGTCGAGGGTTTCTTCAGGCAGCTCCAACATTTCCTCGCAAACCTCTAAAATTTTTCTTCCTCCAGGATGAATTGCGATTTGACTGATGGCGCTTATTGACAGTCCGGCTTTGCTGGTAAGTTTTGAAGTAACATCGTTTATTTTCTTTCCAATATTTTTTGCTATTTGTGAGGAAAGCCTCATTTCAAAGCCAGTATCGCCAATTCTCCATGCCATTTGGTCTTTTGCCTCGGTGGCAAGTGTGTTGTAAAATGTTTTTAGATGGAAGCCCGATTTTCCTGAATGGCTGGATTCGATCAGCACTGCTGCTGCGCCGTCAGCAAATAGTGAGTTTGCCACCCAGTTCTCTACAGTGTTTTCCCGCTGAAAGTGTAAAGTGCAGAGTTCTACATCAACTATCAGAACTTTGGCATATTTGTCTGATTTACAAATGTAATCGGCTGCCTTTAATGCATTGAATGCGCCATAGCAACCCATGAAGTTAATACCCGTTCGTTCCACTTCGGTGTTGAGGTTTAGAGCTAGAATCAGGTCAATGTCAATGCCTGGAGCATACAAACCGGTACAGCTCACCGTGATTAGATGCGTGATGGATGTAGCTTCAGTTTTGCTTTGAAATAGGAGTGTTTTTGCCGCTTTTATAGCGATGATCCGGGCAGTTTCTTCATAAAAAGTGCTTCGCTTTTTAGTGCCTGGAAATGGCTCTAAATTTACGTAATTGCCAAAGAATGAGTAAGTTCCACGTGGCACTCCGAAGTCTGATATGGCAGAATGCCTATATTCAATTCCGGAGTTTTCATAAAGCTTTGCTAGCCTTGCAGCATCTCTCTCATTTAGCTGGTGGGCATCAATCATGAACTCTAAGATTTTTTGCTGAGGGAAACGATGGTCGGGATTGGCGGTGCCAATAGCGGTGATGATGCTGCCCATATAAATTTTTTATAAATTTAAGAACGAATTTTACCCGCTAAGGTTTTTGTTCTATGTATCTTCTGCCTACAAAATCTGCCTTATTGCACATGCGCTTTTTCTTTTCTTTCTTTTTGCTGCCGGTGTATGTTTTTGCCCTAAGCCAGGTACCTCAATTTACAATCCTAAACGCCGTTCTAATATTTGTTGCCTGGCATTTATTCGTTTATCCGGCAAGCAATGGATATAACAGTTATTTTGATAAAGATGAAGGGAGTATTGCGCTGTTGGAGAAGCCACCTCAGGTTGATAAAAGCTTGTACTGGTTTTCCCTTATGTTCGGTGCCATTGGCTTTATTATTGGGCTTTTTGTGAGCCTGGAGTTCGCACTGGCGACTCTCATTTATGGGTTTCTATCGAAAATGTACAGCCATCCGGCAATTCGTTTAAAGAAGTATCCGGTGATTAGTTTTTTGGTGGTTTTTATCTTTCAGGGAGCTTTTGTTTATTGGACTACTTACGCTGCCCTGGCGGGGCAAAGTATGTTTCAAATTAAAGCCGATGGATTTTTGATTGCAGGAATTATCTGCTCCTGTTTGATTGGCGCATCTTATCCTTTAACACAAGTGTATCAGCATGATGAAGACCGGAAAAGGGGAGATAAAACGCTTAGCCTTTTGCTGGGCGTTAAGGGCTCATTTATTTTTCCCGGACTTATGTTTGCCCTCTCTGTTTTTTTAATGTTTAGATATTGGATGCTTGTTAAACAGCCTCAAAACTTTTGGTTGTTTTTGATTTTTGTGGCGCCGGTTATGCTTGTTTTTTTTCGTTGGTTTTTTAATGTTCTAGAAGATAAACGCAATGCAGATTTTAAAAATATGAGCTACATGACATTGACAAGCGGTTCTGCAATGCTTGCTTACTTTGTTCTTATCTTGCTTTTGAGATACACATAGCTCAACTCAAATTTGGCCGTTCCATTCTGCATAAAATTGCTCCAGGTATAACTCCATAAACAGATGCCTTTGCTCGGCAATTTTTTTCCCTGCAGCAGTATTCATTTTATCTTTTAAAAGAAGAAGCTTTTCATAAAAGTGATTGATGGTAGGGGCAGAGCTGTTTTTATATTCTTCTTTGCTCATGTTTAAATTCGGTGGAATACTTGGATTGTAAAACTCTCTTTGCTTAAATCCGCCGTAGCTAAATGCCCTTGCAACTCCGATGGCTCCAATTGCATCGAGCCTGTCAGCATCCTGAACTATTGCCAGCTCTTTAGAATGAAAACAGACTTCACCGAGGCTTGCTTTGAACGACATGTTTTGAATGATCTGCTGAACGTGCAAAATCGTATCCTCGGCAACCCCAATACTTCTTAAAAAATTAGAAGCTTTGGCCGGTCCAATCTCTTCGTCCCCATTGTGAAACTTTGAATCAGCTATATCATGTAATAGGGATGCTAATTCAACAACTAAAAGATTGGCGTTTTCTTCTGCGGCGATGCTTTTTGCCGTTTGCCAAACTCTGTAAATATGCCACCAGTCGTGCCCGCCTTCAGCTCCGTGTAAAGTGGTTTTAACAAAAGTTTCTGTTTGTTGTATAATGTTCATGGATTTGTAGCTGCTAATTTATAACTAATAGCAATATTATTCGGCGGGGGATTTTATACGAATATAATTCTATTCCCCAAATATCGCAATATTTGGGGAATAGAATCTCTGAATATTTATATATTTGGGGAATACGATCTCTGAATATGATTAAAAGGGCATTGCAAAGCGCATTAGAAGCTAAGGTAGATTATAAAAAGGCTATTGTAGTGCTAGGACCCAGACAAGTGGGTAAAACCACTTTGATCTCCAGGATTGCAGCTTCTTTAAACGGGGATTATCTTTATATCAATGGTGATGATCCGGCTGTTCGGTTGGCTTGGAATAATCCTACTTTGGCTTTTATAAATAATTATATCGGCAATTATAAAGTCGTTGTATTTGATGAGGCTCAGCGGCTTGAAAATATAGGGCTTAGTGCAAAAATGATCATAGATGCAAAAAAGGATATACAGCTTTTTATTTCGGGATCATCTGCTTTAGAGATTGCCAGCAAAATTAACGAACCACTTACCGGGCGTAAATGGGAATATAGGTTATACCCTTTATCCTGGAGTGAGTTAAAGGAGCATTATTCATTTGCGAAAATTCAACCCAGGTTAGAAGAATTCTTAATTACGGGGATGTATCCGGATGTTATCACCAATCCGCTGAACGCAAAAGAAACCCTTACCAATCTTGCGGGAAGCTATTTGTATAAGGATATCTTAGAATCTGGGGGAATACGTCGCCCGGATGCATTATTGAAATTATTGCAGGCACTGGCCTGGCAGGTAGGAAATGAAGTTTCTTACAATGAACTTTCACAGATTGCAGGAATAGATAAGGCAACTGTGATTTCGTATATAGACCTGCTAGAAAAGGCTTTTGTGATATTTCGTTTAAATCCTTTCGCAAGGAATCTGCGCAACGAAATCAGCACGTCCCGAAAGATCTATTTTTATGATAATGGCGTAAGAAATACCATTATAAACAATTTTGCTCCTATAACACAGCGAAATGATATTGGGGCGCTATGGGAAAATTTTATCATCAGCGAACGCAAAAAGAATTTAGCTTACTGTGGCTTTTATGGCAATACGTATTTCTGGCGGAATACCGCAAGGGCAGAAATAGATTATATCGAAGAACAGGATGGAAAAATAACGGTATTTGAAATTAAATGGAATCCAAAAGTAAAAGTGAAATTTCCATCTGCATTCTTAGAAAAATACAATCCAGAAATTACCCGAATAATTAACAGCGACAATTATTGGGAGTTTTTAGGTTCAACTGAAAGTACATAGCCAAAAAAATATTAATCCAACTTGCAATTTATTGACTTCATTCTCGTAGAACGATTAAATAAGCACGGGTGCCAAAAAGAAACGCCCCGCATTTCTGCGAGGCGTGGCCGAGATTAGCTCTTATTTCTTTTCTGGAAGGAGTACAAATTTTATAAAGTTGTTTCCACTTAAATATTTATTTGCGGTAGCTTTCAGGCTTTCGGGCGTAATCTTCTTTAGAGAATCCACATAGTGTAAAACATCTTTAGGATCCTCATTATTTTGATACTTGGAACTCAAATATCCCGACCAGAAACCATTGTCTTTTAACTGGATTTCTGTGTTGCGTTTTTCCTCTGCTACAAATTTTTCGATATCTGCGGCTTGTGCTCCGTTTTTCTTAATCTTATTGATTTCATCCTGTGTAGCGGCAACCAATTTATCAATGTTTTGCGGCGCACAGCCGAATGCAACGGTAAACGAATACCTGTTTCGTGGATATTTAGAATAGCTTACAGATACGCCAGGGCTATATACCCCGCTTTCTTCTTCGCGCAGGCGTTCAATTAGTTTAATTTGAAGCACCTCCGCCAGGGCGTCGAGTTGGTTGTTTGTGTCTTCGCTGTAAACGTAATCGCCGCTAAGGATCATTCTAACGCTGGCTTTGTCTTCTTTTCCTTTGTAAACTGTTTTATTGATTTTGCCTGCAGGAGAGTATATCCCCAAATCTTTCGCTTGTTCTTTACGCTGTTTGGACGGTAGCGTAGCTAAGTATTGAATGATCAGAGGCTTGATCTCCTCGTTTTTAAAGCTGCCCACAAACGTAAAGGTAAAATCACTGGCATCGGCAAAGCGGTCCTGGTATATATTGAAGGCTTTGTCTAAGTTTATTTGCTCGATTTTAGCAACGCTTGGCCCTGTGCGGCGGATATTGTACCTGCCCAACACCGCTGCAATCGTATCGGCAAAAACATTGTTCGGCTCAGAACTTCTGTTTGCTACTACGCCTTTTTGTTGGGTTATAATAGACTGGAAAATTTCGGTGTCTTTGCGAGGTTGTGTGAAGTACAGATAGGTTAACTGTAATGCGGTTTCCAGGTCTTTTGGTGCGGCAAAGCCGGAAATTCCTTCAGATCTTTCGCTGATATAAGGGGTAACGGACACTCGTTTGCCTGTTAGCCGCTTGGGAAGTTGGATAGAATTAAACTCGCCAACTCCACTTCTCGAGATAATAGAAGATGCATTTGCTGCTGACTGAAAATCTGAGTCGCTATAAAGGGACGTTCCTCCCGGGCTAAATGCGCCAAAACGGATTTCGTCATTTTTAAAGTCGGTTGGCTTTAAAATCACCCTCACTCCATTGCTCAATGTAAGTTCGGTTACACCTACTTCTTCAATGTTTTTCTCGCTAACGATGCGGCCAGAAGCTTTCTTTTCGGTGGCGTCAATTAGCGGCTTATCCGAAACATCATCCACATAAGGAGTAATGTTAGATAGCTGCACTTGTTGAATCCACGAATTTACTGCCGCCTCATTCGGCAAGTTTGCTGCCTCTTTTTCTGGCGCCATAATCAACACATCGCGGTTTACCTCGGTTAGATATTGCTTGGCTAAAGCATTTACCTCTTCCAATGAAATTCCGGGAGTTTTTTCTTTCGCAAAATTATATTCATAATCGATGCCCGGGCTCGCCTCTTCTTCTAAAAATAATCGAACGTATTCTTGAACAAGGGTTTGAGAGTTCGTTTTATCTTTCTCTTTGAATGCCGCTTCCATTGAAGTTAAGTAAGATTGCTTAGCTCTATCTAACTCACTTTGCGTAAAGCCAAATCTCTTAACTCTTTCAGTTTCTGTAAAAACAGCTTTAAATCCTTTTTCAAACTCGCCGGCACCGGGTTTAGCTACAACAACAGACGATGCTACATCCAGCCCCGCCAGGAAACCACTAATGCTGCTGCCTCCCTGTAAAAATGGAGGATTGGCTTGTTTTTGCAATTCACTAAAGCGGGAGCCAAGCATCTGGTTGTATAAAGAACGGATGATGTTGTTGCGCATATCCGTTTTTGTTTTGAATTTGTTGCCTTGATGTTTGATTAGAACCTGTGCAACAGTGTAGGGCATTTCTGCATCGGTAACCGAAATGAACTGATTTTTATTTAGTAATGGAATTTTGTATTCGGTCCGCTCTCTTGGGGTAGCCGGCATTTTAAGGTCAGAGAATTTTTCCTTAACCATGGCTTCAACCTTTTTAACGTCGATATCGCCAACCACAATAAGAGCTTCCAGATCCGGACGGTACCAATCTTGATAAAACTGGCGAATAGTTTCTGGTTTGAAGTTTTTAAGTACCTCTTCCGTTCCGATAGGCAGGCGGTTAGAATACCGCGAGTTATTCAAAATCATCGGGAGGTATTTGTTTTGCATGCGCTCTTGTGCGCCCTTGCCCAAGCGTTTCTCTTCCAGTACAACACCTCTTTCTTTTTCAATTTCGGAAGGGTCTAAAGAAGCATCTTGAGCCCAGTCGCGCATAATTTGCAGTGTGTTTTTAAATAACAGGCTATCATCAGTAGGCACAGGAAGTTGATAAACAGTTTGATCGAAACTTGTGTAAGCGTTCAAATCAGCGCCGAAGCGGATTCCTGACTTCTGCAGATAATTAACCAACTCATTTTTAGGAAAGTTTTTGGTGCCGTTAAAGCCCATATGCTCCATAAAATGTGCAAGACCTTGCTGGTCGTCGTTTTCGAGTACCGAACCCACTTTTACTGCAAGGTACAGCTGTGCCCGGTTCTTGGGTTCAGTATTTCTGCGGATGTAATATGTAAATCCGTTGGCAAGTTTGCCGGTAAGTATGGCTGTATCCAATGGTAAAACATCCGATTCGGCAGAAGTTTCAGCTTTGCTGGCCGTGGCAGTGCTTACTACTGGTTTTTTAACGCTGCAGGAGCCAATAAGTAGAGCCGCCAATAAAGAAACCGATATAAGATTTCTGGTTTTGGAAATATTCATAGTCATTTGATAATGAGGTAGGGGTTTTGTTTCCTTTAAGGGTGAAAATTATACTTTAATAATGATTTTTTTACTATACATCCACCATAAAATAATAAGCCATACTAAAACAAAAGTTAATGCAAAGGCAAAAGATGCGTTGAGAGGCGAAAAAAAAGGTTGGTAAAATGAAGAATATATCCATCCTTTTAAATTTGTTTTCGTTCCATCTCCAAGATGTATAGGTACAACATTTAAAATCTTTGCGGCCAATGTTGTTGTGAAAAAGGCTGTTATGGCATTTGACCCGTAGACAATAAATGGCTTAGCCCAGGCTCGGTGCCCTCTTATATCAATGATGAGATAAAAGGCACATAATGCAATCAGCGCTAGTCCGCTGGTAAATAGGACGTAAGAACTTGTCCATAAGCTTTTGTTAATAGGGAAGCTTTTGCCCCAGAAAAGGCCTGCCAGGAATAAAGCCAAGCCCGACAATAACATGCCACCAATTTTGGTTTGATTGCTAATGCCTTTCATCCGAAGCAGATTGCCGGTTAATACGCCCGAAATTCCGGTGGCAATAGATGGGAGAGTGCCTAAAATTCCTTCGGGATCCCAGGTTTTTGAAAGTTTCCAAAGATGGTTCTCCGTTAAAATAAGCCGGTCCAGCCATGCGCCCAGGTTTGTTTCTTTCCCCAGATTTGCCGGCCCAAAGCCAGGCACTGGCACAAAAGACATTAGTACCCAATAGGCAAGCAACAATAGAATGCCAATGCTGAGCTGTGCTTTCCAGTTGGTTTTGAGGAAAAGAATAGCAGAAGCGTAATAGACCAGTGCAATTCGTTGCAAAATGCCCGGAATTCTGACTGTTCGTAAGGCTTCGGGAGCGTTCTGAAATATGTATGGAATAAAAGCCAGAATTATTCCCAGGGCGAACAGAATTGCAGAGCGCTTCGTAATTTTTAACAGAAGAGATTGATGAGATGATTTGTCGCGGAGTTTGCTGCCTAGCGCATAACTTATGGAAACGCCTGAAATAAACAGAAAGAAAGGGAAAATCAGATCTGCGAAGGTGCAGCCATTCCAGTCGGCATGTTCAAAAGGAGTATAGATATTCCCCCAGTCGCCGGGATTATTTACCAATATCATTCCTGCAATGGTAAAGCCACGAAATGCATCTAGCGACAAGAGTCGGGTTTTTCGATTAGTTAGTTGTTTATTCATCCCGAGAGGAAATAAAAATAAATCTAAGCTTTATGCACGCTGAAAACAATAGTGGGCTTGGCAGATATTCTTACTTTTATTTCATGAATGTGCAGCTATCACTATTAAGCAGTTTATATCAGAAGGAAAGCAGGCTGATTATTGGGTTAATGTCGGGAACGTCATTGGATGGCTTGGATATAGCACTGTGCCGCATAAGTGGGGCTGGATTTTCGAGTAAGGTGGAGCTGGAACAATTCGAATCAATACCTTTTGAGGATGATTTTAAAAGCGATGTACGGACTGTTTTTTCTAAGAAGCAAGTGGATCTCGAAAAATTGGCCTTGTTGAATGCTTTAATAGCAGACGTTCATGCTGAAATGATTTTATCCTGCTTAAACAAGTGGCAAGTTTCTGTAGATGAGGTTGATTGTATTGCCAGTCATGGACAAACAATTTACCATGCTCCACAGCGATTGCATGGTTTGGCGGGCTATCCTAATGCTACACTTCAAATTGGCGACGGCGACCACCTGGCTGTAAAAACCGGAATTGTTACCCTTTGCGATTTCCGGCAGAAGCATGTAGCGGCAGGTGGGGAAGGGGCGCCTCTGGCTCTTTATGGGGATTGTATTTTGTTTTCTTCCGCAGATGAAAATCGGTTGCTATTGAATATTGGCGGCATTTCTAATTTTACTTTTTTGTCATCAAAGGATGTAAATGCGAAAGTTTTGTGTACAGATATCGGTCCTGGAAATACCTTGATTGATGCACTTGCAAAAAAGTATTTGAATAAGCCCTACGATGAAAATGGCTCAATAGCCCGAAAAGGAGAGATTAATGAGCAGCTGCTTGATGCTTTAATGGATAACGCCTTTTTTAATCAGGCTTTGCCGAAAACCACAGGGCCGGAATTGTTTAATCTGACTTATCTTGAGAAAGCAATTAGGATTGTCGGCATCGATTTAGGTCCAGAAGGCCTTCTTGCAACGGTTACTGCCTTTACTGCCAGAGGAATAGCAAAGGGAATTCAGGATGCATCACTGCCCGATGATTTAAGTATGTATGTAAGTGGAGGGGGTGCCCATAATTCTTATCTCATTGAGAAGATTAGAGAATTACTGCCAAACGTGCGGGTGAAAAATATTGCAGATTTAGGAGTTAACCCGGATGCTAAGGAAGCGATATTATTTGCGCTACTTGCGAATGAAACAATTTGCGGCTCGGCTATTGAGACCGGGGGCGGCCCAGTAGTAATGATGGGGAAAATTTGCTTACCTGTTTAGCGGCTAAATTTGAACGGAAATAGGCATTACAGCTTTTAGTATATAAAAACAACTCAGGGCAATTGAAATAAAATCTTAAGCTTACTGTTTAAATCGGACAACTCAGTCTGAGTAAGTTTTCCCAATAGGCCTTTTGCGAGACTTTTATCCAATGTTGCTATCTTATTGGTTCGGATAAGAGATTGTTTCTTTATGCAATTTGTAGAGTTGGGAACCAATTGAACATCAGTCGATTCTTGCCATTGGATTTGGGTTGTTATAAAGCATACAGTAAAATCAAGAGTCGTATCTACCAATATAACAGCCGGACGCAACTTGCTGCCGCTTAAATCTGTGAATGGGAAATTAATGAGTACGATATCGCCCTTAGCCATTATAAACTTCCTTTAAGTCAGATTCAGAATAAAGATCTTCCTCCTCGTTTAAGAAATCAAATGCTTGACTGTTACTTGTTAATTGTTGAATTCCTGCATTGAGCCGATGTTCCTCATAGCGCTTTATAAGAAAGTCTGCAAAATCTGAAATTTCTTCAGCTTTATCTTCAGGAAGCTGATTAATAACTTGTATAGTTCGCTCTATAATAGCCTGCCTAGTCATAATAACAAATATAATCAATTTAAACAGGCTCTGGCAACTGCATATAATGCCAGAGCCTGTTGTGTTTTCTTCCTTACTTCACAAATTCCAAAGGAACAAACAATCCGAAAACAATATTTCTTCCCTGGTTTAGAATTCCGTCAATTTTTAAACGGCTTAAGTGATTAATATAAGCCTTGTCTAGCAAGTTGTTACCGGTAATATAAAATTTAATTGCCTGGTTGTTAATCTTTAAGGTTGAACCAACAGATGCGTTCAGCAAAGTGTAGCCTTTAGTGCTGCTTTCAAAGTCTCTGTCGAAAAGGTTTTGCTCAAAATAGTTGTCGATACCTACAGAAAACCAGGTGTTCTTTAAGGGCGATGATTTAAATTCTGGCTCGAACCTAAGTTGGTTCTTTAGCAAAGGTGCTGGAATAAAAGGCAACCATGTATCTGTAGCCAGATTTCTTCCGCGTGTTAGCGAAAAGTCGTTCTCAAAATGTATTAAAGAAACAGGGTGTAATGTTAAGCCAGCTTCAAAGCCGTACAAGTTAGCATTGTCCTGCACATAACGGTAAACAGGGTAGGTATCGTCCTGCGCCTCAATGGTTTCGCCATTTAGCTGGCTGGCGAAAATGTAATTGTTAATGTAGTTGTTGAAAATGTTTAAGTGCGCATCAATTTTATTTGTGTGAAGCTCCAGAGCAGCGTCAGAGTTTAGGCTCTGTTCTGCTTTAAGGTTCGGATTGCCTATTTCATAACGGCGGGTGCCTTCGTGTACACCCTCCGAGCTTAGCTCGGCGATATTGGGCGCCCGAAAAGCACTTCCAACATTCAACTTAAAATTTAGGGTTGAAGTGATATTGTGAGTAAAACCGATTGCCCCACTAAAATTTGAGAATGATTTAGAAAAATCAGAGAATTTTGGCTCACCCTCTTCTTCCATTTGTATGCCCGAAACATGCCTTGAGTCGAAGCGCAAACCGGCGTTTACGGTGCTGTTTGTCCATGTTTTCTTAATGTAGGCAAAACCACCTAAATCACGGTTGTCATAATCAGGCACAAGTAATTCCTCAGCCTTATTTACGCTTTTTTGGAAAGCGCCCGAAACTCCAATTGCAGGAGCCCAGCCATTCTTTTCCTGAAAATAGTATTTGGCATCATAGCTGTAGGTCTTCAAATCAAAGAAAAGCGATGGCTCTGTAAAGCTCTCTTCAAGCTCTCTCCTTTGATTGTTTTGATAAGCAAATGTTGTGCGTAGTTTACTTTTATTGAAAAAGAACTGGCTGTTCAACGCAGCCTTGTAGTGCCTCACATCCTGGAAAGGAAGCATCAAATCGCGGCTTTTAAGTTGGTTGGCAGTTAAAATATTGCCATCTCCATCCTGAAATTCGCCATCGTCATTTCGTTCAAAGTCTGGCAGTCCAAGCTTTGTCCTAAAGCTAGAAAGGTCTAAATGCGTATATCCCCAGGATTTATTCAAACCCACCAAAGCGCTTAAATCGGTTTCTTTAAATCCCGTGTTAGGAATACGCCCGTCTGGTGTGTTGTATCCGTAAGCGTTTTTATAAGTGCCTCTTCCTCGCCAAACAAAGCCCTTAGTGTTGCCTTGTAGCATAGCCGATGTACCACTAAGCCCATTGTTTGTAGCATAATTGGTTAATATTTCACCATTGATATTGCCCATGGCAGGAGAAAAAGGGTCGAGAATATTGATAACGCCACCCATCGCATCCGAACCATATTGTAAGCTGGCAGCACCCCTTAAAACTTCAACACGATCAGCTTTATACTGGTCAATTTCAATACCGTGTTCATCGCCCCATTGTTGTCCTTCCTGTTTTACGCCGTCAGACAAGGTGATAACCCGGTTATAGCTTAATCCGCGGATTACAGGCTTAGAAACTGCCGCCCCGGTGGTAACTTGTGACACTCCCGGAACAGAAGAAATTGCATCAATGATATTATTTGAAGGGCGGCTAAGCATATCCGCCTTGTTGATAGAAGTAACCGAGGTACTATTGGTTTTATTATCAGTGCCAGAAATTGTACCGGTAACAACAACTTCATGTACCTCAATAACACTTGGCTCCATTTCGAAATTCATTGGAGATGTGCTTGAAAGGTCAACCATTTGGGTGATTGTTTTATAGCCGATATATCTGATTTCTATTAAAAAGAGACCTTTAACCGGAATGCCGGCAAAGCTGTATTCGCCATATTTATTTGAGGGGACCGAAACGTGTAAATCAGGTATAGAAACAGTTGCCCCAACTAAAGGGCTTTGAGTTTTTGCATCAGTAATTTTTCCGTTGATAGACAATACAGATGCAAATGAATTTATGTTGATAAGCAATAATATGCTTACTAATGATGTTAGAAATCCCATTGTAATTGTGGTTAATAAATGCAACCAGCCTAAAAGATAAGCCAGAAGCATATAATAAGTTGATGTGTGTGTTTAGCTATGCAAAAATGCAATAGCGTAAAGGCATAAACATTTCGCAAAGCGATGGATATGCTATTAAATAATAAAAATATTAAGGATTTATAACGATGGAGGCCCGCGGAGGAGAGTAAACAGCCGTTCGAAAACAATAGCTGTGGCCTTATATTCGGTGAAGAGTTTTACAACCGGAAGATTGCTTGCCTGCGCTGACTGAGATGTGCCGGCAAATGTTTTGTCGAAATGTATCGCACAGGCAAAGCAGTAAGAAGCTTTTTTAGAAAGGTGAAGTTTGTGCTGGCAGCTGCCATGGCTGCTGTAATCACTGCAAACAACCTCTTCTTCTGCATGATTATGAAAAAGGTCGACAGGAATAGCCACCGCTGAAAAACATATCAGCAGGAATAATGAAATGGCTATCCGTATGGAACGTTTCTTAATCATTCTTTGCGGTGGCAAATTAGATAAAAAAACCTGGGATAATCGTCAGGTTTAATTCACAATAAGCTTGTAGCCCTTGCCGTGCACGTTGATAATTTCGACCCGAGGGTCGTCTTTTAAATACTTGCGCAGCTTGCTTAAAAAGACATCCATGCTGCGTCCGTTAAAGTAATTGTCATCGTGCCAGATGTTTAGCAGAGCCTCCTCCCGGGTAAGAACATTATTTTTTTTCAGGCAAAGCAAGCGCAGTAATTCCGCTTCTTTAGTCGAAACTTTTTGCTGCACATCGTCTTTGCGGATAATTTGAGTAACATAATCAAACTGATAATCGCCAATTTCAAATTTGTCAGGCTGTTCTTCAGTCTCCGTTTTTTCTTGGTTGGCAACGCGTTTTAAAAGGGCATTGATTCGCAAAAGCAGTTCTTCAATACGAAAGGGCTTGGTAATGTAGTCATCTCCGCCAAGTGTAAAAGCTTCAGCTTTATCGTCAATCATCGTTTTTGCAGTAGCAAAAATGATAGGAACAACAGGATTTACCTTTCTGATTTCTTTGCCGAGGGTAAAGCCATCCTTTTTAGGCATCATCACATCCAGAATACACAGATCGTATTTGTCCTTAGAAAAAAGGAGTGAGCCTTCCTCGCCATCACGGGCAAGTACTACATCATATTTCCCTTTAAGCTGAAGGTAATCCTGTAAAATCAAGCCAAGATTAGGGTCATCTTCAACCAACAAAATTTTTTGGCTTTTATTGGTATTTGCGCTATTAGATGTTGCTGGCATTTTAATTTTCAGTTTCTTGGGTTGGGAAAATAATTTCAAATTCAGAACCTTGTCCTTTTTCGCTTTTTACGCGAATGTTGCCATGGTGCCGCTTTACAATGTTGTCTACATAACTTAAGCCTAAGCCAAAACCCTTAACATCATGCAGGTTTCCGGTCGGGATACGGTAGAACTGTTCGAAAATTTTCGAAAGCTGGTCCTTATTCATCCCAATGCCGTTATCCTTTACTCTGATAACAAGGTTTTTGCCGCTGTTGTGTGTACTTAGGGTAATCTCGGGATTTTCTTTACTGTACTTTAATGCGTTGTCAATCAGATTGAAAATAATATTGCTCAGATGCAGTTCATCGCCCATTACTGTAGCCACTTTGGCATTTAAAGCCAGATTAACCTTGGCGCCCTTTTTTTGGAATTGCAGCATCATGCTATCGGCAATCGCTCCAATCAAATCATTCATTTCAACCGGCTTGAAATTCAATCTCAGATCGCCTTTATCAATTTTGGCAATATTTAAAACCCGCTCAATATGGTTTCCAAGGCGAACGTTTTCATCGTAGATAATTCCCGCCAGGCGGTTAATTCTTGCCTTGTCTTCAGTTACTTCCGGATCTTTAAGGGCTTCACTGGCAATCATGATGGTAGCAACCGGAGTTTTAAACTCATGAGTCATGTTGTTAATGAAGTCGGTTTTAATTTCAGATATCTTTTTCTGGCGGAAGATGATGTAAATGGTATAGCCAAAACATCCTATCAGGATAATCAACAAACCTGCGGAAGACAGCAATACAGAATGCATGTTTTGAAACATATAAGCATTTCTGGTTGGGAAATCTACCGTAAGCATACCAGATTGATTAACCACCTCTTTAGGAAATAGGGCAATGCTGTAAGTATTTTCAGATAACAAAGAGCCATCTTTGGCAGATACCTGCGAAAAAATAACCGAATCGGTATTGGCTAAAGATATTTTGTAGTTATAAGGAATATCGATCCCTCTGTTTTGCAGTTCGGTTCTTAGCAAGGTATCAATCGGGCTAATACGTTGCAGTAGCGGGATATCAAAGTGCTCGTATTCATTGGCTATATCCACAAAGATTTCCGTTCTGGGATTGTTGGTTTTTACCGAGTCGAAAAAGTTTTTAATCTTGCTGATTTCCCGCTTTTTGGCTTCGTGTAGTAAGGCAAGTTTCTCAGCCTCTTGACTCTTTTCTTCTTCCTGTAATTCCCGTTTTAACCTGGCATTGATACGAGGTAAGGAAACCACCCGAATGCCGGTAACCGGATCTTCCACGAGATAATGAACGCTGTCTTTTTTAAAAAATTTGCCTGATTTATGCGGCTTCGCGCCATTCGCATCTTCTACATATAACTCATGCACTTCGTCCTGGAAAACCTGCCCATAAGTATCGATGGACTGGCGCATTTTTATCTGCAGCCTAACTTTGTCCAATTGGGTAGGATCGCGAAAGTAAGTTTCGTAAAAGTCGTTATCAATTGTCATGATGCGAGGATAACGGCTTCTTAAAATACTATCACGTACCTGAAAATCACGGTCGATCTTATGATTAATTTCTCTTATTCGGTTTGTGAACTTTTCGTTCCTTTCCCGAGCCTCTTCGCGTTCCCGCCTATGTTCTTGTTTGCGTTTAAAGTGCTCCTCGGCTATCGCCTTGCGGCTTACAAAGCGTTTCGCATCCTGCTTTACCAGTTTATTGGCAACTTCGCTTAACGAGCTATTTACCGAGAGGTCAAATAGTTGTGATTTTTGTATGTAAGACTCCCGGATAAAATAATATTGCATAGCCATTACTCCGAACAGGGCAATGCTCATCAATCCGATAATCAGGCTAATACTTTTTTTCTTCATCTCATACAAAAATACGTAAGCATCTGTTGCTCAGATTAGTTTTAACAAATTTTAACAAGGCCTTAACACAATATCAAAACGGCTCATCCTAAATTTGAGTATCAATCCCTTAACCATGAAAACTCAAATGCTTAATTAGCTGATTGCCGGTGCGTTGCCCAGTATAAGTCACTCTATTTGTTCAAAGGCCCCCATAATGATTAAGGATGCGAATAATAAAAATGTATTTTTTGATACCGTGAAGAACTTTGTCGGTATTTATCTGAAACATGCAAGTTTGCCTAAAAATGGCATTTACTATTTATCGATCAACTAGAATAACAATTGATTTGTAAAACGGATAGTTAAGGATTAACCATATAAAAAGCCCCATCTTAACAAGTGGGGCTTTTATTTATTGAATTAACCTAATAAATAGTCTTTTAATAGATTGATTTACGTATTAAAAAGGTAAATCATCATCTTGCGGAGCAGAGCTGATATCCATCGGTGGAGCGTACTCTGGCTGAGGGGCTGCTGCGCCTTGTGCACCTAGTACATTCAATCTCCAAACTACCAAAGTATTAAAGTAGGAAGTTTTGCCAGTGCGGTCAGTCCATGGGCGTCCGCGAAGGTTGAAGAATACTTCTACCTGATCGCCAACTTTTACGGTATCAAACAGGTTAACTTTGTCTTGTAAAGCCTCGAATTTGATGTATTCCGGGTATTGCGGATTTTCTGCGTACTCAATAACTAATTCCCTTTTCTTAAAAGTTTCGGTCACATTCATAACCGGAGATACTTCATGAACTTTTCCTTTAATATCCATTGCTAAAATTTCTTGTAATATTCAAAATCCAAATCTGCCAATTTTAATTGATTAACTTCGCACAATATTATGCAAGTTTTCAACACTAATAGCCGTATTATAGTAACGTGCAATAAACGATTATCGCCTTACCTTGTAAAAGAAATTGAAGCTTTGGGATTTTCGATTAAGCGAAGTTTTGCAACAGGAGTAGAACTGGAAGGGAATGTAAATGATTGTATTTCATTGAATTTGAACCTACGTTGCGCTAGCCAGGTACTATATTCATTAAAAACATTCGAGGCACCTACGCCTACTCATCTATATAACGAGCTGGTACAAGTAGAATGGGAAGAGTATATTGATATTGCCGGATATTTCTCTGTTACTTCGGTTGTTAATAACGAACATATTACTACGCCTTTATTTGCCAATGTGAAGGTTAAGGATGCAATTGTTGACCGCATTAAGGAGAAAAAGGGTGTTCGCCCCAATTCAGGCCCCGAACTGAACAAAACGGTGGTTAATCTTTACTGGCAAGCGTCAAGGGCTGAAATTTTCCTTGATACGTCGGGCGAAACGCTTTCTAAACACGGCTACCGCAAAATTCCTGGAAAGGCCCCTATGTTGGAAGCTTTGGCTGCCTCTACCATTATGGCTACCAACTGGGATCAAAAAAGTGCGTTTATCAACCCTAT
>Ga0307408_100000409_pt1 | contig 38667 bp, 38 predicted proteins | sample 322Cmetagenome_FD_202116 | JGI IMG/M metagenome (GOLD analysis project Ga0307408, IMG submission 202116) | Maize rhizosphere microbial communities from greenhouse at UC Davis, California, United States - 322HYB-C-3 | ecosystem: Host-associated > Plants > Roots > Rhizosphere > Soil | place... | reverse complement strand
CGGGCGCACTTGGGGATATTCGGACAACATCATGCGGTAGAAATGAGTGATCAGCGCTTCACCACCGCTCTCGAGCAATGGGACAGTGGAACGGATGATGGCGCGTTGTTCTCGACTCAGCATAGGTAACTCCTCGCGTGGAACAGATAACGGATACCCATGCTTATCAGTTTTCATGCCATAAAATTTATCGTTTAATTTCAATAGGTTAATAAATAGATAGTCATAAAGACACCGCAACCTTTATAGTCGTTATGACCAACTGGAGTCATTATGACCGCAACCTCCTTGCTCACCTCACTGCTGCCCCTGGTGGCGGATCTGTCCCGCGAACTGCCGGAAGGCGAGCGTTATCGGCGCTTGCTCGGTGCCCTGCGCGCCCTGCTGCCATGCGACGCCGCCGCGCTGCTGCGCCTGGACGGGGATTGCCTCGTGCCGTTGGCCGTGGATGGCTTGAGCACCGACACATTGGGACGGCGATTCCGTATCAACGAACACCCGCGTTTCGAGGCGTTGCTAGCCACTTCGCAGCCAACCCGCTTCGCCACCGACAGTGACTTGCCCGATCCCTACGACGGACTGGTCGAAGGCCTGGACGAACATCTGGAAGTCCACGACTGCATGGGTTGCCCGCTGTTCGTCGACGAGCGGCCCTGGGGGTTGCTGACCCTTGATTCATTGGATCCGGAACGCTTCGAACCGATCGACCTGAGCGCTTTGCAAGCCTTCGCCAGCCTCGCCGCCGCCACTGTCAGCGCCGCCGAACGGATCGAGCGGTTGGCTCTGAGGGCCGAGGATGAGCATCACCGCGCCGAGGTCTATCGCCAGGCGAGCGGCCAGCAGCATCGCGACATGGTTGGCCAGAGCAAGGCCCACAAACGCCTGGTGGAAGAAATCAAGTTGGTGGGCGGCAGCGACCTGACGGTGCTGATCACCGGCGAAACCGGCGTCGGCAAGGAACTGGTCGCCCAGGCGATACACGCAGCCTCCAACCGCGCCGACCAACCGCTGATCAGCCTCAACTGCGCCGCCCTGCCGGACACCCTGGTGGAAAGCGAGCTGTTCGGTCATGTGCGCGGCGCTTTCACCGGAGCCATGAACGACCGGCGCGGCAAATTCGAACTGGCCGATGGCGGAACCTTGTTCCTCGATGAGGTGGGCGAGCTGTCCCTGACCGTCCAGGCCAAGTTGCTGCGGGTCTTGCAGAGCGGTCAGTTGCAACGCCTGGGCTCGGACAAGGAACACCGCGTCGACGTACGCCTGATCGCCGCGACCAATCGCGACCTCGCCGACGAAGTGCGCAATGGCCGTTATCGGGCCGACTTCTACCATCGCTTGAGCGTGTACCCGCTGCAGGTGCCCGCACTGCGTGATCGCGGGCGTGATGTGTTGCTGCTCGCCGGTTTTTTCCTGGAACAGAACCGGTCGCGCATGGGCCTCGGGAGCCTGCGCTTGACCAGCGATGCCCAGGCCGCGCTGCTGGCCTACGATTGGCCGGGCAATGTGCGCGAACTGGAACATCTGATTGGCCGCAGCGCGTTGAAAGCGCTGGGTCATTGCAAGGTACGGCCGAAAATCCTCAGTTTGAGCGCCGAAGACCTGGACCTGCCCCGCGCAGCCTCGGACAACGCACCCATTGCTATCGCTGCACCAGCGCAGCCGGAAATCATGACCGGCGACCTGCGCCAGGCCATGGAAAACTATCAAAGGCAAATCATCAGCGCTTGCCTGGAACGTCACCAGCACAACTGGGCCAGCGCCGCCCGCGAGCTGGGCCTGGACCGGGCGAACCTGGGGCGGATGGCGAAACGGCTGGGCCTGAAATAGTGGCTTGTGGCAGCGATCCATGCGATCGACAAGCTTTCGCCCTAAAGCCTGCCCCCTACAAGTCGATAACCCGTTATCAAAAGCTGTCTTGGCGATCTACATCGCTCGCCCCACCTTTTTACACAGAAGGTTTTTATGTCTTCCAACAAAGCCCGCGCAGATTCACTTTCGCTTCTGCTGTTTACCTTGCGCAGCGGCAAGCTGATGGCAATCAACCTGCTCAAAGTCAGTGAAATCATTCCCTGCCCGCCGCTGACCAAACTGCCGGAGTCGCACCCGCACGTCAAAGGCATCGCCACGCTGCGCGGAACATCACTGTCGGTGATCGACCTGAGCCGCGCCATTGGCGAGCGCCCGCTGGAAGATCCCGATGGCGGCTGCCTGATCGTCACCGACGTCAGCCGTTCCAAACAAGGCCTGCATGTCCAGGCTGTGAGCAAAATCGTCCATTGCCTGACCACCGACATCAAGCCACCGCCCTACGGCTCCGGCGGCGTGCGTGCGTTCATCACCGGTGTGACCTCGGTGGACGGCACGCTGGTGCAAGTGCTTGATATCGAAAAAGTCATCCATGGCATCGCCCCGGCACAGATCGAGACGGCGCCCACCGAGCTGAGCATGGAAGACGCCGAAGTGCTCGGCAACGCGCGGATCCTGGTGGTCGATGACAGCCAGGTCGCCCTGCAACAATCGGTGCATACCCTGCGCAACCTGGGCCTGCAATGCCACACGGCCCGCAGCGCCAAGGAAGCCATCGATTGCCTGCTGGAACTGCAAGGCACCGCGCAGGAGATCAACCTGATCGTCTCCGATATCGAGATGTCGGAGATGGACGGCTATGCACTTACCCGCACGCTGCGCGAGACGCCGGATTTCGCCCATCTCTACGTATTGCTGCACACCTCGCTCGACAGCGCCATGAACAGCGAAAAAGCACGATTGGCCGGCGCCAACGGCGTGCTGACCAAGTTCTCTTCGCCCGAACTGACCAAGTGCCTGATCACGGCGGCCAAGGCCGTGGCTGAACAAGGCCGCTGAGTTCGCTGAAAATCGATCGCAGCTTTCTTTGGCTCCAGCGCAACGAAAGCCGCGATCCATTCTCGTCACCCGCCCTTCGCCCTCGCCTCAGGCATACTCTTGTCCTGGTTTCCCAGAACAAGGACTTTCCTGATGAAAACCCCAGCCCTGATTCTCTTCACCCTGATCGCCCTGTCGTCGCAGGCCCACGCCTCCAGCTCCGACGCCTGGGCCACCTATGACAAGAAAGTACTCGCCAGTTGCGTCAAGGCCAGTGGCTTGAAAAACGCCGAACCGGTCGGCACCGCCGCGCAATTCGATGACCGCGTCGGCTACACCGCGCTGCTGCTGCAAGGCCAATACCCGCAAAAGCACATGAAAGGCGCGACCGGTACCGAACTGTGCCTCTACCGCAAGAAAACCAAGACCGCCTTCGTTACCGAATGGGACTCGATCCGTCCCGCCGGCACGTCCCAGTGAATGGCGCATAACTTGCTTCGCACCGCTCATTACGGCGTTTTTCTGACGCCGCTTCCAGCCTATTTGCCTGCGGTCGATTAATGAATACAACGTTTTCCTGCGTAGGGTGCGGCAAGTGCTGCTCCGGTCATCACGTTCCCCTGACGCTCGACGAAGCCAGGATGTGGGCGAGTGACGGCGGTCAAGTGATCGTCCTGATCGAGGCCTTCCTGCCCAATGGCCTCGGCCTGCCCGTGGCGCAGCGCGAACATGCCGAACGGCGCTCTGCGGTGGTCCGCAGCGGCACGAGCGAAGCCTTGGTGGCAATCACTTTTGCCGCCTACAACGCCGGCCCCTGCCACAACCTGGATGCCGACAACCTGTGCAGCATCTATGAGCGCAGGCCTTTGGTGTGCCGCATCTATCCGATGGAAATCAATCCGCACATCCCGCTCAATACCGCCGCCAAGGACTGTCCACCGGAGTCGTGGGAAACGGGGCCGCAGTTGATCGTCGGCGGCAAGTTGGTGGATCAGGAACTGGCAGGATTGATCGAGCGCTCACGTCAGGCTGACCGTGAAGAAATCGGCATCAAGGAACGCATCTGCGCCTCCTTGGGCATTCACACCACGGCCCTGAAGGGCGACGGATTCACGGCGTACCTGCCGAACATGGAGGCGTTTGCCGCGGCCATCGACCTGGCCCGTTCGCAGCCACTGCAGCCGCAAGCCAGCGAATGGCAGTTCCATTTGTCTGGGGATGACATTGCCAGCCAGGTCATGGCCAGTGGCGCGCGGGTGGTCACGGAGGCCCCCGTCAATTACGCCTTTATTTCCCTGCGCGCGGCATGAATCTCTGAGAATCCCTGTGGGAGCGAGCTTGCTCGCGATAGCGATTCATGTGCCAGTCTGTCGTCGCCTGATACACCGCTATCGCGAGCAAGCTCGCTCCCACAAGAGACTGGTGGCCCTGCGATTACGCCGTCCCCTCTCGCCTAACCGCCGCCAAGAATGTTAGCGTGCTTGGTATTCCATGCAGATGAGCCTTGCACGATGAAAAAAACCGTACTTGCCTTCAGCCGTATCACACCGCCGATGATCGAACGCCTGCAACAGGAATTCGACGTGATCGTGCCCAACCCGTCGAAGGGCGACATCAACGCGCAATTCAACGAAGCCCTGCCCCATGTCCATGGACTGATTGGGGTCGGCCGCAAGCTTGGCCGCGAGCAATTGCAGCACGCCACCAAGCTTGAGGTGGTATCCAGCGTGTCGGTGGGCTATGACAACTACGACCTGGCGTACTTCAATGAACGCGGGATCATGCTCACCAACACCCCCGACGTGCTCACCGAAAGCACTGCCGACCTGGCGTTCGCCCTGCTGATGAGCAGCGCCCGTCGCGTCGCTGAACTGGATGCCTGGACCAAGGCCGGACAGTGGCAGGCAACCGTCGGGCCACAACTGTTCGGCAGCGATGTGCATGGCAAGACCCTGGGCATCGTCGGCATGGGCAATATCGGAGCGGCGATTGCCCGACGCGGCCGGCTGGGGTTCAACATGCCCATCCTGTACAGCGGCAACAGTCGCAAGACAGCGCTGGAAAACGAGTTGGACGCGCAATTTCGCGAACTGGACCAGTTGCTGGCCGAAGCGGATTTCGTCTGCCTCGTGGTGCCCCTCAGCGAGAAGACCCGCCACCTGATCGGCCAGCGCGAACTGGGCCTGATGAAACCGAGCGCGATCCTGGTCAATATTTCCCGCGGTCCGGTGGTGGACGAGCCAGCACTGATCGAAGCCCTGCAGACCCAGCGCATCCGTGGCGCCGGGCTGGACGTCTACGAGAAAGAGCCGCTGGCCGAGTCGCCACTGTTCCAGTTGAAAAACGCCGTGACCTTGCCACACATCGGCTCGGCGACCCACGAAACCCGGGAAGCCATGGCCAATCTTGCCGTGGAAAACTTGCGCAGCGCATTGACCGGCGAACGACCGAAGAACCTGGTCAACCCGCAAGTCTGGAAATAAAACACACTGTGGCGAGGGAGCAAGCTCCCTCGCCACAGGGTTTATCGCCTGACGTTGTGCATCAGCGGGCACCCAGCGCGACTTCCGTTGCTACGGGTCGTGGCTTGCGAAACACCAGCACGTTACCCAGCATCACCAACACCAGCCCTGCCAGCGCTGGCGCCGTCCATTGATAGCCTTCCGCGAACGCCGAAACGTTTAACGCCACCACCGGAAACAATACTGTGCAATACGCTGCGCGCTCCGGACCCATGCGGCCGACCAGCGTCAGGTAGGCAGTGAACCCGATCACCGAGCCTGGGATCACCAGGTACAGCAGCGAGCCGACGTAGCGAACGTTCCATTCCATGTCGAACGGGATGCCCTGGAACAGACACCACACCGACAACATCGCCGCCCCGTATGCCATGCCCCAGGCGTTGGTGGTCAGCGGCTTGAGGCCGGCTTTCTGTTGCAGGCTCGACAACATGTTGCCCGCCGAGAAACACAACGTCCCCAGCAACGCCAACGCCAACCCGAGCAAGGTTTGCGGGCTTGCGCGGTGACCAGCCAGTTCCGGCCAGAACAATAGCGCCAGCCCGAACAGTCCCAAGGCGCCGCCCAGCAACACGTTACGGGCGATGCGCTGGCCGAAGAACACCCGGGCGTTCATGGCATTCCAGAGGGTCGCGGTGGAGAACACCACCGCAACCAATCCGCTGGGAATCCACTGGCTTGCGGTGAGGAAACACATGAAGTTGATGCAGAACAGGCAAAGGCCCTGGGCGAGGCAGATCAAGTGGCCGCGCCGGTTCATCACTTGTAGACGCCGGCTGAGCACCAGCATCGCGAACAGGATCAGCGCGGCAAGACCGAAGCGATAGACAATCGACACGGGAATCGCGACGACGCCCAACTGCAGCTTCAAGGCGATCCAGGTGGTGCCCCAGATGAGTACGGTCAGCAGGTACAACGAGAGGTTCATGAGGGTGACTCCTGGCAATGGCCTCCAGTGTCACGTCGATGCATGTCCGGCGCTTGCGTAAACTTGCGGTTTTTATGCGGGTCAGGCTGGCACGGGGCGGATGACGGAGTAGGATGCAAGCGTTGGAGAAACGATCATGGCCAGTCTGCAAACCCTGCAAGTCTTCCAAGCCCTCAACAGCTCGCCCAATGCTCGCCTTGAGCACAGCGCCGAGCTCGGTGACGGCATGGCGGCCGCTTTGTGGAGCAATCATCACGACGCCCGCGACTACGAAGCGCCGACCCACCATACGCTGTCGTGCTATATCGCCGGCGGCACCGGCACGTTTCGCCGCGAGCGGCCTGATACCACCGGAGCGCCCGACAAACTCTGCGTCCTGCCGGCAGAGCATGAATCAGCATGGGTCATCAACGGCGACATCCGCCTGGCCCACCTGTATTTCAGCCCGGAGCAGTTTGCCGTTGGCTGTGTCACGCTACTCGACCGCGAACCCAGGCAAGTGCAGTTGCACGAAGCGACGTTTCTTGACGACCCGCAACAGGCGCAGCGCTTTCGCCAGTTGATCAACCTGAATTGGGACGAGCCCGCCGAGCGCCTGCTCACCACCAGCCTCGCCCATGACATGCTCAGCCACTTGCTGCTCAGCCAGGTCAGCCCACGCCAGGACCTTCGTCTCAAGGGCGGGCTCGCTCCTCACCAGCGGCGCATGCTGGTGGAGTACATCGACGCTCAACTGGCCGAAGCCATCAGTCTGGGACAACTGGCTGCGTTGTGCGCGCTCTCCGAATACCACTTTGCCCGGATGTTCCGCGAAAGCTTCGGATTGCCACCCCATCAGTATGTGCTGGCAAGACGCCTGTCCCAGGCGCGGCAGCTATTGCGCAGCACTTCGCAACCGCTGGGCGATGTAGCGCTGGCCTGTGGATTTGCCAGCGCCAGCCACTTCACCCACCGATTTCGCCAGGCCCTGGGCGCGACGCCTGGAGAGTATCGCCAGGCGTTCCTGCGCTAAACGCAAACGGGCCTGCATTAGCAGGCCCGTTTTCAGTCAGACTTAAGTTGGGACGGGGCGATCAACCGTTGAGCGCGGCCCGTTCGTTTTCCAGGAATTCTTCTTCCAGCATGGCATCGGCCAGCGCAATCGACTCGGTCGGCCCGTTGGTGGCAGCGCGCTTGCCGCGCAGTTTGCCGAACAGATGCTCCAACTTGTGTTCCAGTTTGCTGGCCGCGCCTTCGATGGCAAGCTCCAGCGATTCCGCCTTGTGCGTCACCGAAATTGGCTGGTGGCCTTTTGGCCGCGCCTCGAGCTGGCAACGCAAGTCATGGGGACCGGGCTTGTCGCCGTTCTCATCCCCCAAATGGACCTCGACCCGTGTCAGGTCTTCTTCGTAACGTTCGAGCGTGCTTTCAATGGTAGTACGTACCCACTCCTCCAGTCGGATGCTGCTTTGAATATGGTTATCGCTATTGACTTGGATTTGCATAGTTCATCCCTTATTTCGGCTAGCTCGCCAGGGGCCAATCGACGTTAGCGCAACGGCCCCTTGAGTACAGAGTCGGGCTGGCGGAAGAACAATTCAAGCCCTGGAAAAAGATAAATATTGATTTGCAAATAAAGCCGGACAACGGGCAAAAGCGCTGTTAATGTCGGGAGTTGCCTCACCCCACCCAAGCCCCTCCAAACACCTTCCCTTCTTGCACCGTCAGCGAACATCAACCGCTTCCTGCCCCGAAACGGGCTGCATGGAAAGCCGCATTCCAGAGCATTCGTTCGTCAGGCGCCGTGATCATTGTCCGACAGTTTTTCCGGCATGGCCCTTGCTAACTCCTCTACAGGAGCCTGCAGAAGCTACCGAACGCGGCGAGACGGCGATTCCTTGAGGCTGACGCCCTCCGCAACCTTTGGATGGACACGATCATGGAATGGCCGGTGGTCCGGTATTGCGAACTAATCCCGATCATGGCCGGTCAACAACTGCACGTTCAATCAGGCGGTGACGCATCATGGACAACCCTTTTCAGATCATTACGGACGCCTTCGCGCCGCAGTATCAAATCAACCTGAGCATTCAGGGCCTGGACGGAAGCATCATGCTGACCCTTTCCAAGGGCGGGCGCATCGTCGCCAAGCGCATGATCAGCGCCCAGCAACGCAACGATCCGGAACGGCTCAAACGTCTGGTGCAGAGCATCCAGTTCGGGATCGCCATCGAACAGGGCCACAGCGCCGTGGCCATCCTCGAAGCCATGACCGGCGGTGACAACATCAAAGTGCCGCCACCCCAAGCCCAAGGCCCGGCACCTTCTGCCGCCGGCCTCTAGATTTCGCCCTTTTCCACTTCGGTATGTTCACTGGAACCCGCACCGATCTTGCGGTGCGGATGTTCGATCTTCACCGAAGGGAACTGCGACGAGGCGTAGCGCACCACCAGGATCGCGAACGCCAATAGCAAGATGCCGCCGCACAGGTAGATGATCCCCAGATCAGGCGGGCTGTGGTGGGAGACGTTGGAAATCAGCAGCCGCGTCAGCGCCGTGATCGCCACGTAGATCAAAAACCGTACAGGCATGTGGTTGGTCTTGAAATAGATCCCGACCATCGCACCCAATTCGAGGTAGATGAACAGCAGCAGGATGTCATCGATCTTGATGTGTCCCGTTTCGATCATCTGCAGGAATTCCATTACCGCAGCCCATGCGGTCACCGCACCAATGGCGAACAGCGCCAGGTAGTGAAACGTCTCGACGAACAGGTTGCCCAGCGATTCGGCCAGTTGATGCACGTTCTGGCGCAGGTTCTCGGCCCAGTTGATTTTCACGATGTAGTTTCCTTAGGTCGACTCGACCGGATGATGCGGGTTGGACGTGACGGTTGTTCTGCATGCAGAAAAAAGGCCAGTGTCCTCGATGAGATGGCGATGGGCTGGTATTCGACACGTGTCACACGAAACGGCGGCGTCGCGAACAGGCACGGCTTACGCGACAAGACTCGAAACCGGCTACATTAAAAAGCCACTATCCAAAGGGAAGGGATTCGCTTATTCTTTCGCCTGTATATAAATACAGTAGTCGCACGATAACCAATGTGAAGGCATGTGAGGTGGTGAATGGCCGTCGAAGTGGTATACCGCAGCAGCCGAGATCTGGCACGCTTGTTAATGGATAAAGCCGAAGCTGACCGTCATGACAAAATGCTGGAGCTCGCCGAATTGCTGGCCGAGGTGTTGCAAAAAGCCGTTCCATCGCTGAGCGAGCAACAGGTGGAAGAAGCCGGGATCTACATGGCGAAGAATCGCGATGTGTTCGCCAAGGCATTCAAGAGCCAGCCGGACGCCCTGTCCGAGTTGCTCAACCCGTCGGACGAATGACCAAAAGATCGCAGCCTTCGGCAGCACCTGCACCGCGTAGGCGCTGCCGAAGGCTGCGATCTTTTTTTATCAATAGAAACGACGCGGGTCCGAATCGATCAGGCTGGCGAGCTTGGTCAGGGCGAAACGCAATTCGTCCTGGCTGGTGGGGGACATCAGCACCAGGCGCACGCACCGGCTGGCGGTGCCTGAACGTTCAGCCTGGAACTGGCTGCCGCTGAGTACCAATACGCCGTTGGCCCGGGCGAGCATGGTGAATTCATCGCTGGTCCATGGCTCGGGCAACGTCAACCAGACGTGATACGAGTATGGCTGGGCCTTGAGCTCGAACCTGGCGAAGATTTCCTGGGCAATCGCTTGCCGTGCAGCCGCTTCGTTGCGCTGGATGCGAACCAGCTTCTTGTCCAGGCCCTCGGTGATTACGTTGCTGGCCAACTGCGCGGTCAACGGCGAGGGCATCCAGACGCTGCTGCGCACCATTGAGGTCAGGCGCGACAGCAGTTTCGGCGGGCTATGGAGATAACCGATGCGAAGCGCCGGCATGATCGACTTGGACAGGCTGGTCAGGTACACCGAACGGTCCGGTGCAAAGGCGGCCAACGGCTTGGTCGAGGGATCGGTCGCGAGAAAACCGTAGATATCATCGTCCAGGATGATGAAATCGAACTCTTCGGCCAGCGCCGCAATCTGGGCCCGGCGTTGTTGCGACATGATTGCCGCCGTGGGGTTCTGGCACGTCGCCACGCAAATCAGCATGGCCGGTTTTTCCCGCAGGCACAGCTCGCGCAACGCCTCGGGAATGATGCCTTCGTCATCCATCGGCACGCCACGCAGGCGACGTTCCAGGCCATGGGCAAGGGAAATGATGCCGGGATAGCAAAGCGCTTCGCACAGCACCAGGTCGCCAGCACGGGTCAAGGCGCTCATCGCTACCATCAAGCCATGCTGGGCACCCGACGTGATGACCACCTGTTGCCATTGAGCGTCGGGCAATGAATGGCGAAGCCATTGCGCCCCTGCCTCACGATGGGCCGGATGCCCACCGTCGGGGGCGTAATCCAGGGCGCGAGCGAAATCGGTGCTCCTGGCCATGCCCACCAGCGCACCGCGCAACCAATAATCCAACGTCTCGCTGTAGGGTTTGATGATCGACAGATCAAGTAATTCAGGCTGGCCGAGGTTGAGCGCCACGGCACTGTTGCTCGTCGGCAGTTCAAGTAACTGGCGGTTGAGCACATAAGTGCCGCGTCCCACTTCCCCGCGCACCAAATGACGCCGATGGGCTTCGCTGTATGCCCGGCTGATAGTGCCCGGCGTGACATCCAACGCGCTGGCCAGCTCCCGCAACGTCGGCAGCCGATCACCTTCATTCAACACTCCACTGTCGATATCGCGCGCCAGTGCATCGGCGATCGACAGGTACATCGGCTGGCTGGTGTCGCTTAGCTGGGGAACCCACATGAATGACGAATGCCCATCGTAGAAATGATCAGTGGCCGAGCATAGCACAAGGCGCCGTGCGGCTCATTCCGGCAAGCGGCGCAAATTGAGTTGATTGAATCGATTCACTGCTTTGCCAGAATGCCGAAGCACGAAAAGCCGTATAGCCAGATGAAATCGCCTACACAGCGATAAAACGTAGCGCCGTGAAAATATTTCAATGATTAATCACCGCGCCTATTGAATCGATTCAATCCGTTCAAATACACTCACGAAAATCGACTCAATCAATTCCCCTAACCGCCAACATTCGGGTGCCCAGCGCGCCAAGCCGAGACCTCATGGACACAATCAGAAAGGATCTATCCCTCTCCGCGATCATCGCAGGCTTTATTGCCGTGATCATTTCCTACGCCGGCCCACTGATCATCGTGTTCCAGGCCGCCAAGGAAGCACAGCTGCCCAACGATGTGGTGTCGTCATGGATCTGGGCCATTTCCATTGGCAGCGGGGTGACAGGGCTGTTCCTGAGCTGGCGCCTGCGGGTTCCGGTGATCACGGCGTGGTCGACGCCGGGCGCGGCGTTGCTGGTGTCGATGCTGCCCACCGTAACCCTGCCCCAGGCCATCGGCGCCTACATCGTGGCTTCGGTAATCATCGCCGTGGTCGGCCTGTCCGGCGCGTTCGACAAACTGATGAGCCGCCTGCCCAAGGCCATTGCCGCCGCCATGCTCGCCGGCATCCTGTTCCGCTTCGGCGCCGGGCTGTTCACGTCCATTGAACTGCAACCGGTGTTGGTGTTGGCGATGATCGCGGCCTATCTGGCCTTCAAGCGCTTCTCGCCACGCTACGCGATCCTGTCGGTGCTGATCATCGGCTGCGCGGTGGCAGCTTCGTTCGGCGAACTCAACAGCGGCTCGATCGATGTTGCGGTGGCCCATCCGGTCTTCATCGCCCCGCAGTGGAGCTGGCACGCGATCATCAACATCGGCCTGCCGCTGGCGCTGGTCACCTTGACCGGTCAATACGTGCCGGGCATGGCCGTGCTGCGCACCGCCGGCTATGACACGCCGGCTCGCTCGATCATTTCCTTCACCGCCATCGGCTCGATCCTGATGGCTCCGTTCGGCTCCCATGGCTTGAACCTGGCCGCGATCACCGCAGCGATCTGCACCGGCCGCGAAGCCCATGAGGACCGCGACAAACGCTACATCGCCGGGATTGCCTGCGGGGTCTTCTACATCCTGATGGGCATTTTTGGCGCGACCTTGGCCTCGGTGTTTTCCGCGCTGCCGAAAGAATTGATCGCGTCCCTCGCCGGCCTGGCCTTGTTCGGCGCGATCAGTGCCGGGCTGACCGGTGCCATGGCCGACGACAAACAACGGGAAGCCGCGCTGATTACCTTCCTGGTGACAGCGTCGGGCATGAGCTTCCTCGGTTTGGCCGCCGCATTCTGGGGACTGATCTTTGGTCTCGTGGCGCATTTCGCATTGAACTACAGCCGCGAACGCCGGGCCGCCGTACTGGCCGAGGGCAGTCGCCCCTAGTACCTCGCGACGGCGTCATCGGTACAACAAACGCTCCGCCAACTCATCGGCCACCCGGGCTGGCGAGCGTTTTTCCGCCTGGGCGTGGGCGAAGACTTCCGTGAGCCGGGCGCCGATCTTCGACAGGTGCGCGGTGATGGTCGGCAACTCTTCGCCGCGATGCTTCAGGGCGACATAGATCAGGCCGCCGGAGTTGATCACGTAGTCCGGCGCATAGAGGATCCCGCGCCTCTCCAATTGATCAGCCACCTGCAAGTTGCTCAGTTGGTTATGAGCCGAGCCGGCGACCGCCGAGCAACGCAGTTGCGCCACGCTGTGGCTGTTGAGCACGCCGCCGAGCCCGCAAGGCGCCAGGATGTCACACGGTGTGCTGAGCAATGCATCGTTGGCGATGGGGTGGGCACCCAATTGCTCCATGGCCAACTGGACCTTGCCGGGGTCGATGTCGCTGACCAGCAGTTCCGCGCCCGCCGCGTGCAGTTGTTCGGCCAGGGCATAACCGACGTTGCCCAAGCCCTGGATCGCGACGCGCAGGCTCTCCAGGTTATCGCTGCCCAAACGGGCCATCGCCGTGGCGCGAATACCGGCGAAGACGCCCATCGCCGCGTGCGGCGCCGGGTCTCCCGAGGCGGTGGTGCTGGTGACGTGACGGGTCTGCTGGGCGATGCAGTCCATGTCCGCCACCGACGTCCCGCTGTCGATGGCGGTGATATAGCGACCATCCAGTTGCTCGATGCAACGGCCAAAGGCTTCGAACAGCGCGGCCCGGCTTTCGACATGCGCAGGGCGCATGATGACCGCCACTCCGCCCCCCACGGGCAAGCCGGCCAGGGCAGCCTTGTAGCTCATGCCCTGGGCCAGGCGCACGGCGTCGGCCACGGCACTTTCGTCGTCGGGGTAGGAAAGATAACGACAACCTCCCAGGGCAGGCCCCGGACGGCTGCAATGAATGGCAATCACCGCCTTCAACCCGGTCACCGGGTCTACGCTTAAGTGCAGCGATTCAAGGCGGGAGCTTTGCATGAGAGCGAACATCGACAGGCTCCCGAATCACTTTTGTCTGTTTCGCCAGTATAGGCGTGCGCTCGAAAATTGCTGGAGTTCGCCGGAATAAGCATGAGTCGTTGCCTGTTATTTCGGCATAACCTGTTACTGCGTATTTGTGAGACTGGACGAAAACCCATGGCAGAGCTAAAACGAGGCATAGCCCGGAGATTGTGATGACGCCGCGCCAAGCCTTTTTTGATTGCCTGCACCGCTCCCCCCCGGCGCTGTTCGAAGCAGCGCTATGGATCGCCGCTGAACATGATCGCGAGTTGGATGTACCGACGCTGTTGAAGGACTTCAAGGATCTGCAACGGCAGGTCAGCCACGGCCTGCCCATGTTGCCGGTCAGTGAATTGGGCCAGCCCTTGCTTCGACGCCTCAATGACCTGGGTTTCGCGCAGGATGATTCCACCCCGCTACGGCCCCGCGCGGCACTGCTGGACAAGGTTCTGGCGCACAAACGGGGTCAGCCCCTGGCCCTCGGCCTGATCGCCCTGGAGTTGGCCCGCGGCCTGGAGATCCCAATGGCCGGTGTCAATTTCCCCGGCCATTTCCTGCTACGCGTCCCCGGTGCCGACCATCTGCTCGACCCGTGCGGCGGCCGACGGCTGTACCCCAATGATTGCCGGGAACTGCTGCAGCGTCAGTACGGCGCGAACATGCCGCTCAAGGCCGAGCATATGGTCAATGCCGAGCCGATGCAGATGCTGCAACGGTTGTCGCGCAACCTGCGGCAATTGCACCTGGCGAACGATGACTACATCGCGGCGCTGATCGATGCCGAACGAGTGCTCGAAATGGGCAACGCCAACGCCGCCGACTACCTGGCGCGCGCCAGTCTTTACCAGCGCCTCGACTGCCCTAACGCTGAACGTTTCGACCTTGAGCATGCGCTGATGCTCAGTGAAGATCCGATCCAACGGCTGCGCCTGACCGAGCGACTGGGGCATCTGCCGCCCAATTCGATTGTGCACTGAATGAGTACGGGCTTTGGATTTTTGTGGTGATTGCTGGATCGCCATCGCGAGCAAGCTCGCTCCCACAGAGAGCCTGGGTCTGGCGCCATCTGTGTGGGAGCGAGCTTGCTCGCGATGACGGTAAGCCGGCTTGCGCCAATTTCAAGCCGGGGTGTCAGGCTGATTCGCCGGATGCGCCTTCTGGAACGCCGCATGTCCGGTCGCCAACGCCGCAACCCGCCGGATTCGCGGATACGGTTGCAACGAGACATTGAACCGCTCGGCCGCGTACAGCTGCGGGATCAGGTACACATCCGCGATGCCTGGCAGCGCGCCGAAGCAATAGCCGTCATCGCCAATCAACTGCTCCACCGCCGTCAGCCCCTGGCTGATCCAACCCGCGATCCACTCCGCCACCTGCGCTTCGTCGTGTCCCCACTTGCGCAGCTTGTTGAGCACGCTGACGTTGTGCAGGGGATGAATATCGCAGCCAATCAACGCCGCGACACCCCGTTCGTGGGCGCGGGTCGCAAGGTTGTTGCTGAGCAGCGGCACCTGTGGATAACGCTCTTCCAGGTATTCGATGATCGCCGGCGATTGCACCAGCAGCGCGCCCTCATCAGTGCGCAGGGCCGGTACCCGCCCTTGCGGATTGATCGCCAGGTACGCCGGCTGGCGATGCTCGCCCCCCGGTGGGGCGATCAAGTTGACGGGCAGGGCCTGGTAATCCAGCCCCTTGAGCGCCAAGGCAATACGCACCCGATACGACGAAGTGGACCGGTAATAGGTATAGAGTTCCATGCCCCGCTCCTCACCGTGCCGGCAGGATCTTGCCGCGGCATTCGCCAAAGCCGATGGACGTCACGCCGTCACGACTGCAACGCGCGCGCAGGATGATTTCATCGCCGTCCTCGAGGAATTTGCGAACTTCGCCGGACGCCAATTCGATCGGCTTCTTGCCGCCCTCGGTGATTTCCAGCAGGCTGCCGAATTGACCGTTTTCCGGCCCCGACAACGTGCCCGAGCCAAACAGGTCACCTGCCTGTAACTGGCAGCCGTTGACGCTGTGGTGCGCCACCATCTGCGCCACGGTCCAGTACATGTATCGGGTGTTGCTGAGGGTCAACCGATGGGCTGGCAGGTTTTGTTCGCGCATGGTTTCGGTCAGCAGCAGCACCTCCAACTCGATGTCGAATGCACCGCCGGCCTGGTCACGCTTGTCCAGCAGGTACGGCAGCGGCTGCGGATCGCCCTCGGGACGCGCCGGTTGGGAACGACGGAACGGTTCCAAGGCTTCAGCGGTGACCACCCAGGGCGAGACACTGGTCAGGAAACTTTTCGACAGGAACGGCCCCAGCGGCTGATATTCCCAGGCCTGGATATCCCGCGCCGACCAATCGTTGAGCAGACAGAAACCGGCAATGTGCTCGGCAGCATCGCCGATGGCGATGGGCTCGCCCAAGGCGTTGCCCTGGCCGATCCAGATGCCCAGTTCCAGCTCATAGTCCAGGCGCGCGCACGGGCCAAAGGTCGGCTCGGTCTGGCCAGCCGGCAAGGTCTGGCCCTTCGGGCGGCGCACATCGGTGCCGGAAGGGCGGACCGTCGAGGCGCGACCGTGGTAGCCGATGGGCACGTATTTGTAGTTGGGCAGCAGCGGATTGTCAGGCCGGAACAGCTTGCCGACATTTTGCGCGTGCTCGATGCCGACGTAGAAATCGGTGTAGTCGTTGATTTTTGCGGGCAGGTGCATCTGGCAATCCGCCGCACGGGGCAACAGGCTGTCACCCTGGGCTTCGATCTTGTCCCGCAGCGGGCTGTCTTCGCGCAGCAGCTCCAGGAGCCGTTCACGCAGGGCGACCCGGGCGGTGCGGCCCAGGTCGAAGAAAGCGTTCAGTTGACCACCTTCCATGGCCGCGACCGCATCGCCTGCCGCGCCCTCGAACAGGCCTGCCTGCAACGCTGCCTGCAGATCGAAAATCCGCTCGCCAATGGCAACGCCGCTCCGCGGGGCGCCGCCAGCGATGCTGAAAATGCCCAGCGGCAGGTTCTGCAGCGGGAAGTCGGCATGACCGTTGGCGGAGGCGACCCAGCTGCGGGTGGAGGAAACGTGAGTCATGGATTATCTCCGGGTCGGGTCGAACGTGACTGGCAACGAGGCCCAGCAGGCATCGTAGTCCGTTTGCAATTGAGGGCAATCCAGGGCGAAGCGGCTCGGGCGCAGCACTTGGCTGGTCTCGAACATGAACGCCATGGTGTTGTCGATTTTCGCCGGCTTGAGTTCGGCATTGATGGCCTTGGTGCACGTTTCGCCGTCGGGACCATGGGCACTCATGCAGCTGTGCAACGATGCGCCTCCGGGCAGGAAACCTTCGGCCTTGGCATCGTACGCGCCCTGGATCAGGCCCATGAATTCATTCATCAGGTTGCGGTGGAACCACGGCGGACGGAAGGTGTTTTCCGCCACCATCCAGCGCGGCGGAAAGATCACGAAATCGAGGTTTGCCAAGCCGTGGACACTCGTGGGAGAAGTCAGCACGGTGAAGATCGACGGATCCGGGTGGTCGAAGCTGACCGTGCCGATGGTGTTGAATCGGCGCAGGTCATATTTGTACGGCACGTTATTGCCATGCCAGGCCACCACGTCGAACGGTGAATGATCCAGCTCGCACGCCCACAACTCACCCAGGAACTTCTGTACCAGCGTGGTCGGTTGCGCGAGGTTTTCGTAATGGGCGACGGGCGTCAGGAAATCCCGTGGATTGGCCAGGCCATTGCTGCCGATAGGCCCCAGGTCCGGCAATCTCAATGGCGCGCCATGGTTCTCGGCGATGTAGCCGCGGGCCTGCGGGTCGAGAAGCTCGACGCGCAACTTCAGCCCTCGCGGCAGCACGGCAATTTCCAGCGGCGCCAGCTCCAGCACACCCAATTCGGTGACGATCCGCAAGCGCCCGAGCTGCGGCACGACCAGCCATTCGCCATCGGCATTGAAGAACACCCGTTCCATGGAGCAGTTCGCGCGATAGTGATAGAGGCTGATGCCCGCCGGTTTGTCCGAACCGGCGTTGGCCGCCATGCGCACCAGCCCGTCGATGAAATCGGTCGGCTGCGCAGGGATCTCCAGCGGGTTCCAGCGCAGGCGATTAGGCGTGACCTCACCCAGTGGACCACCCGCCAACTGACGATCAAGCCTGGCAAAGGCCGGATGATTGGCCGAGGGTCGGATGCGGTACATCCAGGTTCGCCGCGCTTCGCTGCGGGCCATGGTGAAAGCGGTGCCTGAAAACAGTTCGGCATACAGGCCGTACGGTGCTTTCTGCGGAGAATTCTGGCCAACCGGCAGGGCGCCAGGCAGCGCTTCGCTGGAAAACTCGTTACCGAAGCCAGACAGATAAGCCAGATCCGACGCCGTGGAATCGAGGTTCATGGAGCCTCCTGGGATGCGGCCCATCACATCGTGCAATGTTCGAGGCGCACCGGGTTATTTTTATCGTAATCCAATTACGCATAACGTAATTTGCTCGGCAGCGACCGTCAAGCTATAAAGACGCCCATTCGCCCTCCGGACCCGCACTTCCATGGAAAACCTGCCCAGCAACGGTAAACAGAAAGTCCGCTCGGCCGAGGTCGGCACCGACATCCTCAAGGCGCTGGCCGAACTCTCCCCCTCCACATCGTTGTCGCGCCTGGCCGAACACGTGCAGATGCCGGCGAGCAAGGTCCATCGCTATCTGCAGGCCTTGATCGCCAGCGGATTCGCCGAACAGAACACCGCCACCAACCACTACGGCCTGGGTCGCGAAGCCTTGCGCGTGGGGCTGGCGGCCTTGAACGGCATGGACGTGCTGCAAGTGGCCGCCCTGCCCTTGGCAGAGCTGCGCGACGACTTGAACGAAACCTGTTTCCTGGCGGTGTGGGGGAACCACGGCGCGACCGTGGTACGGATCGAACCGGCCGTGCGAGCCGTCACCGTGGTGACGCAACTGGGCTCGGTCTTGCCGTTGCTCAGTTCATCCACGGGCCTGGTTTTCAGCGCCTACTTGCCGGAGCGCGAAACCGTCGGACTGCGTGACGAGGAAGTCCGCGCCGCCCGCGCTCATCCGCTGGCAGATGACCAGGCCTACGCGGCGCTGTGCGAACAAATACGTCAACGCGGCCTGCATCATGTCCACGGTTTGCTGATGCCCGGGGTAGACGCGTTGTCCGCGCCGGTTTTCAACGCCATGGGCCACGTCACGGCGGTCATGACCATTGTCGGCCCGACGTCGCTGTTTCATGCCGATGAGAACGGCCCGGCGGCGCAACGCTTGTTGGCGGCGACCCGGGCCGTGAGCTGGCGGATGGGCTATGAGACCGATCCCGGATCAGATCAGGAAGCCCGGTAAGACTTTGATCAGCAGGTCGTTAAGGTATCCGGCGGTCAACTGTGGATGCCGATGCTCCTCCTTGCCACTGTAGGGGACCGAATAGACCGCGCCATCCCTTCCATGGCAGGGAATCTCATCATTGTCGAAGTACCCCAGCAGCTGATCTACCAGCTTTGCGGATGAGGTGATGATCCGATCGCCAAAGTCATCTGTGGCAAAATCGGTTACATAGATGCTATTCAGATCGACGCCAGGCAAATGAAACTTCAACGCCATCTCCACTTCCTCTACAGCCAGAGGCCTCAGGCGAGTGCGGGACAACGCCATCGACGGTTCGTCAGTCAGGCTCGAAACGATGTCGGCGACGATCTTTTCAAAGGCAACAAGATTCAGCGCCTTGATCCGATCTTCATTGGCGAAGGAGTAGCGCTTGCTGAAAATCTCGCTGACGCCTTGCGTGTAGGTCGGGCTGGACTTTCTTTCGACACATGCCAGCGCTTCTTCAAACAAGGTGATCGAACGAGCAAACTCGGCGCTGGACGAGCTTTCCAAAATATTTAGATAGCTGTTGTGTGGATTGACGTTCAACCCATCCAACGCCCCAGCAAGATCTCCACGGCGAAATCGACGCGGGTTGCTTTCAAGGCAAGAAGCTTTTGCGAATATGAAGAAAATAATGGTGCGTACATAAACATCCTTGTTCGGTGTTGGTTACGAACTTCATGTTCGTTCCATTGATGGTGCCTGTTACGGCGACTTACTTTTTGTTGAAATCCGGGACTAACCAAACTCCCTTTTCAATGTAAGCCCGACACTTATAAATCAAACGTTCTCCGTTACTTCCCAAACAAGTGTAAGTATGAGTAAAACGTCCCGAGCTTAATTCATGACGCCCATCACTTTCGCCTTGGCAACCGCTTGCGTACGCCGCTGTACACCCAACTTGCTGTGAATTCGACGCGAATGTGTTTTTACGGTGTGCAATGAAATGAACAACTGCTCGGCGATCTGTTGGTTTGAATAACCTTGCGCGATCAATTCCAGCACTTCCAACTCTCGCTGGCTGAGCAGGGTCTCTTCGGTCTGCACGGTTGGCTGCTCGATGTGTCCGGCCGATTCAAACCAGCGCAACAGTTCAGGCTGACGCAAGCGCAGCTCGCGCAGGGCCTGTTGCGCTCGCCAACAGGCGACACGCTGCAGGCCCTCCTGCAGAAGCGCGCGCGCCTGGGAGCGATCGCCGGTCAGCCAGGTCACCTCAGCCAGGGCGAGGTGCAACTCGGTTTCCAGACCGTGCATTTCACAGCGTTGCGCCTGGGTGATCATGTCCTTGAGCCGGGCCTGGGCATCCTGCGCCCGATGCAGATAGACCTCGGTCAGCACCAGCAGGTACTCAAGACGCGGGATCAGTTCCAGGGTGGCGGGCGGCGCCTGCTTGGCCTGCGGTCCGCAAAAATGCCGCAAGACGCGAGTCAGTACTTCGTGGGCCAGTTCCGGGCGTCCCTGTTGCAGCCAGAACTGACAACTGGTTTGCAGCAATACGCCACGGTACACCGTGTCGGGAATGTGCCGCTGCTGCATGATGCGTTCGGCGTCGCGAAGCTGCATGAACGCCTCGCCATAATCGCCCTGGTTGGCGGCAAGGCAGGCCTTGCCAAGAAAGCCATAGAGCACCTGTTTGTCCTGGTTGCGCAGCCCCGTTTCCAGGCCCGCCTGAAAGTGCTCGTCGGCCTGCTCATCCAGGCCCATTCGCAAGGACAGTCGTCCACGACGCAGGGCGATTCTTCCCAGCAACGCGGAAAAATCCTGCCCAGGCTTATCAAGCAGTGCCTGGACAGCACCCAGCAGGTGGTCGGCCCGGTGAGGAGCCCCCCGTTGCTCCAGGACCTGGGCATGATCCAGTTCGAGCAGGCCTTCAAATACCAGCGAGCCTTGCGCGCGCGCCAGGCACAGTGCCTGGCGATTGATCCATTGGGCGGACGCCAATTCACCTTTGAGCAACGCCTGCTGTGTCTGACCAATCAGGCACAACACCCGCAGCGCCCAGGCGTCGGGGCCCAGGCTGGCCTGGGCGTGGAGAAAATGCTCGCGGGCCTGTTCGCCGTCGCCTCGAAGGTGCAGCAACCATCCACGCAGGACCTGCCATCGGGCAATCAACTGTCGCTGTTGGCAAGCCAGGGGCTGGGGCATGAATTTGACCAACTGTTCGATGCAGGCCTCGGCCTGGTCGAAACGTCCGGCAAACATCAAGGCCGTGGTCACCAGGCCTACCGATTGCGCTGTCCCGAGCGACAGCGCTTCACCCTGCTGGTCGTGCAGGTTCAGCAAGAGCTGGACGTTGCTGCGTTGCAACACATGTTCGAAATTCAAATGCTGCAGGAAACTGACGGCGGCCTCGAACTCCTCGGCCTGCATGGCTTGCTCGAACGCCATGGGCCAATCCTGTTCGGCGGCGAACCATTGGCAGGCCCGTCGGTGCCAGGAACGCCCCTGGGGCCAAGGTTCATCGCGCACCAGCCGGGCCAGCGGCGGGAAAATCTGCAGCCAGTCCGAAGACGCTTCCCACGGCTCGATAAAACAGCCCAGGTCCCGCAACAGGGGAAGACACTCAGCCCCCACGGTGTCACCGAACAGATGCTCGCAGAGCCGGGCATTGAAACGCGGCAGATGCGCCAACACCCGCCAGGCCTGGGCCAGCTCGGGCGTGAGGCTGCCGAACAGTTCGTATTCCAGGTAATCGAGCAATGTACCGGGACGCCCCGGCGCGGCGTGACGACGCGCCCATTCACAACGTTCCAGCAATGTGATGCGCACCCCGGCGCACCAGCCACCGCTGCGCTGGATGACTTCGCGGGCGGTGCGGGCCGCCAGCGGGCCGGGCAAATGGCTGAGGAATTGCTGGACATCCTCGACGCCAAACACCAAGGCTTTCGCGTCGAACTCATACAGCTCGTCGTCGAGCAACAGGCGCGGCCAGTTGCAGTGAGGACGCCGGCGACCATTGAGCCACAGGTGCAGCGCGGGACTGCTGGCGTTCAACAGACGGTCGAGCAATTGGTCCAGCTCAGGATTGGGCACCCGGCAATAATCGTCCAGGAACAGCCACGTGGGGGCCTGCAAACGGGCCAGATGGGCCGACAGGCTTGCCTCATCCGTGACGGGCAGGCCAAGGGCTTGCGCCAGGCATTCACACAGCTGCGCGGCATCGAGTGCCGCGCCTGCCAACGGCAGCCAGTGCAACCGGCATTCAGCCGGGGCCTGCAAGAAGCATTCGGCGAACAATGCGCTCTTGCCGCTGCCGGCCGGCGCGCAAAGCAGCTTGACTCGGGCCTCGGACGCCAGCAGGGGCTCGCTCAACGACCGGCGCGACACATGCGTCGAAGACAGGCGAGGCAACAGCCCAGGACGGTCCGGACACGGAGTCATGGCGGTCATTGTGCAAGGTCCCTTTTATTGTTGTTCCTTCACCCTAGACCTCTGTCGACCACCTTAGGAGAAGTATTCAGCGCGCTGATTGGCGGCCATAAAAAAAAAGACCGGCAGCTCGGCTGCCGGTCTTCGATTTGCGTATTTCTCCTAGGGGCGATTGGGGCCGCTGCGCGGCCCAGCGGGAGCAAGCTCCCTCGCCACAGTGCCAGCCGCTTTAGCGAACCCCACTCGACCGCAGCGCCGCCGGGGTGTAGTCGGCTGCACGAGCCTCGAAGCCATAGACGTACGCATGCTTCTCTTCGTTCTTCATCCCCAGGGCGATGTAGCGGCCAGCGATGATGTCGTAGAGCGCTTCAAGCGTGTAGCCCGGGTTCTGGTGGTCGTAGTAGAACTGGGCATGACCTTCGGCGACACGCCACAACTGGCCGCGGCCGTCATAGTGGTCCACCAGCGCCGCCTGCCAGCTGTCCTCGTCGATGTACATGTGGCGCTTGGCGTAGATGTGCCGCTCGCTGGGCTTGACCGTACCGATCACTTCCCAGACACGGTGCAACTCATAGCGGGTCAGGTCCTGGTTGATGTGGCCGGCCTTGATCACGTCGTCATACTTGAGGCTCGGCGAATCGAGTTTGTAGCTGTTGTACGGGATGTACATTTCCTTCTTGCCAACCAGTTTCCAGTCGTAGCGATCCGGCGCACCGGAGAACAGGTCGAAGTTGTCCGACGTACGCAAGCCGTCGGCGGCGGTGCCCGGGCCGTCGTAGGCCACTTGCGGGGCGCGACGCACGCGGCGCTGGCCGGCGTTGTAGATCCACGCCAGGCGCGGTTCCTTCACTTGGTCCAGCGTTTCATGCACCAGCAGCACGTTGCCGGCCAGGCGCGCCGGGGCCGTGACCTCCTGCTTGAAATAGGTCAGCACGTTGCTGGCTTTTTCCGGGTCGGCGTCCTTGATCAGGAACGGCACGGCGATCTCTTCTTCAAAGCGGATCGGCGTGAAGCTGCCGTTGGTCTGCGGCGTGGCCTGGGTGATGACACGCCGCAGGTTGCCGCCGTGATAACGGGTGATGTGGTTCCACAGCACTTCAACGCCATTCTTCGGGATCGGGAACGCGTAGTAGCGGTTGCCGGTGAAATTGGCCAGGCCGTTGCCGTCGTTGATCGCGTTCACATTGAGCGCGCTGCGCTTGGCCGCCTCATAGACTTCCGGTGGCAGGCCGACGCTGCGATGGGTCGGGTAGACCGGGATCTTGTAGGTTTCCGGGTAGCGTTTGAACATCGCGACCTGGCCGTCGGACAGCTTGTCCTTGTACTTATCCACAGTCGCGGCGGTGATGGTGAACAGCGGTTTTTCATTGGCGAACGGGTCGGCCAGGAAGCCCTTGCTGTCCACGGCGCCGGCGTTCTTCGCAATGCCGCCGGTCCAGGCCGGGATCGAGCCATCGGCGTTACCGGCCTTCTCCGCCCCCAGTGGCGTCAGGCTGGTGCCCAGTTTGTTCGCTTCTTCCGGCGACACCGCCGCCATCACGTTCGCGGCCAGCAGGCTCAGGGCCAGGGCACCGCATTGCAGGATCATCTTGCGCATTGGGTTTTCCTTGTCAGCCAGATCAGAAGTTCACGCCGAAGCTCAGCGCGAGGAAGTCGCGGTCTTCGAGAACGTTGTAATCGCCGCCGAAGAAATCGGTGTAGCTCAGGCTGGCGGTATAGGTGTTGCGGTAATCGGCATCGACACCCACGCTGATGGCCTTGGCGCCTTCGTTGAACAGGCCGTTGGGGCCATAGCCGGCCACGTCATGGGACCAGGACACGTTGGGCTTGAAGTTCACCCCGCCGATGACGTTGGAGTAGTCGAGGATCGCCCGGGCACGGTAGCCCCAGGACGTCGAGGTGACGAAACCGTCGGTGTCGCCGTTGAAGCCGTACTGGCCGTAGACCGAGTCGCGGCCATAACGCAGCTTGTCCTTCGATTCCAGGCCACCGACATGCACGACCGCCGCCTCGCCCACCACGGTCAGGCGATCGGCGCCCAGGACCTGGTCGAAGAAATGCGTCAGGGTGCTCTGGACCTGGGTGACTTCCTTGCGGCGGTAGCCGGTGTTGTCGGCGCCGGCAGAAGTGGCAATCGGTGAAGCGGCGCCCCCCGCGATCGGGTTGACCAACGCGAGCGTCAGGTCGTTGGTGTTGACCTGCACCGGTGCGTTGGGACGGTAGCTTATTTCGCCGGTCCACGCGGTGCCGGTGGGCAGTGTGGTGGAGAAGCTTGCGCCGTAGAGGCGGATGTCTTCGGGGTATTCAAGGTAATAGCCACCGCGACCCAACATTACACTTTGGGCCAGGCCCGCGCCGCTACCCGGTACTATCCCGTTGGCTATCGCGATCATCCCTGGCAAGGCGGCCAGCGTGGAAGCCCCTGCCGTCGTGGTTCCCACGGTCGGCGTACGGCTGTGATAATTCATGAAGTACAAACCGTATTCCGTGTCATCGCCGAGCCAACGCAACGCCGTGCCCCATTGCCCCGAATCCCGCGCATCGCGGTCAGCACCACGGCCGATGACCACCCCTTCGTCAGTCACCTGGATGCCCTGGCCAAAGGCCTGGGTCAACGGCACGAACGGCGCAATCGCCGGGCTGCCCACCGTGTACCCACTGGTACACCCATCAGCCACCACATCGTTACCAAAGAACGTCCCGCAGTTGTCGACGACCGTCTGGTCCCACTCCAACTGGTAGAACCCTTCGATGGTGAGTTTGTCGGTCAGGCCCTGGGAGGCGAACAGCATGTTCACCGGGATCAAGCCTTCCTTGATCTCCGCGCCCGGGCGACGGAACGCCGACACGTCCACCGGGTTGATGCTGTTGATGGAGTTGCCGATGAAGGTACTTTCACCCCAACTGACCACCTGCTTGCCGGCGCGCACGGTGCCGGGCAAATCGGCGATGGAATAGTTGTGATAGACGAAGGCATCGAGAATCTGCGCGCCTGACGACTTGGCGCCCTCTTTGCGATTGCTGTCGCTGATGTCCTTGAACTCACGGTTTTCATCCTTGAGCTCGAAGTCGTACCAATACTTGCCACGCACGAACACACCGGTGTCGCCGTACTTGAGTTCCAGGTCGTGCAAGCCCTTGAAGATTTTCGAGAAGGTCTCGCCCTTCTTGAAGTTCAGTCGTCCATCGTCACCGGTGGAGGATTGCCCCGTCCCGCCGTTGACCGTACCGACCAGATCCTTGTCGGCATCGCGCATGCCCCAACTCGCGCCAACGGACAGCGAGGAGTCGAACTGGCCCTCGATTTCGCCAATGTTGAAAGAAACGGCCTGCGCCTGGGCACAGCAACCCAAGGCCACCGCGACGGCCAGCGCCTGCGGCTTGAAGATGGCGCGCATTGTTATTGTTGTCATGCGTCTTCCCCGGTGAGTGACAGAGCCTTCACCCTACTGCCGCACGTCATGGGCGATAAGCGCACCAAGGGGGTATTCGCGCTGTACCTAAAAAGGATTACAGCCTATGCGGGAGCGGCCTCTGAGCGGGACATGAACAGGCTGGATGATGGGTTATCAACGCCGCGCATGAGCAATGCCGACCGTCACGACTGTTGCGCGCACCGCAACAGTGCATGTCCGAAACCGGGCTGTTTCCCGCGGCGCCCGATCCCTATGCTGGCCGGGCTTGCAGGGCAACGGGCCTGCAAGCACAAGTCGTCCGGCGTCCCTCGCGCCTGGCGCACCGTCATTCGGATGGATTGCACATCGATCCATCATCCCCGTGTCCACTGACGTTGATTTGTAGCTCCTTTGCAACGTCACGTTTAGGCCGCTGCGTTTTTTGCAGCGGCCTTTTTTATTTAGGGTTATGTCGCGAGTTACCTGTTTCCTACAACTTCGTCGGAAATATCTATCCTCGTTGCCCTTATTCGAAACGTTGAGTTTGTCGTCACTTCCCACAACACAGCCAGAAAGCAACTACGCGCCCGGCAAAAATTCACTGTTACGCTGAAATCAATCGCAGTATTTCGCTTCGATTCATTAACGGTGAGTTATGGACATGTACATAAATAACCAAAGCTATCGTTCAAAAAAATCTTATAACAGCCGCATTCGCTTTCTGGTGTTTCATTACACGGCCGGCAACTTCGAGTCTTCGATCAACACGTTGACCGGCCCTTCCGTCAGCGCCCATTACCTCATACCCGACTTCGCCGATCCTGGTTATTTGAAAGCGGGCTTTGCCGTCCCCCAGGTTTTCAATCTGGTCGACGAAAACCAACGCGCCTGGCATGCCGGCGTGAGCAGCTGGGGTAATCGCAGCAACTTGAACGACACGTCGATCGGTGTGGAAGTCGTCAACCTGGCAACTGACAACCAAGGCCAATTTACCTTTCCGCCTTATAAGGCCCAGCAAATCGAGGCCATCGAATACCTGGCATCAGACATTCTCAAGCGATACCCGGAAATCAGTCCGGTCAATGTAGTGGGACATTCGGACATCGCTGCGGGACGAAAGAGCGACCCCGGCCCGATGTTTCCGTGGCACGCGTTGTATCTCAAGGGCATCGGGGCCTGGTTCGATGACGCTACCCAGGATACGTTCATGCAGATGTACCAGGCCAATGGGATCCCCCTTCGGGAACAACTGGTCGGGCAGTTCAAGCGATATGGCTACGACACGTCGGCCGCCACCACGGTTGTAGGCTTCCAGCGACTGGTACGGGCTTTCCAACTGCACTTCCGTCCGGCGAAACATGACGGTGTAATGGACATCGAGACTGCCGCGAACCTGGCCGCCCTGGTGAAGAAGTACTTCCCCTGAACCGGTCGCCGCTGCCGACGACAACCGGCCCGGGCGACAAGCTTAAACGGCGTAGCGCTGCAGGTTAGCCATCATTTCTTTCAGGGCTTCGAGATTGTCGTTCGGGTGCACCGCGTTCTCGAAGTCGCAAATCTGTTGCCAATGGGCGGCGACATCCTCAGGTGAGAAACCTTTGCGCGGGTCGAACCCGGCGCCGAGGCTGCGCTCCCAGCGCACCTTGCCCATCCAGCCGCCGCCCACTTCGAATAACCCGGAGGTTTCCTGGCAGGCTTCACTGGCCAGGTACACCACCAGCGGACTGACGAGTTCAGGCTTGAGCTGTTCGAACACCTGCGGCGGGATCAGGCCCTCAGTCATGCGAGTGCCACCGGTGGGAGCGATCGCATTGACGTGGATGTTGTTCTTGCGGCCTTCGATGGCCAGGGTGCGTGTCAGGCCGTAGAGACCGAGCTTGGCCATCCCGTAGTTGGACTGGCCGAAATTGCCGTAGATGCCGGACGTGGAGGCGGTGAAGATCACCCGGCCATAATTCTGCTCACGCATGTGCGGCCATGCGGCGCGAGTGACTTTATAAGCCCCTTCGACATGGACGCGGTAAACCAGGTCCCAGTCGGCGTCGTCCATTTTATGAAAGGTCTTGTCTCGCAGGATGCCAGCGTTATTGACGACGACGTCGACGCGACCAAACGCGTCGAGGGCATTTTGCACAAGCTTGTCGCCATCGGTGACTGAGTCATGATTGGCCTCGGCAATACCGCCGGCCTGGCGAATTTCGGCGACCACCCGGTCGGCCGCCGAAGCGTTGGCGCCCTCCCCTTGAGCCGAGCCACCCAGGTCGTTGACCAGCACTTTCGCACCTTGCCTTGCGAACAGCAGCGCATGGGCACGCCCCAGGCCACCACCGGCCCCTGTGACGATCACGACTTTATCTTCGAAGCGCACAGACTCATTCATGGGCAGAACTCCAGCAGGCCGTAGGACAATGAACGGAAGTGTCAGGTACAAGTCCGCTGGTCACAATCAACTGGGTTGAAAGTGAATGTTGGGCGATAAGGTGCGGGGATGATGCAGGCAACCCATCATGAACAGGCCATTTGCTTGTGGGGCGCGGCGATGGCCTCGCGAAATGCCAGGTAGTGATTGAGCACCTGCACCGGCGCTTCGGTGTGCGGGTAATGACCGATGTGAGGCAACGACACCGTGTCGGCATGGGGAATGAGCGCCTGGTAACGGGCCACCATATGCGCACCGGAAATCGGGTCGAATGCCCCGTCGATCAGCCGCAACGGCACCTCGCCGCTCTGCATCGCCCGGACCCAGCGATCACGCTGTACGCGGCGCTCGGGAATATAGGCGATGAGCTTGTGCATGATTCGCGGTCCGCGGTGGGTCTCGACCAGGCTCCAGTAATCATCCAGCTCGCTTTCGGTGGGACCGGTCCAAGGACCAAAAATCTGCCGAAAGCTTTTCACCAGGCCGTCCCTGCAGAAAGCCCGGCCAACCAGCCAGCCCAAGGGGCTGAGCAGCAGTTTTTGCATGAACACCGGACGATGGGTTTCGGGAAACAGGCCACCGTTGAGGAAGACACAGCTGGCGAGGTCAATACGCGCCTCGCCATGCCGGGCAATCAGCTCCTGGGCCACACTGTCGCCGTAATCGTGGGCCAGTACGTGAACCCCTTGCGTCACGTTCAAATGAATCAGTAACGCCTGCTGCAGATCGGCCTGCTCCAGCAGGCTATAGACATGCTCCGTCGGCTTGGCGGAATCACCAAACCCGAGCATGTCGCAGGCGATGACTCGATAACGCTGTGCCAACGGCTGCCACAGGTAATGCCAGTCCCAACTGGCGGTCGGAAACCCATGAATCAGCAGCAACGGCTCGCCGTGCCCGGCCGTCCAATAGCGGATGGCGTGGCCGCGAAACATGAATGTCTGGCCGCGCTGACGCCAGATACGCAACGGGATTTGGACCATGGGCATCAACTTTTATAGCCTGGATCTTGCTGGTCGAGTTTGCGCAGCAGCGCTGGCCAGGCCAATGCGCCTCCCATGCCCTGGGCACTTTTGGTCACGCCGGCGACCATCGCCCGGGCGCCGGCCAATACCTGCGGCTCGATGGCAATCAATTCGGCGCCGCCCGTCTGGGCCATGACCTGGATGTCGCAGGCTCGCTGGAAAATGAACATCATCAGGAACGTATCGGCAATGGTCCCGCCACAAGTGAGCAGACCATGGTTGTGCAACATGAGGAAATTGCTCTCGCCCAGGTCGGCTTGCAGGCGGGCCTTTTCTTCCGGGTTCAGCGCGACCCCTTCATACGGGTGATAAGCCAGGCTCGACAGCACGAACAGCGATTGCTGGCTGATCGGCAACACGCCTTGCTTCTGCGCCGACACCGCGACGCCAGACGCAGTATGGGTATGCAGCACGCACGTCACATCGTGCCGCACCTCGTGCACCGCGCTGTGGATGGTGTAGCCGGCAGGGTTGATCTCGTAGGGACTGTCCATCAACTTGTTGCCGGCCTGATCGATCTTGACCAGGCTCGACGCGGTGATTTCGTGGAACATCAACCCGTATGGGTTGATCAGGAAATCTTCGGTGCCAGGGACCTTCGCGGAGATGTGCGTGAAAATCAGGTCATCCCAGCCGTGCAGCGCGACCAACCGATAGCACGCAGCGAGATCGACTCGGGTTTGCCATTCGGCTGCGCTGACCTGATCCTTGATGCCGGGTGTCGATTGAATGGGCGCTACGCTCACGGCTATGACCTCTGGCTTTTTTTATGTATGAGGGAGACGGCCATGGTTTTCATGGACAAGAAACCAGTCTAGTCATCTCCCGCCAGGTCGGTAGTTGCGTTGGCAGCCAGCTTACTGGCCGAGCGAGTCAGCATCAGCGCTCGCCGCAGGTGGCTCAACCACGCAGCGCGACGATCAACTCGGCCAACCAGGGCTCGGCGTCGGTTTCCGGCGTGACGCTTTCGCTGGCATCCAGGCGCAACATGGGCAGCACTTCATTCACCCCCAGCTCGGCAAACAGTTCGCGCATCTGCTCGCCACCGCCGCAGAACGTGTCGCCGTAGCTGGCGTCCCCCAGGCCGATCACCGCGCCAGGCAGTCCACGAAATGAAGCGGGCAATTGATCACGGATCGTTGAATACAGCGGCATCAGGTTGTCCGGCAATTCGCCCATGCCGGTCGTCGACGTAACGGCGAGCAAGGCTTGCGGTCCGAACGCCTGGATGTCCGCCAGGGTTGCCCGTGGATTGAGGAATGTTTCGAAATCCGCGTCACCGAGCAATTGGGCGGCATGCCGGGCAACTTCTTCGGCCGTGCCGTAGACGGAGCCGGAAAGAATGGCGACTTTCATCGGTCTGATCCTGAAACTGAATAAATAGAGTGATCATGGTAACAGGCTGCGCGCTCAAGCTGCGATTGACTCTCAACAACCGATAACAGCCAGTGGACATCCCCTCGGGTTCTTCTAGAATGCAGCGCGTCAGGGAAGTCCAAGGCTGGAGCACTCATGATCAACGCCCATCTGATGCAATTGGTGATCAATGCATCGAACGACGGGATCGTCATTGCCGAAAAAGAAGGCGATGACAACATCCTGATTTATGTAAACCCGGCCTTCGAACGGCTGACCGGTTACAGCCGCGACGAAATCCTCTATCAGGATTGTCGCTTCCTGCAGTCAGGCGACCGGGACCAACCGTCCTTGGAGCCCATTCGCACCGCCTTGAAACAGGGCGGTGCGTGCCGACAAGTGCTGCGAAACTACCGCAAGGATGGCACCCCTTTCTGGAATGAATTGTCGCTATCCACCGTAAAAAACGAGGCGGACGGCCATACTTATTTCGTGGGGGTGCAGAAAGACGTCACCGCCCAGGTGAAGGCCCAGCAGCGCGTTGCCCAGCTAGAGAAAGAATTGGCCGAAGCCCGGGAGATCATTGCTCGATTTAATTCGACGAGCGGTGAAAACAAAACGGCGAATTAATGGTCAGTCACTACAATCACCAGTGATAACGCAAATATTTTTCGAGCCATCTTTATGCAGCGCGACGCCCTCCTGACCCAGGATGAGCTTGATTTCATCCGGACCATGCAGCACAACCCGCAATTGAATGAGCGGGATGTCACGTCGAGCTTGCTGGTAAACGGTGGATCCCAGATCCGGGATTTGCTGACGCGCCTGGCGGCGAATGAGCAGGTCACGCTGCAGGCCAACTTCGAAAACCAGCAGATGACCTTCCCGTTGCATCTGGTCGAAGATGAATTCCATGCCATGCACCTTCGTCTGGGCGTGCCGAGCATCTACGAGGATGGGCCGAAGATTCGTCCATGGCGCCTGACCCTCGAAGAGCCCGTGGCGCTGGAAAACGTCAACGGCCAGCCAGGCCCGTTATGGGTGCATGAGGTTTCCTGCAAGGGCGTACTGCTGGAAATCCGCAACCGCACCAAACCACCGAAGCAGTTTTCCTTGTGGTTCAGCCCATCGGGCTATGAGCGGATATCACTGCGTGGCACGTTTGAAAGGGAAACTGCTCAAGGCATGTACGCTTATCACCTGAGCCAGCACGACCAGGACGAAACCGAGCGGCTGCGCCAGTACATCCTTCAGCAGCACCGCCTGGCTCATCCGGCCATGCATTTGTAGCAAGCCCTTCAAGTGTCCAGGTTGCCCGCCAGAAACTGACGCAAACGCTGGCGAATCTCCGTTCCTTCGTTCCCCAGGCAACCAATCGACGAGCCGGCCAGGCTTTCCTGCGCCAGGTCTGAGGCGTCACCCGCCAGCATCACCGGGCAATCCAGGCTCATCGCCAATTTCTTCAAGCGCTTGGGTAGATCGACTGCCGGTGCGTGGTTGGACACCAGCACCAAAGCTAAAGGCTGGATCTTCTGGCAGACCAGGATCAGTTCGTCAAACGGTTGGCCGACAGTCATCACCCTGACACCGACGTCCGCCTTACACACAAACAGCGCCGTTACCAACAGCTCCAACTCTCGGCACTGGCCGCAAATGGCGCTGACCAACACTCGTTGGGATGAAACGTCGCGCTTGAGCAGTAGCCGCTGCATCACGCGCGAGCGCAGGAAAGCGTCGAAAAATAGCCACTCGCTGGTTTGCCCGAACTCATGCTGGCGTTGCAGCAACTCTCGCCAGAGCGGCATCAGGATGTCCTGGAATACCACCGGCACGGCATAACTGGAAAAAATCTGTCCGTAGACGCGGTCCAGTGCCAGGTCATCGAAATTACCAACCGCATCCGCCACTTGCTGCTGCCATCGGTTGTAATCGGCACGAACCAAGTCAGGGGAAATGAATTTGGAGACTGGCGGCACCGACTCGGTCCTCGCCAAAATCTTTCCCACCTTGCTCACGGCCACCCCGCGCTCGATCCAGGCGAGAATGCTCCTGACCTTTTCGATATCGCCCAGGGAATACAGGCGGTGCCCGCTTTCGGTGCGCGTGGGTTGGATCAAGCCATAGCGGCGCTCCCATGCACGCAAGGTCACCGGGTTAACTCCTGTCAACCGTGCCACTTCGCGAATGGGAAACAAGTCTTCGCGCTTCAAGGCAGTTGATGCTGGAAACACGAAGTTATCTTCGGTGATTACGCTCATTCCGAGGGCTTTCCCGACACAAAATTGGATCCCATGGTACTCCCTCGCAACCCTGTCATGACAAGGACAAATTCGGTCAGCTTGCGGATTTGTTGTTTTTTGCTCGACAAGGAATAATCCTTGCTTTGCCTCTAGTGACCAGACGCAGCCCACTACCCTTGGGAGCGCCTCCCGCGAAGCTCCTATCCGGAGCGTTGCGCTCGTAACATGGAGATACAAAATGTCTACCTCACCCGTCACCTTGATGGTCGCGCGCCGCGTCGCCAACGGACGCTATCAGGACCTGATCGCCTGGTTGCGTGAAGGCGAACAACTGGCCACCGATTTTCCCGGCTACCTGGGCTCCGGTGTGCTCGCACCGCCACCCGAAGACGACGAATTCCAGATCATTTTCAGATTTGCCGACGAGCAGACCCTGCATGCGTGGGAGCATTCCGCCTCGCGCACGGCCTGGCTGGGACGCGGCAGCGATCTGTTTGCCGATCCCTCCGAACACCGGGTGCGAGGCATCGACGGCTGGTTCGGCGCGATCGGCCAACGCCCGCCACGCTGGAAACAGGCCGTGGCGATCTGGCTGGCGTTCTTCCCTGTTTCGTTATTGTTCAATTTCCTTTTGGGACCGTTACTCGGCGAACTGGGCCTGTTGAGCCGGGTTTTCATCAGTACGCTCATCCTGACGCCGCTGATGGTCTATCTGTTTATCCCGATGTCGACTCATTTATTGGCAAGTTGGCTGGCGGGAACGCCACAACGGCCCTTGCCGGCCGCGCAGAATCACTGACGCCATGGGAGCCAGCCAGGTCCGTGAGGGAAACCGAATCGGGCGCTGGATTTCCCTTGTCCATAGGACGTACCCGCCGTCGCTGTTATAGTTTTGCTTCCACCGCGAACCGAGCCGTCCCATGTCCAGCGCCACCGCTCCGATCCTGATCACCGGCGCAGCCCAACGCGTCGGCCTGCACTGTGCCCGACGCATGCTGGAGGACGGCCAACCGGTCATCGCCACGTACCGCACCGAACGCCCGGGCGTGCAAGCGCTACGGGACTTGGGGGCGACGGTCCTGTTCGCCGATCTTTCCAGTGAGGTCGGGATCCTGGCCTTCATCGAACAGCTCAAGCAGCACACCGATCAACTGCGCGCCATCGTCCACAACGCCTCGGCCTGGCTCGCCGAAACCCCGGGCAACGAAGCCGCGGCCTTCAGCGCCATGTTCGGTGTCCATATGCTCGCGCCTTACCTGATCAACCTGCATTGCGCCGATTTGCTGCGGCGCTCGGTGCCGGCGGATATCGTGCACATCGGTGATGACGTGACGCGCAAGGGCAGCAGCAAGCACATCGCCTATTGCGCCACCAAGGCTGGCCTGGAAAGCCTCACGCTTTCTTTCGCGGCGAAATACGCACCGGCCATCAAGGTCAACGGCATCGCCCCGGCCCTGCTACTGTTCAATCCCGACGACGATGCGACCTACCGTGCCAAGGCCCTGGCCAAATCCGCGCTGGGCATCGAACCTGGCAGCGAAGTGATTTACCAGAGCCTGCGCTATCTGCTCGACAACCCTTATGTCACCGGCACGACCCTGACCCTCAACGGCGGGCGGCACATCAAATAGTCCTGTTCCGAGGAAGCACCATGGCCCTATCGCCCCAGCATTACCGCGAGATCCTGATCGGCCTGGGCGAAGACCCGGAGCGCGAAGGCCTGCTGGACACGCCGGTGCGCGCCGCCAAGGCCATGGAGTACCTTTGCCATGGTTATGGGCAGAGCGTCGAGCAGATCGTCAACGGTGCCCTGTTTGCCTCCGACAGCGACGAAATGGTGATCGTTGCCAATATCGAGCTTTATTCGCTGTGCGAACATCACCTGCTGCCCTTCATCGGCAAGGCCCATGTGGCTTATATTCCTACGGGCAAGGTCCTGGGGCTGTCGAAGATCGCCCGGCTGGTGGACATGTTCGCCCGCCGGCTGCAAATCCAGGAAAACCTCACACGGCAAATCGCCGACGCGGTGCAACAAGTCACCCAGGCCGCTGGCGTGGCGGTGGTGATCGAAGCCCAGCACATGTGCATGATGATGCGCGGTGTCGAGAAACAGAACTCGACCATGAATACTTCGGTGATGCTTGGCGCTTTTCGCGAGTCCAGCAACACCCGCCAGGAATTCCTGCAATTGATTCGACGGAGCCAATAAATGCCACAACTTCAGCCCGCCATGGCGCGCATCAAGGTCAAGGATCTGCGCCTGCGTACGTTCATCGGGATCAATGAAGACGAGATCCTCAACAAACAGGATGTGTTGATCAACCTGACCATCCTCTACGCGGCGCAAGAGGCCGTGCGCGACAACGACATCGACCATGCGCTGAACTACCGCACCATCACCAAGGCGATCATTGCCCATGTGGAAGGCAACCGCTTCGCCCTGCTCGAACGCCTGACCCAGGAGTTGCTGGACCTGGTCATGGCCAACGAGTCGGTGCTGTACGCCGAGGTCGAAGTCGACAAGCCGCACGCCTTGCGCTTCGCCGAGTCCGTGTCGATTACCCTCGCGGCAAGTCGGGCTGCTTCGTAGCAGCCAAAAGTTTCAAGCTGTAAGCTTCAAGCCTGAACACCGCAAACCCACTTGCAGCTTGAAGCTCGCCGCTTGAAGCTGTCTCGCAGAGACTCCCATGAACGACCAACAACGCCTCGAACTCGAAGCCGCCGCTTTCCGTCGACTGGTGGCCCACCTGGACAGCCGCAAGGATGTGCAGAATATCGACCTGATGAACCTCGCCGGTTTCTGTCGCAACTGCCTGTCCAAGTGGTACAAGGCCGCCGCCGACGAGCGCCAGATCGAGGTCAGCCTCGACGATGCACGTGAAGTTGTCTACGGCATGCCCTATGCCGAATGGAAAGCCCAATACCAGAAAGAGGCCAGCGCCGAACAGCAAGCGGCGTTCGCCAAAGGAAATCCCGATGCCTGACCTGAACACCTTTCGCGCCAGCCTCAAGAGCGGTGAACATGCTTTCGCTGACACCCTCGCTTATATTGCCGAGGGCTACGAATACCAGCCCCAAGCCTTCCATAACGGTGGTGTCGAGAACGCGGCAGGGCAGAACGAAGGCTCCTGCAAGACGTTGGGCCTGGCCCTGCTTGAAGGCTTGAGCGACGAAGAGGCGCTCTTGGCATTCGGCGAACATTATCGCTCGGTGCTGAACACGCCCGAGGGGAGCGACCACGGCAATATCCGCGCGTTGATGGCCCACGGCTTGGCCGGCGTGAAGTTCGAAGCCCAGCCACTGCAACGCCGCTGACCCACCTGCTTTCGTGGCGAGGGAGCTTGCTCCCGCTTGAGTGCACAGCACTCACAAAAGTAGCTGCGCCGCAGCCCAATGCCAGCGCTTCGCACTGGAGCGGGAGCAAGCTCCCTCGCCACAAAAGCTTCGTCGTCACGCAAACAATCCTCGCAAGATCCGCACCTGTTCCACATCCCGACTTTTATGATTGACCCGGCAACTTTATTTCGTTTGCCGGGCGCTGCTGCTCGCGGCTTAGATAACGGACATTTTTTCTTCGTCCGAGCCGCCCCCCCATGAGCCGCGAAACCATCAGCCAATCGATTTCCTTCGTTCACCCTATCAGCCTCAGCCATGGAAAAAATGCCGAGGTCTGGGACACCGACGGCAAGCGCTACATCGACTTTGTCGGGGGCATCGGTGTGTTGAACCTCGGCCACTGTCATCCGCGCATCGTCGAGGCCATCCGCGAGCAAGCCACCCGATTGACTCATTACGCGTTCAACGCAGCCCCCCATACGCCTTATCTTGACTTGATGGAGCGCCTGGCAGCGTTTATCCCGGTGGATTACCCAGTGAGCGGCATGCTCACCAACAGCGGCGCCGAAGCGGCGGAAAATGCGCTCAAGATTGTGCGCGGCGCCACGGGTCGCACAGCCGTCATCGCCTTTGATGGCGGATTTCATGGTCGAACCCTGGCCACGCTCAATCTCAACGGCAAGGTCGCTCCCTACAAGCAGAAAGTCGGCGTACTGCCCGGGCCGGTCTACCACCTGCCCTACCCTAGCCAGGACAACGGCGTGACGTGCGCCGAGGCCTTGAAAGCCATGGACAGGTTGTTCAGCGTCGAGATCGATGTGAACGACGTGGCCTGCTTTATCGTCGAGCCGGTGCAGGGCGAAGCCGGTTTCCTGGCGATGGACGTGGATTTCGCCCAGGCGCTGCGACAGTTCTGCCACGACAAGGGCATCGTGCTGATCATCGATGAGATCCAGTCCGGTTTCGGTCGCACCGGCCAGCGCTTTGCATTTTCGCGACTGGGCATCGAGCCCGACCTGATCCTGCTGGGCAAAAGCATTGCTGGTGGTGTCCCGCTTGGGGCGGTGGTGGGACGCAAGTCGCTGATGGACAACCTGCCCAAGGGTGGTCTTGGCGGCACCTACTCCGGCAACCCCCTCGCCTGCGCCGCCGCGCTGGCAACGCTGGACGAGATGACCGACGCCAACCTCCACGCGTGGGGCGCACAACAGGAAGAGGCGATCGTCAGCCGCTACGAATCCTGGCGCCGTCGCGGACTGAGCCATTACCTGGGCCGCCTGACCGGTGTCGGCGCCATGCGCGGGATCGAACTGGCCCACGCCGATGGCACTCCGGCCCCGGCGCAACTGACGCAATTACTGGCCTCGGCGCGGGAATCCGGTTTGCTGCTGATGCCCAGCGGGAAATCGCGGCACATCATCCGCCTGCTGGCGCCGTTGACGACCGAGCCGGCGGTGCTGGAAGAGGGGTTGGATATCCTGGAAGCGTGCCTGGCCGAACTGGCCTGACAACCGATCTTCGGACCAAACAGAGGACTTGTGGGAGCGGGCTTGCTCGCGAAGGCGGTGTGTCAGTAGCATCGATGTCGACTGGAACACCACCTTCGCGAGCAAGCCCGCTCCCACAGGGTTCACCGGCAGATGTCCGCGCACAAAAAAACCGGCCGAAGCCGGTTTTTTTATTGCCTGGTGAATCAGAACGAAGCGTTCTGCAAGCCGTCTAGGTAACGCTCGGTGTCCAAGGCCGCCATGCAACCGGCACCGGCCGAGGTGATCGCCTGGCGATAGACGTGGTCGGCCACGTCGCCGGCCGCGAAGATACCTTCGACGCTGGTGGCGGTGGCGTTGCCGTCACGGCCGCCCTTGACCACCAGGTAGCCGTCCTTGAGTTCCAACTGGCCCTCGAACAACGACGTGTTCGGCGTGTGGCCGATGGCGATGAACACGCCGTCAACCTTGATCTCGTCAAAGCTGCCGTCGTTGTTCTTCAGGCGAGCACCGGTCACGCCCATGTTGTCGCCCAATACTTCGTCCAGGGTGGCGTTGAGCTTGAGGATGATCTTGCCTTCAGCGACACGTGCATTGAGCTTGTCGATGAGGATCTTCTCGGCGCGGAAGGTTTCGCGACGGTGGATCAGGGTAACGGTACTGGCGATGTTGGCCAGGTACAGCGCCTCTTCGACCGCGGTATTGCCGCCACCGACCACAGCTACTGGCTTCTTGCGGTAGAAGAAACCGTCGCAAGTGGCGCAGGCGGACACGCCTTTGCCCATGAACGTCTCTTCCGATGGCAAGCCCAGGTAGCGAGCACTGGCGCCAGTGGCGATGATCAGAGCATCACAGGTGTAGGTCGCGCTGTCGCCGGTCAGGGTGTATGGCTTGGCGGCGAAATCCACGGCATTGATGTGGTCGAAGACGATCTCGGTCTCGAAGCGCTCGGCGTGTTCCTTCATGCGTTCCATCAAGGCCGGAC
>Ga0307408_100000408_pt1 | contig 38700 bp, 26 predicted proteins | sample 322Cmetagenome_FD_202116 | JGI IMG/M metagenome (GOLD analysis project Ga0307408, IMG submission 202116) | Maize rhizosphere microbial communities from greenhouse at UC Davis, California, United States - 322HYB-C-3 | ecosystem: Host-associated > Plants > Roots > Rhizosphere > Soil | place... | reverse complement strand
ACTGGTAATTTGCTGGCAGCAAGAACTCTTGATGTTGGCGCGGTCTACATCTTTACCCGCAGCGCAGGCACCTGGACACAAGATGCTTATGTAAAACCGATTTTCTCTACACTTCACGCCTTTGCCCAATCAGCGGTTGCGCTACGTTTTGGAGAATCGTTAGCACTTTCCGGTGATGGTAAAACCCTTGCGGTGGGCACGTCTGAGGACTTCATCAGTAGAAGCGGCGTTTTCAACTTTAACGCTTCAAGCAGTATGTCATCACTGGCGTGTTTGGAGTTTTACCCCTCCAGCAGCTCATCTACCAGCAGCACCAGCAGTTCAAGCAGCAGCACTACTTCAAGCAGCTCTTCCGCCGGTAGCAGCTATCGCGGTGGCTCAGCCTCAGGTGCGATCTATACCTTCCGTTTAGGCGAGAATGGCTGGAAGGAAGAGTCCCATGTTAAAGCATCCAATGCGGAACAAAACGACGCCTTTGGTGTGAGCATTGCCCTGTCTACCGATGGCAATACCATGGTGGTTGGCGCAATCAGTGAAGATAGTAATGCAACCGGTGTTAATGGCGATCAATCCAAGAACTCTTGCTATTACTTCAACGAAGGCGCCTATGTGATTGACGCCGAGTGCGAAGAAGCTGGTCGCTACCAAGTGCGCGGCGTAATTGATAACGGTGCAGCTTATGTCTTTAAGCGCACAGCAGACTTGTGGAATCAGGAAGCCTACTTAAAACCTGCCAGCACTTATATGTACACTGCCTTTGGCACCAGCGTGGATGTTTCTGGCGATGGCAATACCCTGGTGATCGGTGCACCTGGTGATGCGAGCAAAGCAACAACTATTAATGGCGATGTCGCACAAGATATTGAATTTGCCAATACCGGCGCAGCCTATGTGTTTGCCAAGTCGGGCGAAAGTTGGTCGCAAGAAGCAATTGTTAAACCTTCAACACTAACCAAACACACTGGTATCAGTTTGGTAGCCGTTACCAGTGTGACTTACAGCATCCAGATAAACGGCGGCGGTCAATTTGGTAATAGTGTAAGCCTGTCTGACGACGGCAATATTCTGGCTGTGGGTTCATTCCGTGAAAGCAGCTACGCCACCGGTATTAATGGCGACGAAGGTGATACCAGCAAAGCGGATGCCGGCGCCGTGTTTGTATTCACCCGCAACAATACCGTTTGGTCACAAAAGAGTTATGTAAAAGCATCCAACCCTGATGCAAGTGATCGCTTTGGGTTGAATGTTGAACTCTCGGGCGATGGTAAAAATATGTTGGTTGGCGCGCACCGCGAATCGGGTCGTGGCTACACCTCTGTTGCTGCTTCCAGCGGCGCCAGTACCAGTTCAGCCGCTAGCAGTGCAGGTCTGGATCAGAGCGACAACAACCTCGAAGCCTCAGGTGCAGTCTATCTCTACTAGGTGATTAACTGCCCTTCGTAAAAACGGGATGCTGATGCATCCCGTTTTTATTGGTGGCCTCAGTGCGCGCAAGCGCCTGCAGGGCAATTCATATGACTTTAATTGAGCGGCTATTCCGCACCACCCGTCCACACCAATCGATAACCTGCTTCATCACACCCTGCCACAAACCCATCACAAACCCATAAATCCCCCACCGCCACCAGTTCATCGCCGCTATAGACCAGCGGCAACTGCTCGCGCAGCCAGGGTTCCAAACTGTATTCCTGCAACAATTTTTTCAGGGTTTGGGAGTGGTTGCGCCCGGCCGGTTTGCAGCGCTCGCCGCCCACCCGGGTGCGAATATGCAGATTGGGTAAACCCATTTTCAAACGGAGCGATTGATTGTCACTCGTCTCGATCAATGTCAGCGCCATTTCTGGTAATGGTACGGGCAGCAAATACAAACGCGCGCGAAATACCCGCAGCGATACATCGCCCCAGCTCACATTGGCTTCAGCATCCTCGCGCCCCTGTAATAACTGTGCCTGGATTTGCTGCCAATGGCTTTGCTCTGGCATGCAATAACCCGCGTTGCGCAGCCAATAGCGCAGCAAGTTTTGCTGGCGCACGGGCGATAGGGAACGCAGAAAGACTAAATCCATACTCTGCCCGATTCGCGCGGCGCGCGGCGTGCTGCAGGTTAAATCCTCTTGCGCAATAGCCTCTAACAGCAACTCCTGTTCGGCACAAAGCTCAGCAGTCTGTTGCCATTTACGCATAAATCCCGGCCAGCGTATCGCCAGCAGCGGCAGTACCTGATTGCGCAGAAAGTTGCGGTCGTAAGCATCATCCTGATTGCTTTCATCCTCCACCCACTGCAGCTGATATTCACGGGCATAGCTTTCCAATTGCGCGCGCGAAAAATTCAGTAGTGGTCGCACCAACGTCGCTTGGCCCAAGGGTCGCTGTGCAGCCATGGCTGCAAGCCCACGCGGGCCGGTGCCACGCAATAGCCGTAGCAGTAATGTTTCAGCTTGATCGTTGGCGTGATGGGCGGTGAGCAGAAAATCGCCCGCGCCCGCATAGCTCTCAAATACTGCGTAGCGCGCTGCGCGTGCGGCATCTTCTATACCTTTACCGCTGTTGATAACGCTGACTTTTTCTGCCGTAAATTCAATACCCAACTGCGCGCAAATTGCCGCACACCGAGCCTGCCACTGATCGGCATGGGGCGAAATTTGGTGGTTGATATGCAGCGCGCGAATAGTTACCGGCAACTGTAATTGCACTAGCGCATGCAGCAGCACGGTAGAATCCAACCCGCCGCTAAAACCCACCCAATAGACCGCGTCTGCGCTATTACCGCCATCCGGCAAATAAGCGCGCAGTGCTGCGGGCGAGAAAATAGGGGCAGAGGAAGTCATAGCAGTACCTGATTGATGCGCGCATTAAAGCCCAAAGGTCGTATAAATAAAACCCAACGCCCGGTAAATACCATCCACCTCAAGTAAATAAAAGGTCTGCCTTCCCCTGCCGGCATCCGGCGGGCAAAATGCCCCACTCCCACGCCCGTTATTAAATGGATTGCAGATGTTATGACCCAGCCCAGTTACGGCCATTGGCCATCACCTATCACCGCCGACTTGCTCACCAGTCAAGGTATACGCTTGAGCGACCCGCAAGCGGTGGGCGATACACTTTACTGGCTGGAAAGCCGCCCGCAGGAAAAAGGCCGCAGTGTGTTGGTGTGTGAAAAACAGGGCGAGCGCCGTGATTTACTGCCCGCCCCCCATAGCATTCGCACCCGCATTCAGGAATACGGCGGCGCGCCCTACTTGGCCACCGCCGATGTGATTTTTTATGTGCTGGATAGCGACCAACGCATTTACGCCTACGATTTACACACTCAAACCAGCCGTGCACTGACCCCGGAAGGCGCTTATCGCTACGCCGATTTTTGTATTGACCCAAGACGCAACCGCCTGCTGGCAATACGCGAGAATTGCAGCAGTGATAACCAGCATCCTACCAGTGAGATTATCGCTATCCCGCTGGATAATGTGCAGCTTGAGGTATTGGTTTCCGGCGCCGATTTTTATTCCAACCCGCGCTTGTCACCCAACGGCGAGCAACTCAGTTTTTTGCGCTGGTTTCACCCCCATATGCCCTGGGATAACACGGAGTGTGTTATCGCCCAATTAAATGCGCAGGGTGACATTATTAGCAGCGTGGCAATTGCCGGCGGAAATAATGAATCTATTTTTCAGCCGCAATGGTCACCGGCCGGCGAATTATTTTTTGTGTCGGATCGCAGCAACTGGTGGAATATTTATCGCTGGACGGGTGCAGAGGCCGAAGCCATTTGTGCACTCGATGCCGAATTCGCCACACCGCAATGGGTGTTTGGCATGAGCACTTACGGTTTTTTATCCGCGAGTGAAATTTTTTGCTGTTTTAGCCAGCAAGGCGTGTGGCAATTGGGCGTTATTAATATCGCGCAAAAAACCTTGCAGCAAATTGCACAACCCCTGCGCGATATTTCTGCTGTGTGTTGCCAAGCCATGAATAATGGAGACAGTGAAAACAAAGGCCAGGCTTATTTTCTCGGCGCAACGGCAACCCAGGGGGCGCAGCTGTGGTTTTATGAATCAGGACACTATCACTCAGGTGTTTGCGCGCCGCTACATAACACTCAATTTGCACTGGACAGTCGCTACCTCTCCCAAGCCGAAGCAATTACTTTTCCCACGCGCGATGGCGAAACTGCGCACGGATTTTTTTACGCTCCGACCAATGCCGACTATAAAATTGCGCCAGCTAATTTACCGCCGCTGTTGGTGATGTGTCACGGCGGCCCTACCGGCGCCACCGAGACCTCGCTTAATTTAAAAATCCAATTTTGGACCAGCCGCGGGTTTGCCGTGCTGGATGTGAATTATCGCGGCAGCACCGGTTACGGCAGAGAATATCGCGACCGGTTAAAAAATAATTGGGGCATCACCGATGTCATCGACGTGTGCAGCGGGGTGGATTATTTGGTGGCGCAGCAGCGCATCGACAAAAATAAAGTTGCCATTCGCGGCTCCAGCGCTGGCGGTTATACCGTGCTCGCCGCCCTGACTTTTGGCGATGTGTTTAAAGCCGGTGCGAGTTTATACGGCATAGGCGATTTGGAAGCCCTCGCGCGCGACACCCATAAATTTGAAGCGCATTATTTGGATTCGCTGGTGGGTGAATACCCCGCGCAACAAAAGATTTATCGCGACCGCTCACCCATTTATCACATAGAACAACTCAATTGCCCGGTGATTTTTTTGCAGGGGCTGCAAGACAAAGTCGTACCACCTGCACAAGCAGAAGCCATGGTCGCTGCACTACAAGAAAAAGGCATAATGACCCGCTATGTCACCTTTGAAGAAGAGGGCCACGGCTTTCGTCAAGCGCACAATATGCAACGCGCACTCAATGAAGAGTTAGCGTTTTATCACACTGTTTTTAGTAACCATTGATTGTTGGAGAGAAGTCATGGGACGTTGGCGCCCGCCCAGTGCAAAAGGTTCAGCCTATATTACCGCCGCCGGTTTTAAACGCATGAAAGATGAGGTTACCCAGCTGTGGAAAATAGAACGCCCCCAAGTCACCCAGGTAGTGCACGAAGCCGCCAAAAATGGCGACCGCAGTGAAAATGGCGATTATATCTACGGTAAACGCCGCCTGCGCGAAATTGATTCGCGCGTGCGTTTTTTATCCAAGCGAATGGAAGTACTCACGGTGGTAGATCGTTTACCCGAAGACCACAGCAAAGTTTTTTTTGGCGCTTGGGTGACTCTGGAAGATGAAGACGGCAATGAAAAAACTTACCAAATCGTCGGCCCCGACGAATTTGATGTCGCGCGGCAAAAACTCAGTATGGATTCACCGCTCGCCAAAGCCATGCTCGGCAAGCGCCTGGACGATGAAATTGTGCTGAAAAAACCGGAGGGGGAAGAGCTGTTTTACATCACCGCGATTGAATACAAACCCTACGATCAGGATTAGTCGCGCCACAGCTGCAGCACAAAATGCTATAGTGCGCCCCATTTTTTCGGCTGGCTGCTGCCAGCTCCAGATTTCAGCGTTGACAGGTTTTTATCCATGACTCACTCATCCAACAATCCTGCTCGTAAGATTTTAGTTACCAGCGCCCTGCCCTATGCCAATGGTGCTATTCACCTCGGCCATTTGGTGGAATATATCCAGACCGACATTTGGGTGCGCTTCCAAAAACTGCGCGGTGTGGATTGCACCTACGTATGCGCCGACGATGCCCACGGCACAGCGATCATGCTCAAAGCCGAGCAGTTGGGTCACTCGCCCGAGCAGCAAATCGCCAATGTTAAAGCCGAGCATGAGGCGGATTTCGCTGCGTTTAATATCGCCTTTGATAATTACCATTCAACGCACAGCACTGAAAACCACGAACTTTCGAACATGATTTATGGCCGGTTGAAGGCCAATGGCCATATCGCCAGCAAGAGCATCACCCAAGCTTACGATCCAGAAAAGCAGCTGTTCCTCGCTGACCGTTACATCAAAGGCACCTGCCCGAAATGTAAAACCGAAGATCAATATGGCGATAACTGCGAGAAGTGCGGCGCTACCTATTCGCCCATGGATTTGATCAATCCCAAATCGGCCATCTCCGGTGCAACACCCGTCGCTAAAGATTCCGAGCACTTCTTTTTTACCCTGCCGGAATTCAGTGATTTCCTCAAAGGCTGGACGCGTGCTGGTCATTTACAAGATGAAGTCGCCAACAAGATGGCTGAGTGGTTGGATGCCGGTTTGCAGGCGTGGGATATCTCCCGCGATGCGCCCTACTTCGGTTTTGAAATTCCCGGCGAGCCGGGCAAATATTTTTATGTCTGGCTGGATGCGCCCATCGGTTATATCGCCAGCTTGAAAAACTTGCTCGATAAGAAAGGCGAAGATTGGTACGACTACTGGAAGCCGGATTCTACCGCCGAGGTGTATCACTTTATCGGCAAGGACATCGTGAATTTCCACGCGCTGTTCTGGCCTGCAATGTTGCATTCCGCCAATTTGCGCACGCCAACCAAAATCTGTGTGCACGGATTCCTGACCGTGAACGGCACCAAGATGAGCAAGTCGCGCGGCACCTTTATTAATGCGCGCACTTACCTCGACCATTTGAATCCGGAATACCTGCGTTACTACTTCGCCGCCAAACTGACCAGCAATGTGGACGATATCGACCTGAATTTGGAAGATTTCATTCAGCGCGTGAATTCGGATTTGGTGGGTAAGGTAGTGAATATCGCCAGCCGCACTGCCAAATTCATCAATAACGCCGGTGGCGTGCTGACCAACGAGATTGCCGATGCTGACTTGTGGCAAAAATTTGTGGATGGCGGCGAGACTATTGCCAATTACTACGAAACTCGCGACTACAGTAAAGCCATGCGCGAAATTATGGCGTTGGCCGATGCCGCCAACGAATATATCGCTACCCAAGAACCGTGGAAGCTGGCCAAACAGGCCGGTGCCGAAGCGCGAACCCAAGCGGTTTGTACCCTGGGTATCAATATGTTCCGTGCCTTACTGACTTATTTGAAGCCGGTATTACCCGCGCTGACCGCCGATGCCGAAGCCTTTTTGGGTGAAACCCTAAGCTGGAATGCGCCGATCAGTTTCCGTGCCGGTGAGAAGATCAACGAGTTCAAACCACTGCTCACCCGCATTGAAAAAGACAAGGTAGATGCCATGATCGACGCCAGTAAAGAAGCCTTGGCGACTGCTGCGCCAAAAGCGGAAGAGAGAACCTCAGACGTTGAACCTATCGCCGCTGAAATCGACTTTACTGATTTTGCCAAGGTGGATTTACGTATAGCCCTGATCGCCAACGCTGAACATGTAGAGGGTTCCGACAAACTGTTGCGTTTAACTCTGGATTTGGGCGGCGAAACCCGCAACGTGTTCTCCGGCATCAAAAGCGCTTACGACCCGAAAGACTTGGTCGGCAAGCTAACTGTAGTAGTTGCCAACCTCAAGCCGCGCAAAATGAAGTTCGGTATGAGCGAAGGCATGGTGCTGGCCGCTGGCCCAGGTGATAAGGAAATTTATTTGCTGGAACCGCATGCTGGCGCAAAGCCGGGCCAACGGGTTATGTAAATCCCCCCAACCTCCCCTTTTTTAAAGGGGAGGAGCTCCCGTCATAAGGATATAAACAAACAAGCTAAACCTTTAGCGCTTTATTTATTGAGAATGCCTCTCTACTTGCCGATAATACGCAGCCCTTTGACTCCGGGCATTCACTTCAGCGGCTTTCCTTCATTGGACAAACATCATGAGTTTCAGCGAATTAGCAATCATTTTGCTCAGTACCGTGCTGGTGAATAACTTTGTATTGGCGCAATTCCTCGGCCTCTGCCCGTTTATGGGCGTATCCAATAAATTGGAGAGCGCCATCGGCATGGCGGGTGCAACTACCTTTGTAATGACCCTCGCTTCTATTTGTACCTATCTGGTGGACACCTGGGTGCTGGCGCCGCTGGAGCTGCAATATTTACGCACTATCGCCTTTATTTTGGTAATCGCGGCGGTGGTGCAATTCGTCAAAATGTTTATGGAAAAGACCAGCCCGCTGCTCTATCGCGTACTTGGCGTGTTTCTGCCACTAATTACTGTGAACTGCGCCGTGCTCGGTGTTGCCTTGCTGAACACGCAAAAAGCCCACAGCTTTTTTGAATCCACAATGTATGGTTTTGGCGGCGCCCTCGGTTTTGCGATGGTGTTGGTATTGTTTTCCGCGATGCGTGAGCGTTTAGCGGTGGCCGATGTGCCGGTGCCTTTTAAAGGCGCGGCGATTGGCATGATCACTGCCGGTTTGATGGCACTGGCCTTTATGGGCTTTGGCGGGCTGGTAAGCCTGCAATAACTGACGAGTCTGGCATTCATGATCGAATTTATTTTCCAGAACCCTATCCTCAGCGCCCTGATTGCACTCGGCGGCCTGTCGGCGCTATTTGGCGCGGTATTGGGTTTTGCTGCAGTCAAATTCAAAGTGGAAGGCGACCCCATCGTCGAGCAGATCGACGCGCTGTTGCCGCAAACCCAATGCGGTCAATGCGGCCACCCCGGCTGCCGCCCCTACGCCCAGGCAATCGCTAACGGTGAAGCCATCAACAAATGTCCGCCCGGCGGTCAGGCAACTATTAATGCCTTGGCGGATTTGCTGGATGTAGAGGCTCCCTCCTTGGACTCGGAACACGGCGAACATTTGGACGTGAAACGTGTCGCTTTTATCCGCGAAGACGAATGTATAGGTTGCACCAAATGTATTCAGGCCTGCCCAATGGATGCAATCCTCGGCGCCGCCAAACACATGCACACAGTGATTGCCGATGAATGCACCGGCTGCGACTTGTGCGTGGAGCCCTGCCCGGTGGATTGTATCGATATGATCCCGGTTGAAACTGACCTGAAAACCTGGAAGTGGGATCTACCGGCCACCAACCAAAAACCGGTGTTCCATGTGATCGCCCAGGAAGTGCCGGTAATTCCTTTGGAAACGAATGTAATTGCCACTGACCTTGGCCGTGGTAGTGCGCTAAATAGCGACAAGCCCGACGGTGAAAAAGCTGCCTAAGCGCCGCATTGACGACGAGAAATCTGCATAGATGACAAGCCTGATCAAAGTCTGGGAATTACCGGGCGGTATTCACCCGCCCCAACACAAAAGCCAATCCCTGCAATTGCCGCTGGGCGAAATTCCCCTGCCTCCGTTTCTGGTGATTCCGCTAAATCAACATATGGGCACCCCCGCACGCGCCATTGTGCAAGTGGGTGAGCGCGTGCTCGCCGGGCAATTGATTGGTATCGCCGATGGCACCTTTAGCGCCAATACCCACGCGTCTACCTCGGGGACTGTATTAGCCATTGAGTCCCGTGCGATTCCACATCCGTCCGGCATGAGCAGTGAATCCGTTATTATTGAACCTGATGGCAAACACGAGTGGGTTCAACTAACTCCCTGTGAAGACTACCTACAGCTGGATCGCTTGCAACTGCTGGATAAAATCCGCGCAGCCGGTGTGGCAGGTTTGGGGGGCGCAGGTTTCCCCACTGCCGTAAAACTTGCACCCAAATCGACGCAAGTGATCGACACATTGATCCTCAACGGTGCCGAATGTGAGCCTTACATCACCGCCGATGACATGCTGATGCAAACCCAGGCGCAGGAGTTAGTCGCCGGAACCTTGCTGCTGAGTCATATTTTGCATCACCCCAAAAACCTGCTGATTGGCATTGAGGACAACAAACCCACGGCCATTGCTGCGGTAAAAGCTGCAGTTGCTGGCGCCAAAGCCCTGCGCAGCGAAGCCGCCAATATTCAGGTGGTAGTGATTCCCACCAAGTACCCCTCCGGTGGTGCCAAACAGCTGACCCAAATTTTGACCGGGCGGGAGATTCCCAGCGGCCATCACTCGGCCGATGTGGGGGTTATCTGTGTGAATGTCGCCACCGCCGCTGCCGCCTGGCGCGCTGTGCGTTTTGGTGAGCCGCTCATTTCGCGCATTACTACGGTAGTCGGTGAGGCATTAACAACCCAGCGCAATATCAATGTGCTGTTGGGAACACCTATCGACTATGTGCTAGAGCAGCACGGTTTTAACTTGAAACAAGCATCGCGGGTAGTCATGGGTGGGCCGATGATGGGCTTTACCCTGCTGGATTTGGCCGCGCCGGTAATCAAAACCACCAACTGTATTCTGGCGCCCAGCACCCAAGAGCTGCCTGAACCACAACCCGCACAAGCCTGTATTCGCTGCGGCATGTGCGCCGAGGTCTGCCCGGCAAGCCTGTTGCCACAACAGTTGTTCTGGTATGCACAGGCGGAGGATTTTGATCGGCTCGAATCGCACAACCTGTTCGACTGCATTGAATGCGGCGCCTGTTCTTACGTTTGCCCCAGCACTATTCCGCTGGTGCAGTACTATCGCGCCGCCAAGGGCACTATTCGCCTGCACGAGATCGAGAAGGAGAAATCGGATCGTTCGCGTCAGCGTTTTGAATTCCGCCAGCAGCGCATCGCCAAAGAAGAAGCCGAAAAAGAAGCCAAACGTCTAGCACGTCAAAAGGCAGCGGAAGAAGCCAAAAAGAAACTGGCCGAAAAAGCGGCTGAGGCGGCGAAGAATCCGGCAACGGCTACTGATGTCATTACCGCAGCCGTGATTAAAGTGGGTGCGACGCAGGCTTCCAGTGAAGAAGAAAAAGCCAAGCTGGAGCGCCTGCTTAACGCGGCCAAAAATGGCTTGGAGTTTGCGCAAAAAACCTTGGTGCCGAACAAAACCAACCCGGTAATTACCGAAGAACAGCTGGTTAAACAGCAGGCGCGCATCAAACAAGCCGAGCAAAAAGTTGCAGAGGCGGAGAAGAAACTGGCCGAGTTTGTTGCCAATAACTCTGTCACTAGCAGCATCGAACCCGGCACCACCGCTGCTCCAGCGGCGGGCGCACCGGCAGTAGACCCGAGCGATCCCGTCGCGGCGGCGATTGCCCGCGCGCAGGCAAAACTGACCATGTCACCGGAAGACAAAGCGCGCGCAAATCTGGAATCCCTGCGCTCACGGTTGGCCAAAGCCGAAGAGAAAGTTGCCGCCGCCAAAGCCGACGGCAGCCCCAATTTGGATGCCTTACAACAAGGCGCTGAAAAGCTGCAGCAAAAAATTACGGAAGCGCTGGCTGAACTCAAGGCATTGGGCATTAAAGACGAGCCGGTCGTTGCCGCTGCGCCAGTAACTGCTGAACCTGCGAGCGCAGAGCAAAACGCAGCGCAAGCCGCGATTGAAAAAGCAAAAGCCAAGGCAGCTGCTATGGCAAGTATGAGTGATGAGGAAAAACGCGCCGAGCAGATTCAATCCCTGCAAAACCGTTTAACCAAAGCGCGCGAGCGTTTAGCCAAGGCAGAAACTGAAAACGACGCCAATATCGACGCCTTCCGCGCCGGCGTCACCAAACTGGAAGAAAAGCTGCAAGAACTGGCCTAGGGCAGTCTTCATCACGGCGATTCTTAACGAGATAAACGAATGGCGCTATTAAATATCACCTCACCCCACACCCACGGGGCCAATCGTACCGGGCGCGTTATGCGCTTGGTGGTCTATGCCACGTTTCCCGGTATTGCCGCACTGACTCACTTTTTTGGTATAGGGGTGTTAATCAATGTGCTGCTGGCGAGCTTGAGCTGCATCGCCTTTGAAGCACTGGTGATGAAACTGCGTGAACGTCCGGTGATGTTCTACCTACGCGATTGCAGCGCGTTGGTGACCGGCGTGCTGATCGGTGTATCCCTTCCGCCCTATTGCCCTTGGTGGCTGGTGATCAGCGCCAGTTTTGTCGCGATTGTCTTGACTAAACAGCTTTACGGCGGCATGGGCTTTAACCCCTTTAATCCGGCGATGGTGGCCTATGTGCTGCTGCTGATTTCCTTTCCGGTACAGATGACCCAATGGGCCACGCCATTACCCATGCTGGCCGATGGACATACTGCACCCAGCCTGGTCGCGGCGCTGGATAAGATCTTTTTTGGCACCCCCATCGACGGCTACAGCTCGGCGACAGTGCTGGACATTATGAAACAAAACTCCGGCCTGACGCTGGATGCCCTCTATCAACAACAGCCTGTATTTACCGAAGGCCGCTGGGCCGGTGCTGGTTGGGAATGGGTCAACATCGCCTTTTTGATTGGCGGCATCTATCTGCTCTACAAAAAAGTCTTTACCTGGCATGCCCCGGTTTCCATGCTGCTGGCGCTGGCGCTGATGGCCGCGCTGTTTTACGACTCAGGCAGCTCCAATTCCGGCGGCTCACCCATTTTTCACCTGCTGTCCGGTGCCACTATGCTCGGCGCATTTTTTATTGTGACCGATCCGGTCAGCTCGGCGGTGAGCACCCGTGGGCGCATTGTTTATGGCGCGTTGATTGGTGTGGTGATTTATGTGATTCGCGCCTGGGGCACCAGCTACCCCGACGGAGTTGGTTTTGCAGTTTTGCTGCTGAATTTCGCCGCCCCCTTTATTGATTACTACACTACTCCGCGCACCTACGGCCACAAAAAACCGCGCCGTGCGACCGACAGTAGCAAACAGGATGGAGGTCACTAATGCTCGGCCAATCCATAAGTAAAAACAGCTTTATCCTCGCCGCTTTTGCGATTTGCACGGCAGGCGCACTGGCGCTGACCAACCTCGGCACCCAGGATCGTATTGCAGCTTCAGAGCGCGCCGCACAACAACGCGCACTATTTGAAATAATTCCCCTGCAAGAACACGATAACGATCTGCTCAATGACACCATACCCGTGCCGGATAGCGCATGGGAGCCGCTGGGCGCCAGCGAGTCCAGCAAGATTTATCGCGCGCGCCAGCAAGGGCAAATCACCGCCTTGATCGTTCCCGCCACGGCACACGATGGTTACTCCGGCGATATCAGTATGATTGTCGGGGTAAAAACTGATGGCACCATTGCCGGCGTGCGTGTATTACTGCACAAAGAAACCCCCGGACTGGGCGACAAAATCGAGCTAAAAAAGCATCAGTGGATTTTAAGTTTTAATGGCAAAAGTCTGACTGTTCCTGTTATCGAGGAATGGAAAGTTAAAAAAGATGGCGGTACCTTTGATCAATTTGCCGGTGCCACCATCACTCCGCGCGCCGTAGTGGGACAAGTAAAACGCGTGCTGGAATTTGTGAATACCAACCATCAAACCTTGTTTGATGCGAATCAACAGCCAAGCGCAGGTGAACAACATGAGTAATGGCGTGAATTACACAGAAATTACCCAAAAGGGCCTGTGGGGTAACAACGCCGCGTTAGTGCAGCTTCTCGGCCTCTGCCCCCTGCTTGCGGTCAGCTCTACCGTTGTTAACGCGCTCGGCTTGGGGCTGGCTACATTACTGGTTCTGACCACCACCAACTCAGTGGTTTCACTGATCCGCCACTATGTAAGCGACGCAGTAAGGCTGCCCGCCTTTGTGATGATTATCGCCTCAGCGGTTACCTGTATTGAATTGCTGATGAAAGCTTACACCTACGAGTTGTACCAAATACTTGGATTATTTATCCCGTTAATCGTGACCAACTGCGCCGTATTAGGTCGCGCTGATGCCTTTGCCAGCAAAAATACTCTCCTACCTTCCGCCATCGATGGTTTTATGATGGGGGTGGGGTTTCTGTTAGTACTTGTTTGTGTGGGCGCTGTACGCGAACTGCTCGGCACCGGACATCTGTTTGCCGATATGCAATTACTCTTTGGTGAATCCGCACGCAGCTGGCAACTGAATGTCTTTGGCAGCAGTTTTCCCAATGTGATTTTTGCCTTGCTTCCACCGGGAGCGTTTATTGTGGTGGGGTTTTTAATTGCGGCCAAAAACACCATAGATGCCCAACTTAAAAAACGTGCGGACGCCCGTAAAACACACGCGGTGAAAGGCAGTAAACGTGTGCGCACTACCGGCAGTGTTACTTGATAGTCACGCCATACCTGTTTAGCAATCCCAAGGAGATTTGCAATGTTCGACAAGCTTGACCACGCCCAACTGCTGGCGTTTTACGATAAATTTGTAGCTCCGTGGAGTATTAAAATTCTGATTGCCTTGCTGATATTTGTTATCGGCCAGTTAGTCGCAAAATTTGTGGCAGGAATGCTAGGCAAGATCCTCGGGCGCACCAAGCTCGATAAAATTCTGGTGGAATTTATCCAATCGCTGGTAAATGCCCTGCTGTTGGTATTTGTAATTGTTGCCGCCCTGGACCAGCTGGGGGTAAATACCAATTCCGTGATTGCCGTACTCGGTGCTGCTGGCTTGGCGATTGGTTTGGCGCTGCAGGGATCACTGCAAAACTTTGCGGCGGGTTTTATGTTGCTGATATTTCGCCCCTTTAAATCCGGCGACTTTGTTGAGGCTGCCGGCGTATCGGGAATTATCGATAAGATTGGTATTTTCTCCACCATCATGCACACCGGTGACAACAAGCAGGTCATCATTCCCAACGGCACCATTTACAGCAGCAATATCATCAACTACTCCGCCCGTGGCACCCGTCGTATCGACATGGTTTTTGGTATTGGCTACCGCGACGATATACGTTTGGCACGCGATGTCATTGCCAAAGTAATTAGCGCCGATGCGCGGGTTTTACCCGAGCCGGAACCCTTGATTGCAGTGGGAGAACTGGGTGCACACAGCGTGAACTTCTATGTGCGCCCCTGGGTGAAAGCCGATGAGTTCTGGGATGTGAAATTTGCGTTGACCGAACAAATCAAACTGGCATTTGATGAGAATGGCATCAGCATTCCCTTCCCGCAGATGGATATCCACTGGAACAAACCCACCGAATAAGGCACCACCAGGGCTTACCGGGCGGTGAGACAGAGGTTTCACTGCCCATCCTCCAAGAACGCGCTCCACCTTGGTGCATGATTCACCGTTCGATTTAATGCGCCAAATTAGCCTTGACGCTCACCGCCCCTGCTCTTAACCTACACGCCCTTTTTTTCTTGAGCCCGGTTGCTGTTATGACCTACTGCGTTGCGATTAAAGTCGATGCGGGTCTGATTTTTTGTTCAGATTCACGGACCAATGCGGGTGTTGATCAGGTCAGCACCTACAGCAAGATGTACCATTTTGGTATCGATGGCGACCGCCAACTGGTGATCAACTCTGCTGGCAACCTCGCCACTACCCAATCGGTTATCGCCAAAATTCGCAAGGACATCAAAGAAGGTGCCGATGTAAGCCTCGCGACCGTCGATAGCATCCACGACGCCGCCGACTATGTAGGCGAGATAAGTGTGGCTATTCAAGAGAAACACGCACACAACAACAGTAACGTCAGTTTTGAAGCCAGCTTTTTGCTGGGTGGCCAAATTGGCACGGAAACCCCGGCGGTTATGCTGATTTATCCTCAGGGTAACCACATCACATCGTCCGACCAAACGCCCTACCTGCAAATTGGTGAGAGTAAATACGGCAAACCAATTCTCGACCGTATCCTCAAACCGGAAACCGGGCTGGATACAGCCGCACTCTGCGCCTTGGTGTCCATGGATTCCACAATGAAATCCAATCTCACTGTAGGCCCGCCAATCGAATTGATGAGCTATGTCACCAACAGCGGTCTGATGCAGCACAGTATTTTTGAGGCTGACAATCAATACTTACGCGAACTCACCAAGTCCTGGGATCGCTTGATAGTGGAAGCTTTTTTACAGCTGCCACCGCCACCACAAAACTAATTCCAAACTGCTCATGCCAAAAGCGCCACTATCCTCCGATACTGGCGCTTTTGTGTTTTTAGCGCAGCATTTCATCGCCCAGAGCACTTATGGTGCAGTTATTGCGTGTGATTGACTAACCAGAGCCGCCAGGAAAACCGCACACTAAACACTGGCTTAGCGTAACCGCAAGAGCGTCATATGCTCAGTGGATGATGATAACTTGCCCTTTTCCCCGCCTGGTGCACACTTGAGTGCACCAGCATGATCCATAAACCGCTCGCTGCAGGAAGGAAGACTTTATGGCTATTCGCGTTGCCATCCACCATAAAACTGAATACCAGTTTGATCGCTTGACCACTTTATTTCCCCACGTCCTGCGTTTGCGCCCGGCGCCCCACAGCCGCACCAAAATTCACAGCTACTCACTCAAGGTGACGCCAGAAGACCATTTCCTCAACTGGCAGCAAGATCCCTTTGGCAATTTTCAGGCGCGCCTGGTTTTTCCCGAGCAGACGAAAAGTTTGGCAATTGAAGTAGAAGTCATTGCCGATATGACTTCCATCAACCCCTTTGATTTTTTTGTAGAAGACTACGCGGAAACAATTCCTTTTAGCTACGCCGAACAGCTCCAACGCGAGTTAATTCCTTATTTGGAAGTCACCGAAGCTGGCCCACTGCTGAGTGCGCGAGTCGCGGCGATTAAAGCGGAAATAGCGCAGCGCGAAAAACAAGATAAACCCTGGCATGTGAACGATTTTCTGGTGCAGATAAACCAACAACTGCAACAGGATATTGGCTACGGTGTGCGCTTGGAGCCGGGCATTCAAAGCTGTGAGGAAACCCTAACCCTCGCCAAAGGCTCCTGCCGCGACAGCGCCTGGCTGCTGGTACAAATTTTTCGCCACTTGGGTTACGCCGCGCGTTTTGCCTCGGGTTATTTGGTGCAGCTGACCTCGGATATCAAAGCCCTCGACGGCCCCAGCGGCCCGGAAAAAGATTTCACCGATTTACACGCCTGGACCGAAGTATTTATTCCCGGCGCAGGCTGGGTTGGCCTTGACCCAACCTCGGGTTTGCTGGCTACCGAAGGCCATATTCCCCTCGCCTGCACACCTGACCCCATTTCTGCCGCCCCCATTACCGGCGCCACCAGCAAATGTGAAGTGGAGTTCGCCTACAGCAACGAAGTCTTCCGCATCCTTGAAGACCCGCGGGTCACCAAACCCTATACCGAAGACCAATGGCAAACCATCAATGCCCTCGGCACCGCCGTTGATAAAGAACTGCTTGAGCAGGACGTGCGTTTAACCACCGGCGGTGAACCCACCTTTGTATCGATCGACGATATGGAATCCGAGCAGTGGAACACCGGCGCACTGGGCGCCGACAAATTGCGCCTTGCAAAAGATTTATTGCTGCGGATGCGCAACACTTTTGCGCCAAACGGTTTACTGCATTACGGCCAAGGCAAATGGTATCCGGGTGAAGAAGTGCCGCGTTGGGCGCTGGGTTGTTTTTGGCGCACCGATGGTGAAGCCCTGTGGAGCAATCCGGATTTACTCGCACGCGCCGATAAAAGTTACGGCCTTACGCATTTGGATGCGAAAAAATTCGCGCAGACACTGTGTGAAAAAATTCGTGTGAATAGCGAGCATTTAATTCCCGCCTACGAAGATGTGCTCTATTACCTCTGGGCCGAACAACAATTACCCAGCAATATAGATCCATTAACAGCCGATTTAAAAGATGACCTGGAGCGCCGCCGCATCGCCAAATTATTAACGCGCGGGTTAAATACTGAAAGTGGCTATGTGCTGCCCATCGAATGGAATTATTTGAATCAAAGCTGGCTGAGCGGCCGCTGGAAATTGCGCAATGACAATTTATTTTTAATTCCCGGCGACTCACCACTCGGTTTACGTTTGCCATTAAATTCACTGGAATTTCCGCAACACGATTACGAACGCTATCAACCGGAAAGTGACCCGCTGCGCTCGCGCGCACCACTGGCAGCCAGCGGGCAACAATTTGCTAATCTCGCCGCACAAAAAATTACCGCGCAGCCCATTGGCAAAAATGACAGCGAAAACAGCACGGAAAAGAACACTGAAAAAAATACGGCGCAAAAAAACAAAGCCAATTATGTGGAAGCGGGCTATGTCATTCGCACCGCCATGTGTTTTGAAGCGCGCGATGGCCGTTTGCATTTATTTTTGCCACCGCTCACCTACCTCGAACATTACGTGGCGTTAATTGAAGCGATTGAAGATACCGCCGCAACACTCAATATGCCGGTGGTACTGGAAGGTTACGAACCGCCCAAAGATTATCGCCTGAAAAAGTTTTTAATTACGCCGGACCCGGGTGTGATTGAAGTAAATATTCATCCGGTAGAAACCTGGGCGGATTTGGTCAACAACACCGAAGCCCTGTATGAAGATGCACGCCAATGCCGTTTGGGCACCGAGAAATTTATGCTCGATGGCCGTCACTCCGGCACCGGCGGCGGCAACCATGTCACCTTCGGCGGTTCAACGCCAGCCAATAGCCCGTTTTTGCGCCGCCCGGATTTGCTGCGCAGTTTGGTGACGTTTTGGCAACATCACCCGGGGCTTTCCTATTTATTTTCCGGTTTATTTATCGGGCCGACCAGTCAATCGCCGCGGGTAGATGAAGGCCGTGCGGAAATGCTCTACGAGTTGGAAATCGCCTTCCAACAAATGCCCGATGGCATAGTGGAGCAGCCCTGGTTAGTGGACCGATTAATGCGCAATTTATTAATCGACATTACCGGCAATACCCATCGCGCCGAATTTTGTATCGACAAACTTTATTCACCGGGTTCTGCCAGCGGCCGCCAGGGTATTCTGGAATTCCGTGGTTTTGAAATGCCGCCGCACGCACGCATGTCGCTGGTGCAGGTATTGTTGCTGCGCAGTCTGATCAGCCGCTTCTGGAAAGAGCCCTACAAAAAACCACTGGTGCGCTGGGGCACCGCGCTGCACGATAAATTTATGTTGCCGCATTATGTGTGGGAAGACCTGCGCGATGTAGTGAACGATTTGAATGAACACGGCTACCCATTTCAATTGGAATGGCTCGCACCGTTTGAGGAATTTCGTTTCCCGCATTATGGCCGCGTGCAGCTGGATGATATTCAAATTGAATTGCGCTGGGCGATTGAACCCTGGCATGTGCTGGGCGAAGAAGTCAGCAGCTTTGGCACCTCGCGCTATGTGGATTCATCACTGGAGCGTTTACAAGTCAAAGTCACTGGTTTAACGCCGGGCCGCTATGTGCTCGCGTGTAATGGTCGCCGCGTGTGTTTGAACCCCACCGGTAAACACGGTGAATTTGTGGGCGGCGTGCGCTATCGCGCTTGGCAACCGCCTTCCGCATTGCACCCGACCATTGGCATTCACGCGCCGCTGGTATTTGATTTAATCGACACCTGGAACGGCAAAAGCATCGGCGGCTGCACCTATCACGTTAGCCACCCCGGTGGGCGCAGTTACGAGCGCTTCCCGGTGAACGCCAATGAAGCTGAATCCCGCCGTGGTAATCGCTTTTTTGATATCAACTACACGCCCGGTGCATTACCGATCACACCGGCCGGAAAAATATTGCGCGAATTTTTTGAACACAAACATCCCCCCAGACCCATGGCGCCACCGCCAGAGGAACCGGCGGACGAATATCCACACACACTGGATTTGCGCAAGTAAAGCGAGGTGAATAGGGTTACAATCGGGGCCATATTCATAACAATTACTGATTATCATGAACCTCTCTTCCGCGCTTATGGACAATCAGGGCAATACAATGAGCAGTAAGGCATTCACTTATCCATCCCCACAAGCGGGGGTGGATGAAGCCTACGATACTGAAGGCGGTATTCGCCCGCATTGGCGCTACCTGTTACACAGCTTACAAACGCTGGGGCACGATGCCATTGAAGAGCGGCAGAAAAAAGCACGCCGCATTCTGCGCGACGATGGTGCCACCTACAAAATTTACGACGAGCCGGATGCGAGCCAAAGCTGGCAACTCAATCCTATTCCGCTGTTAATTCACAGCGACGAATGGAACAACATTGAAACCGCACTGGTTGAACGCGCCGAATTATTTAATTTACTGCTGCAAGATATTTACGGCGAACGCAGCCTGGTGCGCCGTGGTGTTATCCCGCCAGAATTATTATTTTCCCATCAGGGGTTTTTACGCCCCTGTCAAAATATAAAATTGCCCGGCGCACAACAATTAATTGTGCACGGCGCCGACCTGGTGCGCGCCCATGACGGTCAAATGCGGGTGATGGCCGACCGCACCCAAGCGCCTTCCGGCGCAGGTTATGCGTTGGAAAATCGCACAGTCATGAATCGCGTATTCCCCAGTTTGTTTCGCGATAGCCATGTGCATCGCCTGTCATTATTTTTTTCGCGCTTGCGTCAACGCCTGCAGGAATTAAACCCCAACGGTGGCATTGCACGCATTGTTGTACTCACCCCCGGCATTTATAACGAAGCCTATTTTGAGCACGCCTATCTCGCCAACTATTTGGGTTTCCAATTAGTACAAGGCGGCGATTTAAGTGTGCGCAATGGTTATGTGTGGATGAAAGCGCTCGACGGTTTAAAACGTGTCGATGTGATTTTGCGCCGCGTGGATGATGTCTATTGCGACCCGGTGGAATTAAAAGGCGATTCACGCCTAGGTGTGCCCGGCCTGCTGGAAGTGGCGCGCCTCGGCCATGTTGCTATCGCCAACCCACTCGGCTCCAGCGTATTGGAAAACCCGGCGCTATTGCGTTATTTACCCGCTGTTGCCCAAGCCTTGCTCGGGCGCGATTTGCAAATGCCTTCGGTGAAAACCTGGTGGTGTGGCAATAGCGACGACCTGGAATATGTGTGTAGCAATTTAAAAAATTTACTGATTAAACCAACCTATCGTCGCCCCGGTTTGTATGAAGTGTACGGCGCGGATCTGGACGAAAAAAAATTACAAGCCTGGCAAAATCGCATTCGTAAAAACCCGCTGCAATTTGCCGCGCAGGAATATGTGGCCGGCGCACAAACGCCCACCTGGCATCAGGGGCAAATCCAACCGCGTGCATCGGTATTGCGCACCTTCGCAGTTGCCAGTGAAAGTTCTTACGCGGTAATGCCCGGCGGCCTTACGCGCGTAAACCTGGACCCGGATAAAAAAATTATTTCCAACCAACGCGGCTCTGTATCCAAAGACACCTGGGTGCTCGCCTCGGAACCGGAAAAACAAATTAGCCTGCGCACCCTGGACATGCAATCATCCACCGAAGGCAGCAGTGCACTGCCCAGTCGGGTGGTCGAAAATTTATTTTGGATGGGCCGCTACGCCGAGCGCGCGGAATCTGCCATGCGCTTATTGCGCACAGTCTTTATTCAATTAAATAAAACTGAAAAATTACCCGACGCGGTATGTCGCACACTGCTGAGTGCCGTTACCCACGTGACTGCCACCTACCCCGGCTTTACCAGCTTGCAACCGGAACTATTCAAGAACCCTGAACCGGAAATGATTGCAATTATTTTGGACAGTCGCCGCCTCGGCAGTGTCGCCAATAATTTAACGGCGATGATTGAAGCCGCCGAACAAGTCAAAGAGCAACTCTCCAGCGACACCCAGCGCGTAATTAATGATATTGGCGATGAACTGGAGCAACTAAAAGTAACCTTAGAACCCAGCTCACTTTCCGCACCGGAAGAGGCACTGGCGCCGCTTATTACCACGCTACTTGCTTTTGCCGGATTAATCCACGAAAGCATGACACGCGGCAACGGCTGGCACTTTATGGAAATGGGCCGCCGCCTGGAACGCGCATTACAAATTATTAATACCCTGCGTTCACTGCTCGCCACCGAATTTGATGAGATAGAACAGGAAACGCTGATCGAATCCAGCTTGCTGTGCAGTGAAGCGCTTATTCCCTATCGCCGCCGCTATCAAAACGGTATTCGATTGGAACAAGCTCTGGAAATGTTAATGCTGAATAGCAAAAATCCACGCTCATTGATTTATCAACTCAATGAATTGGAGCATCATTTTTCTGACTTGCCGGATGACCGCGAAATTCTCAGCAGCGAACACAAATTATTATTGGAAGCGACTACTGCGTTGAAACTAAGTGATATTAGCGCGCTAGTAAAAACCCACAATAGTATTCGCACCGAACTGGATCAATTGCTGTCGCGCTTGCAGTATTTAATGACGCAAGTAGCCAAAGCCATTGGGCAGCGCTACTTCGATCACACCGAAGGGCCACAGCTGCTGGTAAAAAATACCGAGTGGCAAGAGCAGCTCTAGGAAGCCGGGATTATGAAATATCGCATTCGCCATACCACTCGCTATGCCTACGCATTACCGGTGAGCCACTGTTACAACTTGGCCTATGTTTTACCGCGCTCCACTGATCGCCAGCGCGTAGACACTATCGATATCAAACTCTCACCACCGGCTACCACCAGCAATAGCCGCAGCGATTATTTTGGCAATCAGTTTTTACAATTTTCGATTGAAAAAGCGCACAGCGAATTGGATGTCAGTATCACCAGCGAAATCACCATTAAGGACAGCAGCACCAGCATCAACCTGGATTTTGGCAACCCCTGCAGCTACGTAAAATATTTGCTACAGCACAGTAAAGATTGGGAAACACTGTGCGCGCGCGAATTTATGCTCGACTCCCCCATGGTGCAACAGCATCAGGATCTTGCCGATTATGCCGCCGCTTCCTTCAGCGACGACCGCCCGTTTTTATCGGCGGTGATGGATTTAACTCAACGCATATTTACCGATTTCGTTTATGACCCGGAATTTTCCGACGTCGCCACACCACTCGCCGATGTGCTCAAACACAAACGCGGCGTCTGTCAGGATTTCGCCCACCTCGCCATCGGCTGCCTGCGCTCACTCGGCTACCCAGCGCGTTATGTCAGCGGCTATTTAGAAACCCTACCCGCACCCGGCCAGGAAAAATTAATCGGCGCCGACGCCACCCACGCCTGGTTCGCCGTTTATTCCCCCGGCGAAGGCTGGTACGAATTTGACCCCACCAATAACAAAGTCACCGGCGAACAACACATCACCACCGCCTGGGGCCGCGACTATTCCGATGTAACCCCACTCAAAGGCGTTATTTTTGGCGGCGGCGTTTCACCGCAATTATTTGTCTCGGTAGATGTACGAAGAATCGAAGAAGATTTTTTCCAAACACAAAGCCAAAGCCAAAGCTAAATACCCGCCACACCGGTGATATCTACAGTTACCACATTCTGATTTTTTGGTAACTGTAGGTTCCAGTCAGATAAAGCTCTGCGCGCTTAGTTATCTTGTGTAATTGACCTTTTCCAGCAAGCCTATTACTGTTCTGCAAATCCTACCCCCCTTCAGCAATACATAACCAAATAGGTTACGACGAGTTACGCAGGCTAAGGAGCAAACCTGAACATAGTTATGCATGTTCATTCCCTAATTGGCAACAAACATATAAAGGTACTGAAATGGCAATTATACGAACTGGACATCGTTATATTGATATAGAAAGCGGCAAGGTCATTGATTCCTGGTTTCCCCAATCAAACTCAAATCAAAACAGAAGTTGTCTTGCCGAAAAAGTTGGGTTAATCAGAGGCGAATTTTTTGAGATAACAATAAAATCCGTTGAAGAAAAACCACTGTCTACTGAGGAGATTTATCTCCGCCTGCATTTAATTTCCGAGCGAACAGTAAAACCAAATGAAATTAATTTAGACGGTATATTCAACCTATTGCCCAATGTAGCCTGGACATCTGCAGGCCCTGTTTTTCCCCACAAAGTGGACGCGCTACGTAGTTTGGTCGCTCGTGAATATCATCACCTTACAGTACCATCAATTGATAAATTTCCTCGCATGACTGACTACGTAATTCCGAGTGGAGTACGTATTGCGGACGCTGACCGTGTTCGACTAGGAGCGCACCTTGCAGCAGGAACAACCGTGATGCATGAGGGTTTTATTAACTTTAATGCGGGAACTCTTGGAGAGTCTATGGTTGAAGGTAGAATTACCCCCGGCGTAATAGTAGGAAAAAACTCAGATATTGGCGCCGGAGCATCCATCATGGGAACACTTTCTGGCGGAGGCAAACAAAAAAATTCAATAGGGGAGCGGAGTTTACTTGGTGCGAATGCAGGAATAGGCATTTCTTTGGGTGATGAGTGTATTGTAGAGGCCGGCTTGTACGTTACAGCAGGAACAAAAGTAAAAACTCCAGAAGGTGACGTAGTCGCCGCAAGAGAGTTATCGGGGAAATCCGGCCTGTTATTTAGACGAAATAGTCAAACAGGCGCCGTTGAAGTTATTCCGACAGACTCGTCTCGTTGGGGCGGATTAAATACTGCTTTACATAATAACGACTAAGTTAGTGAGTTGGGCAGTCATGCCCAACCTACAACAAGCCAACTTCCGCTAATGGCCGAAAAAAAACCTGTATTAGCTAGGCATTAAAAATTGCGACTTTGTTCGGAAACTCTATCGCCAAGGAAATAGTTATGCGCTTTTTGTCAACTTTTTTAATTATTGCGGGAAGCCTATTTTTATTTTCTTGCGATAAAGAAAGCACTGAAAAAGTAGCTTGGGAAAAACCGGTAACACAAACCATTAGCTGTGATGATTATTATTCAGAAACCACACCGAATGGTACGCTTTACAATAATGTTTGGAACAAACATGCAGCCCAAAAGTTTTCATGGTCTCAATGTTTGGAGAAAAACCCATCAAACGGTTTGTATGGTTGGTCTTGGGTTTGGCCGACCAACAAAAACAATACAATCTATGCTTACCCTCAAATTAAGCTGGGCACATCGCCTTGGGCGCCCACACCAAATCTTTACCCTGATTTCCCCTTAGAGCATTCGTTAATTAATAGTTTGGTTATTGAGCACGAATTGGATATTCAAAGTAATGGTGAACATAATGTCGCAACCTCATTATGGCTTACTAATACTAAAGAAATTGGTAACACTCCAAACCCATCAGCGATTCTTGCAGAACTAATGATTTGGAGTTATGCGACACCCAATCATATGAATCCTGCGGGAACTCATACGGAAAGTTTTGAGATTGGAAGCCAAACATGGGAGGTATGGGTTGATAAAAACTGGAGTGATGCCTCTGGTGTAAATAATAATAAATGGGTCTACATTACATTTCGCGCAAAAAATCCGAGTCTCAAAGCAAAATTTGACCTTATAGATTTCATTGACTACGTAGTAGAACATCAAATACTTCCTAATAACTTTTATATTGCAGACATTGAACTGGGCACTGAAATTATGAGCGGTTCCGGCTTGCTATGGGTAAAGCAATTTAATGTCACAATAAAGTAAAAGCTGTACTGCTATGGCACTTGATGGGCGGAATTTGAATGCCTGATCTTGGCCGCTATGCGATATTAATGCCATGAAGCAAGTAATCCGCATGGAATTTAACGGAATGCGGGATTATTTAGAGAGAACGAAGTGGTTCGATTAAATTAAATTGACCAAAGCAATAACACCATAATTTCCGAGGAACACTATGAAACGCTTTTTATCAATTTTTCTACTGGGACTCGCCGTAAACCTAAGCTATGCACAAGACGATTTACCGATGGTTGTGCAATTTAAGTTTGCACCCTGGGGTACGATCATTGCGGATGAAGATGAGTTTGAGTATTCGGATTATGAAAAATACGATATGGATTTTGAGCGGAGTTTGGGCGTAAAAATTATATTGCCGCGTATACCGGTTTATCTTGCCGCGAACCAGAATGTGACGCAGCTGGAGCAAGAGATACCGGATGTAAAAGTGGAAACCTATTCCGTCGGTTTTGGTGGAATTAATTATGATCCCTACGCCTATGATTCCGGTTTGTATTTACTGGGCAGTGTGGGCGCGGGCATTGGTAAATTCAAATTCAAAAACCCTGATTTAAACGACTGGGAAGCGATGTTTGAAGCTAACGGCGAAGTGGGTTTGCGGATTCAGGAAAACTTGTTGCTCGGTGTGGGTGTGGACTACCAATTGTTTGGTGAGCCCGGCGATACCAAAGCGCATTACTGGAATTTGTATGTAAGCACTGGCCTTACGTTTTGAATACAACAAAAACACAACTATAGTGGTATATGATCCGCAAAGGTGCTGTTCTATTGATGATGGCACTTGATTGACCGTTCGCGAAACTCTGTTTGAAATCAAAAGGATAGTTTGCGCCCTGCCGCCTCAGGGTTAAGATGTATCAAACTGCGCTGGGATGACAAGCCGCAATAACTATCTATTTTTTTAATAGACATCGTTAAGCAGGAGCACATGATGAAACAGTATGGCGCTGAGTTTTTTGGTACTTTTTGGTTGATCTTCGGTGGCTGTGGCAGTGCAGTGATTGCAGCAGCGTTCCCCGAGGTTGGTATAGGTTTACTGGGCGTGTCGCTCGCGTTTGGTTTAACCGTACTCACTATGGCATTTGCCATTGGCCACATTTCCGGTTGTCACTTGAACCCCGCCGTTTCAATTGGCCTTTGGGCAGGCGGCCGTTTTCCCGCAACACAATTACTCCCCTACATTATTGCGCAAGTGCTAGGCGGCATAGCTGCAGGAGGGGTTTTATACCTGATTGCCAGCGGTGCACCCGGTTTTGATGTTGCCGGTGGTTTTGCTTCCAATGGCTATGGCGATCACTCCCCCGGCGGTTACTCACTGCAATCTGCACTTATCGCCGAGGTAGTGCTCACTGCATTTTTCCTCATCATTATTTTAGGGGCGACGGATAAACGCGCACCGGCTGGTTTTGCTCCCATCGCAATTGGTTTGGCACTAACTTTGATTCATTTAATTAGCATTCCGGTCACCAACACTTCAGTAAACCCTGCACGCAGTACAGGTGTAGCAATTTATGTGGGGGATTGGGCAACTGCACAACTGTGGGTATTTTGGATAGCACCGATTGTCGGCGCAATTCTAGGTGCGGTAATTTATCGTTTTATTGGCAGTGAAAAACAATGATGTAAAAGTGAAGTGCACTTTATTATTTAGTGAGACGCATAACAAAAAACCCGGCGTTTTAGTGCCGGGTTTTTTATTGCACCTTCGCTAACAGGTGCTCTATTTTACACTCGCGTTTTACTGCGGATTCAAACCCATAATTTGCAACACTTTAACAAAGTTTGCTTTTCTATCGGCTAATCCATCCACTGCACCGCTAATCGGGCAAGTAGATTCAGGACAACCGCGATTAACAATGCCGGAGATTGCATTGATAAACGCATCGCCTTTCAAGCCGCCATCCACATAGGCTTGCAATTGTGCATGGTAATTCCAGTTGTACGCAGGATCGTTGTAGCCTTGCACTTCATTCATCCAGAAGAACAAACCGGCAATCCACTTGATCTCACCGTGTTCTGTCGATGAACAAATCAATTGTGGATTTGAACAGAGATCCATATCGGCATACAAAGGTTCAGTCGGTGCCGGGGTTACTTCAATGCCATCCACCACTTGACCGGCATACGCGGGATCAACATGACTGCGGCCGAGGAAGTGATTCAACTTACCGAAGTTCAAGCGCCCCGTAGTTTGAATTACACCGCGCCCCCACCAGCCACAACCTTCAACACTTTTACCTGCACTGCCGTTCCAGACAAATTTACCGGCTTTTTGACCATCGTAAACTTTGCCGTCTTCACGCAGATAAGCCTGTGCTGATTTATCAACCGTGGTTACTGCCGGGAACCAAGCGCCGTAATCCCAGTAGCCAACACTGCCGTTAACCAACAAACCTTTTTTCTCTAACACTCTATCGGGTGCTGCAAACAAAGGCCCTGGTGCACCGTACCACTTGGCGTTGGTATTGGCGGTGACTTCCATTTTAGGATTGCGCGGGCAGGAGTATGGGTTATCGCGACCGGTAATTGGATCCTGGCCGTAGGATGCATAATCCTGCTGCAACTGACCACAAGACGCCGAGATTGGATAATTAACAGGATCGCCAGTGTTGATCGACCAGTTGTTTTCATCGCAGGCATCATACTGAATTGTTTCTTTCATACTTTGCGAAAGGAACGCTGCAATCGCTACTTTGGCGTACTTGATGTTGGTTGCGTCGTCTTTGGTTGGATCAAGCAACCAGTACTTGGTTGGACCCACACCAACGTTGTGCATGGCATTGAGCGCCATCAAGAAATCCGCCCATTTATAGATGCTGGATGGCTCCTTACCGTTGGATGGTGTTGTGTAAAGGAATGCCTGATTGTTCATCGCATTTTCAACGCTGAGCAATTCACTATTCAATTGCGGAATTGAGGTGATTGCACTCGCCGTTGTTAATTGGCCTGAACCATACAGAGGCATACCACCAGCGGCTTTGTTGGCTGCAATTTTATTTTTCAACCAGCCGTTATCCGTTGCACTGGTTGCCGTCGGAACAACAGCAGTACCTTGTTTGCTTCCCCAAAGAATTGCAAACACATTGCTAAATGCAGCGCGACGCAAACCAGAAGTTCCCCAATCATAGTCAGGAGTTTGCTGTAACAGTGCATTAACATTGCTCGCACCGGCATACACAGAGGCATTGAGCGGAATAGCTAATACTTCGCTGCGCACATTACTAATAGTGCGGCCAATACTTTTATCGCCCATAAAATAAGTACCAGCGGTACCCGAATCATTGGCTAAATTGTAGCTGCCAATTGATTCACTTACGCTCGCCAAGTGGCCGCCGGGAATTTGCCATAACATTGCAGGAATCGATAACGAATCAGTTACTTGACGCACATAGTTCAAATAATTTTCCCACTCTTTTGCGCCATAAGCATAAGCCGCACGCGCAGAGGGCGATAAGCCATCATCAGCGGATTTATCAAAGGCTAAAAAGTCAGGGCGATAATTATTCGTCGTATAAGCACCAATTGCATTGGCAAGGGTAGATACTGAAAATGCAGCGGCATCCCACACATCTTGCAAGCCATCAAAATCCGTGTGCACCCAGGTGTTATTGCCTGGGCTGGATACGCTAGCCACCCAACCGAAAGATACATCCGGGCTTAAACGTTTGATCAATAAGTTATGCGCCTGCACCCAACCGGTGATGTTGTTTTGCAATGCACTGTCCACTTCGGTTTTCAAACTATTCAGATTGTAAATAGCCGACAGTGATTGGCTGCCAAGCGCATAATTTGCTTCGTTAGTTAACGCATCTTTCACCGCTTGTTTAACATCAATTGCAACCCAATTGCCTGCACTGCCAAATGCAGTTTTAAAGCTGCCATTTTGATTAGTTTGCCATTGCGCCAACAAGCCAGCGTTCAGCACCAACGCACCAGGATTAGCGTGAGTTGAATCTTTATTGGCTTGCACAGTAGCGGCAACACGAATCAGATTTTGGAAATGTTTGACCAGATTGGCGCTATTTAAAATATCCTCTGCGCCAATACCGGTTGCGTCGGCAGTCGCCACACCAATCACCGGCAATACCGAACGCCCACTGACATTTTCAATGTTACGCGCTTGCAAAATGGTTTGTGTAGTAACGGCGGGCGTAATGACCTGACCGCGATCGCCACTGCCATTGCCTTCGTTAGCGAAAATAGAATCCACACCTGACGCAGCCAAGGCATCGTTTGCTGCAGCGTTGTTATCAGTGAAAGAACCCATCGCCAAATCACTTGGCCAGCCTTTTACTTTCAGGCTTACCGGATTCACACGCGTCGGATAATAACCACTAATCACGACACTCACACTACTGCTGCTCACCGATACGGAAGAAGAGGAAGCAACAATGACTGAACTGGATGAAGAGCTGGAAGATGAACTTTTTGAAGAACTACTGAGTGAAATTACACTCGCAGAGCTTGCACTGCTGCTGCTCACAGAAACCACACTGGATGAACTTGTACTGCTCACACCGCCGCTGCAGTTGCTGACAAATGTCCAGGAGCCATCGCTACCAGGAATACTTTGTGTCCACCAATTGGCGCGGTAGGCCTTGCCCTGGTATTGCATTTGATCGCCACCTGCCGCGTGGGATGGATTACCCGCCCAATCTTTTTGCGTCCAATTGGGGTAGATATTAATACCGGGGCAAGTGCCGCCCTGAGTGCTGGAATTTACGGAGGAAGCCACGCTTGAAGGCGCGACACTTGATACAGCAATACTTGATAAAGCAACACTAGATAGCGCAACACTGGAGGCAATACTCGATGGCGCTGCACTGGACGGTGCGATGCTGGAAAGTGCGACACTGGATGCAATACTGCTGGAATTATTGTTTGCATCACACGCACCTAAATCCGTCCAGGCATTACTGGCCGCCCAACCCACACCCGGCTCATAGGGGCCACCAACACTGCACCAACCCGCTACGTCGCAGCGAAATGCTTTATTGATATTTTTAACCAGCGCACCCGCGCTATAAGTGCCTGGTGCATACTGAGGCAAGGGCGCGCAATTATAGGCATGGGCATTGGCCCCCACCCATAAGCCCGCCGATGACAAGAGCATCAGCATTGATTTTGTCTTCATTATTTTCCCCTCGATGGTTGATGATTTTTTTCAGGCAAAAGGGTGCCCGCTCCTGTGCAGGAGATTTTTAAACAAACACACAAACGCAAAAGACACACACACGAACCGCAGTGACACCAATTCAAAAAAACAGGCCCTGCATAACAGAAAGGGGGCTACAACAAATACTGCAGCGGGCGTAATGAACTGGTTATTTCAGGCAAAAAAACCCCTTCGAGTTGAGCAACTCAAATTCACAATTCATTCGCAGACTATTCAGCGATTAACCCGTAATTCGTCAGATTTTTATTATTCCGTTGTTATTGCCCAACAGGTGCAATAACTTTTTCCAACAAACCTAGACAACCAACTACAGAACAACACCCGAACGGGATGCCGGTAGCGTTTAACTTACGCCTCATGGACAACGTTGTCAACATCTGTCAAAAAAAAGACCCCGCAGGGTCTTGTCCTAGTCGGACTATACGCAATACTTAAAAACATAAAAAATACTGGATAACTCCTGCAATTAAAATTTCATCACGCAGATTTTTGCTCTTGTGATTGCGACTGCGCAACCACCACCGGCAGGAACCAGGTTTCGGCGATACTGAAATGCAAATTGCCAATGGCTAATTGCAGTTCGTCGATGTATTCGTGCAAACCGGATTGCAGTAGCTCGTCCAAATCAGCTTCATCCAATTTGTGTTGAATACTCACAATAGAGGCCAACACTTTTTCACTGTTAGGCAGCGCCCATAAACACTGTTCCAATTGTTTTAGGCAGTGGGCTACGGCGCGGGGGAAATCCTCGTTTTGCAATAAAAATTTAACCACTGCATTAGCGTTCACCCGGTCGCGCACTTGCTGGCGATACATTTGATAAGCGCTGAGTGAACGCAATACACTCATCCATAAAATATTGTCGTAAGGCTCCAGGACTTCGGTGCCGCCAATGGATAAGTGCGGCAGTAAATTCACCAAGCCGGCATCCACAATGCGCGTGGTCATATCGGCGCGCTCAAGGTTGCGGCCAATGCGAATTAAATCGTAGGCGTTATTGTGACTCATGCAGCCAGAGAGCAAACCCGTAAATTGCTGCACACTGCTGATTACATGCAGCAGAATAGTGCTGCGATCACGACGCGAAGTGACTTTGTCAGCACGCTCGCGAATGTAGTGATACAAATCATTAATTAACTCCCAGGCTTCCATGGGCATTGTTTCGCGCGTGATACGTGCATTCTCGCGGGCAAAGCTGAGGGAATTAATTAATGAGGCGGGATTTTTTTTGTCCGCCAAAATAAAATTCACCACCGTTTTTTCATCGGCGAGCTGGGTATCACCGCGTTCAAAATAGCTGCCAGTACCGCTGATATCAATTAATGACCCCCAGCCCACGCGCACACCAGAGGGTAAATCCAATAATAAATTCGAGTTAACATTGACCAGCCGCGCAATATTTTCACTGCGCTCCATGTACCGACCCAACCAATAAATACGTTCTGCAACACGAGACAACATGGTTTAGTCCTCCACCACAATCCAGGTATCTTTACTACCACCACCTTGCGATGAATTCACCACATAGGAACCTTTGCGCATCGCCACTCGGGTTAAACCGCCCGGCGTTACATGATGCTCGCGCCCCTGCAATACAAAGGGACGCAAATCAATATGGCGCGCCTCGGCATTGCCGTTGGTGAGAATCGGTGCAGTTGATAATGAAATTAAGGGTTGCGCCATATAGTTGCGCGGGTTGGCTTTAATACGTTCGGCAAATTCAGCAAGTTCTTTTTTGCTCGCCTGCGGGCCGATAATCATGCCGTAGCCGCCCGATTCGTTCGCGGGTTTCACCACTAATTTATCGAGGTTGGCGAGCACATAATCGCACTGCTTTTTATCGATACACAAATAGCTCGGCACGTTCGGCAGAATCGGCTCCTCGCCTAAATAATATTTGATCATGTCTGGCACAAAGGTATAGATGACCTTGTCATCCGCCACCCCGGCACCCGGTGCATTGGCAAGGGCAACATTGCCTTTTAACCAGGCGCGCATTAAACCGCGCACGCCGAGCACTGAATCCGGGTTGAACATTTCCGGGTCCAAAAATAAATCGTCGATACGGCGATAAATAACATCCACACGTTTTAAACCATCAATACTGCGCATATAAACGCAGTCATCGCTGTCCACCACTAAATCACTGCCTTCCACCAATTCCACACCCATTTGTTGGGCGAGATAGGAATGTTCAAAATAGGCGGAGTTATAAATACCGGGCGTGAGCACCACAATTTCCGGGCGCTCGGATTGTCGCGGTGAAAGCGATGCGAGAGTGTCGAATAATTGATTGGGATATTCGGTAACCGGCACAATATTGTGATTTTCAAACAGCTCCGGAAATACCCGTTTGGTCACCTTGCGATTTTCCAACATGTAGGACACGCCGGAAGGGACACGCAAGTTGTCTTCCAGTACAAAAAATTCGCCTTTGTCGTCGCGAATTAAATCGCTGCCGCAAATATGCGACCACACACCATAGGCGGGTTTCATGCCGATACATTCTTTGCGGAAATTGACCGAATCTTCAAAGAGGTAAGCGGGTACAACACGATCTTTAATAATTTTTTGATCGTTGTAGATATCGTTAATAAATAAATTTAACGCGGTTAAACGCTGGATTAATCCGCGTTCGGTTTTTTGCCATTCACGTTGCGGAATAATGCGCGGAATAATATCAAAGGGCCATTCGCGGTCGATGTTGCCTGCATCGCTGTAAACGGTAAATGAAATGCCCATGGTTTTAATAGCGAGTTCGGCCGACAACTTTCGCTCTTGTAATTCTGCACCACTGAGCGAGGCGAGATACTGGGCGAGGTGACGGGTTTCCGGACGGGCTTGGCCGGGCGCGCGAATCAGTTCATCATAGAAATGGCCAGAGTGATAATTCTGCCAATCTATTTTCATTTCACTCATAGTGACTTCCTTTAACATCGCGGCCTCGCTCTCTAGAGTATGCGCTTTTAGCATTGTTATAGCGCCCGCCGAAGTCTCCTCCCTGATGTCCGTTTCTCCCGTCCCCGGAGAATTTCAGCAGGCTACATCCAACCGTTGCAATAAAGCTGCCAACGCATACGCAATTTGGGTCAAGCGGGCATCACAGGGGTTTAATCCGAAACCAACCCGCAATACTCTGGCGCCGGGCGGTGGCCGGCAGCACTTCATGCGGAAAATCTTCACTCAAGAACAACACCAGCCTGCCATATTCTGGTGCAAGGCGCAGCAATTCATTCTCACCCGCCTCATCATAGAGCACCAATTCACCGCCCTGGGTTTTATCCCACTCAGGATTCAAATACAGCACGCTGGACAACTTGCGTCCGGGTTTACCGCGAAATGCATCGCGGTGCTTTTGGTAAAACGCACCCGGCTCATAAACCGCATAGTGGCTTTCGTAATCAAACAAACCGAGAAACAAACGCTGGTTCATGGCTTCACGCAGTTTATCCATCCAGCATAAAAATTCAGTGACAGCGGGAACACCTGGCTCCAACCATTGGATTGCGTCGCCACGAATGGTGTTATTGCGCTGGTAATCACCCTGCCGCCCTACACCGGCGGGGTTTAACGCCGTGTCTTGCTGCTGCAAATTCAGCAATAAGCCATTACATAAATCGTCCGGCAGCGGGTTTTGCAACACTATATAACCCGGCCCGGCCAAGGCATCGGCGATCTCGTCGTAGAGCAAATCGAGGTCGGTAGCGTAAACAGTATCGAGAGAATTGGTCATGGGTAAATCGTCAATAAAAAGAAAAGGCGCGCACGCCGATAAAAATCGGCGCAATTATTCAGATAGCCCGCATTATAGGCTTGATCCACATCAAGTCACTGCACAGCGCAAGTTTTTACCATGGGTGAAACTCTTCGGGAAAATTGCCAATGTCACTCTTTATTCAACCGCTGGATTGGGATAAACAATTGCTACAGCGTTACGATCTGGCCGGGCCGCGCTATACCTCCTACCCTACTGCACCGCAATTCCAAGAAGCCTTCAGCGAAACGTCGCTGCGCAATGCCATCGGCCGTAGCAATAAAGCTGGCCGCCCGCTCTCGCTGTATTTTCACATCCCCTTCTGCGATAGCCTCTGTTACTACTGCGGCTGCAACAAAATTGTGACTAACAATAAAAGCCGCGCACTGCCCTATTTGCAGCGCATGATTCAAGAGCTGGCGCTCTATGCGGATTTGTTTGACGCGGGCAAAACCGTTAAACAATTGCACTGGGGGGGCGGCACACCGACTTTCATCAGCGATGACGAAATGTCGCTATTGATGCACGCCACGCGCCGGTTATTTACCTTGGCCGATGACGATAGCGGGGAATTCTCGGTGGAAATTCACCCCGGCCGCGTGAGCACAAAAACCATGGGGCATTTGCGTGAGCTGGGTTTTAATCGCGTTAGCATGGGTGTGCAGGATTTTGATGAGCGCGTACAAAATGCCGTTAACCGCTACAACACCGTGGGACAAGTGAGTGAACTCACCCAGGCATTGCGCGCACAGCAATATAAATCCATCAGCATGGATTTAATTTACGGTTTGCCGCTACAAACCATTAACAGTTTGCGCGATACCTTAAATAAGGTGATCGACCTGAACCCGGATCGCTTATCGCTATTTAACTACGCGCACATGCCGCATCTATTTAAAAGTCAGCAATTAATTAACGAGCAGGATTTACCCTCCGCCAGCGCCAAACTGGAAATGCTGCAGTTCGCGATTCAAACGCTGGAAGCAGCTGGCTATCGCTACATAGGCATGGATCATTTCGCCAAACCGGATGACGAATTGGCGCGCGCGCAAGACGCTGGAAAACTGCAACGCAATTTTCAAGGCTACTCCACCCACGGCGATTGCGATTTATTGGCGGTAGGCGTTTCCTCTATCAGCATGATCGACAATGTCTACGTGCAAAACGCGAAGGAATTAAATGCTTACCAACAAAAAATGGACATGGGTTTATTGCCCATCAATAAAGGTTTCACCCTGAACGATGAAGACCTGCTGCGCCGCTTTGTGATTAATCGCCTCATTTGTCACTGCAAATTGGACTTTGCCGAATTACAGCAAGTGTTTGATATAGAGGCTACCCATTATTTTGCAAACGAACTGGCGCAATTAAAACCCATGCAAGAAGATGGGTTGCTCAATATCGATGCGAAAGGCATTAGCGTACACAATAAAGGGCGCTTATTAATTCGTCGGGTGTGTATGGTGTTTGATGAATATCTGCAAAAAGCCAAACAGGATTCAGCACAGATTCGCTATTCTAAAATTATTTAGAAATATCTCTCTAGCCCAAATAAAAAAGCCCGGTGCGATTACCGCATCGGGCACAAAAGGCAGACGAATCTGCCACGACAAGCTAGACGAGCAAAAAAACAAGAACTAAAAACTAAAGCGAGTGCGACACTTGTACAGTGCCTAACTCCATTAACGCCAAATCAATCGCCCCCACAATCCCCGCTTTACCATCAAGGCCAGTAGGCACTATGTATTGATCCATCCGCGTTAAAATCGATTCCGGCGCGTAGCCGTTAATTAATTCCAGAAACTTACTGCGCACCAGCGGAAAAAGTAATTTTTTATCCATCACCCCACCGCCTAAAATAATTTTTTGCGGTGCAAAACACTGGGTTAAATTCACGCACATAGTCGCCAAATAATGGGCTTCATAGTCCCAGGCAGCGTGGTCGTCGGGTAGGTCTTTGCCGTTAATACCCCAGCGCTTGTTAATAGCTGTGCCAGATGCCAAACCTTCCAAACAACCTTTATGAAACGGGCAGCAACCTTGGTAGTCGTCCTGCAGCGAAGCGCGCGGCATCAGCATGTGCCCCACTTCCGGATGGGTGACGCCCTGCAGCAATTTGCCGTTCACCACTATTCCGGCACCTATACCGGTGCCAACGGTGACATAAATAAAATTGCTGCAATCGCGTGCAGCACCAGCGACCAACTCGCCCCACGCCGCACCATTAACATCGGTCTCAAAAGCAACGGGCACATTAAAGGCTGTGCGGAAATAACCGCAAATATCGGTATTTGACCAACCGGCTTTGGGCGTTTTGGTGATAAAACCATAATTAGGCGCACCGCGATCCAATTCCACCGGGCCAAAACTGGCAATGCCCATCGCCGCCAGTGAAGTATCCCGCGCGCGCACAGCATCACTGAAAAAATTGCGCGCTAGAGCCAGTGTTTCTGCCGGGGTTGTGGTGGGAAATGCCGCTTGCGCCAGCACCTTGCCCTGCATATCCGCCACGGCACAATTAAATTTGGTGCCACCCGCTTCAATGGCACCCAGTAAACGCTTATCGATTTGGGGAGACTCAAGCTGCATACATATCTCTTAAACGGCTAGTGCCACTTACTTTATTGTTGAATACCACTAAGGGCTACCAATGCGATTAATTAAATCACTGTGATTTAGTATTGGCAAGAGGTGTGACGTTTATTTTTTTGTGCAGTCGGGATTAGACGAGGCATCTACCCCATCAAACAAAAATGCCCAGCCGCCGGTGCGGATTCCGGCGGCTGGGCATTTGATTGGACAGAAGTTTAAAAGCCGGCATTAATCCAGCAGCGACAAACTACCATCATCTGCAACGACAACTTTGATTGGGTCGATGATATTACCCGCAAATTGCCCCTGCGCATCGTTGCCCATAAAAGCCAGCAAATACCAGGCTTGATCCGGGCCTTTAATCAAACGACCAGAGTAGAGGCCGTCTTGTTTGGGGCCGGTCAAAAAGCCATTACCCATGCATTCGTAAGGCCCCATCATGGAGTCGGCGACAAAATATTTCACACCGGTCTGGGGTTCACAACCAGGTTCGGCCTTGTGTTTTGCGGAGTGGAAACGTGTGGATACCGAACAGAATAAATAATAGCGGTCGCCAATTTTTTCGATCTGTGGCACTTCCATTTCCCCAAACCAACCCGGTGCCAGAAAGGCATCGCCCACTGTCCAGTCAAGTAAGTTGGTGGACGAGGCATAACCAATCGCGCCGCGACCATCCGGCTCACCGCGATTAACACGGCAAGTAACCAGCATATGGTACAAATCCGTTTGTGGATCTTTCATCACCCAGGGGTCGCGCCAGGAGGCATCGTGCCAATAATCCAAATTCAAACCGTCGTACCAACGCTCATCCAGCTCCACCACCGGATTGCTATCGTGCTTGGTCCAATGAATTAAATCGGGGGATTTAGCCAAACATACGCGCTGCACCAACCCTTTTTCTGCGCGCTTGGTGCCGGTGTAATACATGTACCACTCAGCGCCAACTTTAATAACGCAGCCAGTCCAGGTGGTAAAAGAATCGGGCGCATTATCATCGCCTTGGGTGGGTGCGATGGCATCTGGCAGCAGTGTCCAGTCGCGCAAATTTTTAGAAACCGCATGGCCGACCGACACATTCCAGTGGCGCAAATCCGGATTTTGCAGCGCCTTATCGGCCTGCAGATAAAACATGTGGTAATCCTCGCCATCCACGGCGAACCAGAAATCCCATACCCATTTATCAGTCAGCTGCAACACGAATATAACCCTCAAACAAACTTGAAAAAAATCAGGTTGCACTACTGAACAGGGCTAAATATCAGCGCTGATCATTACTGCCCTGATTGGTCAGCATCACCGTAGTATCCGGTGAAAAATTGGCATAAAACGGCAATATCGCACCGCCAATCGCGCGCGCATCAACACCGATAATGCCGCAGAAAATATCCGGCAAAAACACCCCGGGTGGCGTGAGTTCAGCCAGGGTGGTGCGCAAACGCTCCACCAATTGCAACACAATCACGCGAGGTAAATTGCCATCCAGCACTATGGCTTCAAAATCCAGCACCCCCGTTGCAGAAAAAATGGCAAAGGTCAGTGCCTGGGCGCAATCTTCTATCCACTCATCAACCGCCACTTGCGCCTGCGGCAATATGCGCGGTAATTCCGAAATATTGTTGATCGCAAAACCGCGTGCTTTGAGATGACGGCGCAATACATAAATAGAGGCGCGATTAGCCAACACTTCAAACGGCCCTTTCACCGGCGGGCAGGAATCCAGCGTGGAGGGCGACACCGGCATAGAGGCCAAAGCCCCGGAATTACCGTGCACACCGCTTTCCAAATTACCCTGTAATACCACCCCGCCACCAACAAAGGTGCCGATAAAAATGTACAAAAAGTTTTTAACCTGATTGCCCAAACCAAACTGCAGCTCGGCTATAGCGGCGGCGGAGCAATCGTTTTCGATAAAAATCGGCAGGCTGATACGCTTGGCCAGCTCCTGATCAAACTTGAGTGAATTCCAGCGCGCGGCCAGTTCATCGCTCATATTTAATTCCTGCTGCCAACCACCCATAAACCAGGGCATGGCCAAGCCAACCCCCACCAAACGCGGG
>Ga0307408_100000407_pt1 | contig 38725 bp, 36 predicted proteins | sample 322Cmetagenome_FD_202116 | JGI IMG/M metagenome (GOLD analysis project Ga0307408, IMG submission 202116) | Maize rhizosphere microbial communities from greenhouse at UC Davis, California, United States - 322HYB-C-3 | ecosystem: Host-associated > Plants > Roots > Rhizosphere > Soil | place... | reverse complement strand
CGCAGCATCACGGCGTCCATGATCCAGCCGCCCACGTTCTCGAAGTAGCCGTCGATGCCGTTGGGGCAGGCTTCCTTCAGGGCCTTGGACATGGCCTTCACGTCGCTGTGTTCCTTGTAGTCGATGCAGGCGTCAAAGCCCAACTCCTCCACGGCGTACTTGCACTTTTCGGCACCGCCGGCAATGCCCACCGCGCGGCAGCCTCGGGCCTTGGCCAGCGCAGCAAAGGCGCTGCCCACGGCGCCCGTGGCAGCACTCACCACCACGGTGTCACCCTCCTTGGGCGCGATGATCTTGACCAGGCCGTACCACGCGGTCACGCCGGGCATGCCCACGGCGCCCAGGTAGTGCGACAGCGGCACGTGGGTCGTATCGACCTTTCGCAGCGCGCCGGGCTGGTCGGCATTGACCACGCTGTACTCCTGCCAGCCGCCCATGCCGACGACCTTGTCGCCCACGGCATATTTGGCGTTGAGGCTTTCCACGACCTCACCCACCGTGCCGCCGATCATCACCTCGCCCAGCGGCTGGCTGGCGGCGTAGCTCTTGCTCTCGTTCATGCGGCCGCGCATGTACGGGTCCAGGCTCAGGTAGTGGTGGCGCACCAGGACTTCCCCGTCTTTGAGCGCAGGCGTGTCGGTGGCGACCAGCTTGAAGTTGCTGGCCACGGCCTCGCCCTGCGGGCGGTTGTCGAGAACGATTTGCTGGTTGCGTGGCATGTGAGGCTCCTTCAAAAACTTTTACTATAAAAACAATAGCTGCTTGCGCTTTCCTATCAAGCGCTAGAGCCCAAAATGGCTCAAATGGTGCTCAGTCGGTGGAAATGACCTGGAGGTCGTTCACATTGCGCCCATCCACCGGCAGACGCTTGACGTACTTGAACGTGCCGGTCGCGTGGCAGCACACCTTGCCCTGCGCGTCGTACACCGTGCCTTCCGTGAAGGCCATGGTGGCGGTGCGATGGATCAGCCGTCCCTTGGCCACCAGCGGTCCGCGCGCGGGCTGCATGAAGCTGGTCTTCATCTCGATGGTGACCACACCCATGTCCGGCGTCACGCTGCGCGCGGCCGTGGCCATGGTCACGTCCAGCAGCGTCATCGACGCTCCGCCGTGCGTCACGGCAAACGAGTTCAGGTGCTCAGGCTTGGCCTCGTAGCGCAGCTCCGACTCGCCACCCTCCATGCGGTGCAGCGCGAAGCCCAAAAGGCTGACAAAGGGTATTTCGACACCGAAACTTTTCAAGGCATTTCCTCAGTACACGAACTTGAAAACTGGCGCGGCCCAAGCCAGGGCAGCCGAGCAAGGGCCGCCCCGCAGCGAGGGCTGCGTCCCCCTTCCCGGCGAAGCCGAGAGAAGGGGGAAGCGGCGCAGCCGCTCAGGGGGTTGTACCCTGCCTACCCTCCAGTAACAATACTGACGCCACCGTCGACCGCCAGCCACTGCCCCGTGATGTGCTTGCCCGCATCCGACGCATACAGCGCGCACAGGCCCTTCAAATCTTCATCATCGCCCAGGCGGCCCAGCGGGGCGTGCGCGGCCAATGCTTCCTCGCCCATGGCCTTGAGCGTGCCCACCGTCATCTTGCTGGGGAAGAAGCCTGGACAGATCGCGTTGACGCGGATGTTGTACTTGCCCCATTCGGCCGCCAGCGCCCGGGTGAAGTTGATCACGGCGCCCTTGGAGGTGTTGTAAGCGATGGTGTTCATGCCCTTGGGGTTGCCGCCCAAGCCGGCGATGGACGCCACGTTGATGATGCTGCCGCCCCGCCGCGCGATCATGCTGTGCTTGGCAATGTGCTGGGAGAGGATGAAGTAGCCGCGCACGTTCAGGTTCATCACCTTGTCCCAGGCGTCCACGGGGTGGTCTTCGGCGGGCGCGCCCCAGGCGGCACCGGCGTTGTTCACCAGGATGTCCACATGGCCCAGGCGCTGCAGGGTTTCATCGGCCAGGCGGCGGATGTCCTCCTCCTTGGCGCAATCGGCGGCGATCCAGCGGGCATCGATGCCCGCGGCCTGCAGGTCCGCCGCGGCCTCTTCCAGATCGGAGGCCTTGCGCGAGCTCAGCAGGACTTTGGCGCCGGCCTCGCCCAGCGCGTGGGCCAGTTGCAGCCCCAGGCCGCGCGAACCGCCGGTGACGAGCGCCGTCTTGCCCGTCAGGTCAAACAGTTGTTGGATGGTGCGTGTCATCGGGATGTCTCCTTGGGTTGTTCGGGATATCGGTGGATCTTCCAAGCCCGGACTGGAACGTTTTCAGCGCCCCAGCTCCGCAGCGGATTTCGTTTCTTCAGCCATTCATTGTGCGGTGCCTCGCTGCCGCATTGTGTCGCCGCCGCGTCGGCCCTGCCACGTGCTGCCGGGTCAGGCGTGAGGGCCTGTCTTGAGACGCGAGCGCACGGCAATCAAGACGACACCCGCACCCGCCACCACACTCCCGCCCACCATGAGGCTCCAGCCCAGGGCGTCGTCGCCAGCGCGAGCCGTGGCAATGCCCAGGATCAGCGCGATCAGCCCGCCATAGACAAGCACCCAGATGAGGGTGTGCAGGCGCTGCAGGGCTTGGGCAGAGGGCATCAGAAGGCGTCTTCCGGCAAGTCGGCGCACGTGGCATCGCGCGCGCTTACCACTTGGAGCCAGGCGCCGATCTTGGGCAGTTCGTAGTGGAAGAAGTAGCGCATCGCGCCCATGCGGCCGACGCTGGCGGGCTGCGCCAGGGCGGAGTCGCCCGCGAGCGTGGCCAGGGCCAGGTCCAGCCACACCCAGGCCAGCACCGTGTGGCCAAACGCCTGCATGTAGGGCACGGCGTTGGCAAGTGCCTCGGCCGGCTGGCCGGTGGCCCAGGCCGCCTTGGTGGCCGCACCCACCTGCTGCAGGGCAGCACCCAGCGCGTTGGCATGTGCCGCCAGCGCCGGCACCTGGATCGCGCGCTCGATGGTGGCATTGATGCGCCCGGCCAGCAGTTGCAGGCCGCGGCCGCCTTCCATCAGCACCTTGCGGCCCAGCAGGTCCATGGCCTGGATGCCGTGCGTGCCTTCGTGGATCATGTTCAGACGGTTGTCGCGCCAGTACTGCTCCACCGGGAAATCGCGCGTATAACCGTAACCACCATGGATCTGGATGGCCAGCGAATTGGCCTCAAGGCAGAACTCGCTGGGCCAGCTCTTGGCAATGGGCGTGAGCACCTCCAGCAACAGACGGGCCTCGTCGGCCGATGCCGCGTCGCCCGTGTGCTGCTCGTCCACCAGCTTGGCACAGAACAGGTTGAGCGCCAGCGCCCCTTCGCCATACGACTTCTGGGCCAGCAGCATGCGCTTGACGTCGGCGTGTTCAATGATGCGCACCTGGGGCTGGGCGGCGTCCTTGACCACCGCCGCTGCGCCGTCTTTCGGCCCCTGTACCGGGCGGCCTTGCGGACGGTTCTTCGCGTAGTCGAGGCTGGCGTAATAGCCGGCCAGGCCCAGCATGGTGGCCGCCATGCCAATGCCGATGCGCGCCTCGTTCATCATGTGGAACATGCAGGCCAGTCCCTTGCCTGGCTGCCCCACCAGGTAGCCCACAGCGCCGGGTTTGCCGTCCACCGGGAACCTGCCCTCTCCAAAATTGAGCAGCGTGTTGGTGGTGCCGCGCCAGCCCAGCTTGTGGTTCAGGCCCGCCAGGGCTACGTCGTTGCGCACACCGGTGAGCTGGCCCTTGGTGTCCACCAGCTTCTTGGGCACGATGAAGAGCGAGATTCCCTTGGTGCCCGGCACCAGCTTGCCGTCCGGCCCGGGGATCTTGGCCAGCACCAGGTGCACGATGTTCTCGGTGAGTTCGTGATCGCCCGAGCTGATCCACATCTTGTTGCCCGTGAGGCGGTAGCGCGGACCCAGCGGGTCGGATTCGAAGTCGGTGCCGTCCGGCACGGCACGGGTGGCAACGTCCGACAGCGACGAGCCCGCCTGCGGCTCCGACAGGCACATGGTGCCCGACCAGCGGCCGTTAAATTCATTGAGCGCGAACACCTCTTTCTGCAGCGCCGTGCCGTGCGCCATCAGCAGGTTGGCGTTGCCCGAGGTGAGCAGGTTGGAGCCGATGCTGATGGACGCCACCGCAAAGAAGCTGTTGGCCGCGGCCTCCACGGCATAGGGCAGCTGCATGCCGCCGATATCGTAGTCCTGCGCGGCCGACAGCAGGCCCGATTCCGCATAGGCCTTGCGAGCCTCGTAGGTGGCCTGGGGCAGGATGACCTTCTCGCCGTCGAAGTGCGGCTCTTCGGTGTCCACCGTCCGGTTGAACGGGGCGTACTTCTCGCGTGCAATGCGCTCGCAGGTGTCCAGCACCGCGTCAAAGGTCTCGCGCGAGTGGTCGGCAAAGCGCTCGCGGGCCGTGAGGCCTTCGGCGCCCAGCCAGTCGTACAGCAGGAAGTCGAGCGTGGAACGCAGGGTCATCAGGTCTCCTTGTCGCTGCTGGACGCAGCCCCGAAAGAGTCAGGGCATCAGCGTGCAGGCAGCACGATGTTCTTGAAACACCAGAACTCCAGGTCCGAATCGGGCTTGGGCTGGCAATTGGCCTCTCCCAGCTGCAGGCGCGTGGCGCCTGCGGGAAGGGGCGGGAAAGTGATCTTCAGAAACTTGGTGCGCCCGGGCTTGACCACATCCATCTTCACATTGCACAACGACAGCCCGCTGATGGACTGCTGCGGCAGCACAGTGCCGCCGGCCAGATCCTTCAGCGTGAACGCGTCGGCCGATCCGGTGGGCTGGGCGCAGGCCTCGAACGAATCACTCGTGCTGTTCTTCACTGCCAGCGTCACGCGGGTCTGCTTGGCATCGAGCACGATCTCTTGCAGCACCACATCCGGGTCGGACTCCAGCGGCAGCTGGAGCTTGAAGCTCTGGGCATGGGCACTGCAGGCCGCAGTGACGATGGGCAGAGCGGCGAAAAGGCGAAAGAAGGACGTGCAACGCATGAAGAAATCGTTCTTGGAAAGGGGAAGGAAATGGAGCCCCGATCAGGCTCCGCGCGGGCCAGCGGCCGCGGCGGATTCTGCCGCCGCTGGCGCCGCCCCAGCCGCTCGCGGAAACCCACAAAGCAACAATTTGTAGCCTTGCTCCCTTCTCATCCCTCTCACGGAGTGCGCTACCTGGCCATCGCGATGGCCTGGCAGGGCGGCGGACGACCACAGGCGCCCTGCTGCCCTGGCACAGCGGTCAGAACACTTCGAAGATGCCCGCAGCACCCATGCCGCCGCCGATGCACATGGTCACGCACACCTTCTTGGCGCCACGGCGCTTGCCTTCGATGAGCGCATGGCCCGTGAGACGCTGGCCCGAAACGCCATAGGGGTGGCCCAGGGCAATCGCGCCGCCGTTCACGTTCAGGCGGTCGGCCGGGATGCCCAGCGTGTCGCGGCAGTACAGCACCTGCACGGCAAAGGCTTCGTTCAGCTCCCACAGGTCGATGTCCTCGACCTTGAGGCCCAGCTTCTTGAGCACCTTGGGCACCGCGAACACGGGGCCGATGCCCATCTCGTCGGGCTCGCAGCCGGCCACGGCAAAGCCGAGGAAGCGGCCCAGGGGCTTCAAGCCCTTGGCGCTGGCGTACTGCTCGCTGGTCACCACGCAGGCGCCGGCGCCGTCCGAGAACTGGCTGGCATTGCCGGCCGAGATCAGGCCGCCGGGCAGCGCGGGGCGGATGCCGCTGATGCCTTCCTTGGTCGTGCCTTCGCGCGTGCCTTCGTCCTTGCTCACCGTGACCTGCTTGGTGATCAGGCCCAGCGTCTTGTCAGCGATGCCGGCGGTGACGGTGATGGGCGCAATCTCGGCATCGAACAGGCCGGCGGCCTGGGCTGCACAGGCCTTCTGCTGGCTGGCGGCGCCGTACTCGTCCATGGCGTCACGGCCAATGTTGTAGCGCTTGGCCACCTGCTCGGCGGTCTGCAGCATGCTCCAGTAGATCTCGGGCTTCTGCTTGGCCAGGGCCAGGTCCTGGATCATGTGCAGGTTCATCTCCTGCTGCACGCACGAGATGCTCTCGACGCCACCAGCCACATACACGTCGCCCTCGCCCGCGATGATGCGCTGGGCGGCGGTGGCGATGGTCTGCAGGCCCGACGAGCAAAAGCGGTTGATGGTCATGCCAGACGTGGTGACTGGCAGACCCGCCTTGAGCGCAATCTGGCGGGCGATGTTGCTGCCCGTGGCGCCTTCCGGCGTGGCGCAGCCCATGATGACGTCATCGACATCGCCGCCGTCGATGCCGGCACGCTGCACGGCATGCTGCACGGCATGGCCGCCCAGCGTGGCGCCATGCGTCATGTTGAACGAACCCTTCCAGCTCTTGGCAAGCGGCGTGCGGGCGGTGGAAACAATCACTGCGGATGTCATGTGAATTCCTTGTCTATTCGGTATTGCGGTGCACGCGGGCTGTTTACTGGAAGGCCTTGCCTTCAGCGGCGAGCTTGGCCAGCAGGGGCGCGGGCTTCCAGGCGTTGGCGTCGTCCATGGGGTTCTGCGCAAAGCGGTTCATGGCCTGCACCACGTTGAACAGGCCTACTTCGCTGGCGTAGTGCATGGGGCCGCCGCGGTGGATGGGGAAGCCGTAGCCCGTCAGGTAAACCATGTCGATGTCGCCGGACTTGCTGGCGATGCCCTCTTCCAGGATCTTGGCGCCTTCGTTCACCAGCGCGAACACGAGGCGCTGCACGATCTCTTCGTCCGAGATCTTGCGCGGCGTGACGCCCAGGGCCTTGCGGTGGTCCTCAATCATCTTGTTCACCACGTCGCTCGGGATCGCATCGCGCTTGCCGGCCTGGTAGTCGTACCAGCCTGCACCGGTTTTCTGGCCGAAGCGGCCCATCTCGCACAGCAGGTCCGCGGTCTTGCTGTACTTCATGTCGGGCTTTTCGGTGTAGCGGCGCTTGCGGATCGCCCAGCCAATGTCGTTGCCGGCCAGATCGCCCATGCGGAACGGGCCCATGGCAAAGCCGAACTTCTCGATGGCCTTGTCCACCTGCTGGGGCGTGGCGCCTTCGTCCAGCAGAAAGCCGGCTTGCTGGCTGTAGCGCTCGATCATGCGGTTGCCGATGAAGCCGTCGCACACGCCCGAGACCACCGCCGTCTTCTTGATCTTCTTGCCAATGGCCATCACCGTGGCCAGCACGTCTTTGGCCGTCTCTTTGCCGCGCACCACTTCCAGCAGCTTCATCACGTTGGCAGGGCTGAAGAAGTGCATGCCCACCACGTCCTGCGGACGCTTGGTGAAGGAGGCGATCTTGTCCACGTCCAGCGTGGAGGTGTTGGAGGCGAGGATGGCGCCGGGCTTGGCCACAGCATCCAGTTGCTTGAACACCGCCTCCTTCACGCCCATCTCTTCGAACACGGCCTCGATGATCAGGTCGCAGTCCTTGAGGTCGTCATAGCTCAGCGTGGTGCTCAGCAGGGCCATGCGCTGCGCGTACTTGTCCTCCTTGAGCTTGCCTTTCTTGACCTGGGCCTCGTAGTTCTTCTTGATGGTGCCGATGCCGCGGTCCAGGGCTTCCTGCTTCATTTCCAGGATCTTGACTGGGATGCCGGCGTTCAGGAAGTTCATGGCAATGCCACCACCCATCGTGCCCGCGCCAATCACGCCTACCTTCTGGATGTCGCGCTTGGGTGTGTCCGACGGCACGTCAGGAATCTTGCTCGCAGCGCGCTCGGCCATGAACAGGTGGCGCAGCGCGCGCGATTCTGGCGTCCACATCAGGTTGATGAAAATCTCGCGCTCTACCAGCATGCCCTCGGCGAACTTCTTCTTGGTCGCTGCTTCGACCGCGTCCACGCACTTGGCGGGCGCGGGGAAATTTTTGGCCATGCCCTTGACCATGTTGCGCGCGAACTGGAAGTAGGCATCGCCTTCGGGGTGCTTGCAAGGCAGATTGCGCACCAGGGGCAGCGGACGCGCGTCGGCCACGCTCTGCGCGAACGCCAGGGCCTCCTCGGCCAGCGACTCGGGCGAGCCGGCCAGCTTGTCGAACAGCTTCTGGCCGGGCACGCCGGCGATCATTTCGCTCTTGACGGGCTCGCCGCTCACGATGAGGTTGAGCGCGGCTTCCACGCCGATCACGCGGGGCAGACGCTGCGTGCCGCCGGCGCCGGGGATCAGGCCCAGCTTGACTTCGGGCAGCGCAATCGAGCAGCCAGGCGCCGCAATGCGGTAGTGGCAACCCAGCGCCAGCTCCAGGCCGCCGCCCATGGCCACCGTGTGCATGGCGGCCACCACGGGCTTGGCCGAATTCTCCACCGCCAGGATCACCGACAGCAGGTTGGGCTCCTGCAGCGATTTGTCGGTGCCGAATTCCTTGATGTCGGCACCGCCCGAGAAAGCGCCGCCCGCCCCTGTAATGACAATGGACTTGACCGCCGCGTCGGCATTGGCGCGGGCCAAGCCGTCCACGATGCCCTGCCGGGTAGCCAGCCCCAGTCCGTTGACGGGAGGATTCGCCATGGTGATCACGGCAACGGAGCCGTGGACTTTGTATTCAGCGGTCATGGTGCTGTTGTTCCTTGGAAAGTGGAAAAAGAACGGTCGTGCGTTTTTATTGTAGAGACTTCAATCGCCTTTGACAGTGTCAATTTGTCCCGGGCGGGACAAGACTTGGCGACAGCGGCGGCCACGCTGGCAAAAAAAGAGGCGCCATGAATCAGCGCCTTTCCAGGCCAAGCTAGCAGCAGCGCTCGCCGGCCTCAGATGAGCCCACCGCGTCCAGAAACTGGCGCGACCCCAAGAAGGGGCAGCCTAGCCAGGGCCGCCCCGCGGCGGGGGCTGCGTCCCCCTTCCCGATTCGCGCAGCGATTCGAGAGAAGGGCGATGACGCGCTGCGCCTCAGGGGGATCGCCCTGCTAAACCTCCAGCCACTCCTTGCGCACATAGGCGTCGGCACGCAGGCTGTCCGGCGTGCCCTGGAACACGATGGAGCCATGGCCCATCACCAGCGCCCGGTCCGAGATCTTCATTGCGATGGTGAGCTTCTGCTCGATCAGCAGCACCGAAATGCCCCGGGCTTTGATGGTTTGCAGGTACTCCCCCACCAGCTCGACGATCTTGGGGGCCAGGCCTTCGGTGGGCTCATCGATGATGATGAGGTCAGGGTCGCCCATGAGCGTGCGGCACAGCGTGAGCATCTGCTGCTCGCCACCGGACATCACGCCAGCCTCGGTGTGCTGGCGCTCCTTCAGGCGCGGGAACATGGCGTACATGTCGTCGAACGACCAGCGGCTGTTCTTGCCGCTGCCCTTTTGCCCCAGCATCAGGTTCTGGTGCACGGTGAGGTTGGGAAACACGTCGCGGCTCTCGGGCACATAGCCCAGGCCAAGGTGGGCGATCTCGTAAGCCTTCTTGCCGTTGAGCGGCTGGCCCTTCCACTCGAGGGTGCCCTCCCAATCCACCAGGCCCATGATGGCCTTGGCCGTCGTGGAACGGCCCGAGCCATTGCGGCCCAGCAGGGCCACGATCTCACCGGGCCGCACATCAAAGGTCACGCCATGCAGCACATGGCTCTTGCCGTAGTAGGCGTGAAGATTTTCGATTTTCAGCATGTCAGTGTCCCGCCCCTTGCTCGTCCGCGACAACGGAGCCCAGATAGGCTTCCTGCACGCGCTGGTTGGCGCGTACCTTGTCAGGGGTGTCGAAGGCAATCACCTCGCCATACACCACCACGGCGATCTTGTCGGCCAGACCGAACACCACGCCCATGTCGTGCTCCACGGTGAGCAAGGTGCGGCCTTCGGTCACCTCCTTGATGAGCTGGATGAAGCGCGTGGTCTCGGTCTTGCTCATGCCGGCGGTGGGTTCGTCCAGCAGGATCACGTTGGCCCCGCCCGCAATCGTGATGCCGATCTCGAGCGCGCGCTGCTCGGCATAGGTGAGGTTCATGGCCAGCGTGTCGCGCTTCTTGTCGAGCTTGATCATCTCCATCAACTGCTTGGCGCGATCATTGGCGTCGTGCAGGTTCGACAGAAAGCGCAGGAACGTGTACTTGTAGCCCATGCTCCAGAGCACACCGCAGCGCAGGTTTTCAAACACCGACAGCTTGGGAAAGATGTTGGTGATCTGGAAACTGCGCGAGAGTCCCCTGCGGTTGATCTCATACGGCGCCAAGCCATTGATGCGCTGGCCATTCAAAATCACGTCCCCGCTCGTGGGCGCAAAGCGCCCGCTGATCAGATTGAACAGCGTGGATTTACCCGCACCGTTGGGGCCGATGATGGCCACGCGCTCGCCCGGCGCAACCGCCAGGTTCGCACCGCGGATGATCTCGGTCTTGCCAAAGCTCTTGCGCAGGTCGCGCAGTTCCAGGGCGTATGTCGTCATGTTGGTTGCGTTGTCAGCCGCCATGTTCACAGCGCCTCCCCACGCTTGATTTCATGTTCGATCTCTTCCTGGATCGTGCCCCACTGCCGCACAAACTGGCGACGGCAAAGTTCAAACAGCCCGAAACCGGTCACCATCACAAAGATGGCGCCAAACCAACTTGTGAATCCCTTGGCATTGAGCGTTCCGCCCAAAAATGTCAACTCGGGGCCCAGGGCCGCATTGAGCTGCAGGTGATAGGTCATCTCGATCATGCAGGCTGCACCCATCACACCCACCAGCGCCGTGCCCGCCAGCGCCAGGTACGAAACCCACAGCCGCCCCAGCTTGCCGTACTTGGCCACGCGCAGGTTCATCATGATCAGGCTGGCGATGCCGCCGGGTGCATACATCACCATGAACAGGAAGACCAGGCCCAGGTACAGCAGCCACGCCTTGGACAGCTCGGAGAGCAGCACCGAGGCCAGCACCAGCAGCACCGCGCCGATGATCGGGCCGAAGAAGAACGTGGCGCCCCCCAGGAATGTGAACAGCAGGTAGCCTCCGGAGCGAATCACGCTCAGGCTGTCCGCGCCCGTGATGATCTCGAAGTTGATCGTTGCGAGGCCTCCACCGATGCCCGCAAAAAAGCCCGCGATGATGAACGCGAAGTAGCGCACGCGCTGCGTGTTGTAGCCAATGAACTCCACACGCTCGGGGTTGTCGCGCACTGCGTTCAGGATGCGCCCCAGCGGCGTGCCGGTGAACGCAAACATGGCGGCTGTGCAGACGAAGCAATAGGCGGCGATGAGGTAGTACACCTGGATGGCGGGCCCGAAGGTGATGCCAAAGAAGGGCTTGCCGTAGACCCGGTCGGTCGTGATGCCGCCCTCCCCGCCAAAGAACTCGGGGAACATCAGCGCCATGGAGGCGACGAGTTCACCGATACCCAGCGTGATCATGGCAAACGTGGTGCCCGACTTCTTGGTGGTGACAAAGCCCAGCAGAATCGCAAAGAACGCACCTGCGAGGCCACCCACCAACGGTATGAACACCAGTGGGATTTGCACCGTGCCCTTGGTCGCCATGTTCATGGCATGGATCGCGATGAACGAACCCAGGCCGGTGTAGACCGCGTGGCCAAAGCTCAGCATGCCGCCCTGCCCCAGCAGCATGTTGTACGACAGACAGATGATGATCAGGTAGCCGATCTGCGACAGCATGGTCAGCGCCAGGCTGCTGCGAAACAGCATGGGCGCCACGATCAGCAGGGCCGCGAACAGCGACCAGACGATGATGCGCCCGACATTCCAGGGTTTGAAACGGTAGTGCGACGTGGCACTGGAAGCGGTGTTGGTAGTTGCATTCATGGTGTCAGTCCTCCCGCGTACCCAGCAGGCCCTTGGGGCGGAAGATCAGGATCAGCACGAGGAACAGGTACGGAAGGATGGGCGCGACCTGGGAGATCGTGAGCTTGAGCAGGGGGTAGCCAAAGGTCTGGTCTGTCACAGCCACGCCCACGGCCTTGAACACATGGATCAGCGAGTAATCCAGCGCCACAGCAAAGGTCTGCACCAGCCCGATCAGCAACGATGCCAGGAAAGCCCCCGCGAGCGAACCCATGCCCCCCACCACCACGACCACGAAGATGATGGAGCCGACAGAGGCCGCCATGGCCGGCTCAGTGACATAGGTGTTGCCGCCAATCACGCCCGCCAGGCCCGCCAGCGCAGCGCCGCCACCGAACACCAGCATGAACACGCGCGGCACGTTGTGGCCCAGCGCCTCCACCATTTCGGGGTACTTGAGGGCGGCCTGAATCACGAGCCCGATGCGGGTGCGCGTGAGCAGCAGCCACACCGACACCAGCATCAAGAGCGCCACCAGCATCACGAATGAACGCGACTTGGGGAACTGCGTGCCGTACAGGGAGAACAGGGGCCCCTGCAGCTGCTCGGGCAGGCCGTAGGGCACCGTGGAACGGCCCCACACGAGCTGCACCACTTCCAGGATGAGGTACGAGAGCCCGAACGTCACCAGCAACTCCGGCACGTGGCCAAACTTGTGCACGCGGCGCAGGCAGTAGCGCTCAAACGCGGCACCCAGCACGAACACCACCAGCGGCGCAATCACCAGCGCCGGCCAGAAGCCCACCACCCCGGAGATGGTGAAGGCGAAATAGGCGCCCAGCATGTAGAAGCTGGTGTGAGCAAAGTTGAGCACGCCCATCATGCTGAAGATGAGCGTGAGGCCCGAACTGAGCATGAACAGCAGGAGCCCGTAGCTCACGCCATTCAGCAGCGAGATCACGAAAAACTCAGGATTCATTGGAATTCTTCACTGCAGGGGTAAAAAAAAGGCCCGAGTGGTCGGGCCTCGAAGCGGTCACGCTAGAACTTACGGACGCTTCATCTGGCACGACGTGGGCGTGCTGGCGACATAGGGCTCGTAGTACTTCACAGGCACGAAGGTGTGCCCGGTGTTCTCGGAGTCGAGCGGGTACTTGCCGCCCGCCTTCTCCCACTTGGAGATGAAGAGACCTTGCTGCAGCTGGTGGTCGGCCTTGCGCATCTCGACCTCGCCGTTGAAGCTCTTGAACTTCATGCCTTCGAACACAGCCGCCACCTTGACGGGGTCAGTGGACTTGGCCTTGGTAAAACCTTCAGAGAGCATCGTGAAGGCGTGGTACACGGCGCCGGTGTACATGTCGTCGTTGAACTTCTTCTTGTAGTCCACCACGATCTGGTTCAGCGGCCCAGGCAGGTTCATGTGCGCATAGGCGACCATGTAGACACGCCCTGCCGCAGCAGCGCCCATGGCGGTGGGGCTGCCTGTGACGGAGCCGTAGTAGGTGTAGAAGTTGACGTTGTTCAAGCCCGCATCGTTGGCGGCCTTGATCAGCAGCGCCAGGTCGGAACCCCAGTTGCCCGTGATCACGCTGTCAGCACCCGACTGCTTGATCTTGGCAATGTAGGGCGAGAAGTCACGCACCTGCGCCAGTGGATGCAGATCGTCCCCGACGAACTGCACGTCAGGGCGCTTGCGCTGCATCATTTCCTTCGCGAACTTGGAGACCTGGTGGCCGTGCGAGTAGTTCTGGTTGATCAGGTAGACCTTCTTGACCTCGGGCATGTCCTTCATGTACGTGGTCAGGGCTTCCATCTTCATGGACGTGTCGGCATCCAGGCGGAAGTGCCAATAGCTGCACTTGCTGTTGGTGAGATCCGGGTCCACGGCCGCGTAGTTCAGGAACAGCACTTCCTTGCCGGGGTTGCGGGCGTTGTGCTTTTCCAGCGCGTCCATGATGGCGAGGGCCGGGCCCGACCCGTTGCCCTGCACCACATAGCGCGCGCCCTGGTCCATGGCGGAGCGCAGGGCGCTGGTCGTTTCTTGTGGGCTGAGCTTGTTGTCGATGCCGATGATCTCGAACTTGACCCCTGCCGCGTTCTTCTTGTTGAACTCTTCGGCGATGAACTGGAAGCTCTTGAGCTGGTTGGTCCCCACAGCTGCCATCAGGCCCGAAAGCGGGTCGAGCCACGCAATCTTCACGGTCTCGCCCTTTTGAGCGAACGCGCCGCCAGCGCTTGCCAGTATTACCGATGCAGCTACAGCCTTGATAGCAAATTTCATGGTTTTGTCTCCTTGTGAATCGATATGAACGCAGCGTACCGCGTTGCAACAAAGCACTTCTCAGGGATTGCCCCTACCAGCGTCGCACACGTGACTGGATGAGGTGGCACCCCCTGGGGCGCTGCGCGCCTTCCCCCTCTCCTTCGGGAGGGGGACGCACCCACTGGACTGGCAAAGTCAGATCCACGGGTGCACTGGTCTTGGGCTGCGCCGGTTTCGTAGGTCGTGACGAAATCAGCACGGCCGCTTCACGCTTTCAAAGGCCCGGCAGCTTGTAGTCCTTGAGCTGTTCGCGCAGCTTGGTCTTGAGCATCTTGCCGGTGGCGCCCAGCGGAATGGCCTCGACGAACACGACGTCATCGGGAATCTGCCACTTGGCGGTCTTGCCCTCGTAGAAGGCCAGCAGTTCTTCGCGCGTGACCTCGGCGCCCGGGCGCTTGACGACGGCCACGATGGGGCGTTCGTCCCACTTGGGATGCGGCATGCCCACGCAGGCGGCCATGGCGATGGCAGGATGCGCCATCGCGATGTTCTCGATGTCGATGGAGCTGATCCACTCGCCGCCGGACTTGATCACATCCTTGCTGCGGTCGGTGATCTGCATGAAGCCATCGGCGTCGATGGTGGCCACGTCGCCTGTGGGGAACCAGCCGCGTCCCTGGGCGTCAGGGATGAGCGGATCTCCGCCTTCGCCCTTGAAGTAGCTGGCCACGATCCAGGGCCCCTTGACGAGCAGATCGCCGTAGGTCTTGCCGTCCCAGGGCAGCTCATTGCCGTCGCCGCCCACGATCTTCATGTCCACGCCATAGATCGCGCGGCCCTGCTTCTGGAGCACCTTCATCTGCTCGTCCTTGGGCAGCGCCAGGTGCTTGTTCTTCAAGGTGCACAGCGTGCCCAGCGGGCTCATCTCGGTCATGCCCCACGCATGCAGCACTTCGACGCCATAGTCTTCCTTGAACGCATGGATCATGGCGGGCGGGCAGGCCGAGCCACCAATGACCGTGCGGCGCAACGTGGAGAACTTCAGCCCTGCAGGCTTCATGTGGCCGAGCATCATCTGCCACACGGTCGGCACGCCAGCGGCATAACTCACCTTCTCCGCTTCGATGAGCTCGTAGATGGACTTGCCGTCCATGGCCGGGCCGGGGAACACCAGCTTGCAGCCCGTGAGCGCGGCCGAGTACGGGATGCCCCAAGCGTTGACGTGGAACATGGGCACCACGGGCAGCACCGAGTCGCGGGCCGACAGGCACATCACGTCGGGCAGCGCTGCGGCGTATGCGTGCAGCGTGGTGGAGCGGTGGCTGTACAGCGCGGCCTTGGGGTTGCCCGTGGTGCCACTGGTGTAGCACATGCTGGATGCCGAGTTTTCATCGAACACAGGCCAGGCGTAGTCGGGCGCATGGGCGCCGATCCAGGCTTCGTAACTGGTGAGGCCCGGAATACCCGAATCCACAGGCAGTTTGTCCGCATCGCATAAGGCCACCCATTTCTTCACTGTCGGGCACTTGGTATGCACGGCTTGGACCAGCGGGAGAAAGGTCAGGTCAAAACAAAGTACCTGGTCCTCGGCGTGGTTCATGATCCAAGCGATCTGGTCGGGATGCAGGCGCGGGTTGACGGTGTGCAGCACGCGGCCGGAACCGGAAACGCCGAAGTACATCTCCATGTGCCGGTACCCGTTCCAGGCCAGCGTGGCGACACGGTCGCTGAACTGCAGCTTCAGTGCATCCAGCGCATTGGCCAATTGGCGTGCACGGGCAGCCAAGTCGCGGTAGGTGTAGCGATGGATGTCGCCCTCGACGCGCCGCGACACGATCTCGGCGTCGCCATGGTGGCGTTCGGCGAACTCGATCAGTGACGAAATCAAGAGCGGTTGGCTCTGCATCAGGCCCAGCATGGGTGCTCCTTGGATGTAGTGGTAAATGGAAAGATCATCGTAGCGCGGCGCGGGCCGCCAGGGTGTCACGCCGGTAGCGAGAGGCGGGAGCCCAGGGCACGCGCTGCGCCATCGCCGCGGCAGTGTGCGCCGCATGCGCGCGCTTGCCAACACCTGTCGTCCAGTTGACAAACGCACAGGGATTACCCTGCATGGCCTGTAAGAACGTGTTGACGATCTTTTCAGGACCGCGCAAGTGCCTTGCCGGGATGGGTTGCAAGGCGCGGTGCGCAGCCAATAGCTCGGCTATTGGCAAACGCCGCAACGCCGCAGACCGCCCGGCAAGACACTTGCCCGAAGGGTTGGAGTGAAATCGGGCGATTGAACGCCCCGGCTGCCTGCATGGGCACGAGCCCATGCGGCGCATCCGAAGCATCCCCTCATCCCGATGGCACTCCAACGCGGCCCCGAAAAGATCGTAAACACGTTCTAAGGCAGGGACAATGCAACCCATGCTCTGCTTCGCGCCCACTGCCCAGCGATTCATCGAAACCCAGCCCTGGTTCGCCAGCGTGCCTGCAGCCGTGCAGGAACGGCTTCGCGCCGAGGTCGTCTGCACCCGGGGCGACAAGGGCGCCGTGATGCTGCCTGCGGGCAGCGCGGTGATGGGCTGGCATGCGGTGCTTTCAGGCCTGGTCATGCTGCAAAGCCCCGCCAGCAAGGGCCGCGCCTCGGCCTTCATCGGCGTGCCCGATGGCGAATGGTTCGGCGAAGGCTCGGCCATGAAGCCCGAACCCCGCAAGTACAACGTGGTCGCACTGCGCCCCACCACCCTGCTGTGCCTGCCGCTGCCGCTCTTTGACCTGCTGCGCGAAACGCACCTCGCGTTCAACCAGTTCCTGGTCCTGCACATGAACATGCGGCTAGGCCAGGCCATGACCATCATTGAGGCGGGCCGCACGCAGTCCACCGAGCACCGCGTGGCGCTGTACCTGAGCCGGCTGTTCTGGCGCAGCACGCGCCGCATCAACCTCACGCAGGACGAGCTGGGCCAGCTGGTAGGCCTGTCGCGCCAGACGGTGAACCGCGTTCTGCGCAGGCTGGAAGAGCTGGGCATCGTGTCGCTGGATTTCGGCAAGGTCGCCATCGTGGATGACGACGCACTGAGCGCATATCTCGCCGCCACTGCAGCAGCCTGAATGGAGATGGGCTTGGACATCACCGTGCGGCTTACTGAAGGCTCAGGCGAGTCGCCTTCTGGTCCGCGTCGAAGATGAACCTGCGGGGCCAGGCCTGCCATTCTTGGCCCAAGCCCGTGTGGTTGGGATTCCCGGTGTGCACGAAAGCGCGCACGCTGTCCATCATCACTGCCGACAGCGCCAACCGGCCCGGCTGATTGGCGGTGCTGTTGACCGCCTTGGCCAGCAGCGACGGGCCAAAGTTGCCGAACATGAATGGCAGATCGAAGCCGTGGGCCGCACCGTACACATCGTTCCAGGGCGCGGGCTGCTGGGCCCAGTTGAACTGGTAGCTCCACACATTGGACTGCTGGGTGCGCAAGGTATTGAGCAGGTTGTCGCGGCTCGGGTCGATGAACGCGGCACCCAGCATCTTCATCCGGGCGTTGTAGCCGGTGACAGGTGCTGTGACGGGCAGGTACGACGGGTCGATGATGTCGGCGGCCGTGAGCGTGGCGGGCGCATCGGGGTTGAAGCTCTGGGTCATCGCAAAGCGTTCGGCATCGCTGATCTTCATGCCCGGTTTTCCACCCAGCAGCGCGAGCAAGGGCGCGAAGAGCTTGGCCTCGTCGAGCATGTAGCCCGTCAGCACCGGCACCTTGTGGTAACGCCCTGCCCCGATCTCGGCGATGGGGTCGGACGGGATGACCACGCCATCGGGGATGGGGCCCGAGCCCGTGAGGCCGCTCTTGAGCACGGTCTGCAGCAGCACCCGGCCGTCCTTGCCGCGCAGGTAGCTCGCGGTCTGCGCAGGTGTCCAGCCCGCCACGAGCGCCGCCGCTGCCGCCGCGTCGGGCGCCAGGCCGTCGGCCACGGCCAGAGCCGCCAGCAAGGCGCCTGCCTGGGCGGCGTACCTGCTGGCCGGGTTGAGCGTGGGAATGGTCCCTGCGGGAAGATTGGTGGCCAGCGAAATGCCGGCACTGATGGGCAGCGCCTTGTGGAACAGGCCCGCAGCTGCCGGCGCGGTGAGCAGTGCCAGCACGTTGGTGGCGCCTGCGGACTGCCCCATCAGCGTGACGTTGGCCCGATCGCCGCCGAAGCGCCCGATGTTGTCCCGGATGAAGCGCAGCGCCTGAAGGTTGTCCAACAGCGCATAGTTGCCGCTGTAAGCTTGGCTGCCCGCATGCAGGGCCGGCAGTTGGAAGAAACCCAGCACGTCGAGCCGGTAGTTGGCGGTGACCACCACAGCGTTGGCCCGGCGCGCCAGCGCCGCGCCGTCGTACACCGGGTCGGCCGTGTAGCCCGAGATGCCGCTGCCGCCATGCAGGAACAGCAGCACGGGCAGGTTGTCTTGGGCGCTGGCCGGGCGCCAGATGTTCAGGGTCAGGCAATCTTCGCTGCCGACCGGGGTGCCCAGCGTCTTCCCGATGGTGTCGTCAAAGCGGTTGTTGGCGCCGGGGCCGTACAGCCTCCCCATCTGCAGGCAGGCATTGCCGAAGCGCGTGGCATCGCGCTCGCCCGTCCAGGCGGCTGGTTCGGCGGGCGGCTGCCAGCGCAGCTCCCCCACCGGCGCCTTGGCAAAGGGCACGCCCTTCCAGGCATAGGTGCCGGTGGTGGCGCTGTCGTCCGTCCCGCGCACCACGCCGTAGCGGGTTTCGCGCACCTGAGGCGGTGCGCTGTCCGAACCGCCGCAAGCCGTACCCATCACCGCGGCCAGCACGGCGGCGCCGAGGCGCAAGCGACTCTGAAAATCAGCCATGTCTTGTCTCCTTGTGGGTTTGAGAACCTGTTCAAAGTCTTTGCGGGGTCTCAGAAAGACTTTGAACAGGTTCTTTGGAATGAGTCGGACCTCAGCGAAGCGTCACACTTGCGGCAGGGCCAGACCTCGGCGACGATTGTGCGAACGCACCGCCATCGGCCCACTATCGCAACCGCGCCAAAACAGTGACTTCAGAACACCACCCTCGCGTTAACCCTGAGGACGCAGCCCGCCCATGACCCAGCGCACCAGCTCCGCCGCGTGGGTGCGCGGCATCGCCGACATGTTTGCCGCGGAGGGCCTACCCGCCGCCGAGCTGTGTTGCGAGGCCGGCATCGACCTGCCCTCGCTGCAGCAGCCACAGGCGCAATCCCGCGTCGACGTGGACCGCGTGAGCCGGCTGTGGGAAGTGGCGGCTGCACGCCACGGCCGCCCGGGCCTGGGCCTGGACCGTGATCTGGCCGCGCGCTACGGCAACGTGGACCTGGTGGGCTACGCGCTGGCGTCCGGCCCCAACCTGCTCGTGGGCTTTGAGCATCTGCAGCGACAAATGGCACTGATCTCGGATGCCACGCTGTTCGAGATGAAGCGCGACCCGCGCGGGCAAGGCTACTGGCTTGCGCTGAGCCACATCGGCGCCACCCGCCCCGTCCCACGCCAGCGCATCGAATTCGCCGTGCTGACGCTGCTCACGCTGTGCTGCTGGCTGACCCGGCGCGACCTGGCGCCCCTGGCCATGGAACTCACCACGCCGCCGCCCCCGGATGAAGAAGCGCGCTACCGCGCCGCCTTCGGCCTGCTGCCGCGCTTTGGCCAGGCCGCCAACCGCTTTTTGCTGTCCGATGCCGACCTGACCGCCCCCATCCCCACGCACAACCCCGGCTTGTGGGCGCTGCACGAGCGGCTGGTGGAGACCGAGCTGGACCAGCTGGGCCAGACGCTTGCCAGCGCCAAGGTCCGCACCGAGATCATGCGGGTGCTGCACCGGGGCGAGCCGCGCCGTGAGGACATTGCCGCACGCCTGAATCTGACCGACCGCACCTTGCAGCGGCGCCTGCATGCCGAATCCGTGAGCTACCAGCAGTTGCTGGACGACACCCGCCGCGAGCTCGCCCGCCAGTACCTGGCCGACACCCACCGCAGCTTGGCCGAGGTGGCCGACCTGCTGGGATTTGCCGATCAGAGCAACCTGTTTCGCGCCTGCAAGCGGTGGTTCGGCATGCCGCCTGGGCAGTACCGCGCGCGGGTTCAGCAGGCTGAGCCAGCGACTGCGCCCTGAAGCGCCGCAAGGCCCATGGCCCTCCAGTCCAGGGGGCATCGGGGCGTGCGAGACAATCAGCGCATGAATCAGCGCGCTGACGGCGACACCTTTTCAGACCTGGGCCTGGCCTGGAACCACGGGTTTGCGGCCCTGGGGCCGGACTTTTTCACCGAGCTGCGCCCCACACCCCTGCCTGCACCCCATTGGGTCGGCATGAGCAGCGCCGTGGCACAACTCATCGGCCTGGAGCCATCCCTGCTGCGCACCGACGAGGCCCTTCAGGCCTTCACCGGCAATACCTTGCTGCCGGGCTCCCAACCCCTGGCTACCGTGTACAGCGGACATCAGTTCGGCGTCTGGGCCGGGCAACTGGGCGATGGCCGCGCCATCCTGCTGGGCGAAACAACCCATGGCTGGGAAGTGCAACTCAAGGGGGCCGGGCGCACGCCGTACTCGCGCATGGGCGACGGGCGTGCGGTGCTGCGCTCCAGCATCCGTGAGTTTCTGTCCAGCGAAGCCATGCACGGGCTCGGCATACCTACCTCTCGTGCGCTGTGCATCACGGGCTCGCCAGCGCCGGTGCAACGCGAAACCGTGGAAACCGCATCGGTGGTCACCCGTGTGGCCCGCAGCTTCGTGCGCTTTGGTCATTTCGAGCACTTTGCAGCCCGTGATCTGGTGCCGCAGCTGCAAACCCTCGCCGACTATGTCATCGACCGGTATTACCCCGAATGCCGGGCCTCCGCGGACTTCGGCGGTAACACCTATGCGGCCCTGCTGCAGGCCGTGAGCGAACGCACAGCCCGCTTGATGGCCCAGTGGCAGGCCGTCGGTTTTTGCCACGGTGTGATGAACACCGACAACATGAGCATCCTGGGGCTCACGATCGACTACGGTCCGTTCCAGTTTCTCGACGCCTTCGTGCCGGGCCATGTATGCAACCACAGCGACACGCAGGGCCGCTACGCCTACAACCGCCAACCCAACGTGGCCTATTGGAACCTGTTTTGTTTGGCGCAGGCGTTGCTGCCCCTGATCAAGGACCCTGAGCTGGCCAAGCAGGCCCTGGAGTCCTACAAATCCGTGTTTCCCGAAGCATTCATGAACCGCATGCGTGCCAAGCTGGGGCTGACTGGCACCAGAGACAACGATGCAGAATTGATTGACGGGATCTTGCTGCTGCTGGCCCAGAACGGGGTGGACTACCCCATCTTCTGGCGCCGGCTTTCGTACGCCGTGGCCCGGCAGGACTTTGAGCCGGTTCGGGAGCTGTTTGCCGATCGTGCAGCGTTCGACAATTGGTTGCTATCGTATTCAGAGCTGCTCGCGCTTGATATTCATGCGCCAGCGGCCGATTTGATGCTCAAAACCAACCCGAAGTTCGTGCTGCGCAACCACCTGGGCGAACAGGCGATCCGCGCCGCGAAACTTGGCGACTTCAGCGAAGTCCAAACCCTGCAGCGGCTGCTGGAACACCCGTTTGACGAACACCCGGGCCACGACGCCTACGCAGCCTTCCCGCCCGACTGGGCCTCCTCCATCGAGATCAGCTGTTCATCATGACCTTTCCCGTAGAGAAATCCGATGCCGAATGGCAAGCCGTGCTGCGTGAGAAGGGCGCAGAACCCGTGGCGTTCCAGGTCACGCGCCATGCTGCCACAGAGCGCCCCTTTACCGGCAAATACGAAGCGCACTGGGCGGATGGCAGCTACCACTGCATCTGCTGTGGCGCCAAATTGTTCGATTCCGTGACTAAATTCGACGCTGGCTGTGGCTGGCCTAGCTTTTCCGAAGCTATCCCGGGCGCCATCACCGAGGTGGTGGACCGCAGCCACGGCATGGTCCGCACGGAGACGGTGTGTGCACAATGCGGGGCGCACCTGGGCCATGTCTTTGAAGACGGCCCCGCCCCCACGGGCTTGCGCTACTGCATGAACTCGGCGTCGCTGGATTTCGAATCCGGCCCGACCGAGCCCTGAGACCGATTCCTGACTCCATGAAAATTCTGATCGACTTCTTCCCCATCCTGCTGTTCTTTGGGGCCTACAAGCTGTATGGCATCTATGTCGGAACGGCAGTGCTCATGGGCGCCACTGTCGCGCAGATGGCCCTGATCTACGCCATCGATCGAAGGCTGCAGACCATGCACAAGGTAACCCTGGTGCTGATCCTGCTCTTCGGCACCCTCACGCTGCTGCTGCAAGATGACCGCTTCATCAAATGGAAGCCCACCGTGCTGTACGGCGCCATGTCCCTCGCATTGGCGGTGGCGGTGTGGGCCATGAAGAAGAACTTCCTCAAGATGCTGCTGGGCAGCCAGCTGGCACTCCCGGAAGCCGTGTGGCACCGCCTGAACGTCGCCTGGATCATCTATTGCGCATTCATGTCGCTGATCAATGCCTACGTCGTGGTGAACTTCAGCACCGAAGCCTGGGTCGACTTCAAACTTTGGGGCTATGCATTTCCGCTCGTGTTCCTTGTCGCGCAGGGCATCTATGTAGCGCCGCACATCAAGAGCAGCGAAAGCGACGAAACGGCAGCTTGAGGGACCTGTACCATGACCACGATTGCCCGACAAATGCATGAGGTTCTCGCAAACCGGCTGGAACCCATTGCGCTGGAAGTGCTGGACGAAAGCGCTGCCCATGCCGGCCATGCGGGGGCCAACGGCACGGGCTTCGGCACGCACTTCCGCGTCCGGATTTCGTCACCTTTGTTTACAGGGAAGCCTCGCGTTGCCCAACATCGCCTTGTGTATGATGCGCTGCAAGAATTTATGGACCGAGGCGTTCACGCGCTGGCCATTGAAGTTCTCTGAGCCGGCCGTCTCTTTGGCGTGTTGCCGGAACTCAGCTGGCACAAATCAGCCTAAAACAACCTCTCATCTTTTTGGATTCCGCATGAAGAAACAGCTCCTGTCCGGCCTCGTGGCCGCTGCCGTGCTGGGCACGTTGGCCCTGCCCGCTTCCGCCCAGAACGTCGCCATCGTTAACGGCAAGGCCGTGCCGAAAGAGCGCGTCGAGGCGCTCAAGCAGCAGGTGGAACGCTCCGGCCGCCCCGTGACGCCGGACCTCGAAGGCCAGATCAAGGAAGAAGTGATCGCGCGCGAGATCTTCATGCAGGAAGCCCAGAAGCGCGGCCTCGAAGGCTCTGCGGATTACAAGGCCCAGATGGAGTTGGCCCGCCAGACCATCCTGATCCGCGAACTGTTCGCCGACTACCAAAAGAACAACCCCGTGACGGATGCCGAGATCAAGGCTGAGTACGACAAGTTTGTGGCGGCCAACAGTGGCAAGGAATACAAGGCGAGCCACATCCTGGTCGAGAAGGAATCTGAAGCCAAGGCCATCATTGCCTCCATCAAAAAAGGCGCCAAGTTCGAAGACATCGCCAAGAAGCAGTCCAAGGATCCAGGCTCCGGTGCCAAGGGCGGTGATCTGGACTGGGCCAATCCTTCCAGCTACGTGAGCGAGTTCACCGAGGCGCTGGTCAAGCTCGAAAAGGGCAAGATGACCGACGCCCCCGTGAAGAGCCAATTTGGCTGGCACGTGATCCGTCTGGACGACGTCCGCCAGGCCGAGCTGCCCAAGCTGGAAGAGGTCAAGCCCCAGGTGGCACAGCAGCTGCAGCAACAAAAGCTGGCCAAGTTCCAGGAAGAGCTGCGCACCAAGGCCAAGGTCGAATAACGACTGTGGAGATTGCAGGAAGCGCTTCCATAGGCGCTCTCCTCCATCGATGAACGCGGCCCAGGCCGCGTTTTTTTCTGTCTGCTCACCGACGGTCGACGGCTCCGATCAGGGGTAACCGCAGTGCCAGAGCCCCCAGCCGCCGGTTCGTTCAAGTACGCATCCAGACCACGCCGGCCAGAATCGCCAGCATCACCGGCTGATGCAGCATGTAGTAGCTCAGGCTCCACCGCCCGAGACCCGCCAGCAGAGCCCCTCCCGCAGGCAACTGCCATTGCAAAAGGCTGGGACGATGCGCCAATAACCATTGCCCGCTGGCCAGCCCCCACCACATGACTCCCAACCAGGGGAATACGGGAACATAGTCCTCGGTGTAGGGCTTGCGTGCGACCAGGCCCAGCCAGTTCAAGGCCCGGCTGTTGAACCAAGGGGCCAGCTCGGCCAGCGCACCGGCACCGGATAACAAATAGTGCGCCAGAGGGGGCAACAACACGGCAACCAGTCCCGCCAGCCAGAGCCAACGGCCCCAGCCCGCCGTACACCGTGCAATGACGAGCATGACCGCCATGCCATGCAGCACGCCGAAGTAAATGAAGCTCCGCGGGAACATGATTGCAGAGCCCAGCGTGACCAGCAAGGCGCACAAAGCAATCTGCCCCCACCGCCGGCCAAACCGCGGCCAGCCCTGCCCTTGGTGCAACGCGATAGCCTGCCCCAGCCCGGCGCAAAAAAGAAAAAGGCTGACGATGCCGGTGCGCTGCAGAGTCCAGAACGGATCGGTACGAAAGTCCTGCGGCCAAAACCCCAAATGGCTCAGGTCAAAGCAAAAGTGAAAGACCGTCATCCACACCATGGCAAGACCCCGCAAGGCATCTACCACGTCATAACGGCGCGAGATGGGGGCTGTGGTGGTGGCAAAAGAAGGCATCGCACGGATCATGGCTTTGCGCTGAGATGGCATGGGCGACGGTGGCAAGAGTCTGTAGCGACATGGACCAATGTATCCCGCCGAATTCGACGGAATCTACCGCAACCATTGCATGCGGGCACTCTACGGGCTTACGCACCAGCCGCGGCGGAAATGAAAAAGGCCCTGCAGCAGATGCTGCAGGGCCTTCAAACATTGGTCGGAGCGGCGGGATTCGAACTCGCGACCCTCTGCTCCCAAAGCAGATGCGCTACCAGGCTGCGCTACGCTCCGACAGCTCGTATTCTAACCCGGCAAATTGCTTGTTTTAGCCAAATGGCGTGCTTTTTGTGATTTTTTGAAAAGCAATCCACAAGGGGCCTATGGGAATCAGCCCTGCCGTTCGCTTCGGGCAGCGAATCCAAGAACGACGAGAAAACACTTGATGAGCTCACTGCCCACGGCAGCTCGCCCACAAAAATGGGAATCAGCGGTTGCCCGAGGGGCCTGGGCCCCGGCCTGCGAGATGGCGGAAGGTGATGCGACCCTTCGTCAAGTCATAGGGGGACATTTCAAGCGACACCTTGTCGCCCGCAAGGATACGGATGTGGTGCTTGCGCATCTTGCCGCCGGTGTAGGCAATCAGTTGGTGTCCGTTGTCCAGCGTCACGCGAAAACGCGAATCGGGCAAGACTTCCGTCACGGAGCCTTGCATTTCAATGAGTTCTTCTTTGGCCATGTTCTATCTTCTCAATACAAATATTCTGTGATCGGCGCCTGATACTGTGGCATTCCCACGGCAGCTACGGCGCGGCGTGCTTGACGCGTGGTGCATTGGCGGGGCGTGGGAATCGCTGCACCAGGGCGCAGATCAGGCAGAGGGCCGCGGAGACGGCTTCAATGGACAGGCAAAGCGCTGTGCAAAGCCTGTCAATTGTACCGCGATGCGGGGCCGCGCACTCAAGGCGCCTCTGCGGTGGCGTGGTGCGTGCGCCTGGGGCGTGCTGAACCGGGTTTTGGCCCCTCCTCATCCCGGCCCTGTACGACCACCGCCAGCGTGCGCACCAGATCGGTCTGGGTGATGACGCCAGCCAGCCTGGACTCGTTGTCGACGATCGGAATATGGTGATGGCCACCATGGGAGAACAAGGGCACGAGATCCATCGCATGCTGCCCAATGTGAGCCACCTGGACGGGATGGGACATGATTTCATGCACTGCAGCAGGCTGGCCGCTGCGACCCATGACCAGTGCGCGCAAGCGTTGACCCAAGCCTTCGTGGACATCCAGGTTGGCCAGGCGCATGAAATCCGCCACCGTCACGATTCCTACCACCAGCTGCTGCCCGTCGACCACCGGCAGGGCTTTGATCTGGGCGCTGCGCATCAGTGCCCAGGCTTCCTTGAGCGAGGCGCCAGGGCCGACCGCCAATGGCGGGCTGGACATGATGTCCGCGCAGCGCACCTCGCCCAACGTCCGCTGGAACGCCGCCCGCCCCGCAAGATGCAACAGCCCCTCCAGATCCGCCCGGCTCACGTCCAGCACCTGGTTGTAATGGGCCAACGCCACATCGACATCCGAAGCCGTGAAGGCGCCCTGGGCCGCCGCGGCGGGGCGCCCCATGCGCTGCGGGTGGGGATACTGGCGCCCGGTGAGGCTGTTGTAGAGCATGCCCGCCGCCAGCAGCACCACCACATTGAACAAAATCGGGAATGCAGCCAGGTGCCAGCCATCGCCCGCCGTCAACACCACATACAGCGCCATCGCGCCGCCGGGCGGGTGCAGGCAGCGCAGGGGCACCATCAGCGCAATGGCAGAACCCACCGCGAGCGCACCAGCCAACGCGGGATCCGGCACCAACGCCGAACACACGGCGCCGACCAGCGCCGACAAAGTGCTGCCTCCCAGCACCGGCCAGGGCTGGGCCAGCGGGCTGGAGGGCATGCCAAACACCAGCACCGCGCTGGCCCCCAACGACGCCACCATCCACGGCCCCGATGCCGCCGGCCCGGCCCACCATCGGCTGAGCCAGGCCGTGAGCAGCACGCCAATCACCGCGCCCACGATGAAACGCAGGCGCTCCCGCCCGTCGATGCCCAATGGTGCGGGCCAGAAGTTGCGCGCCCAGCGCGCGAAGGGCACGAATGCGGACCGATCTTTGCCGCCCGCGACGGAAACGGAAGACACGGTGCGAGGGGATTCAGGCGGTGGCATGACGTAGCGGACAGACTGCCGCCACGCAGATCAACAAGGCGGCGCAGCGACAAGCAGGACAGGGCTTGCATTTTGCATGCCTGCCCTCATCGGCGTGCGCGTGGGGGCAATGCCAAGACAGGCAGCTTGCGCCAAGAAGCTTCTGCGGTACGGGTAAGCCATAGGTATTCACCAGAAAAACCTTGCGGTAAATTGCTTTAAGCCTAAACAAAGGAGCCCACCCAATGACCACTCGCCGACTCGTCCTCAGCCGCAGCGCCGCTTTTGTAGGGGCCGCATCCTCGGGCCTGCTGCTGCCCTCCATCGTGCGGGCGCAAAGCGGCAAGGTGCGCGTCGGTTTCATGCTGCCTTACACCGGCACGTTTGCCCAATTGGGCGTGGCCATCGAGAACGGCGTGCGCTTGGCGATCGACCAGCAGGGCGGCAAGCTTGGCGGACGCGAGATCGAATGGTTCAAGGTGGACGACGAGTCCGAGCCCAGCAAAGGTGTGGAGAACGCCAGCAAGCTGGTGCAGCGCGACAAGGTGGATGTACTGATCGGCACGGTGCATTCCGGCGTGCAGATGGGCATCCAGAAGGTGGCGCGCGACACCGGCGTGCTCAACCTCATCCCCAACGCCGGCGTGCATGCCGCCACCCGCGCCCTGTGCGCGCCCAACGTGTTCCGCACCTCTTTCTCCAATTCGCAGCCTACGCTCGCGCTGGGCAAGGCCATGGTCGAGAAGGGCCACAAGAAGGCCGTGTGGATCACCTGGAAGTACGCGGCCGGCGACGAGGCCTTCGAGGGCTTCAAGCAAAGCTACACCGCGGCCGGCGGCACCATCGTGAAGGAACTGGGCTTGCCCTTCCCCAACGTCGAATTCCAGGCGTTGCTGACCGAGATCGCCGCGCTCAAGCCGGACGCCGTGGCCTGCTTCTTTGCCGGCGGCGGCGCGGCCAAGTTCATCCGCGACTACGCAGCCGCGGGGCTCAAGGACAAGATTCCGCTGTACGGCTCGGGCTTCCTCACCGAAGGCGTGCTGGACGCTGCCGGCCCTGCGGCTGACGGCATCATCACCACCATGCACTACAGCGACTCGCTCGACACGCCGCGCAACAAGCAGTTCCGCCTGGAATACGCCAAGGCCTTCCGCAGCCAGCCCGATGTGTACGCGGTACAGGGCTACGACACCGGCCTGCTGCTGGTGCAGGGCGCCAACGCCGTCAAGGGCGACCTGTCCGCCAAGGCTGCCGTCATCAAGGCGATGGAAAGCGCCACCATCGACAGCCCGCGCGGCAAGTGGACGATGAGCAAGTCACACAACCCCGTGCAGGACATCTACCTGCGCCGCGTGGAGAACAAGGAAAACAAGGTGATCGGCGTGGCCGCCAAGGCCTTGGCCGACAGCGGCGCCGGTTGCAGGATGGGATAACACCCCACTGAGGCGCTGCGCGCCTTCCCCCCGCTCTCGCAGCGCTGCGCGCAGCGGGCAGGGGGCGCAGCCCTCGCTGCGGGGCGGCCCTTGATCGGCTGCCTTCAATGGAGCCGCGTCAGTTACCAACTCCACGGGTACATCGCCCGCACAAAGCTCCTTTCACCAGTGGGTACCAGCCACATCGGCAGGCCGCCAACATCACCACATTCATGGACTTCGCCACCTTCCTGATCCAGTTGCTCAACAGCGTGCAATATGGCCTGCTGCTGTTCATGCTGGCGGCCGGGCTCACGCTGATCTTCGGCATCATGGGCGTGGTCAACTTGGCGCACGGCAGCTTCTACATGCTGGGGGCTTACCTCGCATATTCGCTGTCGGGGCATTTCGGCAGTCTGGCGCTGGCCATTCTGGGCGGTGCACTGCTGTCGGTGGTGTTCGGCCTAGCGCTCGAATGGCTGCTGTTCCGCCACTTCTACCACCGCGACCATTTGGACCAAGTGCTGCTGACCTTCGGCCTCATCTACATCTTCGAGGAGCTGCGCTCCATCCTGTGGGGCGATGATGTACATGGCGTACCCATCCCCCAGATGCTGGACTGGTCCATTCCGCTCACCGACACCCTCTCTTACCCCGCCTACCGCCTGTTCATTTCAGGCGTGTGCATCGTGCTGGCTGTGGCGCTGTACCTGCTGATCTCCAAGACCCGGCTGGGCATGAAGATCCGCGCTGGCGCATTCAACCGCAGCATGGCCGAATCGCTGGGCGTGAACATCAAGCTCATCCATGCCGTGGTGTTCGCGCTCGGCGTGGGTCTGGCCGCCGTCGCGGGCATGGTGGCCGCGCCGGTCTCCAGCGTCTACCCCAACATGGGCTCGTCGGTGCTCATCATGTGCTTCGTGGTGGTGGTGATCGGTGGCATCGGATCAGTGCGCGGCGCGCTCATCGCGGCGCTGCTGGTGGGGTTCGTGGACACCTTCGGCAAGGTGCTCCTGCCGTCCGTGGCCGGGATGCTGGTGTACATGCTGATGGCGGCGGTGCTGCTGTGGAAGCCGGAAGGACTTTTCAAACAATGAGCACGCCCCGCTCCAACCTCGAAGTGCTGCCCAGAAGCGCGCAGCTGGTCCTCGTGCTGGGTCTCGTGGCGCTGCTGGCGTTCCCGTTCGTGGGCAGCGACTTCTACGTGCAGATGGTCACGCGCATGATGATCATGGCCATCTTCGCGATGAGCCTCGATCTGCTGCAGGGCGTGACCGGGCTGGTGTCGCTGGGCCATGCGGCCTACTTCGGCGTGGCCGGCTATGCGCTGGCCTTCCTCACGCCCGCTGACGCGCCGGTGAGCCTGTGGTGGACGCTGCCGCTGGCCGTCGCGGGTGCGGGCCTGGCGGCGCTCGTCATCGGCTTCTTCGTGGTGCGCACGCACGGCATCTACTTCATCATGGTCACCATGGCGTTCGCGCAGATGGTGTTCTACCTGTTCTTCGACAACAAGGCGCTGGGCGGCTCGGACGGCCTGTACATCAACTTCCGCCCCGATGCCTCCGTCTTCGGCTGGCTGCCGTTCGACCTGGAGGGGCGCAGGACCTTCTACTACTTCACGCTGGCGCTGGTGGTCATCGTGTATGCGCTGCTGCGCAGGCTGCTGTGGAGCCCGCTGGGCCGGGCGCTGGCGGGCATCCGCATCAACGAACACCGCATGCGCGCCATGGGTTTCGGCACGCAGGGCTACAAGCTCACCGCCTTTACGCTGGCGGGCGCGCTGGCGGGGCTGGCCGGTTACCTGTGGGGTGCGCAGACCGGCTATGTGAACCCCGAGCTGATGGGTTTTCACATGAGCGCACACGCGATCATGATGGTCATCCTGGGCGGCATGGGCAACTTCGCCGGGGCCATCGTGGGCGCGTTCGCTTTCGAGTACCTGCTGCATGTGTTCAAGGACATCACCAAGCATTGGCAATTGCTGATGGGCGGGTTCATCGTGCTGGTGGTGGTGGCCGCGCCGCGCGGGCTGCTGGGCATGCTGGGGCAGCGCCGGGCTGACAAAGCGCAGGAGGACTCTCACCATGGCTGACGCCCTCCTCTCTGCCCGCCAGCTCACCAAGCGCTTCGGCGGTCTGGCCGCCGTCAATGGCGTCTCTGTGGACCTCTGGCGCGGCCAGATCCATGCCGTGATCGGCCCCAACGGCGCGGGCAAGTCCACCCTGACCAACCTGCTTTCGGGCGACCTGCCGCCCACCTCGGGCACCGTGCTGCTGGGCGGCACCGAAGTGACAGGCTGGGCCCCCGAGCGCATCTCGCGTCACGGGCTGGGCCGCAGCTACCAGAAGACCAACATCTTCCTGCCGCTCACGGTGCACGAAAACGTGCGCCTGGCCGCGCAGTCGCGCGACCCGCAGCAGCCCTGGCACCCGCTGCGCTGGTGGCAGGACACGCGCACAGCCACTATCAAAAACAGAGCTATCAGCGCCCGCCTGGAAAGCGCCATCGAGCTTTCTGGCCTGCAAAACCGCCGCACGGCCATTGCCGGAGCCATGAGCCACGGCGAGCAGCGCCAGCTCGAGATCGCCATGACCCTGGCCACCGAACCCCAGGTGCTGCTGCTCGACGAACCCCTGGCCGGCATGGGCGTGGCGGAGGCCGAGCGTATGGTCGAGTTGCTGCAGCGCCTGAAGCCCGCGCACGCCATTATGCTGGTGGAGCACGACATGGACGCGGTGTTCGCGCTGGCCGACCGGCTCACGGTGATGGTCAACGGCGAAGTCATCGCCCACGGCACCCCCGCCGAGGTGCGCGCCGACACCGGCGTGCAAGCCGCCTACCTGGGCGAGGACCACTGAGGTCACTGAGATGAGTAACGCCCCCTGGATCGATGCCCGCGGCATCCACACCTTCTACGGCCCGAGCCACATCCTGCACGGCGTGGACTTCCGTGTGGGCCGCGGCGAGACCATCGGCCTCATGGGCCGCAACGGCATGGGCAAGAGCACGCTGCTCAAGTCGCTGATGGGCCTCGTCCCGCCGCGCTCGGGCAGCGTGACCGTGGCAGGGCGCGACATGACCGGGCGCCCACCCTACGAGGTGGCACGCCTGGGTATCGCCTACGTACCCGAAGGGCGCGGCATCTTCGGCAACCTCAGCGTGGTCGAGAACCTGCAGATGGCCGCCCGGGCCGGCACGCGCGGCCAGCGCGACTGGACCTACGAGCGCGTGCTGGAGACCTTCCCGCGCCTGAAGGAGCGCCTCTCCCACGGCGGCCAGCAGCTCAGCGGCGGCGAGCAGCAGATGCTGACCATCGGCCGCGCACTCATGACCAACCCCGACGTGCTCATCCTCGACGAAGCCACCGAAGGCCTGGCACCGCTGATCGCGCGCGAGATCTGGCGCATCTGCAGCCTCATCAAGGACAGCGGCATCAGCAGCGTGATCGTGGACAAGAACTGGAAACACGTCACGCAGATCACCGACCGCAACGTGATCCTGGTGAAGGGCCAGGTGGTGTTTGAGGGCAGCTCGGACGCGCTGCACGCGCAGCCAGCACTGCTGGAGCAGTACCTGGGCGTTTGACCGCTGCGGCTTGGCCCGATGTGGGAGCGCTTCGCATGGCCTCTTGAGCCAGCACCCCACAAGGTTCAGCCTGAGCAGATATTCAAGCACTCACATTCCCAACCCGTAGCTGCGCCAGCGCGCCCGTAGAATGGCCCGCTCCCTCCCACCAAGGAAGCCCATCCCGTGTCTGACCGCCTCGCCGTTCTTCCGCAGTATCTTCTTCCCAAGCAGGCGCTGACGTCTCTTGCAGGCAAGTTCGCATCGGCCCAGCTCGGCGGCCTGACCACGGCGGCCATCCGCCGTTTTGTCGCGCGCTACCACGTGAACATGGCCGAGGCCGCCAACCCCGACATCGGCAGCTACGCCACCTTTAACGACTTCTTCACGCGGGCGCTGAAGGACGGTGCCCGCCCGCTGGCCGATGCCGACCTGATTTGCCCGGTGGATGGCGCCATCAGCCAGTTCGGCCCCATCGCGAAGGACCAGGTGTTCCAGGCCAAGGGTCACTCCTACTCCACCACGGCGCTGGTCGGCGGCGACGCATCCTTGGGCGCGCGTTTCGAGAACGGCCATTTCGCCACGCTGTACCTGAGCCCGCGCGACTACCACCGCATCCACATGCCGTGCGCGGGTGAGCTCACGCGCATGATCCATGTGCCCGGCGATCTGTTTTCGGTGAACCCCACGACCGCGCGCGGCGTGCCTGGGCTGTTTGCGCGCAACGAGCGCGTGGTCTGTGTTTTCGAATCGGCACAAGGCCCGTTTGTGCTCGTGCTGGTGGGCGCCACCATCGTGGGCAGCATGGCCACCGTGTGGCATGGCCAGGTGAACCCGCCGCGCCCCGGCACGCTGCGCCAGTGGGACTACGCACCAGGCCAGGTCAGCCTGCAAAAGGGCGAAGAGATGGGGCGCTTTCTGCTGGGCTCCACTGTGGTGATGCTGTTCCCAAAGGGGCCGCTGCAGTTCAACCCCCAGTGGGCGCCCGCACGGCCCATTCAGCTGGGTGAGGCGATGGCACAGCGGGCGGCTGGCTGACGGGAGAGCTGGCTACCGGGTTGCCCGGCAGCAGTGCGCGGGCCTTACTCGGGCACCCGGCTCAGCTGAAACGCACTGGGCTCCAGCCAGAGTGTGTCAGGGTGCACGGGGACATCGCGCCCCACCAGGTGCACCAACAGGCCACCGCGCCGCACCACCACATGGCTCACCGTTTCACGGCTGCCCCCCAGTTGGACGACGGCGCCAGGCTTGAACAAAGGCATGTAGTAATAAGCCGCAGTTTCCATAAGGATGCGGCTCCTTCCGCACAGGTGGCCGCGTGGCACACCGCACAGCCCGCACAAAACTGAGGCTGCTCATCCCATCCTAGCACCGATCCCTGACCCTACCACGCTGCCGGAAGGTAAAGCCAGAGACAGATCAGCCCGGGGTTTGCGCCCGCGCAAACCCGAGCGCCGCCTTCAGCAACCGCTCCAGGTGCGGCTGCACCCCGGCCGCCACCTCGGGCAGGTAGTCAAAAGGCATAACCTCCTGCATGTAGCTGCACTGCGTCATCTCCAGCTGCACCGCGTGGATGTTCTGTGCGGGCTGGCCGTAGTGGCGCGTGATGTGACCGCCCTTGAAGCGGCCATTGAGTACACCGGTGTAGCCCGGCGCCGACTGCGCAATGGCCAGCAGCGCCTGCGCCAGCGCCGGGTCACAGCTGGCGCCATCGGCCGTGCCCAGGTTCAGGTCGGGCAGCTTGCCCTCAAAAAAGCGCGGCAGCACCGAGCGGATGGAGTGCGCGTCCCACAGCACCGCCACGCCATGCTGCGCGCGGATGCGGTCCAGCTCGGCACGCAGTTGCGCGTGGTACGGCGCCCAGACCGCCTCGCGGCGGGCGGCCACCTCGGCGTCATCGGGCACGTCGCCCTGCGCGTAGATGGGAGTGTCGTCAAAGGTGTCCACAGGGCACAGACCGGTGACGCTCTGGCCGGGGTACAGGCTCGCGCCATCGGGAGGGCGGTTCAGGTCCACCACGTAGCGCGAATGCGTGGCCACGAGGATGGAGGCCCCCATGTCTTTCGCAAACGCATACAGGCGCTCCATGTGCCAGTCGGTGTCGGGCACCTGGCGGGCTTCGTCGGTGAAGCGCGCAGCGAGCTGCGGCGGCACATAGGTGCCTGCATGGGGCATGGAGATCAGCAGTGGCTGCGTGCCCTGGTGAAAGGTGAAGGGCGGGGGTGTGGTGGTCATGGATGGCACCGTGGATGGAGTCAAAGAACGGGGGGAAGTCAACCGGCCGAAATGGTGGTGGAGCGCGCCGCCACAAAAGCCTGCGCAGCCGTGTCGTGCAGGGCGTGACGCCCCTGCGCCACCCGCAACACGCCTGCGACCCACAGGCTGTCGATGGCCGAGGTACGGTGGCTGCCGAACACATGGGACGACAACATGCTGGGCGCAGGCAGACCCGCCAGAGCCACATGCTGCGCATCCAGCGCCACCATGTCGGCCTGCTGGCCGACCGCAAGGCCTGCAGGGCCCGCCATGCCGCCGGGTGAGCGGCCAGATGCCTGCGCCCCGCCCTGCACCGCCTGCAGGGTCATGGCCGTGGCCACCTCGGCCTGGGTGCTGCTGGCCAGCACATTGCGCTGGCGCAGCGACAGGCGCTGGCCGTATTCGAGCATCAGCAGCTCCTCAGCGGCATTCACGCAGGCGTGGCTGTCCGAGCCCACACCCCAGCGGCCGCCGTGCTGCAGCCACAGCGGCATGTCGAAGATGCCGTCGCCCAGGTTGGCCTCGGTGGTGGGGCAGATACCGGCCACAGCCCCCGTGCGCGCGGCGTCGGCGTATTCCTGCGGCGTCATGTGCGTGGCGTGCACCAGGCACCAGCGTTCATCCACGGGGGCATGTTCCAGCAGCCACTGCACGGGGCGTTGGCCGCTCCAGGCGATGCAGTCATCCACTTCCTGCGTCTGCTCGGCAATGTGGATGTGGATGGGGGCCTGGGGGTTCAGCGCCGTGAGGCCCTGTACGGCGGCGGCCAGGCTGTCCGGCGGCACGGCGCGCAGTGAATGCGGGGCCAGGCCCAGAATGCCGCCCAGCGCCCTTGTAGCGGGCGCAAGGCGCTCCAATAAGGAGAGCATGTTGTCGGTGCTGCGGACAAAGCGCGCCTGGTCGGCACGCGGCGGCTTGGCGCCAAACCCGCTGGTCTGGTACAGCACCGGCAGCAGCGTGATGCCGATGCCCGCGCTCTTCGCCGCACGCAGCAGCGCCAACGACAGTGTGGCGTCATCGGCATAGGGGCGGCCGTCCTGGTCGTGGTGCACGTAGTGGAACTCGCACACGCTGGTGTAGCCCGCCTCCAGCATCTCCACATACAGCCAGGTGGCAATGGCCTCCAGCGATTCGGGCGTGATGCGCGCGGCAAAGCGGTACATCAGGTTGCGCCAGCTCCAGAAGCTGTCCTGGCTCTCGCCCCGGTATTCCGTGAGGCCCGCAAACGCGCGCTGGAAGGCGTGCGAATGCAGGTTGGGCATGCCGGGCAGCAGCGGGCCGGTGGCCACTGCGGCACCGTTGGGCTGCGCGTTGGGCGTGATGGCAGTGATGCGCCCTGCCCCATCCCACGCGACGAGCACATCGCGCTCCCAGCCGGTGGGCAACAAGGCATCGGCCGCGAAAAGTTGGCGTTCAAGCGGCTCGCTCATGGCATGACTCCCCGGATGCGCCCCTGCCGCACGATGGTGCAGGCGGGCTTGTGGCCAAACCAGTAGGCCAGTTCGGCCGCCTCGACCACAGGCCACAGCACGAAGTTGGCGGGCCGTCCCGACGCGATCAGGCCATGTGTGCCCTGCAGGCCCAGAGCATGCGCGGCGTGGGTGGTGATGCCCGCCAATGCCTCAGGCACCGTCAGGCGGAACAGCGTGCAGGCCATGTTGGCCATGAGCAGCAGGCTGAGCGCGGGCGAGGTGCCCGGGTTGTGGTCGGTGGAGACGGCCATGGGCACGCCCGCCTCGCGCAGCTGTGCGATGGGCGGCAGGTGCGTGTCACGCAGCGTGTAGTAGGCGCCCGGCAGCAGCACGGCCACGGTGCCTGCGGCTTTCATCGCAGCAACGCCATCGGCCGACAGGTGCTCGATGTGGTCGCACGACAGCGCGCCATAGCGCGCGGCCAGCGCCGATCCGCCCATGTCCGACAGCTGCTCGGCATGCAGCTTGACGGGGATGCCGAGCTTTTGCGCAGCCTGGAAGACCTGCTCCGTCTCAGCCAGCGTGAAGGCGATGCGTTCGCAGAACACATCCACCGCATCCACCAGGCCCTCGGCAGCCAGCACGGGCAGCATCTCGTTGCAGACCAGATCGACATAGGCTTGGCTGCGGCCTGCGTACTCGGGCGGCAGCGCGTGCGCGCCCAGGAAGGTGGTGCGCACCGTCACGCCAAACGCCTCGCCCAGACGGCGGGCCACGCGCAGCTGTTTGCGCTCATGTTCCAGCGCCAGGCCGTAGCCCGATTTGATCTCGATGGCACATACGCCCTCGGCCAGCAGGGCCTGCAGGCGCGGCACGGCCTGGGCAAAAAGCTCGTCTTCCGACGCCGCACGCGTGGCCTTGACCGACGACACAATGCCCCCGCCCGCCTTGGCCACTTCTTCGTACGTGGCACCGGCCAGGCGCATGGCGAATTCGTTGGCACGCTGGCCGCCGTAGACCAGGTGCGTGTGGCAGTCCACCAGCCCGGGGGTGGCGAGCGCGCCCCGCGCATCGTGGCGCGGCAATGCCTGGTAGGCGGCAGGCAACTGCGCCTCGGGCCCCACCCAGGCCATCTGGCCTTGCTGCACCACCACGCAGGCCGATTGGCCCTCAGGCACTGCCACGTCGGCCGCCCACAGGCCGGGCGCGGGTTTCAGGTTGTGCCACACGCCATCGGCGTTCTGGCTGGCGGCCGCCCCGTTCGGGTGGCCGTGGTTGTCCATGTGTTGCATCTGCCTGCCCACCCGTGGGCTCCGTGTTAAATGCTATACAAATAATAGCTACCAGCGCTTATCCATCAGGCGGTGGCGGCCATTTTTATTCAAATTTTGGGTGCCGCACCGCGCCGCAAGGCAATCCAGACCAGCGCGGGCGCATCGGCGTCGGCCCCCGCAGGCAGCGGCTCCAGTTGGCCCGGCGTTCCACCGCCCTCGCCCGTCCACCAAAAGCCCTGCCCTGCCGCCAGCGCACGCGGCCCGGCGCCCGGCGCCACCCACAGCCAATCGCCCTGCAGCACCAGGCACAGGCCTGCGGGCGTGTCGCCGGGCGACTGCGCATCGCTCACCACCTGCAGCGGCCCATGCCACTGGCCCCGCCGCAACATGAGGTTGAAGTCCTTGGACGTGCTGCCCAGCATCGCGCCATCCACCGCGTCGTCGCCCGAAAACGCAAACGGCTGCCAGCGCGGCTTCAGCCGGTGCTCCCAGCCAGGGCTGCGCAGGTGCAGGCCGTCGCCAGACAGCAGCATGATCTGCCTGTCGATGGCCGGGAAGACGGAGAACGGCCCGGGCCGGTCCACCGTGGCCAGGCTCACGCGCCACTCAAAGCTGTTCATGTCGGCGCCCGGGGGCCAGCAGGCCAGCTCCTGCGTGCTGCCGCCGCCGTTTTTCCAGGGCATGCTGGGGGTGGTGGCCAGGTCAAAAAAGTGCATTGCCATCGTTGTTGCCGTGTTCATCAATCAGGATGTTGCGGTGGTCGGCTCTGCGCCGGTGACCAGCAGCGGAAACAGCGGATGGTCCATCTCCGCGCCAGCGGGCAACTCATCCGCCAGACCCGGAAACTCAGGCGAAGTCTTCCACGGCCGGGGTGCATGGCGCGTATCGTCGCCGAGGAACCGCACCGAGAACACGCGGCGGCGGTTGGGGCCCTCCACCCCACCCGCCGCATGCAGCGTGAGCATGTGAAAGCACACCACGTCGCCGGGCTCGATCTCCCAGCCCACGATGGGGAATGCAGCACGGTCGGCCTCGACATCGGGCAGGTCCTGCAGGCTGCCTTCGGGGAACCACTTCGCCTGGTTGTCCATGAAGGTGCGCGGCATGAGCCACGGCCCCTTGTGCGAACCGGCCACAAACTCCAGCGTCGCAGCGCGTGACACCGGATCGACCGGTATCCACATGCTGATGTTCTGCATGCCGTCGATGTTGTAGTACGGCTGGTCCTGGTGCCAGGGCGTGCGCTGGCGGGTTCCCGGCTCCTTCACCAGCACATGGTCGTGGTACAGCCGCACGGTGCGCGACTGCATGAGGCGCTGGGCGGCCAGGGCCAGCGGGGTTTCGCGCACAAAGCGGCCGAACTGCGGAATGTCCTGCCAGCTGCAGAAATCCTCAAAGAAGCGGCCCGGGTCATCCGGCCTGCTGGCCACCTTGGCGCGCGGGCTGGGCGCGGCCAGGTTGGCATCGATGCCCTCGCGCAGCAACGCGACCTCTTCAGGCGTGAGCAACTGCTTGATGCAGATCGCGCCATCGCGGGCGAAGTCGGCGACCTGCTGGTCGCTCAGTCGCTCGCGCAGGCGCGCCTGCCACGGTTGCTGCAGAACCCCGGACGAAACATCGGACATGGCACCTCACCTCCAGATCAAACGTGCAGACTGATAGATAGATCCCGCGAGTATCGGCGGGCTTACTTGATCATCGGCAGCTTCAGGCCCTGCTTCTTGGCCGTCTCCACCGCCAGCTCGTAGCCTGCGTCGGCATGGCGCATCACGCCGCTACCGCAGTCGTTGACCAGCACATTGGCAAGGCGTTGGGCCGCCGCTTCGGTGCCGTCGGCCACGATGACCATGCCCGAGTGCTGCGAATAGCCCATGCCCACACCGCCGCCGTGGTGCAGGCTGACCCAGGTGGCGCCGCCGGCGGTGTTGAGCAGAGCGTTGAGCAGCGGCCAGTCGCTCACGGCGTCGGTGCCGTCCTTCATGCCTTCGGTCTCGCGGTTGGGGCTGGCCA